>Ga0307316_10000046_pt1 | contig 28542 bp, 29 predicted proteins | sample ER_DNA_356_FD_194504 | JGI IMG/M metagenome (GOLD analysis project Ga0307316, IMG submission 194504) | Bulk soil microbial communities from the East River watershed near Crested Butte, Colorado, United States - ER_DNA_356 | ecosystem: Environmental > Terrestrial > Soil > Floodplain | place... | reverse complement strand
AACGCGTTTGGAGTGTCGCCGTAGACCTTGTTGGTCGAGCAGAAGACGAAGGGCGCGTCGGGGCAGTGGGCGCGGGCGGCCTCGAGCAGGTTGAGGGTGCCGTTGGCGTTGACGCCGAAGTCGGTCTGCGGCTCGCTCGCGGCCCAGTCGTGGGAGGGCTGGGCGGCGGTGTGGACGACGAGCTCGGTCTTGCCGGCGTGCTCGCGGAAGATGCGGTCGATCTCACCGACGTCGCGGATGTCGGCGTTCTCCCAGCGGAACTGGGAGGGGTAGGCCTCGACCAGGCGCTGGGTGACGTGCGAGGTCGAGGACTCCGGGCCGAAGAAGCGGGCCCGCATGTCGTTCTCGATCCCGACCACGTCGAAGCCCTCGCTGACGAAGTGGTCCACCGCCTCGGAGCCGATCAGGCCCCCGGCACCCGTGATGATCGCGACCGGCATGCGTTTAGCTGCTCCTTCCAGTGTCGATTTCAAGTGCCTGGGCGATGCGCTCCTCGTCGGCGGCGATCCAATCGTGGATGTCGCTCAGCACCTGTTCGGCGCTGCGCCGCGGCCGCCACTCGTCCAGGCCGAAGAGCTTCGTGCAGTCGGACAGGTATATCGGGACGTCCCCCTGGCGCGTCTCCTCGACCGGCGCGATCGGCACCTCGTTCCCGGTCAGCCGCCGGCAGATCTCGGTCGTCTCGCGCAGGGAGAGGCTGCACTCGCGGCCACCGCCGACGTTCACCGTGCGCCCGTCCCACGTGCCGGGGTCGAGCAGCTGGCGCTCGACCAGGTCGACCAGGTCCTCGACGTGGAGGAGATCCCGCACCTGCTTGCCACGCCCCCCGAACCCGATGTAGCTGAGCGGGTTGCGGAAGCGGTGGGCGAGCATCCAGTGGGTGAAGACGCCCTGGTCGACCTTGCCCATCTGCCAGGGGCCGGCGATGACGCCGCAGCGGTCGATCACCGCCGGGACGCCGAGGCTCTCGCGGTACTCCTCGATCAGCATCTCGGCCGCCAGCTTGGTGGCGCCGTAGAGCGTCCGCGCGCCCTCCAGCGGGAAGTCCTCGGAGATCCCCTTCCGGCCGACTCCCCGCACCGCCTGCTCGGCGGCGATCTCGAAGCGGGTCTCCGTCTCCTCCAGGTTCAGCTCCACCTGCGGGGCGACCGGGTAGACGCGGCTGGTCGAGAGGAAGACCACGAAGGCGCCGTCGCGGCGGGCCAGCTCGAGGCAGTTGTAAGCGCCGGTGAGGTTGGTGTGGACGAGATAGCCGGTGTCGCCGTTGACACCGCTCATCACCGAAGGCTCGGCCGAGCACTCAATCAGGGCGGTCAGCTCCGGCAGTACCCCCAGCGTCCCAGGCTCGCGCACGTCTCCTTTGACGAACTGCACCCCCGCCTCCTCCAGTCGCGGCAGGTTCAGTTCCGAGCCGCGCCGGTAGAGGTTGTCCAGCACGACGACCTCCCACTCGGGATGCCTGGAGGCAAGCGAGACGGCGAGGTTGGAACCGACAAAGCCCGCGCCGCCGGTGATCAGGAGGCGAGTCAAGGCAGGCGACGCTATCAATTGCGTCGACGTGATCGACGGGGTCCAGATCTGGCGTGCCGCCCTCGACGCTCCCGGTTGGCCGGGGGCGGGCGACCTGCCGGCCGAGGAGCGCGAGCGGGCGGCCGGGTTCCTCCGCGAGGAGGCAGGGAGGCGCTGGGTCGCGTCCCGCTGGGCCCTGCGCCGCGTCCTCTCGAGCCATCTCGAACTCCCACCTGCCGCGATCGAGCTCGAAGCCGGCGGAAACGGCAAGCCGCGACTGCGCGAAGAGTCGGGGCTGCAGTTCAACCTCAGCCACTCGGAGGGACTGGCGCTGGTCGCCGTGGCCGCGCGTCCGGTGGGGATCGACGTCGAGGCGATCCGGCCCGACCGCGACCTGCGGGCGCTGGCCGAGCGCGCCCTACCGGCCGCCGACCTCACCGTCCTCGATGCTGCCCCCGAAGCCGAGCGGCCCGCCGTCTTCTACAGCGCTTGGACGCGCTACGAGGCGCGGCTCAAGTGCCTCGGCACCGGGCTTGGAGCGCCGCCGCCGGCGACGCAGGTCGCGGTGCGGTCGCTCGAGGTCACGCCCGGGTACGCCGCGGCCGTGGCGGTCGCCGGCAGCGAGGTCGGGCCGGTCGACTGCCGCTCGCTCTTCGCCGGCTAGTTGGTCGCGCTCGGCTTCGGCAGCATGAATTCGAATTCGCCCACGGTCTGCACCGGGCGGAAGTCGCCGAAGATGTAGTTGACGAGTGGTCGCCGGGGAACTTCGCGGCCCCCCAGCCAGAGCGCCGCGCGGGCTTCGCTGCGGACGACGCAGGGCTTCTTCGAGGCGCGCAGCTCGTTGACGATCCGCTGCTGAGGCTTGTCGGTCAGTGCCAGGTGCCAGACCCCGGGGGCAGCCGGCGGCGGCGGTTCGATTTCCGACCAGAGGTAGAAGCTGTTGACGTTGGGATAGCCGATGAAGTCGGTGCAGCCGTACTTGTGCAGGTCGGCGACCATCGCCTGGTAGGCCTGCACCTGGTCTTCGGGGAGGTGCAGGTAGGTGCCGCCCGGCAGGCCCAGCGAAGGCTGGTTCTTGTAGTTGGCAGCGGCGTTGATGCCGGGGCGGAAGACAACGTTCAGGGCCATGATCGCGGTGAGGGCGACCAGCGCCACCGTCGCTCCGGCGCCGAACCGCCCCAAGTCGAGCCGCCCGCTCGCGGCACTCCAGCCTCGCAGCACGTCGAGGCCGTCGGAGATGCAGAGGGCGCCGACCGGGATGAAGGTGAGCGCCGCGATCCCGATCTGGCTGCCGGGCACGGGGTAGACCTGCAGCCCCTCCGCCACCGCCAGGGCCGCGAGGAAGATCCGCGCGAACGCCTTGAACTGCAACTCCTCAGCGCCGGCCGGCGGGAAGGCGGCGACCCAGACCAGCAGCATCGGCAGCGAGATGTTGTTCTGGGGCGCGGGCGAGAGCGCCACCGGATGGACGTTGGCGACGCCGAGCATGATCACCAGGCCGGCGACGATCCGCAGCGCCCCGCTCCACCAGGTGGAGGCGCCCGGCTGGGCCTGCCGCCACCAGGCGCAGACGGCCGCCAGCGCGAAGGAGGCGATCGCCCAGTCCACCACCTGGTTCGCCATCGGGAAGACGCCGGGGTTGACTTCCCGCACGCGCAGCGCCTCGGTGACCATCCCCCCATAGACGTCAGAGAGAGTGGAGCCGGTGATCATGATCGCGACGAGGATCGCAACGAAGGCGGCCGCGAAGCCGACGGCGGCTCCGAGAAGCCAGCGCCCGAGTCCCTCGTCGGTGCCTCTCTCTTCGGTGCCTCTCCAGCGCAGCCGCAGGCCGACGGCGACGACCGCTGCCATCGAGAGGACCTCCACCGCGACCAGGTTCCGCGCCCATTCGGTGTCGAGGTCGCGGAAGACGACGAAGACGGGCATGGCGACCACCGCCGCCGCGACCGGCCAGCGGATCCAGGGTCGCGATCGCAGCGGCTCGAAGGTCATCACCGCCGCGAGCACCGCCGCCGCAACCGCGTAGACGCCGAGGTTGAGCTTGGTCAGGGCCAGCGCAGCGATCAGCGCTCCGGCCGCCCCGCCCGCCAGCGCCGGCCTGCGGCCGGGGCCCGAAACCGCCAGCAGGGTGACGCCGCCGAGCAGGGCAACGCACAGGACCTGCGGGTGCATCGGCTCGTTGGCGAGGACGTAGAGGGTCGAGAAGGCGCCGCACATCCCGGCCGCGCCCAGCCAGAGCCGGCCGCTCAGCCGCTGGATCGAGATGCCGAAGAGGAAGCTCGTCGCCACCCAGAAGATGACGACGATCGTGCGGCTGATGTCGTTGGTGACCGCCGCGCCGGTGAGGGCGAAGAAGCCGCCGAAGAGCTCGTAGAAGAAGGGTCCGTACGGCGTGTAGGCGTCCCGGTAGAGGACTTCGCCGTGGGCGAACGCCTGCAGCGAGACCAGCAGCGTCCCCTCGTCGTCGTAGGCGGCGAAGTTGGTGAAGATCCAGAAGTAGGCGGCGGCCGCCATCGCCATCGCCAGCCCGGCGTAGACCGCGATCGCGACGATCGTCGGATCGCGCAGCGTCTCCGACCAGCTCGGGCGGCGCTCGGACGACAGGGGTTTTTGCGGCGTCTCCCGGATCAAGCCGGGCGCACGATATCGGCGGAGTCGGCAACCCCGTCGTCCTTGCGCACGCGCAAGCGGTAGGAAAGCTGCACGATTTCCCGCAGCATCTGCGGGCTGGCCGAGGCGACGCTGACCCGCGAGCGAAGATCGTGCATGTAGAGGATCGGCACCTCGGCGATCCTCAGGCCCTCGCGGTCGGCCCGCATCAGCAGCTCGACGTCGAAGGCGAAGCCCGGGCAGGTCAGCCGCGCCGCGTATCGCTTGACCGCCTTGGTCGGGAAAAGCTTGAAGCCGTTCTGGGTGTCTCGCACCCGCAGGCCGGTGAGCAGGCGGACAGCGACGTTGAAGGTGTTCCCGGTCACCTTGCGATGAGCGGGGCCGCGTTCGACCACGGCCCCGGCAACGGCCCGCGATCCGATCGCGACGTCGGCGCCGCCCTCGATCGCCGCGGTCAGCTTGCCGAGCTCGCTGAGCGGGGTCGAGAGATCGACGTCGGCGAGGAGCACGTAATCGCCCGCCGCCCGGAGGGCGCCCGCGGCGAACGCCGCCCCCTTGCCGCGATTGCGGTCGTACGGGAAGACCGGGTGCAGCCACTCGTTCTCGACCTCGGCCGCCTTCAGCAGCTGCCGGGTGCGATCGGTGCTGCCGTCGTCCACGACCAGCACCTCGTGCAGGCGCATGCCGGCGGCGGCCGCGGCCTCTTCGGCTTCGGTATCGAGCTTCTCGAGGAGGGCCGGGAGCCGGACTTCCTCGTTATACGCAGGGATTACGATCGAAATACTGGCCGTTTGGCCGAGGCGCGACTCCACCGCGAGAACAATAGTTAGCTACCTTGGATGTAGTGCTTCGCGTGCTTTTGAAGCTGATCGCAGGGGCCATCCTCAGCCTCTCGGTGGCGACCGGGACCGCCCATGCCCTGACGCTGCAGCAGATCGGCGGCGGATTCGAAGAACCGGTTTACGTGACCTCGGACCCCGGCAACCCCGAACGTCTCTTCGTGGTCGAGCGCGGGGGCGCGGTAATGCTCGTGCAGAACGGCACGGTGAAACCGTTCGCCGCCATCCCCTCGAGTGCCATCTCGAGCGCGGGGGAGGGAGGCCTGCTCTCGATCGCGATGTCGCCCGACTTCGACCTCAGCGGTCGCTTCTTCCTCGACTACACCGACACCGCCGGGCAGATCCACGTCGCCGAAATGGTTGCAGCCGGAGACAGCGCCCCGAGCTCCTCGTTGCACGACGTGATGCCGTCGATCCCGCACCCCGAAGACTCGAACCACTACGCCGGCCAGCTGCAGTTCGGTCCCGAAGGCGCCCTCTTCATCTCGACCGGCGACGGGGGTGGCGCAGACGACGAACACCACAACTCCCAGGACGAGACCAGCGAGCTCGGGAAGATCTTGCGGCTGCCCGCGCCGGGGGCGCCGAAGCAACCGGAAATCTGGAGCCTCGGTCTCCGCAACCCGTTCCGGTTCTCCTTCGACCGCACCACCGGGGACCTCTGGATCGGCGACGTCGGCCAGGGCAAGCGCGAGGAGGTCGACTACGCCGCCGCGCCGACCCTGGGCCAGGGCGACAACTACGGCTGGAACTGCATGGAGGGTGCCCTGCCCGGGCCCGCGACCGACCCGGAGTGCGCGTTTCCTCCCGCCGGCGGATACGTCAAGCCGCTCTTCGAATATCCGCACGCGTATCCCGGCAACGGCGGCGCTTTCGGCTGCGCGATCATCGGCGGCTACGTCGCTCGCAACGCCGGCCTTGGCGAACTCTACGGTCGCTATGTCTACGGCGACCTCTGCCAGGGCCAGATCCGCTCCTTCTGCCCCGTCTCTCCCGCCGCCACCGATCGTTCCGAGGGCATACACGTCGACGACCTGAACTCCTTCGGCGAGGACTCCGCCGGGCGGCTCTATGCCGTCTCCGGCAACGGATCCGTCTACCGGCTGGGTAGTTCGGGGGGCGCTTCCTGCCCCACCGTGGCGCCGATCTACACGCCGATCGCGCAGAAGGTCCTGGCGCCGTCCATCATCGGCATCCGCGCGGTCAGCCGCAAAGTCCGGCGCCACCGCCGCGGCCTGGTCACCGCCTGGGTGACGCCCTGCAGCGGCCGTCGCGGCGACCCGGTCACTCTCTGGCGCGGCCGCCGCAACATGGGAACCCGCTACCTCGACCGCGCCTGCTCGGTCCGCTTCCGGCCCCGCATCGACCGCCGCTCCAGCTTCCGGGCGACGGTGCGGGAAAACGCAAGCTACCTGCCGGCAATCTCACGCAAGCTGACGATCAAGCCGGTCCACAGGAACCGGCGGCACTAGGCGCGATCGTCAAGGCCTAGTAGGCGCCGCCAAGCTTGCGGTGGTCCCAGGTCGCGGTGCGAAGCGCCGGGAAGCTGATCGCCACCCGTTTCGGCGCCTGTGCTTCCAGCGCCGCCTTCGCGTCACCCTCGACCGAGGAGATCCCCTCCGCGTAGCGGACCGTCAGCTCTTCGGCGAAACCGAGAACCGTCTCGAAGTCGCGGTGCAGCACCGCCTCGGACTCGATCATCACTCCCCGCAGCTCCTCGTAGGAGCGGCCCGCCTCGACCAGCACCGTCGCCCGCGGGTCGCGTTCAAGATTGCGCACCTTCTGTGACTTCGCGTAGGTCCAGATCCAGATCGTCCCCTCCCGCGGCACGAACCAGAGCGGCATCGAATGCGGCCAGCCGCGCGGCCCGTTGCTGGCGACGACCGCGATCCGCTCCTCCCCCAGCAGCTCCCGCAGCTCTGCGTCGCTGAGCTTGATCTCCTCGCGTCGGCTCATAGCTGCGACTCTAAGGGCTGATGAAGACCTCGATCCTCATCTTCGACGGGATAACCGCGCTCGACGCGATCGGCCCCTACGAGGTGCTGAGCCGGCCGCCGGGCTGGGAGGTCGAGTTCGTCGGCAAGGCGCGGGGGGAGGTGCGCAGCGACAGCGGTGCCCTCGGCCTGAGCGCCGACCGGAGCCTTGACGAGGTCGAGGAGACCGACATCGCCCTCGTCCCCGGCGGCAAGGGGAACCGGCGGCTCCTGGAGGACGAGGCGGTGCTCGGCTGGCTGCGGCGGCTCGACGAGCAGAGCACCTGGACGACCTCGGTCTGCACCGGCTCGCTCGTCCTCGGCGCGGCCGGGCTGCTGCAGGGAAAGCGGGCGACGGGGCACTGGCTCCACCTTGAGAGGCTGCGCGAGTACGGGGCGGAGCCGGTACGCGAACGTTGGGTCGAGGACGGCAAGTTGATGACCGCGGCGGGAGTTTCCGCGGGTATCGATATGGCGCTCTACCTGCTGGGACGCGAGGCAGGCCCCGAGGCGGCGCAGGCGGTGCAGCTGGGGATCGAGTACGACCCGAAACCGCCCTTCGACGCCGGCTCCCCCGAGAAGGCGCCGGCGGCGATCGTCGACGCGCTTAGCGGGCGAAGCTGACGAAGGTGTGCCACGCCGGCTTCGGCCGGAAGCCGGAGCCACGGCGGAAGAGGCCGGAGGAGTCGCAGAAGGTGCAGGAGCCGCCGACGTCCTTCCAGGTGAACCAGTCGACCTGGCGGATGCCGAGGCGGTGGTGGTTGCCGATCAGGTACCGGTAGGCGTTGCGCAGTTCCCGCGCCTGCCCATGCAGGCCGACCTCGAAGGCGACGACGTCGGGGTCGTTCTGGGAACCCCAGCCGAGCTCGGTCAGGTAGAGCCCGGCGCGGGCGTCACGGTGACGGACCTCGATCCGGCGCATTTCCTCGACGAGGACGCGCAGGTCGGCGGTATCGGCGGCGTAGGGATGCAGCGCCACCGCATCGAAGTTGGCCTTCACCCCGGGGACCTCGTATAGGCGATCGAGGAAGTCGGTCGCATTCATCGCCAGCGGCGGGCCCTGGGGAGGATCGCCGAAGAGGCCGCCGAGCACGAGTTCCGCGCGCGGGTCGGCCCGGCGCATCGCCCGCTTGCTGACCGCCAGCAGGCGCGCGTACTGACCAGGCGAGACCGGCTTGGCGAAGTAGAAGAAGTTCGGCTCGTTCCAGATCTGCCAGGCCCGGATCGGCAGCTTGGGCAGCGGCTGCTTGGTGCCGGGCGCGTGTTCGAGCCAGAATTCGCCGAAGCGGCCATAGCGTTCCACCGCAGCCCGCACGAACCCTTCCCAGCCGCGGCGCTGCCGCGCGTTGGCAACCGGCAGCACCCGTTCGTCGTGCGCGAGCCAGGTGGGCGTCGAGAACAGGATCGGCAGGACTTCGAGGCGGTTTTCGGCGGCAAGCGCCACCGTCTTGTCGAAGCCGCTCCAGTCGTAGTCGCCGTTGGGCGCGGGCTGCGTCGCACCCCAGGAGACCGGCATCCTCAGCGTCTCCACGCCGCCCGCGCGCATCCGCGCCAAGTCGCGCTTGCCGAGCCCGGTCTGCGGCACGATCCCGAAGAACCCGGGCGGCAGCGCCTGCGCCCCCGAGGGCGCCTTCAGCAGCAGGACAGTTGCGAACACCAAGGCAATCAGGAGGAGCCCGCCGGCCCCCTTGAGCAGTCTCATCCTCGTCACAACCCGGCGCCCGCTCATGAGTCGCGGCCGGCCCATCAAAGGCTGCCGGGCTCGGCCAGCCAGACGCTTCCGAAGCTGAGGCTGGTGTGCTCGAGGATCAGGTCGTAGTCGCGGTCGTAGTGGAGGACACCGCCATGGATCTCGGCGGCGCAGGCGGCGATGATCAGGTCGGTCGGCGAGAGGCGGTGGTGGCCGTTCCTCGCAAGCTGACGCTGGGCTTTCTGCGCGGCCTTCTCCACCTCCTGGTCGATCAGAACTCGGGGAAGCTGCTCGAGCCGGCCCATGTTCAGGCGATACTCCTGCCCGGTGCGGGCGGAATACCCAGCCTCCAGCAGGAAAGGAAGACAGGTTGCCAGCCGTTCAGCGCCGATCCAATCGAGAACGGTCTCTTCGCGATCCTCCGGAACCTGGTCATCGATCAGCCGCGACCAGGCGGAGTGATCCAGGAGCAGCAAGCTATTCGTCGGGGTAGTTAGCTTCCAGTCCCAGGTACTTGACCTCTTCGGCCGCCTTGCGATCAATCTTGGGTCCGTTGCCCGACCGAATCCACTCGGCGATTTCCTCGCGCGCCCGCCGTGCAACCTCAGGGCTACGCCTGAGCTCCCGAAGCTTGTCTTCCACGCCACGACTGACTAAGTCGGCGAAGTCCACCTTCTCTGCCCCCTGCACGCGGCGGAGCTCATCGAGGTCCCATTTCAAGGACTCGGTTTCCGTGATCATGTGGCGCGGGCGCTTGGTCGGCACGGCGCGAGTGTAGCACCGTGCAACACCTGGGCCCTTCGCTTATACAGCCGGCACGAGCTCCAGCTCCGCCCATGGCCCTTCGCCGCGCATCGGCTGCGTGCGGCCCTCGAGCCAGTCGGCCTGGAGGTCGTCGTAATGGCGGCTGGCCGGGTGGCCGGACTGACCGGTGAACATCTGCCAGCGTGAGCGGTCGGGGTCGGTCGGGTCGGCGATCATCCGCCAGCTCGGCGCCCAGACGGCGTTGTAGGGGTCGTTTGGGTCGTAGGCGATCTGGCTGACCGTCTCCTGGGCGCCGCCGGCGCGGAGGCGGCGGTTGAGCAGGCGGTCGAAGAGCGGGTTGGCATCGCCGAGCGCGTGCGGGAACTTCATCTCGTGGACGTGGCCCCAGCGCCAGCCCTCCGGGTCGGGCCCGAAGCGGTCGGAGAGGTCATCGAGGGCGCCCGCCAGCGCCTCGAGCACGAGGTCTTCCCAGGGCCGACCGATCAGCCGCGGGTCTTCTTCCTCCCACAGCGCCATCAGGTGCGAGTGCCAGCGCCAGGGCGAGGTGCTGTGGGCGGTGAAGCCGTTGTCGTTGCGATCGAGCCAGCGCTCGCAGAGGTCGCGGTCGCCGATCGCCGCCCGCGCCACCTCGCGTCCCAGTCGCAGCAGGAAGGCCTGATAGATGGTGCCGGCGATCGTCTCGCGGTCGAGGTGACCGTCCCAGCTGCGTAGGCGCTCGATCGCGCTGCGCTCGCGCTGGCCGCGCGGGTGCAGGCGGCAGAGGCGGCGCGCCGCCTCTGCCCCGGGGATCGAGTAGTTGTCGACCTGGATCGCTTCGAAGCTCTCGAGATCGTGCTTTTCGGTTGCCTCGATCAGCTCCTCGATCCGCTTGGCGCGGTAGCCGTCGAGCCATTCGCTGGTGATGTGGTGCGGGTAGTCGTCGCCGACGATGCGGTTGTTGGCGGTGACGAGGAAGCCGCTCTCGGGGTCGATCACCTCCGGCAGCTCCTCGTAGGGCACCGTCCCCTCCCACTCGAACTCGCCCGTCCAGCCCGGCTTCGGCAGGTCGGGGCAACCGCCGCGCCGCATCGGCAGGCGGCCGATCAGCTTGTAGCCGATCGAACCATGACGATCGGCCCAGATCATGTTCGAGGCAGGCGAGGTGTGGCCCTCGAGCTTTGCGACCAGCTACGGTCCGGAGTCGATCTCGAGCAGCTCGAAGATGCCGGCGAAGACGGTCGGTTCGTGGAGCGTCTGCCAGGCGAGCGCCAGCGGCTCGCCCTCGTCGGCGCCGAGCGCCGCGTTGACGATCGGCCCGTGGTGCGTGCTGTGCACCTCGAGCTCAACCGGGTCGCCGCCCTTGACGAGGATCTCCTCCCGCTCGACCTGCAGCGGCCGCCACTCGTCTTCGAACAGATAGCGGTCGCCCTCGATCCGCTCGACGAAGAGATCCTGGATGTCGGCCATAACGTTGGTGATGGTCCAGCAGACGTCGTTGTTCTGGCCCATGTAGACGCCGGGCATCCCCGGCATCGAGGCGCCGCGGACGAAGCGGCCGTCATGGCGCAGCTCGATCTCGAACCAGATACCCGGCATGCTTGGCGGTAGGTGCGGGTCGCCGGCGATCAGCGGCGTCCCGGTGGCGGAGCGCTCTCCCCTGACCGCCCAGTTGTTGGAACCCGACGCCTCGGCGGCGAGTCCGATCGAGCGGCGCACTGCGTCGATCTGCTCGACCAGCGGCAGGCCTTCGCCGCTGAACGGCATCTGGTCGACCACCGGGTTGTCGGCGGGATAGACCGGATCGAGCCGCGCCGCCAGCTCCGGGCCCAGCTCGCGGACCATGTCGGAGCGCAGCAGCTCCCGCTCCCAGTTGGTCGAGAGGCCGAAGGCGAGCAGCTTGCCGAGGCTGAGGATGTCGACTGGCGTCCACGGCTCCCAGCCGATCCGCAGCACCTGCATCTCGAACGGCAGCGCGCGGGCGTCGGCGGCAGCCTGATTGACGCCGGCACAGAAGCGCTCCAAGCGCGCCCGCAACTCGGGCTCGAGCTCAGCCTCCTCGCGCTGGGCGACGCGCCGGATCCCCAGGGTCCGCATCAGCCGGTCGACCGGCAGCCCCTCCTCGCCCGCCATCTCGGCAACCCGGCCCTCGACCACGCGCCGGTAGAAGTCCATCTGCCAGAGCCGTTCCTGCGCATGGCAATAGCCCTGGGCGAAGAAGAGGTCCTCCCGCATATCGGCCTCGACGTGCGGGACGCCCCAGCGGTCGCGGCGCATGCGGACCGGGCCGCGCAGGCCATCGACTTCGATCGTCCCCTTCACCTGAGGCAGCGGCCGACGCAGCAGGCGGTGCCAGAGAGCGGCGGCGCCGGTCGCGACTAAGGCAGCGCCTATCGCCCCGCTTGCAGCTCCCACCCGCACCACCCGAATCATTCGATCAGGGTACTGGCTGCTCAGCCAGACCGGCCCCGTCAGGCGTCCAGACCCTCCGGCAGCCGCCCCTCAGCCTCGAGCTTTTCCAGGTGGGCCTCCATCGCCATTGCCGCCATCGGCAAGAGCTCGATCGGGATGTCGTCCCAGACGGTGGCGAGGAGGCTGGCGCGAGAGCGCTCGCCGGCGCCGAGGGTCTCGAGCAGGCGCCGCTCGCGCATCTGGCGGTGCTCGACGTATTCGGCGAGCTTGGCGGCGGGGTCGGTGATCCAGGGACCGTGGCCGGGGGCGATCAACTCGATTTCCTGTTCCTGCAGCAGGGCCAGCGAGTCCATGAAGGCGGCGAGGGAGTTTCCGCCAGGCGGGACGATCGTCGAGCCGAGGCCGAGCACGAGGTCGCCGCTGAAGCAGACTCCGGTTTCGGTCATGAAGCAGACGTGGTCCTCGGCGTGACCGGGGGTGGCGAGGACGCGAAGGCCGAAGTGCTCTTCGCCGTTGGCGGGCAGGACGACGTCCGCCCCCAGCTGGTCAGCGCCTTCGGTGTGATCGCCGTGCGAATGGGTGAGGAGGACGAGGCCGATCCCGCCCCGCGCCGCGGCGGCGGTCCGGATCGCGTCGAGGTGGGCGGCGTCCGCGGAGCCCGGGTCGATGACCACGCAAGGGTCGGAGCCGTAGAGGTAGGTGTTGGTCCCTTCCAGCGTCATCGGCCCCGGGTTCGGGGCGACGATCTTCAGGACCTCGGGGTGGCCCGCTGCCTCGTTCATCTACAACCTCGCCGACAAGTGGAGAGTTAACCGTCCTATAGCGAGGTTAACTCGCCAATCGTCAGGCGGCCTCGGCTTCTTTCGCGATCGCCTCGCGCGCGTCTTTGGGCTCGAGGACGACCAGGTCGCCGGCGCCACGGAGGATCTCCCGCACCAGCCAGGGCTTGCCCGCATAGGGCAGCTCGACGACGACGGCACCGTCAGCCAGCTCCTCGACCACGGTCCGCTCCTCACGCAGCCAGCGCGCCCGCTCGGGTGAGACCCAGACCCGCGCCACCTCGGCGGTCGGGACCTCGCCGTGGGTCATCCAGCCCTCGACCCCGGCGAACTCCTCGACTTCGGGCCGCGGCTCGAAACTCTCCTCGGAGAGGTGCGCCTCCTTGACCCGGTCGAGCTTGAAGTGGCGTACGCCCTCTTTGGTCAGGTCGTAGCACTCGACGTACCAGCCCTCTTTGCCGTTCTCGAGCCGGTAGGGCTCGACCCGGCGCTCGGTGAACTGGTCCTCGTTCTCCTTGTAATAGGAGAGCTCGAGCACCCGGCTCTCGGCGATCGCCTGGTTAACGAGGCGGGCGACCTCGGCGTCGCCTCCGCCGGCGGAGGCGATCTCCAGCCCCTCCTCGGAGGGGTCGTGGCCGAGCGCTTTGACGATTTTCGCCCGCGCGGTCTGCAGGTCGGACTGCGGCAGGTGGTCGCCGAAGAGGTCGATCGCTGCCACCAACGCCTTTGCCTCCAGCGGCAGCAGGCGGGCGGGCCGGGCGAAGTTGTCGCCGTAGGGCTGCGAGTCGACCTCGATTTCGTCGCCGATGATCTCCGCGTAGAGGACGTAGGTGCCGCCGCCGAAGTTGACGACGTTGAGCAGGTCGATGTCCTCGCGCAGCTCCTCGGCGGTCAGCTCCAGCCGCTCGCGCAGGTCGGCGGTCTGCAGCCGCTCGCCCTTTTTCGCCGCTTCGATCAGCATCCCGGCGAGGGTGACGAGGCGGGCGAAGCGCTCGGGCCTGATTGCCGCCTCGCCGCGGCCATTGGAGCGGCTGCGCTTCGGCTGCTCGTCCAAGGGCCGGTCGATGATTTTGGCCGGCTTGAAGCCGTTCTCATGGCGGGCCTTCAGCAGCTCGCGGCGCTTCTCGGTCTCCTCGCGCAGGTCCTCGGGGCCGAGCACCTCGGCGTTCGCCCGCCAGCGCAGGACCCAGGCGATCAACTCACGCTCGGAGGCGTAGCTGGTCTCGAAGACGCGGCCCTTGCCGGGAGCCTTGTCGGACTTCACCGCGTTGCGCAGCTCGCCGTAGGTGCCGTAGTCGCGTTCGATCAGCCAGGCGATCCGCTCGCGGATGAAGATCTTCGCCGTCCCTTTCTCCTCCCCCAGCTGCCAGTCGGCGCGGCTGCCGTAGTCGCGGCGGTCGAAGTCCTTCGGCGGCGAGAAGTCGTGCTCGGCCTTAGAGGCGTAGCCGACCTTGCCCTGGATCCGCGAAAGGCGGAAGACCCGCACCGCATCGCGCTCGTGCGCGTGGCCGATCAAGTAGAACTGGCCGCCGCGGAAGACCAGGTGGTAGGGGTCGACCTTGCGCTTTTCGGTCTCGCCCCGCTCCATCGTGTAGTACGTGAACTCGATCGTCTTCCGGCGGCTGATCGCGGTCTCGATCTTGGAGAGGCGTTGGGAGAGGTCGCGGCCGCCGGCGGAGGCGGTCATCGCCATCTCGACCGGCGCCCGCTCGCCCTCCTGCAGCGGGTTCGGGTGGCCCCAGGCGACCTGCTGCAGCGCCAGGCGCAGCGGCTCGGCGTAGGCAAAGCCGCCGTCGGTGAGCAGCATCAGCGCCGTGCTCAGCGCCGCCAGCTCGTCGTCGGAGAATTTGATCGGGTCGAGGTAGAAGTTCTCCGGCGGCAGCGAGTAGAGCTCAGCCTCGAAAAAGCCCTCGCCAGGCTTCTCGACCCCGAGCTGGATCCCGAGGCTCTCGAGCTCCGCGCGGTCGGCGTAAAAACGGCGCGCGAACGCGTCGTCGTTCATGTCGCTGTAGCCCTCCACCTCGCGCTTGATCTCCAGGGCCGATACCGGCCTCCCCTGAGCCATCAGAAACGAGATGAGAGAGAGCTGGCGGATCAGCTTCTCGGTGTCCTTCGCCACTGAGCGGCAGGATAGTCTCCGAGCGGCGCATGGAAGTCCTCCGAAACCTATTCGGCAACCTAACCGCGGGCATTATCCGGCTTTTGGTGACCGTCGGGGTCCTCGCTGCGGTCTATTTCTTCGTCGTCAGGCCCACTCTGGAGACGACCGAGAAGATCAGCCACGAAGTCAACGTCAACGTCCAGAAGGGGTTCGAACAGACGGACCTCAACAAGATCGACAAGACGATCGACGACGTCAACCGCCGGGTCCAGCGCGAAGTGAGGAAGTCATTCCACCAGTCGCAGAACCACAGTGCGGCGAAGAAACTCCTCCACTGCATCCAGCGCGCGCACCAGGACGTCGACAAGATCCAGCGCTGCAGCGAGCGGTACTAGGCGGCGCGCTGGGCGAAGAAGGCGCTGCCGGAGAGGGCGCGGTCGAAACCCGACCAGGCCTCGCCGGCGGGGAGCTGGCGCTCGAGTCGGTCGAAGCTGCCGAGGCGGCCGCCGAGGTTGTCGATCATGTGGACGAGGACGGCCTCGCGGGTGGCGGGAACGACCGGCGAGCCATGTTCGAGCGAGCCGTGGTGGCTGAGGATGATGTGGAGCACGCACTGGGCGAGGTGGGGGTCGAAGCCGGGCAGGTCCTCGATCGCCCGGCGCACGGTGTAGTAGCCGAGCGGGATCTCGCCCTGGAGGCGGCCGGCGTCGGTGAGGTCGATTGCCAGCGGGTCGTCGTTGTAGGCGACGCACTTGCCGATGTCGTGCAGAAGGGCGCCGGTGACGGCGACATCACGGTCGATGCCGGGGAAGAAGTTGGCCGCGGCGGAGACCGCCTGGGCGACCGAGAGCGTGTGCTCGAGTAACCCGTGCCGGTAGGCCTGGTGGTACGTCTTCGCTGCCGGCGCGTCGCGGAACCGCCGCCAGGTCTCGGAGCCGTCGCCGAAGAACAGCTCCAGCAGCTCGCGCAGTTGCGGGTGCTGGACCGTCGCCAGAAGTTCCCGCAGTTCGCCCTCGAGCTGCTCGGCCGAGACATCCGATTCCGCCGCCAAATCCTCCGCCTCGTACTCGTGCGGCTCGGCCTCGCGGATGGCGCTGACCTTGATCTTCGCCCCCCAGCGCTCGCTGATTTCGAAGACGCCGCTGACGAAGACGGGCGAGCCGCCGCAGCAAAGGGCGTAGTGCATCTCGGCGTCCTCCCAGCAGACCGCCTCGGCGGTGCCGGTTGCGTCGCCGACCGAGAGCCGCAGCCAGGGCTCGCCGTTGCGCTTGCGTCGCAGCTCCCGCTCCCGTACTGCGTAGACGCCGCCGACGCGCTGCCCGTCCTCGAGCTCGCCGAGGGGGACTCGGGCCGCGGGATCCGCGGGGACGCGATCGGCCGGAACGAGAGCATCGATCTGCGTCTGCTCGCTCATCGTTTGCTCAAGGTAGAGAGGGCGGCGGATGTCGACGTAGGCTGCTGACGTGAGGGCGGCGACCACGAGGGACGGCGGCAGCGGTGGCGGCGCTCGGGGCCCATGTGGTCACGGTCCTGCTGAGGGTGCGGAAGGAGCTGCGGCGCTGGCACAGGCTACGAGCTCAAGCCCGACGCCCCGCCGGTTGCCGCCGAGGCGATTGGCGGCGCCCTTTACTCACTCCTCTACGACCACGTCAACAAAAAGGGGCCGGAGACGCTTCCCGACCTGGTGCCGACGCTGGTCTACGTCACCCTCGCCCCCTTCCTCGAGGCGGAAGACGCCTACGAGGTGGCAATCGGCTAATCCAGTCCAGGGATCGGGTCTTCGGGGAGCTTGCCGTAGAGAGCTTCGAGCTCTTCGAGATCGCGGCGATCCTGCGGCCGTCCGGCGAGGCGCTTGAAGCCGACGATGCTGCGGAGGGCCGCGAATTTGGCCAGTTCCCCTCCCACCTCCCCCTGGATCGCACGGGCCGCTACGGTCTCGAAGTCCAGCGGAGCCAAGCCGCCGCGCAGAAGGTCGACGATCCCATGCCGGCTGCGCACACGCAGGTGATCGGCCGCGGTGACCTCTGCCTCATCCAACACCTTGTCGTCGTGGAGGCGCGTCGCCTCGATCCGCTCGAGGAACCGGAGGATCGCCGAGTTGGCGGCAGCCCCGTCGGGGACCAAGAGGTCAGAGTCTTTCGTAGCGCGCACGAAGCCGTTGGCAATCACGCTGAACCCGCCGATCACTACATAGGGAAGGCCGGCGGCATTGGCGTCGGCCACGACGCCGTCGAGATCAGGACCAGAAGGCTCTGGATGGGACATGGCCGCGACGGATCGTGGAGGCGAGGAGCTGCACGGCTTGCTGAGAGAGCCTCTGTCCCTCGGCGACGCGTTCGGAGGGAGTAAGGGCGCGAGCCTCCTGTTGGCGGTAGTCGCTCTTCTCGCGGTTGAGCTCGGCCCACTCGGCGTTGTGACCGGGCTCGAGAAGCGTCTTGCGGGATGACGCGCTCATCTCGTGGATGTTACGCCCGAAGCTCGGCGGAGCTACGAGGTGGCAATTGGCTGACCACCCTGCGTGGCCGCGCGCCCCCTGACGCAGGAGGACACGCGGCCTCGCGACCGGACCTCCTAGAGGAACTGCGAGGTCTGCACCCGGCAGTACTTGAATTCGTAGGGCAGGACGGTGTTGTTGGCGCGGTTGACGGTGCCGGTGAGCTGCAACGCCATTCGCTGCGCCCCGCGCTCGTCGCCGGCCTTCAGCTTCCTGGAGACGTGTTCGAAGAGTTCGACCTCGTCCTTGATCAGGCCCAGCCACTTCGTCAGGCGGGCGCTGTCGGCGGCCGGTTTGGGGACGGCGGCCAGCTGCGTCCGCGCCTTCTTGAGGGCAGCGGCTCCCTTCGCGAACTGGGTCGCCGCCAGCTTCAGCTTGCCGGCCCTGATGTTCTGTTTCACGCCCTTCAAGACCCGTTCGTTGGCCTGGCGGTTCTGCTTGCAGATCGGTTCCACCTGCGTCTTGTACGCCTGACGTTCTTCTTCCAGATCGGCGGCGAGCGCCAACGAGGACACCAGCAGCAGGAGCAGGGCGCCTAGCGCGGCCGCCGCCGTGATCGTCCTGGGCCTTCTCTTCATCTTTTTCCTCCCGTTGTGAATCGGCTAGTCACTTCTATAACCCCGGCAACGCCGCCACGATTCTGTCGGATCCGTTGCTCCCCCGGCGCAGTCTAGGCGGGAGGGTTTGGCGATGTCGGAGAAGGACCCGTAGGCGAACGGTTATCGCCGCAGACCTGCGAGGCCGGCGCCGCGATCGGCAAGGCGGTCCCAGCGGGCACCGACGAGGTCGGCCAGGCGATCGATCCGGCGGCGCAACGGTGGCGCCCAGAGGACGAGCGCAGCGGCGCTGCCGAGGGCGGCGCCGGCGAGGACGTCGCTGGGATAATGGACGCCCAGCGCCACACGGCCGATCGCGAGCACGGTGGCTGCTGCCAGCGCCGCGATGCCCCACCCCCGCTTGCGAAGGAGGATCGCCACTGCGACTGCGAAGGCGGCGGTGGCGTGGTCGCTGGGGAAGCCAGGGTCGGCCGCATGTGCGGAGAAGACGTGGACCCCGTGCGGATCGGCGACGAACGGACGCGCCCGATCGACCAGTTCGCTGATCGCCTTGCCGACTGCGAGGCCGAGGCCGGCGCTGAGGACGGCGGCGAGCGATGCCCGGCGCCAGGCGGCGTGGCCAGTGCCGCGGGCGGCGAGAAAGACGATCGCCAGCGTCGCCACGAAGAGGGCCTCGGAAGCGTTGACGTAGAAGAGGAGGGGATCCTCGACCCCGTCGTGCTGGTACATGAAGTTGTTGAGTGCGTGCAGGAGAGACCAGTCCATCGCCCGCACGCTTTCACGATTTCTTTACGACGAGTTAAAGGACGGCTGGAGATAGCTATCGGCTCGACGGGGTACTGACGAATCGTCAGTGGAACCGATCGTCGCCTGGCACTTCACGGCGGGCACCTTGAGGTCGGCGGCTTCCAGCCCTTCGAGGTCTACGACAACGCGCTTGCCAACCTCGACGGTACGCTCGAGCGGCGGCCCGCTCCGGAGACCACGATCGAGGTCATCCGCGAGTTCCCGATCGGCCTGACCACGGCGGAGGTGGCCTCGATCATGCGGCCGAGCGACCTCGACGAGGCCGACCTGCCGGCGGCCGAGCGGGAGCTGATCGCCGCCGCCGACACCAGCGAGATCGTCTGCGAGCCGGCGGGTGGCGACGCCCTCTGGCGCCCACCGCGCGCCGGCCAGACCAGCGGAGCCCTTCCCCGCGCGGCCTAATTCAAGAGCCGAGTTTCGAGAGCACCGCAAGGCAGGTGACGGTGATGCCGCCCATGGCGAAAAACCCGCGCATCATCGTTCGGTGCATGGCATCGAAGCGGTCATTGGTCGACTGGTTCATCTGGTCGAAACGAACGTCCATCGAGGTGCGAAGATCATTTATCTCGCTCCGGAGTTCCTTGGTGCCGGTTTTCAGATCGCTGCGGAGTTCCCGGATGTCCGCTTCGACAACTTGAAAGCGCGCGTCGATTCGGCCGAATTCCGAATCGACACGATCGAAGCGTTCGTCAACCCGCTCCTCAAGCCGGTCGATCCTTTTCTCAGTTGCTTGCTCCTCCATCGTCTGCATGAGCATAGCGGAACTTATCGTCTGCAGCAGACGGAACGCGGGTCCCGTTCAGCGAGGGCCCCAGTCCACGGCTCGCAGCGAAGAGGCAACCCGCGCCAGGATGCGGGCGCGGCCAGGATGGGCGAGGGGCATGACGAGGAGCTCATGTCGCTCGACTTCTCCACCGCGGAGGAAGGCGATCCAGCGACCGTCGGGCGAGAAGGTGGGATCGAAGGATTGACCGTCGTCGGTCAGACGCCGGCGGTGGGTGCCATCGCGGCGCACCACATATACGTCGGAGCGGTCATAGGTTCCGCCTTCGGGAGTGTCGAGCGTCTTCGCATAGACGATCCAGCGGCCGTCGGCAGAGATGGATGCGGTGAGGTAATAGACGGGGCGCGACTTGGTCGGCGGCGTCAACGGGCGGACGACTCGCCCCCGCGCGTTACGCAAAACCAATCGACGGGCGTAGCAGGAGACGAGCCAGCGGCCGTCGGCGGTGTTGGCGCAAACCCCGAAGCCGAACATACGGTGACGGTGCCTACCCTCATCTGAGGCGACGAAGGTCCCCTGGAACCGTCCGTTGCGCGGGCGGACGCCGAAGAGCAGCCGGCGGCCGAGGAGGAAGGAGGGCGCGGAGCCGCAGCCGCCGGCGGGAAAGCCGGATTGCCGGTAACGCCCGTACTGGAAGAGGCGCCTCTTGTCAGTGGCGACGCTGACGACTTCCATCGGCGGGCAGGTCGTTTCGTCATCACCAACGTAGGCGACGAGTTTGCCGTCGCAGGAGAAGGAGGGAGTGGAGGTGTATGAGGCCGTACCGTCGCGGCCCCGCACCAGCCAACGGACGCCGCCACCTTGACCGAACAGGCCGAGCCCGTTGCTACTGCCAGCGACGATTTTTCCGTTCTGCCCAGGGCAGGTGCCCGCAGCCGAGGCGCAGGAAGGGACGGCGAGCGACGTCACGATGAGAGCAAGTGCGATGAGGGGTCGCGGCCAGGTCATGCACCCACTCTGACAAGCGCAAATGGCCCGATCGGTGACAACTTTGGCTCGTCTAGGCCGAAACCGCAAAGAGGCGCCATTCGCCGGGGGCGCCCTTTAGCGTCTTGGCCCCGCGGTCGGTGAACTCGAGGCCGGAGCCGACGACGAGCTCCCGCACGGTGCTGGAGACGAGCACTTCATCGGGACCGGCGAGGGCGCCGATGCGGGCGCCGATGTTGACCGCCATGCCGCCGACGTCGTCGCCGATCAACTCGACCTCGCCGGTGTGGATGCCGGCCCGCACCTCGAGCCCGAGCCGCCCCACCTCCTCCTGCAGGGTGCGAGCGCAGCGGATCGCTCGGGCGGGGCCATCGAAGGTGGCGAGGAAGCCATCGCCCATCGTCTTCACCTCACGGCCGCGGTGGAGGCCGAGCGCGCGGCGGACGATCGCGTCGTGGCGCTCGAGCAGTTGGCGCCAGGCTCGGTCGCCCAGCTGCGCCGCCCGTTCGGTCGAGCCGACGATGTCGGTGAAGAGGACCGTCGCCAGCGCCCGCTCCGGTTCGCTGCCGCGGCGGCTCCCGACGAGGAACTCTTCGACCTCGTCGAGCAACGCGTCCGAGTCGCCGGTCACGGGCAGGTGGTCCTCCCCGTCCAGCTCTACGTACTTGGCGCCGCGGATCGCCTTGGCGAGGTAGCGGCCCTGGCCGACCCGCGAAATCCGGTCATCGCGGCGCTGCAGGACCAGCGTCGGCACGTCGATTGCCGGCATCACCGCCCTCACGTCGAGGTCGCGGTAGAGGTCCATCAGGGCGAGGGCGCCGGAGGGGCTGGTGCCGTAGCGCAGCAGCCGTGACCACCAGCGTTCGAACTCGACGTCGCCCTCGACGCTCGGCGCCCAGAGCCTGACGCCGACCGGCCCGCCCCAGTCCCGCTTGACGATCTCGCCCCAGCGCTCGAGGCCCTCAACCGGGATCCCCTGCGGGAAGTCGGGCGCCTCTAGCATCCGCGCGTAGGTCCCGTAGAGGACGAGCGAGGAGACACGGGCGGGGTGGGTGGCGGCGAACAGGGCCGACATCGGCCCACCCTCGGAGATGCCGAAGATCGCCGGCCGCGCGCAGCCGGCGGCCGCCATCACCGCCTCGAGGTCGTCCATCGAGTCCTCCAGCGTCGGCGGCCGGCCGGTGCGGTCGGAGAGGCCTTGGTCGCGCTTGTCCCAGATGACGACGCGGGCGAAGGAGGCGAGCCGGCGCAGGAAGCCGGCCGTGAAAGGGTCGTCCCAGAAGAGCTCGACGTGGGAGACGAAGCCGGGGACGAAGACGAGGTCGAGCGGCCCCTCGCCGTGGACCTGGTAGGCGATGCTGACCCCGTCGGAGTCGGCGTAGCGGGTCTCGGCTTGCATCCCCGCTGGAGTATGCCGCCGCGAGAGCGCTTTTCCGCAGCGGGGGCCGGAAGCGGAGCTAAGCGGCGTTAGACAGCTTGCGCCGCCGCGGCAGCTCGATCACCTGCGCCTGCTCCGCATGGACCGGCTCGAACTCGCTGACCGCGAGGACGACGTAGCTGTACCCGCAGGGGCAGACCTCGCGGTCGACGTGGTCGAGCTCCTCGACCAGGACCTCGGTCTCCTCCGGACAGCTCGAACATGCAACGAGAACTTGGAACATGCCCCGATGGTGCCGAGGTCCTCGGACGGATCAGCGCAGTTGCCACGGATCTTCCATCCGCAGCGCCTAAGCGGCCCGGCAGAGATGGCGAGGGCGGGATTCGAACCCGCGACACCACGATTTTCAGTCGTGTGCTCTACCAACTGAGCTACCTCGCCCGGAGCGCTCGGGGCGCCGGCGCGAAGGCTACCGGGAGCGCAGTGGCCGGGGCTGATTGCATGGGGCGATGGGCTGGGCGCGGGCCGTGGTGGTTCTGGTCGCCGCATTGGCGGTGGTAGCGGTGTTGGTTTCGGGCGGCTCGGGGGCCGATCCACGGACGCCGGCGGCGCTGCCGGGGGAGCCGCCACCGTTCCTGGGGACGGCGGTCGTCGGAGAGGGCGGGCTGACCGCGGCGGTCGACGCTTATGGCGACGTCGTCGACCTGCGGGCGCCCGGGCCGGCGGGGCGGCCGCTGATCGACAACTCGGCCGCCCGGCAGGCGGCGGCGACGGTGCCCGCGGACACGGGAATCGTGCCGTGGGTGCGGATCGGGGATCGGCCGCCTAGGCCGACGTGGACTGCCGACGCGATCACGCAGCGCTACCGCCGCGGCAGCAACGTCCTTGTCACCACCGCCCGGTTCGGGCCGCGGCGCGTCCGCATCGTCTACGCCGTCGGTCGGTCCCACCTCGTCTGCTTGACCGAGGTCGACGGCGGCGGCCGAGTGGAGCTGCGCGCGAACGAACAGGCTGCGGCTCAGCGACTGCGCTGCGACGACCAGACGGCCCGGTCGGCAGTCCACGCCACCGAAGCCGCCGACCGCCGCTGGCTGGGTCGGACACGGCCGCTTGCCGCTGTCGCGCCGCGGTGGGCGCGAAGGATGTACGCGCGGTCGCTGCTCGTGCTGCGCGCACTGACCGAGCGCCGCAGCGGCGGGGTCGCCGCCGGCGCTCGCGAAGGCTGGGCCTACGCCTGGCCGCGCGACGCGGCTGCGGCAACCCTCGCCTTCGCCGCCGCCGGCTACCGCGACGAGGCCCGGCGAAGCGCTCGCTTTCTGCTCGGCCTCGACCTGGAATCCGCCGCCCGCTTCTACGGCAACGGGGAGCCGGTGCCTGGCCGTGGCCTCCAGGGGGACTCCTCGGGATGGGTCGCCGCTGCCGCGCGCGCGGTCGGGCTCGCTCCGCCGCCCCCACTGGCTTGGCGGAACCGGCCCGACTACCAAGAGGGCCAGCCCGGTGACTACCTCGGGAACGCGATCGCCGCCGGCGCGATTGGCGCCGACGGGGCGGAAGTAGCCCTGAACGGCGGATCGTCCCGCCAGCTGGTGCGGCGCCTGGGTGACCCTGCGTCAGGCCTCGACTCGGCCGCGGCTTGGGCCGTCAGGCCATTCCGGCTCCGCCCGCTCTATCCCGCGGCGCGGGAGACGATGTTGCGGCTGATGCGACGCGCCGGCCGGTTTGGCATCACGCCGGGCGAGGACTGGCCTGGCATCGATCCCTGGTCCGCCCCCACCGCCTGGACTGCTTGGTCGCTTGCAGCTCTGGGAGAACGCCGCCCGACGCTGCGCCTGCTCGCCGACTTACGCCGCTCCGCCACGCCTGCGGGCACGATCCCCGAGCGGGTCGACCAGCGGACCGGGGTCCCGACCTCGACGACCCCGCTCGCCTGGTCGCACGCGTTCGCGATCCTCGCGCTACAGGAACTCTGGCCGGCTCGGACTGCATCAGGTTTCCCTCCCGGCAGGTAGGAATCTGATGCAGTTCGTCAGGCGCGGCAGTGCGTCAGCGAGTTGACGAGGGCTCCCTATCCTCGCTGGATGCAGGTCCGCGATGCGACCTTCGAAGACTGCGATGCGATCGGCGCCGGAATGAAGGCCGTCGTCGACGAAGGCCGCTGGCTGGCGACCGAGGCGGCGACGGAGCTCGAGCCTGATCATGGCGCGCCTCTTCTGAACTGCATCAACTTGACTTCCTGCTGGGTGGTCAAGTTGATGCAGTTCGATCACAGCGCGGCTAGAGCGGCCGCGACGGCTTGCTCTGCGGTTTCGGCGGGGATCACACCGGGGCCGCCGGCCATGCCCTCGCGGCCGTTCAGCTCCCAGCTGCGCAGGGCGACGACCTCGTGGCCGATGACGCGGGCGAAGCCGATCTCCGAGAGGGTCCCCCCACTCGCCGCCGATCGCGATCACCGTCTCGCCGGAGGAGACGACGGCGAGGTTGCGGGCGTGGCCGATGCCGGTGGCGACGACGTGGGTGCAGTGCTCGTTGGCGTCGTCAGGTGAGGTGCCAGGGACGATCCCGATCACCTCGCCGCCCGCCGCGACGGCGCCGCGCGACGCCGCCTCCATCACCCCTCCGCCGCCGCCGCAAACCAGCGTGACGCCCGCTTCAGCCAGTCCGCGGCCGACTTCTTCGGCCAGCGTCCAGGTCTCCGATCCTTCCTCGATCCCGCTGCCGCCGATTACCGCCACCTGACGCCTCACAACTCTCCCCGCATCAGGCCCATCAGCTCCAGCGCCCCGGCCTTGTGCAGGGGTTCGTTGAGGTTGCCGCACTTCGGGCTCTGGACGCAGGAGGGGCAGCCGGCCTCGCAGGGGCACTCGGCGATCAGGCGCTCGGCGTCGCCGAGCAGGCGCTCGAACTCCTCGTAGCCGCGCCGGGTGATCCCGACGCCGCCCGGGTGGCCGTCGTAGATGAAGATCGTCGAGCGGCCGGTCTGGAAGTGGACGTTGGTCGAGAGGCCGCCGATGTCCCAGCGGTCGCACATCGCGATCAGCGGCAGGACGGCGATCTGACTGTGCTCGGTCGCGTGAAGGGAGCCGAGCAGCGCCTCGGTCGGCAGCTTGCCGCTGAGGCGGTCGGGCAACACGTACCAGAGCGCCTGGGTGACGAAGTTCTGCTCGGGCAGCTCGAGGGCGACGATGTCGATCGGTTCCTGGTCTGAGACCGAGACCCGCTGGAAGGCTATCACCTGCTCGGTCACCGAGACCTCGCCGAAGTTGAGCTGCACGCCGGCGACCTCGCGCTGCTCGTGGACGCGCTCGATGTAGATCTCGGTCTCCTTTTTCGGCCGCGTGTACCAGTCGCCGTCGAAGGCGGAGACGAGCGCCCGCCGCTCCTCGATATCAAGGCGGTCGACCTCGTAGGAGCGGCCGAGGTGGAGGTAGACGGCGCCGGGATGGATCGTCGTGAAGGCCCGCTCGGCCTCGACCAGGCCCAGCATCTCCCCGGCGTCGCGCTCGATCACCGCCACCGAGTCGGCGGAGGCGGAGCGCAGGGGGATCTTGTTGGCGACGAACTCCGGCCGGCGCGGCATCAGCTTGCCCCCGACGGCGCGCAGCTCGCCCGCGGCGACGAGCCGTTCGGCCCGCTCGCGCCAGCCGTCCCCGAAGACCTCGTCGTCCTCGTTGGTCAGCGGCAGCTCGTAGGCGGCGGCGATCAGGTGTCGGGAGGCGATCTGGTCGTTGCCGTGGTCGAGGATCGCTCCCTCGACCGGGCGGCCGAGGAACTCCTCCGGGTGGCGGCAGAAGAACTGGTCGAGGGCGTCCTGGCCGGCGACGTAGACGGCGAGACCGCGGCGTCGGCGGCCCGCCCGCCCCCACATCTGCCGCAGGCTGGCGACGGTGCCGGGGAAGGTGACGCAGATCGCCGCGTCGAGCTCGCCGACGTCGATCCCCAGCTCGAGCGCGTCGGTGGCGACGACCGCCAGCAGCTCGCCGGCGGCGAGGCGTTGCTCGATCTCGCGCCGCTGCTGCGGGGTGTAGCCGCCGCGGTAGGGGGCGATCCGCTTCGCCAGCTCGGGCTTGCCGCGTCGCTCGAGGTTTTCGCGGGCAAAGCGCTGGATCAGCTCGATCCCGCGGCGGCTTTTGAGGAAGCAGATCGTCCGCACGTCCTGGCTGACCAGCTCGGCGAGCAGGTCGGCGGCCTCGGAGAGGGCCGAGCGGCGGGTGCCGCTGCGCTCGTCGATCAGCGGCGGATTCCACATCGCGATCTCGCGGCCCGCACGCGGCGCCCCGTCGTCGTCGACCAGCTCGAACGGCGTCCCAACCAGGCGCTCGGCCAGCTCTTCCGGGTTGGCGATCGTCGCCGAGGCGAGGAGGAAGCGCGGCTCGCGGCCGTAGGCGCGGGCTAGGCGCCGCAGCCGCCGCAGCACGTTGGCGACGTGGGAGCCGAAGACGCCCCGGTAGGTGTGGGCCTCGTCGACGACGACCCACTCGAGGTTGGCGAGGAAGTCGCCCCAGCTCTTGTGGTTGGGCAGCAAGGCGACGTGGAGCATGTCGGGGTTGGTGAGGATCAAGTTCGATCTGCGCCGGATCGCCGGACGCTCCTCGCGCGGGGTGTCGCCGTCGTAGATCGCCTCGCGCAGGCCCGGCGGCCGCAGCTGCGCGAGCTTGCGCGCCTGGTCCTGGGCGAGCGCCTTGGTCGGGTAGAGATAGAGCGCCCGATCTTTCGGACGAGCGGCGATCGAGTTCAGTACCGGCAGGTTGAAGGCGAGGCTCTTGCCCGAGGCGGTGCCGCTGGTGATCACGAGGTTGGAGTCCTCGGCGAGCTCGAAGGCGCGCAGCTGGTGGGTGTAGAGAGAGTCGATGCCGACTCGCCCGAGGGCATCCCGCAGCCCCGGGTGCAGCTCCATCGGCAGCGGCGCCGGCCGCGACCGCCGCTCCTCTTCGGCCGACTCGGCGACGATCCGCCCGTCCCGCCGCGCCGGATCGATAGCGATCGCCCAGCGCTCGCCCAGCAGGGAGCCCGCAGACCGGCTCACGCCGGGTCCAGCGCGTCCGCTGCCGCTTCTCGCCTGATCTCCTCGGGGATCCGGAGCTCCACCGGCACCTCTTCCCCTTCTTCCAGCGCCGCCCAGATCCGCAGGAAGTCGACCGTGGCGGCGACGTCGTGGACGCGCAGCAGGCGAGCCCCGCGCCTGAGGCCGGCGGCGAGGGCGGCGAAGGTCCCGGCGTCGCGGTCGCGCGGACGGCGGCTGGTCAAGGCGCCGACGAAATCCTTGCGGGACACCGCCAGCATCAGCGCGCAGCCGAAACGGTGCAGCTGGTCGAGGTCACGCAGGGCGGCAACCGACTGATGTGGGGTCTTGGCGAAGTCGGGCCCGGGGTCGAGAACGACGCTCTCGCGCGGGATTCCCGCCGCCGCCAGCGCCGCCAGCCGCTCCTCGAAGAACTCGAGCAGGTCGGCGGTCACCCCGCGCGGGTAGAGCCCGTCGTCCCACAGCGGCGTCTTCGGCGCGGTGCGGGTGTGCATCAGCACGACCCCCGCCTCGCTCTCGACGCAGACCTCGAGCATCCGCGGGTCGCGCAGCCCGGCGATGTCGTTGACGAACGAGGCGCCCGCCGCCAGCGCCGCCTCCGCGGTCTCCACCTTGTGCGTGTCGACGGAGACCAGCGCCCCGGCGGAGACCAGCGCCTCGATCACCGGCACGACCCGATCGATCTCCTCCGCCGCCGGGACCGCGGGCCGGTTCGAGACGTTGCTCTCGCCGCCGACCTCGATCACGGCCGCGCCTGCCTCCAGGGATTCGAGGCCCCTCTCGATCCAGGCGGAGGGGGAGCGGGCGCCCGCATCGGAAAAGGAGTCAGGAGTCGCGTTGGTGATCGCGACCACCAGCGGCCGCCCGAGGTCGAGCGTCGCCCCCCGCGCCTTCAGCACCCGCGATCCGTTTGAATCACCATTCATTGCAGAGCAGACGATGCTAGCCACCTTCGACCACTCCCAGTTCCAGCTCGAGGAACTTCTCAGCCTCAAGAGCGAGCCGATCACGGTCTGTGTCCCCACCCGGGAGACCGCGGCCACCATCGCCGCCACGGTGCGCGAGCTGAAGGCGCTGCGGGAGGCCGGCCTCGTCGATCAGGTCCTCGTCGTCGACGCCGCCTCAACCGACGGCACGGCGACGATCGCCGCGGCGGCCGGGGCCGAGGTCGTCCAGGAGGCGGAGCTGCTGACCGAGGTGGGGCCGGTTGAGGGCAAGGGGGACGCGATGTGGCGAGCCCTCTCCGTCGCCGCCGGAGAGACCGTCGTCTACCTCGACGGCGACGTCAAGGACTTCGGCGGGCACTACGTCGTCGGGCTCCTCGGGCCGCTCCTGCAGTCGCCGCAGATCGAGTTCGTCAAGGGCTTCTACCGGCGGCCGCTGGCGATCGAGGGGGTCGAGATCGAGGACGCCGGCGGCCGCGTCACCGAGCTGAGCGCGCGCCCCCTCTTGGAGTTGACGGTGCCGGAGCTGGCCCAGTTCCGGCAGCCGCTGGCGGGAGAGTGCGCGGGGCGCCGGGGGCTGCTGACGCGGATCCCCTACTTCACCGGCTACGGCGTGGAGATCGCGATGCTGCTCGACGTCTACCGTCGGGTCGGGATCGCGGGCATGGCGCAGGTCGACCTCGGCAGCAAGCGCAACTCTCACCAGGACCTGGCGGCGCTGGCGCGGATGTCGCGCGAGGTGATCGACGCCCTGGCCGCGAGGCTGCGCGATCCGGCGAAGGCAAGCGGGGTGCTCCAGCCCGCTCCCGGAGTGCGGCCGCGCCTGCGTGAGCGACCGCCCCTGTGCGAGCTGCTCGACTCCCGAGCCTCGCTCTAGAGCTCGATCAGGCCGCGCTCGCCATCGGTCCAGAGCGCGTCGAAGGGCGTGCCGACCGTGTTTTCGCTCGGCCAAACGGCGACGTAGTCGGCGCCTA
>Ga0307316_10000044_pt1 | contig 29297 bp, 30 predicted proteins | sample ER_DNA_356_FD_194504 | JGI IMG/M metagenome (GOLD analysis project Ga0307316, IMG submission 194504) | Bulk soil microbial communities from the East River watershed near Crested Butte, Colorado, United States - ER_DNA_356 | ecosystem: Environmental > Terrestrial > Soil > Floodplain | place... | reverse complement strand
CCGCATCGAGCATGAACCACCCCATCCTCGGGCAGGGTATTTATTCGGTAGTCCGCGTAGAGTCGAAGGCATCTCGAGATTGGGGATGGCCATATCCGTGAGCATGGGTATCCCGGGGTTAGATGAGATACGTCCGGGAACGCATATTTGCGCTCTTTACTCCGGCGCAGCCGAGCGCGACAGACTGCTGTTCCCCTTCCTGCGTGAAGGGATGCGCGAGGGCGACAAGTGTCTTTGCCTCATCGATGACGCTGAAATGGCGTCGTCGGTCCGTGACTGGGCGGAGGGGTGGCCGGGTGGCGGACAGCCGATGCGATCCGAGCAGCTCGATGTCGATCGGACGTCGGATGCGTTCCTCGATTCCGGGCGCTTCTCGGTCGAGCACATGAAGTCCTTCCTGTCAGGGCGCATGGCCCTGGCCGCCGAATCGGACTTCGCGATGCTGAGGGCCGCGGGCGAGATGTCCTGGCTGCCGCAGCCGGGCGGGGCGGACGACTTCTTCGTCTACGAGTCGGCGGTCAACCAGATCGTCGAGGAGATGCCTGCGGTCTTCATGTGTATGTATGACCTGCAAGGCTTCGGCGTTTCGATGCTCGTCGACGTGCTCAGGACCCATCCCAAGGTGCTACTGGACCGGACCGTGCTCGACAACCCTCACTGCCTGACTCAAGTGGAGGATTCCGCAGTCGATGGCTCCGGCCCGACCCAATACCCACTGGCCAAGATTCCAACGCCACGGACCCGTACGGCGTCCGACCCGTGGCGCTCACTCACAGACGCTGAGCTCCGAATTGCTGAGCTAGTAGCCGGCGGACTGACGAACCGGAACATCGCCGAGTACTTGAACCTCTCACCCCACACCATCGACGCACACCTCAAGCACATCTACCTCAAGCTGGAGATCCACTCACGCGTCGAGCTCACGGTGCTGACCCTTCAGCACCACTAGCCGGCATCTGAATCCGTCTCGAGACGGCCAAACGACGTCGCTACGGTTCAACTCCCCCATTCACGGGATGCCGGCCGACCGCTGCGGCAGCATGATCACGTTAGGCAATCGTGCGACGGGAGTCAGTGATGGCAACGGCGGTAGGCATCGATCTTGGAACGACGAACTCGGTTATTGCGGCGATGGAAGGCGGGCAGCCCCAGGTCATCCCCAATGCCGAGGGCAACCGGACTACGCCCTCTGTGGTCGCCTTCCTCGAGTCCGGTGAGCGGCTCGTGGGACAGATGGCCAGGCGACAAGCGATCTTGAATCCGAAGGGGACCATCTACTCGGCCAAACGGTTCATCGGCCGAAAGTACGACGAGGTCACCAGCGAGCTCAATGCGGTCTCCTTCGACGTCGTACCCGGGCCTGATGGTGCGGCGCGGTTCGAAGTCAACGGCAAGCAATACGCACCCGAGGAAATCTCGGCACAGGTGCTACGCAAACTGGTGGACGACGCGGGCAAGTTCCTCGGTGAACGGGTCACCGAAGCCGTGATCACCGTGCCCGCGCACTTCAACGATGCACAACGCCAAGCGACGAAAGACGCCGGACGGATCGCAGGCCTGGAGGTCCTCCGGATCATCAATGAGCCCACCGCAGCTGCGCTGGCGTACGGCATGGACAAGCTCGAGAACGAGACGGTTCTCGTCTTCGATCTTGGCGGTGGCACTTTCGACGTCAGCATTTTGACCGTCGGTGAAGGGGTCGTCGAGGTCATGGCGACTGCCGGTGACACCCATCTGGGCGGCGACGACTTCGATCGGCGGATCGTCGACTACCTCGCCGACGAGTTCAAGAAGGCCAACGGCATTGACCTGCGCAATGATCCGCAAGCCCTGCAACGTCTCTTCGAGGCCGCGGAGAAGGCCAAGGTCGAGCTGTCGGCAGTTACCCAGACCGCGGTCAACCTGCCATTCGTCACGGCGGACGCATCTGGACCCAAGCACCTGAATGTCAACCTCATGCGGTCGACGTTCGACCAACTCACAGCGGACCTCGTTGAACGTTGCGTCGGGCCGGTGAAGCAGGCCATGGAGGACGCGAAAGTGACGACGAACGATATCGACGAGGTCATCCTCGTCGGCGGGTCGACAAGGATCCCAGCCGTACAGGCCCTGGTACGCCGCCTGGCGGGTGGCCGGGACCCGAACATGACGGTCAACCCTGACGAGGTGGTCGCCATCGGCGCGGCAGTGCAGGCGGCGATCATCAAGGGCGAGGTGAAGGACGTCCTCTTGCTCGACGTCACGCCACTCTCCTTGGGACTGGAAACCCTCGGTGGTGTGATGACCAAGGTCATCGAGCGCAACACCACCATCCCGGCTCGACGTACGGAGATCTTCAGCACGGCCGAGGACACCCAGTCCGCGGTTGATGTCGTGGTTCTTCAAGGCGAGAGGGAGCGGGCGAGTGACAACCGGGTGTTAGGCCGCTTCCGCCTCGAGAACATTCGGCCCGCGCCACGCGGTGTCCCGCAGATCGAGGTCACCTTTGACATCGACGCCAACGGCATTCTGCACGTCTCGGCGCGCGACAAGGAGACCGGCGCCGAGCAGCAGATCACCATCAGCGAGACATCCAACCTGAATCAGTCCGAGATCGAACGGATGGTCTCCGACGCTGAGGCGCACCGAAACGAGGATGCTGCGCTGCGTGCGCAGGTGGACGCCCGAAATGAGCTGGACACCGTGGCCTACCAAGTGCGGCGGATGTTGGAAGACAACGCAGGAGCGATTCCCGAGCACGAGCGCGCCCGCGCGGACCTGCTGCTCAACGACGCGCGCAGCGCTCTGGAGGAACAGGCGGACGTCGAAAGGCTGCGTGCCCTCACGGGAGAGATGCATCAGCTCCTGCAGTCCCTGGCTGCATCAGCCCGGGCTGGCGCCACGGCTGGGGCGTCCGCTGGTCCGGCGGAAAGTTCGCCGCGGGAGCCGGGCGCCGACGATTCTGACGACGTGATCGACGCCGAATTCACCGCACGCTGATCCCATGTCCGAGCCCCAAACCCCCGAGCGCAGTGGCGTTGAGCCGGAACAGCAGCCGCAAGGGCGCGACCATGCTGACCTCGAGCCGCAACGCCCCGAGCCCAGCCGCACCGAGCCCAACCGCACCGAGTCCGAGCCTGATGCGCTGCAGCAGGCCCAAGCACGGATAGCCCAGCTGGAAGAAAGCTGGCGGCGTACTGCAGCAGAGTTGGACAACTTCCGCAAGCGATGCGCGAAGGACCTGGTTCGGGCACGAGAGCAGGAAAGAGCCAAGACAACCGCTGGGTGGCTGCCCGTGGTCGACAACCTGGAGCGCGCATTGGAGCATGCGTCGTCTGATCCTCAGCAGATCATCGAGGGCGTAAGCGCGGTGTACCAGCAGGCGCTCTCGGTGCTCGCCAGCCTCGGCTTTCCCCGACGTGACGACACGGGTAAGCCCTTCGACCCGGCTCTTCACGAGGCGATCGGCACGATCGCTGACAAGGAGCTGGTACCCGGCACTGTGGCCCGCGTCGTACGTCCCGGATACGGCGCCGACGATGAAATCCTGCGCCCTGCGGCCGTGGTGGTGGCCACCAGGAGCGACTGATGGCCCGGGACTTCTACGAGGTCCTCGGTGTCGCCAGAAATGCCGACCAGTCCGAGATCCAGCGGGCCTACCGCAAACTGGCTCGGCAACATCACCCCGACGTCAACAAGGACCCCTCGGCCGAGGCACGATTCAAGGACATCTCCGAGGCGTACGACGTGCTCTCCGACCCTGAGCAGCGCAAACGCTACGACGCGTTCGGGGAGGACTTCCGCCGCGTGCCACCTGAGGTAAGCCCCGAAGAGTGGCGCCGGGCGCGCGCGTACGCGGGGGCGGCGCCGGGCGGTGGCCAAGGAGCGGGCGGGCCGTTCCGGTCTGGCGGCGTACGGTTCACCGATGTCGACGAGGACATCGATCTGGAGGATCTCCTCGGCGGAATCTTTGGGGGCCGTGGCCGGACACCACGAGGTCCGATGCCAGGCGCGGACCAGGAGTTCGAGGCCGAGATCAGCGTCGAGGAGGCCTATCACGGAACCCAACGCAGCCTCACGATCACCGGTCCAGACGGGCAGCGGACGCTTGATGTGAACATCCCCGCTGGCGTCGTCGACGGGCAGCGCATTCGGCTGCGCGGGCAGGGCGGCCGGGGCACGGGTAGCGGCGAGCCAGGCGACCTGTATTTGATCATCCGGATCGCACCGCACCCTCGCTACCGGGTCTCCGGACGGGATCTCTATGGGCCGCTACCGCTTTCACCATGGGAGGCGGCGCTCGGCGGGGCGGTCCCTGTCGAGACGCCTGGAGGCTCCGCCACGGTGAACGTACCCGCCGGCACTTCGAGCGGCCGCCGGCTGCGTCTGAAGGGGCGTGGCCTGCCGAAGCGCCGAGGAGAACCGGGGGACTTCTACGCGGAGGCACAGATCAAAGTGCCAACGTCATTGTCAGCGGAAGAGAGACGGCTCTTCGAGGAGCTTCGAGAGCGTTCCGCGTTCAACCCGAGGGACCAGCGATGACCACCGAGCAGAGATACCCACTCGCCCGCCCGCTCCGGTTGAGCTTGGACAGTTTTGCACGCCTCACCGGCGTACATCCCGATCTTGTGCGGCGCTTCCTGGCTCTCGGGCTCCTTGAGATGACTCGAGATGCCCAGGGTCACCTCTGGTTCGAGCCGTCCCAGGTGGCCGCCATGGCCAGAATCCAGCGACTGCACAGGGAACTGAACCTCAACTACGCCTCGCTCGGCTTGATCATTGACCTGCTCGACCGGATCGCGCAGCTCGAGCGGCTGCAACGGCGTCCCCATTCGCGTTCAGCAGGTGGCAGAGGAGGAGATCGATGGACCTGAACCGCTTGACTCAGAAGTCGCAGGAGGCATTGCACGATGCCCAGACCAAGGCGCTTCGCTTCGGTCACACCGAAGTGGACGGTGAACACCTGCTGCTGGCGCTGCTCGACCAGGGTGAGGGCTTGGTCGGACCATTGCTTGCCCGCGCGGGGGCGGATCCGGACCGGGTACGCGAGGATCTGGAGGCGGAGCTGCGCCGTCGGCCCCGCGTTTCCGGTCCGGGTGCGGCGCCCGGTCAGGTATTCGTTACCCAGCGGCTTTCCCGGCTGATTGAGGCCGCAACCCGCGAGGCGCACCGGCTCAAGGACGAATACGTGTCCGTGGAGCATCTGGTCGTCGTGCTGCTCGATGAGGGCTCATCATCGGCGGCCGGCAGACTCCTGCAGCAGCAGGGCCTTACCCGCAACGGTTTCCTGTCTGCGCTGACCGAGATCAGGGGTCACCAGCGGGTCACCTCCGCGACACCCGAGGGGACCTACGAGGCGCTCGGGAAGTACGGTCGCGATCTGGTTGCCGAGGCCGCCGCAGGGCGGTTGGAACCGGTAATCGGCCGCGACTCCGAGATCCGTCGGACAATCCAAATCCTGTCCCGCAAGACCAAGAACAACCCGGTGCTGATTGGTGAGCCGGGCGTCGGGAAGACGGCAATCGTCGAGGGGCTGGCGCAGCGGATCCACAACGGCGACGTGCCTGAGGGGCTGCGCAACAAGACAGTCTTCGCACTGGATCTGGGGTCGCTGGTCGCGGGAGCGAAGTACCGCGGGGAGTTCGAAGAGCGGCTCAAGGCGGTCCTCAATGAGGTCCAGAGCGCCGAAGGCAGGATTCTGCTCTTCGTCGACGAGCTGCACAATGTCGTCGGCGCAGGCGCTGCGGAAGGCGCCATGGACGCCGGCAACATGCTCAAGCCGATGCTCGCCCGAGGCGAGCTGCACATGATCGGCGCGACTACGCTCGATGAGTACCGCACCCATATCGAAAAGGACGCCGCGCTCGAGCGCCGCTTTCAGCCCGTCCTAGTCGACGAGCCGAGCGTGGAGGACGCCGTTTCGATCCTGCGCGGGTTGCGAGAACGCCTCGAGGTCTTCCATGGCGTCAAGATTCTTGACGGAGCCCTGGTCGCCGCGGTGACACTGAGTCACCGCTATATCTCCGACCGCTACTTGCCTGACAAGGCCATTGACCTGGTGGATGAAGCGTGCGCCATGCTGCGTACCGAGATCGACTCGATGCCTGCTGAGCTCGACGAGCTGACGCGGCGGGTGACGCGGATGGAGATCGAGGAGGCTGCGCTGGCCAACGAGGAGGACACCGCGAGCAAGGCCCGGCTCGAGGCGCTCCGACGCGAACTAGTAGACGCACGAGCCGAGGCCGACGCCATGCGTGCCCGCTGGGAGGCAGAGCGTACGGCGCTCCGGGAGGTCCAGGCGCTGCGGGAGGAACTGGAGCAGGTCAGGCAGGAAAGCGAGCAGGCTGAGCGTGACTACGATTTGAACCGGGCCGCCTCACTTCGACACGGCAAGATGCCGGAGCTGCAGCGTCGGCTCGAGGCGGCCGAGGCGAGGCTGGCCAGCAAGCAGGGAGAGCATCGGCTGCTGCGCGAGGTGGTGACCGCGGACGAGATTGCCGCCATTGTGTCGCGGTGGACCGGCATTCCGGTCACCAGGCTGCAGGAGGGGGAGCGCGAGAAGTTGCTGCGTATCGACGAGGTGCTTCACGAGCGGGTGGTCGGCCAGGACGAGGCGGTTCAGTTGGTGGCGGATGCGATCATTCGGGCTCGATCCGGTATCAAGGATCCGCGCCGGCCGATCGGCTCGTTCATCTTCCTGGGCCCCACCGGTGTCGGGAAGACCGAGCTCGCCAAGAGTCTGGCGGCTGCCTTGTTCGACACCGAGGAAAACATGGTCCGCATCGACATGAGCGAATATCAGGAGCGGCACACGGTGAGTCGGCTGGTCGGTGCTCCACCCGGGTACATCGGTTACGAGGAGGGCGGCCAACTCACCGAGGCCGTACGGCGCAAGCCTTACTCGGTGATCTTGCTCGACGAGATCGAGAAGGCCCATGTCGATGTGTTCAACACGTTGCTGCAGGTGCTTGACGACGGCCGGCTGACCGACTCTCACGGCCGTACGGTCGACTTCCGCAATACCGTGGTGATCATGACCTCGAATATCGGATCTGAGTTCTTGATGCAAGGGGTGACGGCGGAGGGAGAGATCAAGGAGGATGCGCGCCGCATGGTGCTGGGTGCCTTGCGCAACCACTTCCCGCCGGAGTTCTTGAACCGGGTCGACGAGATCGTCCTCTTCAAGCCCCTGACCCTGGACGAGATCGAGTTGATCGTGGACCTCCTCCTCAACGATCTGCGAGCCCGGCTCGCGGAGCGCCGGATCGGCCTGGTGATCACCGAGCCTGCGCGGCGGTTCATCGCCGAGCAAGGGTTCGACCCCTCGTACGGCGCCCGACCGCTGCGGCGCTTCATTGCCCGCGAGGTCGAGACCAGAGTCGGCCGAGCACTCCTGCGCGGTGATCTGCCCGAGGGTGGCGAGGTCTTTGTCGACCTCGTGGACGGCGAACTCATCGTCATACCCCGGAGTGGGCCGCCAGAGGAGAGAGAAGCGGCATGAGTGCGAACGTCGAGAACTCCACGCCGCAGGTCGTGGTGTGTTCGAACTGTCAGACCAAGAACCGCGTTCCGGCTGTCGCGCACGGGGTGCCCCGCTGCGGAAAGTGCCACACGCCGCTCCCCTGGGTGGTGAACGGTTCCGACGCCGACTTCGCCGACGTTGTGGAGGCGTCGACCATTCCCGTGCTCGTCGACATGTGGGCGCCCTGGTGTGGTCCCTGCCGGATGGTGAGTCCAGTGCTCGAGCAACTGGCGGGCGAGTTCGCGGGACGTCTGAAGCTGGTCAAGGTCAATGCCGACGAGGCGCCGGGGTTGAGCCAGCGGTTCGAGGTGCTGGCGATCCCGACCCTCATCCTTTTCGAACGCGGCAAGGTGGTCGACACGCAGGTGGGAGCCGCTCCCGCTGCCGTGCTGCGGAAATGGGTTACGGAGAAGCTCGACTTGGGGAGATGACCGCCGGCTGGGGCCCGAGTGTCCCGGACCGCCATCTCGCACTCGTCCGGTTGGTCGGTCACTGTCCTCTGCCGAGTGCGCACTAACTGCCAACGCGAGGCCGCGGGTTCAGGGGGTCATTGCAACGCTCCTAGATGAAGGAGTGTTTGTATGCGTCCTCGGTTGTCTCGTTCATCTCAGCGTGAGTTTGGCGTTTGATCCGGTCTGGGGTGTCGTGGCGGCAGCGCGGTCTGGCCCGCACAGTAGGCGTATACTCATACGCATGCCGAGACTGCAGGTGTATCTGCCGAACGATCTCTACAAGCAGCTCAAAGCGAGGGATCTCCCCGCCTCAGAGCTGCTCCAGACCGCCGTTCGCGCCGAACTTGAGCGGCAGCGGACTCTCGAAGCGACCGATGAGTATGTCGAAGAGCTGGTTTCAGAAGTGGGTGAGCCGACCGCGGAGGAGGTGGCTCGGGCTGATGGCATCGTCCGGAAGATACGAGACCGCAACGTGGTTCGCACGGGGTAAGTGGTGCTCGTTCTCGACAGCGGCGGCCTCAGCTATCTGGCCGCACGGTCCTCACAAGCTGTCGCGCTGATCCGCTCGTTGCGTCGAGAGGAGCTTTGGCCGCCAGTGATTCCGACCATGGTCTTGGTCGAGTCACTACAGGCTTGGCCCGGTCGTGACGCAGCGCTGAACCAGTTCATCGGTACGTGCCTGGTCGACGATTCGGTGCCGGTCACCCTCGCTCGTCGTGCTGCCGAGCTCCGTCGTGCAGCCCGGAAAGGATCGGCTGTTGATGCGTTGGTCATGGCGCTGGCTGAGCCGAACGGTGCCGTCCTCACTGGTGATGTGGGTGATCTGCGGGCTCTTGCTGCTCAGACGAAGCAGGTCACTGTGATCGGTGTGTAGTGCCGATCGCACCGTTTCGTACGCTCATCGATCGGTCTGGGCGTCGGAAGCCAAGGACGTGGCAGCTGAGTTCGCTGCCCTCTCAGTCCGTCTGCAAGACCTCGTAGTGTGCGATCCAGGTGTCCTTGAGAAGGTGCTCGTCGTCTGGTGTGATCACTGCCTCCTGCCAGCGCTCACCGGCGAACGCCCGAATCGACTCGACGTCCTCCCAAACCGTGACGTAGAGAAACTCAGACGAGGACGACTCGAGGGGCTGCCCGACATGCTGCGCCACGAGCCCCGACTGTTGCGACATCAGCGGTATTGCCGTGTCGCGGAGAAACGATTCGAACTCACTCTCCTTGCCTGCGTGAATCGTCGGCCTGAAAACCCGAATGATCATGGCATTCTCCTTGCTGAGGCAGCGCTAGCGCGCAAATCCCGATGTTGTGGGTTCTAAGTCCTTTGGAAAGTTGCGGACCTCAGCCTTAGCGGGTCTTGGGGGAGCTCTCCAGCGTCTCGGAAGGGTCGCGCTGAACCACTGGGTCGAGTACTTCGTCGATCTTGGCCAGCAGATCTTCCTCAAGCTTGACCCCGGCGGCTGCGGCGTTGTCGTGAACCTGCTCGGGCCGCGACGCGCCGATGATCGCACTTGAGACGTTGTCGTTCTGGAGCACCCAGGCCACAGCCAGCTGCGCCATGGACAGTCCTGCGTCCTCGGCGAGCGGCGCCAGTTGCTGAACTCGCCTCAGGACGTCATCTCGCATCCACCGCTTGATCGTGTCGGCGCCACCCTTCTCGTCGGTCGCCCGCGAGTCGGTCGGCGGCTGCTCGCCGGGACGGTACTTTCCCGTGAGCACACCCTGGGCGATTGGTGAGAAGACGATCTGCGAGATGCCGAGCGAGACGCAGACGGGTACGACGTCGCCCTCGATCGCTCGCCACAGCATGGAGTACTGCGGTTGGTTGGCGATCAGGTGGATGCCGAGTTCCTCGGCGAGATCGTGGCCGTCCTGGATCTGCTGGGCTGTCCACTCGCTGACCCCGATGTAGAGCGCCTTGCCCATCCGCACGACGTCGGCGAACGCCCGCATGGTTTCATCGAGCGGCGTGTCATAGTCGAAACGATGAGCCTGGTAAATATCGACGTAGTCGGTTTGCAGCCGGGATAGCGAGCCGTTGATCGACTCCATGATGTGCTTGCGGGACAGCCCGACATCGTTGTGCCCTCCCGGCCCCACGGGCCAATAGACCTTGGTGAGAATCTCCAGCGACTCGCGCCGCTCGCCTTTCAGGGCTTCGCCGAGCACTGTCTCGGCCATGGTGTTGGCGTACGCGTCCGCAGTATCAAAGGTGCTAATGCCCGAATCGAGCGCAGCGCGTACGCAGGCCGTCGCTTGATCGTTTTCGACCTGCGAGCCGTGCGTCAACCAGTTGCCGTAGGTGATCTCCGAGATCTTCAAGCCTGAGTTTCCGAGGTACCGAAATTCCACTTGTGGTCCGCCTCTCTGCGGTCGCTGTTGGCCCTGATGCCCCAATCCTCCCGACGTCGCATCGGCGTGAAGTAGCCGGGTAGGGCAGAACCTGAACGCCGGCGCCCGCGGGCGCCCGCAGCGAGCCTCACGGGTATACAGATGGAATGGACCCCGGCGAACGTGATCGAGACACCCACGGACGAGCTCGGCAGGCGCGCCCGCGGGATCGGCTCGGTCGCCCTCTGCCGTACGGGAGCGTGGGCGTCGACCCGGTGTCAGAGGAGCCGCTGCCACCGTTGGAGACAATCGCGGCTGCGCACGAGTTGCTGTCGGAGGGTCGACCATTCTCCGCGCACGAGGTGTACGAGGCGCGCTGGAAAGCGGGTCCCGACACGGAGCGTCAGTTGTGGCAGGGATTGGCCCAATTGTGTGTGGGCATCACTCATGCCGAACGAGGCAACCGCATCGGCGCGCTGCGCCTGATCGAACGCGCTCGCCGCCGATTGGAGACCTACGCTGCGACCGACGGGCCGGTCTATGGCTTGGACCTCCGCCGCGTCATCGATTGGATCCGGGACCGTGAACGCGAACCCAACGACAGCTCCTGGTTGAAGGACCACCCGCTCTGAAGGGGGTGGTGCGCGGACGCGTGGGCTTTGAGAAGGGACACTGTTGGCATGCAGAAGATCTCGCTCGAGGCGCTCGCACGCCAACAGATGAAGTTGGCCGTAACTGCGGCTGGTCGCCACACCGCGGACACGGTTTATGGCGGTCATGAGAAGGTGCTGCGCCAGACAGTGATCGGCATGATCGCAGGCGCCCGCCTTGCCGAGCACGAGAATCCTGGGGAGGCCACAGTGCTGATCTTGCACGGGCGGGTACGACTCTCAGCAGCTGACCTGTCCTGGGAGGCTGCGCGGGGCGACCTGCTGATCGTGCCGGACAACCGCCATAGCCTCGAGGCGTTGGAGGATTCCGCCGTGCTACTCACGGTGGCCAAGCTTTCCTGACGTGTTGCTGGCCGCGCGGCGGGCAGGTGGCGGGTTGACTCGGCGAGTTGGCCTGGACGCTTGTCGATACTGTCTTGTCTGTGATCGCGCGGATCTGGAGAGGCGTAGTGCGCCGCGAGGATGCGGCCGCTTACGCGGATTACATCAACCGCACCGGCATGGCTGAGTACAGATCCACCCCGGGAAATCAGGGTGCTTGGATGCTGCGTCGCGACGACGGCGCTCGCTCCGAGATCATCACGTTCTCGCTGTGGGACTCTCGGGACAGCATCCGGGCGTTCGCTGGTGAGGACATCGAGCAAGCCATCTTCTATCCAGAGGATGACCGTTTCCTGATCGAACGTGATGTGACGGTGCGTCACTACGAGATCGTCGGTTGACTCCTGGAGCGCGGGGTCGGGGGCGCCGGCTGAATGGCGCGAAGCTGGCGCGGTGCAGGCAGGCTTGAAGAACAATCAGACTGAACCCCAAGGAGCAAGGGCCCAAGGAGGAAGGACCCAAGGAGGAAGGAATTGTGTCCGTCTTTGTCTGTCGTACCTGCGCAGTAGAGCAGCCCGACACCGATAAGCCAGCGGCTGTATGCGCGATCTGCAGTGATGAGCGTCAGTACGTACGCCCCACCGGCCAGCAGTGGACCACCTTGGAAGAGCTGGCGGCTGCTGGGCACAGGGGAGCGGTTGCCGAAGTCGAGCCCGGTTTGCATGGCATCACGATCGAGCCGTCGGTCGGGATCGGCCAGCGTGCACTGTTGGTGCAAACGACGTCGGGCAACCTGTTGTGGGATCCGAACGGATACGTCGACGATGACTTGGTTGCGGCGGTACACCAGTTGGGTGGGGTGGCTGCGGTCGCGGCGAGCCATCCGCACATGTTCGGAGTGCAGGTCGAATGGTCGCACCGGTTCGGCGGCGTGCCGGTCTATGTGCAAGTGGCCGACCGACAGTGGGTCCAGCGAGCCGACTCGGTGGTCACGATCTGGGAGGAGAAGGCCGAGGTGCTGCCGGGGGTCGTGCTCCACCGAATCGGCGGCCACTTCCCGGGCAGCTCGATCGCTCACTTTGTCGGGGCCGACGGTCGCGGGGTGCTGCTCTGCGGTGACACCGTTGCCGGCACACCAGACGAGCATTGGGTCTCGTTCATGCGCAGCTTCCCGAACAAGATTCCCCTGTCGGCCGCCGTGGTGGCGAAGGTGGCTGATCGGGTGCTGCAACTCGACTTCGACCGGCTCTACGACAACTTCGGTGGGCAGGTCATCGGCGAAGCTACCGACTGGGTGCGCCGATCCGCCGATCGCTACATCGCGTGGGTCCGAGGGGACTTCGACCACCTCACCGGTTGATCAGCACGCCCAGCTCTCGAGTAGCCCACTCCGCGCCATGTACCTGGACTGCGCACTATCTCCAGATGACGCACAGTCCAAGCAAGTGAAGCTACGTTGCGCCCAACTTCACCAAACGTCGTCATCAGGCTCGGGCGTCAGGACTGCCATGGGTATCTGCCGCTCGACCTTCTTCTGGTAGTCGGCAAAGAAGGGTGCGCGGACGAGCAGTTGCTGCCAGAGGAGGTCGCGCTGAGCTCCTTCAGCGACCGCCACGCTGACCGGAAGATGCCGTCGCCCGACCTCGATTTCTGCTTGATCGGTGCGGCGCAGGTTCTTGAACCACTGAGGCTCTTTTGCAGATCCACTCCCTGAACCGGTCACCACGTACTTGCCATTGTCTTCGAGATACAAGACAGGGTTGGTGTGCTTGGCGCCGGTCCTACGGCCGGCGACGGTGATCAACAGGACTGGCATGCCCCGAACTTTGCCCATCAATCGGCCACCAGATACTCGATACAGACTGTTACTCACCGCCCTGCCCGCGCGCACTAGAGCTTTGGGGACGGCCATGTCGGCATCCTCTCATTGTGTTACTGCACCACATTGTTGAGGCTGGCCTCATTCCAACCTGGGCCTAGTGACCCGCGAGCGCGTGCTTGAGTGCGGCAAGGAGGATGGCAGCGGCGAGGACTCCGAGCCCGAACAGCACAGCACGGATCCGGCCTCGATCCGCGCCCCGGGCGACCAAGTAGCCGACCACCGATGATGGCGGCGCAGGTGTAACGGGCCCAGTCGAGTTCGCTCTCCGTCGGGGCCAGCAGAAGCGGGACGCTGACAACGACCGCGACCGCGGCGGCACTGATTAGCTGGACAACGGAAACGATGCGATCGGCCCTGGGAAGGTCACCGTCGTGCACCAGACGACCAGCGATGCGAAACGCGAAGACATGCGCGAGTGCCAGACCGACAGTCGTGCCCCAGACCAGCCCGAGGATGTGCCCGGGGGACGGCCGTAACCGTCTCCAGGGCGGTAAGCGCGGCGATCAGGCAGATGGCCACGTAGAGAGCCATCGTCCAGCCCTCTTTGCGCACATGGTCAGGATGCAGGTGATCGGCGCCGACCGTCGACGCGACGGGGAGCGTGGATCTTCGGTCATAGCCCGATCCTGGCACGCCGTGAGCGGCTCTTTCGGCGGCGATCGCCCGGCACGGCGCCTCACAAGCGGCCGGGTTGGGCATCAGCCTTGCAGGTGAGGTGGCGATAACCTCACTCGCACCATGAGCTCAACTTCGATTCGCCGCATACGGCGCTCGGTGCGCTGGTTCGCCGTGAAGGAGTACGTCGGCGGAGCGCTGTGGGTGTTACCGAGCGTCGCTGCGCTGCTCGCACTTGCTGTGGGCTGCGGGATTTCCCAGATCGAGGTAGGCCCCGACTCGCGACTGAGGTGGCTGGCTTTCCAGGGCACTGCCGACGACGCTTGTGGTGATGTTGGCGCTGCTTCGGCTGTTCGAGAAGGTGGTCGAGGTGCTGCCACCCGGTTCGGCCCGCTTGGCGGTCCTGGATCGGGCGGCTGTCAGGCTCTGGATGACGCCGAGCGCTCAATACCGCGTCAGCCTAGTCTGGAGCGAATTCGGGCAGCTGTCAGAGGCCTCCGCAGCAAGATCAACTCGCGGCGCAGTCCGACGGTCGAGGAGATACGACACTAGCCCGACGACAAGGTGGATGTCCGAGATTGGTCCCCAGCTTCGACGTCACTCTGAGAGGCACCACGGAGGTGCCGCCCGAAAGGAGAGGGACATGAAATACATGATCTTGACGTACGCCTCGCAGCAGGACTATGACGGAATGGCCGGTCAGGCCACCGAGCTGCCCGCCTGGTCGCCGGAGGACTTCGCGGCAATGGCTGCCTTCATGGAGGCCTTCAATACCGAGCTGGCCGAGGCCGGGGAGCTCGTTGAGACCCGGGCCCTCGCGGCACCGGTGCACACCAGACGCCTCGGCGCGCAGAACGGCGTGCCGTTCGTCACCGACGGCCCGTACGCCGAGACTCAGGAAGTGCTCGCCGGCTACTGGATCGTCGAATGTGCCAGCTTCGACAGAGCCACGGAGATCGCCGGCCGGCTCGCGGAGTGCCCCGCACCGGAGCAGGTCACCGCCAACGCGTACGCGGACATACGGCCGATCATGGAGTCGGCCGCCGAAATCAGCTACTGATCTTCGAGTCCGGTGTCCGGGACCGACGTCGACGTCGAGAGCCTGCTGCGCCAGCTGGCGCCGCAGGTTCTTGGCGCAGTGGTACGCCGCTACGGCAACTTCGACACCGCTGAGGACGCCGTACAAGAGGCAATGCTGGCGGCCACAACCCAGTGGCCGGGCGACGGTGTTCCCGAGAACCCGAAGGGCTGGTTGATCACCGTCGCAGCCCGCAGGCTGACTGACCTGCTGCGCAGCGAGCAAGCTCGGCGGCGTCGCGAAGACACCGTAGCCCGTTGGGAGCTACGGACGCAGCAGGCTGACGCTGCCGAGAGTTCGGCCGATTCCGATGACACGTTGATCTTGCTGTTCATGTGCTGCCACCCCGCTCTCACACCACCGTCTCAGATTGCGCTCACCCTGCGTGCGGTCGGCGGCCTCACCACCACTGAGGTTGCACGCGCGTTCCTGGTCTCCGAAGCCACCATGACCCGTCGGATTACTCGAGCGAAGCAACAGATCAAGGACAGCGGAATCCCCTTCCGGCTGCCGGACCCGGAGGAGCGCGTCGATCGATTGGCGGCGGTCCTCCATGTGCTCTATCTGATCTTCACCGAGGGCTACGCCGCCACAACCGGCCCCAGGCTGCATCGCGTCGAGCTCTCTGCCGAAGCGATTCGGCTGACCCGGATCGTGCACCGACTGTTACCTGATGACGGCGAGGTTGCCGGACTGCTGGCGTTGATGCTGCTCACCGACGCCCGCCGCGCTGCACGGACCACAGCCAGCGGTGAGCTGGTACCGCTGGGGGAGCAGGACCGGTTCCGCTGGAACGCCGACGACATTGCCGAAGGAGTCGCGTTGATCACCGAGGTGCTGCCGCGTGGCACGACCGGTCCCTACCAACTCCAGGCTGCGATCGCAGCAATCCACGACGAGGCACCAAGCGCGGAGGAAACCGACTGGCCGCAGATCAAGTCGCTTTACGGGTTGCTGCTGCAGATGTCAGACAACCCAATGGTCGCGCTGAATCACGCCGTCGCAGTCGCCATGGCCGACGGCCCAACTGTGGGACTCCAGCGACTGGACACGCTGGCCGGAGACAAGCAGCTCGCCGAGGACCACCGGCTCTACGCGGTGCGGGCCCACCTGCTGGAGATGAGCGGTGATACGGCCTCCGCTCGTGAGGCATACCTTGCCGCGGCCCGCAGGGCAACGAATCTGCCACAGCAGCGTTACCTGAACCGCCGAGCCGACATGCTCGCCGACACGAGCCGTTGCTGATCATGTCCCGATTCCGACTCTTCGTCACGAGTGTTCTGCCCACCCGTCCCACTTCGCATCGCCTACTCGGACGTGGCATCAGCTGCAGATGAAGCCACGTCCAACTAAGCAATGCGAAGTGGTCGGGGGCTGTGCTTGTCCGTCCAGACGATCGACGCGACCGTACCTGCTAAGCACCCCTCGCGCCACGCGTGCCGTGCGAACGACGCGCGGCCGGCGCGCAGGACCTCCGGAACCTCGCTCTGGGTGGGCGCCACCAGCTCGCTCATTGGCGCCGATCCTACAGCCGGTCCGGACGCCACGCACCGGTCGTTGCGCTGCCGGGCCTGATAGAACAGGCTGATGCCCCAGGAGGTCGATCATGAAGGTGATCATCGTTGGCGCGGGGATCAGCGGCCTGACTCTGGCAGCCGCCTTGGCTCAGCTGGCGCCACGCATCGAAGTGGAAGTCCTCGAGCGCGACGCCGCTGCAGCCGAACGGCGGAGGGGCTACGCAATCGGTCTCAAGGGAGATGCCGGGCTCGAGGTTCTCGGGCGGCTCGGCCTGCGGGAGCAAGTCTTGACGAACGGCGCCCAGCAGGTAACCAACTTCGTGATCACCGACCGTCATGGGCGTACCCTGCTGGCCCTTCCGTCAGGAAACGACAGCACGCGGCAGACCTATCGCTTACAGCGTGATCATCTCCAGTCAGTTCTCGCCGACGCCTCAACGCCGACACCGGTGCAGTACGGGCTTCAAGCCATCGGCTATGAGTCGATTGATATCCGCCACCGGGTGATCTTTACCGGCGGCCGTCATATCGACGGCGATGTGGTGGTGGGTTGTGACGGCGTGAGCTCGGCCCTACGGCGCCAACTGGTCGGCGACTCCCCACACTTTCTCGGCCTGTCGGCGATCACCGGCGACGCGGCGCTATCGATTGAGGATCCCTTACTCAGCGGTGGGTACTTCATGAGCTTGGGGGACCGCGGTGACTCATTCTTCTGCTACCGGCAGCCTGGCGGCGTCCACTTCTCCTACACCTCCCACGCTGAGCCGTCCGCGCTGGAGTCGACCAGCCGACCCGAGCTGCTACACCAGGTCCAGGCAGCGACGGCGGACTGGCACGAGCTGGTCCGATCGATCGCATCAGCAGCCGATCCGGAGTCGATCAAGCCTCGCGGTTACTACGACAGAGATCCGAGAAAGAGGATCCGTGATGGCAACGTCTGGCTGATCGGTGACGCGGCGCATCCGATGAGTCCGTTCCAGGGCCAAGGAGCCAACACGGCGATGCTTGATGCGTTGGAGCTAGCGGAACTCCTGGGATCTGGAAACCTCCCAGCTGACGCGGATCGCCTCGAGGCCCGCATCGCCGCTCGCGGACGTAAGGCAGTGCGGGAGTCCCGGCGCGCAGCCCGGCAATTCCACACCACGAGGCGTTTTCAGATCATGAACCGCAACCTCGGCTTCCGGGTGGCGAACGCCATGATCAACTCGCGCCTCGTACGCCGCAAGGATGCCCCGGCGCCAACCTCGCCCGTAACGTGACCCCATCGGAGGCCGCGCCAGGCGCGCGTACGACATCAGTGGTGGTACGAGCGGGGCTCGGGATTCTTGCCGTGTTTCAAGGAGTCATCGGAGTGTGGGCGCTGTTGGCGCCTGCGAGTTTCTACAGCAGCTTCCCGATAGCTGGGCACGCATGGGTCTCGCTGCTTCCGCCGTACAACGAGCACCTGATCCGTGACGTCGGCGAGCTCCTTCTCGCTCTGACAGTGCTACTCGCCGCGGCAGCGGTGAACGGTCAGCGTCTGCTGAGTGCGGTCGCCATCGGCGCCTTTGCTGTCTATACCGTGCCGCACGCGATCTTCCATGCCGTCCACTTGGAGGGCTTCAGTCCAGTGGACGCAGTGGCCCAGACGGTGGGGTTTGCGCTTCAGATCGTGGTGGCTGCTGTCGTGGCCTGGCTGCTGTGGCGCGACCGGCCCCGCAAGGCGTGACCGCTGCACAGCAAGTCCACGAGTCAGCCGCTGGGTCTCTCAGCGACCATGTCCAGTGCTTTGGATGTGTAGACGCGGTAACCGAGCGCCGGCTCATAGCCATGGATCTCAGGTGTGTCCAGACTCCGCATGAAGGACAGGATCTCCTTGCTGAACACCTGGCCCGGCACGAGCACCGGGAAGCCCGGCGGGTACGGCGTCACAAAGGTCGCCGAGACGACTGATTCGCCGGATTGCATGCGCTCCTCGACTTCATCCGCCGGCAAGTACTCGCAGAAGGTGTGGTCGTAGGACAAGAAGAAGGCCTTGCGGACATCACCTTCCGGGGTCGGTGGCTCGCTCTGGCTGAGGAACGCGGGATGGAAGCCGCTGAAGTCTGGCAACGGGGCGGTGGGATTGGTCAGATGCAGCACAGCGCGCTCGAACGCTGCACGCTCCGCCAGGTTCATTTCCGAGTTCCGACGATCAATATCCCGCGCGATGCTGACCAGGACCTCAATGAGATAGGCGACGGAACTGCGCGTGGTGCCGATGTTGGTCATGAACAAGACGGTGTTGCGGGAGGTCTTGTTGATCTGGATGCCGAACTTGTCCATCAGCCGTTCGCGTTTGAATGTAGCACCATCGATGCCGGTGAGTCCGATGTAGACAGTCACTCGCGACGGATCCAGGACGAACTCGTCTTGCTCCCACGCCGTGACCATGTTGCTGAGACCGGTGCGTAGCGGCTGGGCGATCCCGGAGGCGCGGAATTTCTCCGGGATCAACTCCGCCGTGCTCAGGCAGTGCATGTATTCGCTGAGCAGCGGATGATGATCAATTGCGTCGCGCAGCTTCATGGCGTACTCGAGCTGCCGTTGCACAAGCTCGAAACCCTCCAGCGCCGCCTGCCGGCGACCAAGATCAAGAGATGCCAGGATCTGGTAGTTGGGCGATGTGGAGGTATGCGCCATGTACGCCTCGCGGAAGCCTTCCGCTACCTTCAGCGCGAAGTCTTGATCATAAACGTGGATCATCGACCCCTGGCGAAGCGAGGTCAGCGTCTTGTGCGTCGACTGAGTCGAATAGACCCGGACCCGAGCTCGCGCGGGATCAGGGCTCAGGGGTTGCTTGAGCAGCGCTTCATCGCTGTCGTCGCGGGGAAGGTTCGCCTCGTAGCGCGCCCGATACTCGGTGGAGCGCAACTTGTCGGCGAGCGTCCGGGCCGCCTCCATCGCCGTACGCGGCCGATAGACATGGTGGAAGCGTGCGAACGCAAACCACGCTTCGTCCCACAGGAACACCAGATCCGGCTTAATCGCCAGGCATTCCTCCATGACGCGGCCGACGTCGTAGACGATCCCGTCGAAGGTGCAGTTCGTCAGCATCAAGAGCCTGACCCGATCAAGCTTGCGCGCGGCTCGGAGGGCAAGGAGTTTGGACTTGATCTCCTGCAGCGGTACCGCTCCGTACATGGAGTATTCGTTGAGCGGATATGCGTCGAGGTAGGTGACCTCCACGCCGGCCAGCATCAGTCCGTAATGGTGCGACTGGTGACAGTTGCGGTCGACGAGGACGATGTCGCCTGGCGCGAGCAACGCCTGGGAGACGATCTTATTGGCTGTCGAGGTCCCGTTCGTTACGAAGTAAGTCTGCCGAGAGCCGAACGTTTCGGAAGCCAGCTGTTGGGATTCGCGCAGCGGTCCGGTCGGCTCCAGCAGCGAGTCGAGTCCGCCTGTCGTCGCGGAGGTCTCTGCTAGGAAAATGTCTAGGCCGTAAAAGCCCACCATGTCGCGGATCCAGTGCGAGTTCACGATCGACTTGCCCTGCGAAATCGGCAGCGCGTGGAACACTCCGGTCGGCCGCTGGCTGTAAGTACGGAGAGCCTCGAAGAACGGCGTACGGTAACGCTCAGACACCCCGGCGAGGATGGTCAGGTGCAGCTCGAGTGCACCCTCACGTGCGTGGAACACGCGCTTGAAGTGATGGCTCACCGTGCCGGCGACCTCCTCGACGGCGATTTCGGTCATGAGGTACAGGTCGACCTCGGGGCGGATCTCGGCCAAGCGTGGTGCCAGGATCTGCGCCCGTTCATCGGGGGAGTGGTCCGCGAGATCCTCCGATAGCGTCGCATCGCCGAAGTCCGCGAGCCCCGTGAGATCACGCAGCGCAGCATGGGAAAAGCGTCTCCTGATCACGCACGCCTGGATGTTCGCGTTAAGTCGCATGGCGACAGCCGCCTCGACACCACTGCCCACGACCACCAGCTCGTAGATGAACGGGTCTCCAGGCCGCCGGCAGCTGTGCACCTCCTCCCGGAGTCGCTCCTCCTGCGCCGGCGACATGGTCTCAACGACCAGGACCTCGAAGTATGGCCGGCTGGAGGGATCATGCGATATGCCGAGGAGCATTTCCTCGCTGTCTTCTCGATGCTCTCCCTGGGCGATGTCATCGAGGGAACCGCTCCGATAGGACTCGGTCACGAGCGCCCGGTTGATCCGGGACACCAGCCGCGCCACCCGTTCCCAGCTTCCGGCCGCTGCTAGTTCCTGGACGATACCGAAGGCTGCGTGGCCGGGAAACGCCCAGAATTGCTCCAGCGGTGCCAATGCCGCACACTCCGCATGCACGGCCTCGGTCATGTGATCGATCGGCTTCCCACGTCGTAGCGAGGAGATGATTCGGGCGGTGGCTTCCTCCAATCGCGACCACGAATCAGCTCGAAACTGCCACCAGCTGTTGTACGCGTACGCGCCGGCTTGATCGACCATGATCAACTCCTCGAGCCTCGGGACCCCGAGCCACCATCTAGCGCGACACTAAACCGCCCCCTCGGTGCTGATCAACACCAGCCCACTGTGGTCGCCAATCATCAGCGCAGCGCGCCGGTCGGCCTCGCCCAGCGCCACGCGTACGCCGGCCAGTGATGCCCCGCCGCAGGACCCGGCCGGGACTCCGAGCTCGTGCAGCCGGCGCATCCCTGCCCGTGCCTGGTCGTCGGTGACTGCGACGCTCGCATCGAGCCCATCACGGATGGCGGGCCAGGCGATTGCAGAGATCGTGCCGCAGTTGAGGCCGGCCATGATGGTGGGTGCGGAGGTGTCGACACTGACTGGTTTGCCCGCCGCAAGACTGGCTGTGACGCAAGCGGCCGTGACCGGCTCAACGCCAAGGATGGCCGGCTGTTGTTGACGGGCCGAGTCGCGGTAGTGCTGCAATGCCGCTTGTAGCAGCGATCCCACGCCGGTCGGCACGGTGACCAGGTGAATCGGGTGCTCGGCGAGCTGCACATCCATCTCGTCGAACAGCGTGTCGTAGCCCTCCACGATCCAGCGTGGGATCTGCTCGTAGCCCTGCCAGGCGGTGTCCTGGACGAGCAGGTCGTCTGGGTGGCCAGCGGTCGAGCTGGCGGCGGCCCACACGACCTCGTCGTAGATCAGCTCGGTTTGCACGACCTCGGCGCCTTCCCCGGCGATTGCCTCCACCGTCTGCTGTGCCGTTCCCGCGGGAGCGTAGATGCGGGATGCGAGGCCGAGTAGCGCGGCCATGCGGGCCAAAGCGCGACCGTGGTTCCCATCGGTTGCTGTGACCAGAGTGATCGGGCCCGAACGGTCGCGCAGCTCGGTCAAGCTTCTCGCCGGCTCGAGGCCGCAGCGCTGGCTCAGCGCGCAATTCACCGCCCAGGACGCACCGAGGATCTTGAAGGCCGGCAAGCCGAGACGGTCGGCCTCGTCCTTGACGAATACCGCTGCGACACCGAGCTCGGCTGCCAGTTCTGGACACTCCACGAGCGGCGTGGGCCGGTAGCCCGGCAGAGAACTGTGGAATTCCTTGGCTTCGCCTGGCGGCGTCGTCGAGCTCCAGGTGCGCACGCCAGCCCGGGCGGCCCATGGCACCGCGCTGGCTGAGGAGCTGGTCATCACGACTCGTTCTAGCACGGCTGCATGCGGGCGTTTGCCATCACAGCCGTTCAAAACGTTCGCACGGCCGGAGGCTCGTCCGCTCCCAGCCTCGCATGCAGCAGCTTGCCCATGGCGGTTATCCCGCTGACCAGTTGTTCGTCAGGCACGCCGGAAAAGCTGAGCCGGAAAGGACGAACCCGGCTCATTCGGTCGGCGTACCGCACGAATTGCCCCTCACTCCACGGTGAATGCCAGCGAGCTTGGACGGCCGGCCTGCAAGTTCTCGACGTGCTCGGCAAAGTTCAGCTGCTCGAACAATGACGTGCCGTCATGGATGGCCGAGCGGATCCTGCCCTCGCGTCGCTGGATCGTTTCGGCAGTCTCTAACGCTGCGTCCAGTTCTGTATCGGTGAGAACCACAATGCCGTCGTCGTCGCCGACCAGAATCTCGCCAGGGCGGACCTCGACATCACCTAGACGAATGGGTTGCTGGGTGGCCCCAAGCCGGGTTGCTCCGACCGCGCGCGGAATCGTCCCGAGGGCGTAGATGGGCAGCGGCAGCTGGCTCAGGGTCGCCGTATCACGGCAAAGCCCATAAACGACGATGCCCGCCACCCCGCGGCGTACGGCTTCGGTTGCGAAGAGCTCACCAAGCACAGCGTGCTCGGTGGTGCCAGCATCGACAACCAGAATGTCGCCAGCACCGCACTGCCCCAGTCCGGCGAGTACGGGCACGAGGTCGCCAGAGGCCGCAACTGTGACCGCCCTCCCGACCATGCGGATGCCGCGGCTGTAGGGGCGGAGTTCGCGCGGCAGGATGCGCAGCGCCTTGTTCGCATCGGAAAGACTCGCGGCGTCGAGCTGCCACACCTGCGGAGGAATCTCGCGTGCGCTCACTGGCATGTCCCTTTCGCGTGTGCTCATTTCTCCTGCTTGATCTTGCGCCATCCGCCGGCGCGGTTGTTGGCGATGATCTGTCGAAAGATGTCACCGAGGGCGCGGGTGTTGATCGTCTCGTTCTGGCGTACGGCGACTGTGCGGGCGGTCTTGTTGTCCTGGCCGCCGGTGATGATTCCTTCCGGATCGGGAACGATCGCCCCGTCGTAGAGGAAGACGTTGACGTGATCTTTCGCGGCGAGCAGCGCGCAGATGTTGCCCTCCAGCACGAAGTACGGCTGGACCCGCCGCTTGATGGTCTCGACCACGTCCGCATCGACCGCGCGGACCAGGTCACGGACCTGCTGGCAGATGTCTTGCTGCCACTCGGGTAGCGCGTCAATGTAGGCGTCGACCCGCGGATCTTTCTGATACGTCACTGTCTGCACCCCTGTCAGAAAGCTAGGTAAGCCCACCTTGCTGGCGGTCTGCACACGTTGCAACATATGCGAAGCGTCAGGAAACCATGCAGACCAGGAGGATCACCCATGCCGAAGCTTCGCGTCCACAACTTCAGCGTCTCCCTTGACGGCTATGCCGCAGGACCGGATCAGAACCTCGACAACCCGCTGGGCGTGGGCGGGCTGGAGCTCCACAACTGGGCATTCGCCACCCGGACGTTCCGCGAGATGTGGGGAGAGGAGGGTGGGAACGAGGGCGTTGATGATCGTTTTGCCGCGGCAGGCGAGGTCGGCCTAGGCGCGACGATCATGGGCCGCAATATGTTCGGGCCCATCCGCGGCGACTGGACCGACGAGGAGTGGAAGGGCTGGTGGGGCGACAATCCGCCGTATCACCATCCGACGTTCGTCCTCACCCATCACCCCCGCGAATCGATCACGATGGAGGGCGGCACCGTCTTCCACTTCATGACCGACGGCATTGAAGCAGCCCTGGAGCGGGCGTACGAGGCGGCCGACGGGGAGGACGTCAGGCTTGCCGGCGGCGTCTCAGCGATCCAGCAATATCTGCGCGCCGGGCTGGTCGACGAGATGCATCTGGCGTACGCGCCCCTGCTGCTCGGCAGCGGTGAACGGCTCTTCGACAACCTCGCAGAAGCGCCAAACGGGTACGAGGTCGCCGAGTTTGTCGGTACTCCGGCCGCGTTGCATGTCCGCTTCGTACGGAAGGCCTGACGTTCACGTGTTACACGGCGAACGATCCCTCACTTGGCATCCGGCATGGGCGCATCGAGGAACGACGTGATCATCGGCAGCAGGAGATCGGCGCGGTTCACCAACGTCACGTGGGAGGTTCCGGGGAGTACGGCCAACTGTGAATTCGGCAGGCCGGCAGGGGTGTCACCAAAGACGCCGCCACCGAGCAGGCGGAACATTTCCACCGCGTGTTCAGGGCGGACAAGATCGGAATCCCCGATGATGAGGAGCGTTGGTGCCTTGATCGCCCGGATTGCTTCAGGCGGCAGATCTTTGATCTGACGATCCATCTGCGTCTTCTTGGCGAACAGCTTGGCGAAGTCTTCCGGATTCGGTGCGATGCGGATGTATTCCTCGTGCCACGGCGACCCGTGCATCATCTCCGGCGTCATCTCGCCCAATCCCTCCATCAGGCCGGGATGGACGCCATCCATGGTGTAGGTGACCGAGGCGAGCACGAGCTTGCGCACCACGTTCGGATGCCGGGTGATGAGCTGCAGGCCGACTGCGGCGCCCGTGCTGTAGCCAAAGATGTCGGCGGACTCGACTCCCAGTTGACCAATCGCGGCGGCGACGTCATCCGCCATCCCTTCGAGGGTCAACGGGCGATCAATGTCCGCTGTACGCCCGTGACCCTGAAGCTCGAAAGCGGTGACCTGCCGGGTCTCAGCAAGGCCAGGCAGAAGCTGACCAAACGACGTGCCGATAGCGGAGAACGCTCCGTGCAACAGCACGAGCGGCTGTCCGGTGCCGTGGATCTCGTAATACATCTGGAGGCCGTTCACCTGAACATAGCCAGTCTTTACAGGAATCTCGCTGATCGTCATGAACCCTCCGCTGATATTCGGCACCGAAAGATCAGTATCGCCGCCCGACTGCGGACGATGGATTCCCACCAAACGGCGAGAACATACGCAGAGGGAGTCCTAGCCCACTACGGCCTGTCCTGCCGCACCCCGAGCCCCGCGTCCCGCGCCCGCAGGATCGCCTGGGCCCGGTCGGCAACCTGAAGCTTGGTGAAGATCGAGGACAGATGGTTGGCGACGGTCTTCGGCGACAGGCCGAGACGCGTCGCGATCATGGAGTTCGGCATCGCCGCAGCGAGCAGGTCGAGGATCTCCCGTTCCCGCGCAGTCAGTTCCGGAAACGGGTCGGCCGCCGGCGCCGGAGTCGCGAAGAAGCGCAGCACCCGCTGCGCGACTCCGGGTCCGAAGATTGCCTCGCCCGAGGCGACGGCCCGGATCGCCCGGCCGATCTCCTCCTGCTCGGCACCCTTGACCACATAGCCGCGAGCACCCGCCCGCATCGCTGTGAACACCGAGTCGTCATCGTCGTACATGGTCAACACCAAGACGGCAACCTCCGGCGCGACCCGGGCGATCTCCCGCGTAGCCGCAAAGCCATCTTGGCCAGGCATCTGGAGGTCCAGCACTGCTACGTTCGGACGCTGCAGCACCACCTCACGCACCGCCTCACGACCGTCGGCGGCTACCCCGACAACCTCAATCCCCTCCAAGGATCCGAGCAGCGCAGCCAGACCCGCCCGCACCACGGGGTGATCATCGGCGAGCACGACGCGGATGTCGCTCATGACAGCGGGAACGAGGCCACAACTCGGCCTCCGGTCGGCGTCGGCCCTGCCTGGAACGACCCGCCGAGCTCCGCCGCGCGCTCGCGCATCGCGTTCAGTCCAACGCCCGGGGCCCACGCGCCATTGGGCGGGCCGTCATCGGTGATCGACAGTTCGAGCTGCTCGCCGCAGCGCATCCGGATCTCTGCGGCCGTGGCGCGGGAGTGGCGTACGACATTGGTGAGGGCCTCGGTCGCGATCCGGTAGGTCGCCACCTCGATGGCGGCTGGCAGCACCGGCACCTCGTCCGGAACGTCCAGCCTCACCTGCACGGACGCTCCGTCAGCCCGCCAAGCAAGCTGATCAGATCGCTGCTGCAGGGCTCCAACCAGCCCGAGCTCATCCAGCGCCGGCGGCCGCAGGTTGTCAACCAGGCGGCGTACGTCGGCCAGCGCGGCCCGGGTATCACGCCGCAATGTAGTCAGCAGGCGCTGCGACTGTTCGGGGTCAACGTCAATGGTGTTCGCAGCTGCGTCGGCAGCGAAGGCGATGCCGGTCAGGGTCGGGCCGAGCCCGTCGTGCAATTCACGGCGCAACCGCCGGCGCTCCTCTTCCCGGGCTGCGACCAGCTGCTCCCGAGATGTCTGCAGTTCCTCGGAAACGACCGTCAAGTGCACGGCAACTGCGACCGGATCGGCCAGCATCGCCAGCACGCGGCGATCCGCGGCAGCCACGTCCCGCTCACCTGGGCGCAGCCCGACCATCAGCCGTCCCTCCGACCTGCCACCACGGGTGAGCGGCCAGGGGTGCACCCGCTCTGGCGGTTCACCGTCACTAGCCAAGACTCTGCCGTCGCGTTCGATCGCGAGGTAGGGCAGCCGCAGGGCCGTTCGGATGGTCGTGACCACGCCCTGCAGCCCGGCGTCCGGGGTCGCCAGCTGCTCGCCAAGCCTGGACACCACGCGCGCTGGGTCGCCGCGGGCCCCGTAGAGCGCACCATCCACGAGCCGTTGCAGCCGTGGTAGCAAGGGTGCGGCCAGCAAGACAAGCAGCACCGTGATCAAAGCTGACCAGCCAAGCCGTGGGGCAGTGAAGCGGTCAAGCAGCGCAACCAGGCCCGCGTACGCGACGACGACCGCCAGCAGGAGCATCAGCCAGGCCAGGAGGCGAGAGACGACCAGGCGGATGTCCAGGAGCTGATGGCGCACGATGGCCACCGTTACGGCAATGGGAATGAGCGGGATCGCGAAGAGCACCTCGACAGGCGTGCCGGCGACCAAGCCCCATGGCAAGATCACGATCAGCGCGACCAGCACCGGCAACATCAGCCAGAGGAGCTGGCGGCGCTCGACGTCTGATCCGCGGCGGTAGCGCACCGTGAGAGCGGCGAGGCCGGCGCACAGTGCGAGGAGGCCGCGTATCTCTGTAGCGGTCCAGAGCGGTTGCAGGGCGTTGTAGCCAGCCACGGTGAGATAGCCGACCAGCAGGCCGGCATCCATCGGCTCCGGGCTGGCGCCCATCTCCAGCGCGAACAACGGCGCGGTCACGATCACGGCCACGACCACCCACCGCCACCGCGGCGAAGGGGGGCGGCCGTCGGGGAACAGCAGCAGCGCCAGCGGCAGGCAGAGCCCGATCGACCACGGCCATGACCATGCGAACACGGTCAGCATGAGTCGTTGCGCCGTCAGCGGAGCCCCCGCATCGATGAGCAGCTGCAATGCAGGCGCGCAAACCGCTGTCGTCGCGTGAGCCAGGCCAGCGGCCACGAACAGCCACCCGATCGGGTTACGGGGGCGGTGCCAGGTCAGGATCCCGCCGCAGCCCGCGAATGCCACCCCCATGAGGCTGTTGGTGACGACGAACGCCTCGAGGGCATCCCGCCATGACCAGCCGATGATGATCGACAGCACGCAAGCGGTCACCACCTCGGCAATGGCGAGTCCGGCCAAGACGGCCCCGAGCCAAGGAGCCCAGCGACCCGAATGCGCGCGCACTGTCATAGGTCAAGTTTGCGCCGAAGAGCCTCCCGGTGTCCCGGGAAGGATTCCCGATCGGGCCGGGGAACCTCCTGCCTGGCGCGGACGATCGGCTCATCCGCTGAGCCGGCCTTCGCCTCGAGAGTGGAGACGTCCGGCCAGAGAGGTCGGAAAGATCTCGAGGAGGTATCTGGAGATGACTCGTGTCTCTCGTGCTGGGTTGATCGTGCTCGGCCTGTTGTCGCTGGTGGATCTAGCTGGGCCGCTGTTCACTGATGGGCAGCATCCACCGATGGCGATCGCGCTGATCGGTGCCGGTCTTGGCTTGATCAGCATCATCTTGGTGATCTTGGCATGGCGTGGCCGGGTGGCGGCCGCCATCACCCTCGTTCTTGTGCGGTTGCTGTCAGCTCTCACGGCGGTGCCGGCATTTCTCGTGCCTGGTGTGCCGACCGGTCCGATGATCGCTGCGGGCCTTGGCATTGGGCTCACCGTGGTTGGCGCTGCCCTGGTGCTGGCCGGTCTGCGGCGTCCGGCTCTGGCAAGTGCGCGATGACCGCGGTCGACCAAGCTGCCCCTGCGCAGGGTGTCGCTCAGCCGGATACGCCTGGACAGGTACGCCGGCTGGGCGGCGCACTCGCGCTGATACTTGCGCCCTGGGGCTTTGTGATCACGAACGCTTGCTATGCCTGGATGATCCGCAATGGCGGAAGCGATGAGACTGGAGCCGAGGCCCTCTCACTGTCGGCGACCGGTCCTGGGGTACTTCGGCTCTGTCTCGTCGCCGGAATGATCGGCTGCCTGCTGATCATCCCGGCCGTGATGACAGCGTTAAGCCTTGCCCGGCGGTCGCGTCTGGCCTTCGTCGGCGGGTCCTTGATGATCGCCGGATACGTCTGCTACTTCGGCGTACTGCTCAGCAACATGATCATCATTACGATGGCAGAGCGTGGGGGGCCGCTGGCCGACTACGCGGCAGTCATCGACGCGAGTCAAAGCGATGCAGCGACCGCCTGGGTGTTCCCCATCTTTATCGTGGGCAACCTGTTGGGCACGCTGCTGTTCGCTATCGGCATGCTGCGTAGCCATTCGGTGCCCATCTGGGCGGCAATCTTGATCATGCTCTGGCCGCCGTTGCACATCGCCGGGCTGTTCCTCGGCGGTGAGGTGCTCGAGGTTATTGGCGCAGTGCTCCAGGCGATCGGATTTGCTGGCGTAGCAGCTATGGTGCTACGCCAGTCCCGCCAGGAGGTGTCCGTAGGGTAGCGGTATGGAGGAACGTGTACTCGGCCGTACTGAGCGTCCCGTCTCCGTCATCGGGCTCGGCACCTGGCAGCTCGGCGCGGACTGGGGCGAGGTGAGCGAGACGGCGGCGCTGGAGGTACTCGGCGCCGCCGTCGAGTCTGGGGTGACGTTCTTCGACACTGCCGATGTCTATGGTGACGGCCGGAGCGAGCGGCTGATCGGCCGCTTCCGGGCCGAGAATCTCGAGCTGCCGATCATGGTTGGCACCAAGATGGGGCGGCGTGTTGATCAAGTTCCAGAGAACTACACGTTGCAGAACTTCCGCACCTGGACCGACCGATCGCGTCGCAATCTAGGCATGGACCAACTCGATCTTGTCCAGCTGCACTGCCCGCCCACCGCCGTCTACTCGAGTGATCAGCTCTACGATGCGCTCGACGCGCTCGTCACTGAGGAAGT
>Ga0307316_10000042_pt1 | contig 29394 bp, 24 predicted proteins | sample ER_DNA_356_FD_194504 | JGI IMG/M metagenome (GOLD analysis project Ga0307316, IMG submission 194504) | Bulk soil microbial communities from the East River watershed near Crested Butte, Colorado, United States - ER_DNA_356 | ecosystem: Environmental > Terrestrial > Soil > Floodplain | place... | reverse complement strand
CCGTTCTCGGCATGCATCATGGCCAGCAGTCCGGTCTCGGCCGATTTCTGCATCGCCTTGAGGACCTGCGCGTCGTCGGAATAGAACACCCCGGGGTACGCCATGAACAGCTTGAAGCTGGTCACTCCCTCCTCGATCAGCGCATCCATTGCCTTGAGCGAGAACTCATCGACACCGCCGATGATCTGGTGGAATCCGTAGTCGATGCATGCGTTTCCAGCCGCCTTGGCGTGCCAGGTTGCCAGGCCGTCCTCCACCCGCTCGCCATAGCGCTGTACGGCGAAGTCGATGATCGTCGTGGTGCCGCCCCAGGCAGCGGCTCGAGTGCCGCTCTCGAAGGTGTCGGAGGCCTGGGTGCCGCCGAATGGCAGCTCCATATGGGTGTGGGGGTCGATGCCTCCCGGGATGAGGTACTTGCCAGTGGCATCAACGACCGAGTCAACGCTCTGTTCAAGATCAACTCCGAGCAGGGTCGATCCTGGATTCAGTACGGCGGCAATGGTCTCGCCGTCCACCAGCACGTCGGCGGCTGCAGTGCCGGTGCTGTTGATCACGGTTCCGTTCTTGATCAAAGTGGTCGTCATAAGATGCTCCCGATCATGGCTTGGTGATCGCGACGTAGGAGTCGGGCCGTCGGTCCCGGTAGAACTGCCAGCTGTTGCGCACCTCTCTGATCATGTCCAGATCGAGGTCGCGCACCACCACCTCTTCGCGCTCGTTGCTGCCCATCTGCCCGACGACTTTGCCCTGCGGATCGCAGAACTGACTGGAGCCGTAAAAGGTGACGGCTAGCTCGCCGTACTCGTTGTCTTCTCGACCCACTCGGTTGGGTGCGGCGATGAAGTAACCGTTGGCCGCGGCGGCCGCAGGCTGCTCGATTTCCCAGAGACGGTTGGAAAGTCCGGGCTTTGTGGCGTTGGGATTGAAAACGATCTGTGCGCCGTTCAGGCCGAGCTCGCGCCAGCCTTCCGGAAAGTGCCGGTCGTAGCAGATGTAGACCCCGATCGGGCCGACGGCGGTCTGGAAGACCGGATATCCCAGGTTGCCGGGACGGAAGTAGAACTTCTCCCAGAACTTGTCCAAGTTCGGGATGTGGTTCTTGCGGTATTTCCCGAGCACGGTGCCGTCGGCGTCAACTACCACGCCGGTGTTGTAGTAGACGCCCGGCTGCTCCTCCTCAAAGATCGGCAGCACCATGACCATCGACAACTCAGCGGCAAGCGCTGCGAAGCGCTGCACAATTGGGCCGTCGGCAGGTTCGGCGTAGTCGTAGTACTTCACATCCTCAGTGATCCCGAAGTACGGCCCGTAGAACAGCTCCTGGAAGCAGATCACCTGTGCTCCCTGAGCCTTCGCTTCTCGCGCGAACTGCTCGTGCTTGTCGAGCATCGACTTCTTGTCCCCGGTCCAGGTCGTTTGGGTGATCGCCGCTCGGATCACTGTCACGCTTCGCCTCCCCGTTAAGTGTCATTCATTCTGACTTGTCAGCATCTCAGAGGGCTATAGCCAGCCATGACGCTGACAAGTCGGAGTGATGCGGGGTGAGATCAGGGCGCGCTATCTGTTGGCCTCCGGATCTCCCAGGAACGTGGCTGCATAGTCGGGTACGTAGCTGAACTGCTCTCGCGGGGGCCTCTGGTAGTTCGCGGTCGAGGTAAGTCGCTTGGGGAGGTCCACCTCAGGAGCGGGTACCTCGGTGTGGGGGATGGTCGACAACAAGTGCGCGATCATATTGAGCCGGGCGTGCTTCTTGATGTCTGACTCCACCACGAACCATCGGTTGGTCGGGGTATCGGTGTGGAGCATCATCTCGTCCTTGGCCCGGGAGTAGTCCTCCCAGCGGTTGATCGACTCCACGTCCATTGGGCTGAGTTTCCAGCGGCGCACGGGATCAGCATGCCGGGACCGAAAGCGCCGCAATTGTTCCTTGTCTGATACGGAGAACCAGTATTTGCGGAGAATGATCCCGTCGTCGATCAGCATCTGCTCGAAGATTGGGGTCTGCCGCAGGAAGCGGTAGTACTCCTCCGGTGTACAGAAGCCCATGACCTTCTCCACACCGGCCCGGTTGTACCAGGATCGGTCGAAGAGCACGATCTCGCCTCGGCTTGGCAGGTGGGCGATGTAACGCTGGAAGTACCACTGGCCGCGTTCCCGCTCAGTTGGGGTGGGCAGCGCGACGATGCGGGCGACTCGCGGGCTCAGATACTCGGTGATCCGCTTGATCGCGCCACCTTTGCCGGCCGCGTCGCGGCCCTCGAAGAGCACCAAGATGCGGGCTCCGGTCTGGCGCGTCCATTCCTGGAGCTTGACCAGCTCGGTCTGCATCCGGAACATCTCGGCCTCATACACCTCGTTTGAGATCTTTGGCGCCTTCTTCTTCGCCATGGCTTTGACAGTAATGGGATCCGCTCTGGGCGAACAAGAAACTCAATTGAGGAATGTCAGTGCCTGCCCATAGCGTTGTCGGTCTAATGGGCGTCGGCCAGCATCCGGCGCACGCGGTTGGCGATGAGTTTGGTCGTGACCGTGAGTCTGACTATTTGTACGGCAGCGTGGCCGTGCATTCCGTATGGCGCAGTCGTCGTACGCAGCGTCGACGAAAGTAAGGATGGGTACTGGTGACCAGTACAACCAGCCAGGAGGCGGGGGCCTCGCATCGGCTGCCAGCTAGGGACCGCCAGGTCATTGCGATTCTGCTGGTTGCGGCATTTGTGGTGATCCTGAACGAAACGATCATGAGCGTGGCGCTGCCGCGGCTGATGGTCGATCTCGATATCTCTGCGCGCACGGTGCAATGGCTGACGACAGCGTTCATGCTGACCATGGCAGTGGTCATTCCGACAACGGGCTTCCTACTGCAGCGGGTCTCAACCCGGACTGTCTTCTTACTGGCCATGGGCCTGTTCTCGGCTGGGACCTTGATCGCGGCGCTCTCGCCCGGGTTCTGGCTGCTGCTGCTTGCCCGCATTGTCCAGGCTTCAGGTACAGCAGTGATGATCCCGCTGCTGATGACGACCGTATTGACATTGGTTCCCGTCGAGCGCCGCGGTGTGGTGATGGGAAATATCACCATTGCGATCTCGGTCGCGCCGGCCATTGGTCCAACGCTGTCAGGGCTGGTTCTGCAGTTCCTGTCGTGGCGTTTCATGTTCGTTCTGGTGTTGCCGATTGCGCTAGCTTCCCTGATCTACGGCTCGCGCCGGCTGGTGAACATCGGTCATGCGGGTCATCAGAAACTCGATCTGCGCTCGGTCCTGCTTTCGATCCCGGCGTTCGGCGGCGTGGTCTATGGCCTCAGCCAGCTGGGTCGGGGCGCCTCAGGACTGGAGGTTGCTCTCGGCTTTATAGCAGTCGGCTTGGCCTGCATGCTGATCTTCGGATGGCGGCAGCTCCGGCTTGCCCGCGGCGGACGCAGCCCGTTGCTTGACCTGCGTGCATTCAGCTTTCCCATGTTCAGCCTGAGCCTCGCACTGTTGTGTCTGGCGATGCTGGCGCTGTTCGGTATGGTCATCCTCCTGCCGATCTATCTGCAGACCGTCAGAGGGATCGGATCGCTTGCAACCGGACTCATGCTGTTGCCCGGCGGTCTCTTGATGGGCCTGGCCGGACCAACCGTCGGCAAGATCGTCGATCGGTCCGGGCCGCGGGTGGTGACCATTCCTGGCGCTGCGCTGCTGACCTTCACGCTCTGGCAGTTCAGCAATGCGAATGCCAGCACGCCGATCTGGATGCTCATTGGCGTGCACATGCTATTGATGTTGGGACTCTCCTGCCTGTTCACACCCTCGTTCACCGCCGGGTTGAACCCGCTGCCGCCGTATCTCTACTCACACGGCAGTGCCATCTTGGGCACACTGCAACAGGTGGCGGGCGCGGCGGGCGCTGCGCTGCTGGTGGCGATCATGGCCAGCAGAACAACTACCCTGACCGAAGCCGGGCTGCCGGAGCTGGTCGCGCTCAACGGCGGTATTCAGAGTGCGTTCGGGGTCGCGGCCGTGATCAGCATCGCTGCGCTGGTTTGCGCATTCTTCATCCGCAATACCAGGCCGCCCGCGGATGGGCAGCCGATGGAGTACGGGCCTGCCGCAGGCGAGGAGCCGGTCTCGGAGGAGTCGGCCGCGAGGCGCTCCTGATCAAGTCAACGCACGAGCTTGATGTTGAACTCGGCGCGGCCGAGCTGGCCGTAGATCCGCACCCACAGCGGAAGGTACATCTCTAGGCCGCGGGCGGCAGTCAGATCGCCGAGATCGAACACGTCGGTCCAGCCCAGGTCCGCGGCTAGTGATGCGGCGGTCTGTCGCGCGGCCACGTCATTGCCGGCGACGAAGACTGTCGAGTCGTCACGGAGTCCGGCTGGGTTGACCATCACTTCGTTCGCCATGGTGTTGAACATCTTTACGAGCCGGGCCTCGGGCAGCTCACGCTGCAACTGCTCGGCGAGTGAATCCGTGTTGCTGATGAAGAGTGAAGGTGGGAAGCCCTGGGAGAAGTCGAGCGGGTTAGAGGTATCGATCACTACCTTGCCGTTGAGGGCATCACCCACGGCTTGAAGTGCGGGCAGCGAACCGGCCCCACTCGTCGAGTTGATCAACACCTCCGCGTCAAGGTCCTGGTACGCCGCAAGTGGCAAGTCGACTCCGGCCCATTGCTCCCGCGCCTTGGTCTGCTCGGGGTCACGCGTGCCGATCGTGACTTGATGACCCGCGGCAGTGAGGGCCTTACCTAGTGCTGGACCCACGGCACCCGTTCCCAGAATGGCAATCTGCATGCATACATCATTGACCGAGGCGTGAGCGTTGGTGCAGCACACGCTGACAAGTCAGCTCAGGAAGTCGGGGGCCACATAAATGGGCGGCAGGATCGCGGTAGTAACCGGAGCGGGCACTGGAATCGGCGCAGCGGCAGCGACAGCCCTCGCGGTTGACGGCTGGACAGTCGTGCTCGCGGGGCGCCGGCGTACGCCATTGGATGAGCTCGCAGCTGTCCATCCGCAGCTGCTGCTTGATCCCATCCCAACTGACGTGACCGACGAAGCTTCGGTACGCCACCTGTTCGAGGTCACGGTCGCACGCCATGGTCGAGTCGATTTGCTCTTCAACAATGCCGGCACGGGTGCGCCGCCGCGGGGCCCCGACGAGATCTCACTGGAGGAGTGGCAGAAGGTGCTGAACGTCAATCTGACTGGCGCCTTCCTCTGTATCCGGCAGGCGTTCGGCGTCATGCGCAGGCAGCAACCACAGGGTGGGCGCATCATCAACAACGGCTCCATATCCGCGTACGCGCCGCGTCCGCGATCAATTGCTTATACCGCGACCAAGCACGCCATTACCGGCCTCACCAAGTCGACCGCTCTGGACGGACGCCCGTACGACATCGCCTGCGGCCAGCTCGATATCGGCAACGCGGCCACCGACATGACGACTTCAATGGCTGAAGGGGTGCTGCAAGCAGATGGCAGCCTCAGGGCTGAGCCACGGATGCGGCTCGACGATGTCGCGCGGGCCGTCGTCTATATGGCAAGCCTCCCACTGGACAGCAATGTCGCGAACCTGACAGTGATGGCCACCAAGATGCCCTATGTGGGCCGTGGGTAGATTCTCGAAGGGAGGGTTCATGATCTTCATCAAACAGTTTGCCGAGCTGCACAGCAGCGACATCGACCAGGCCGGCGGCAAGGGCGCCAACTTGGGCGAGCTGACGCACGCGGACACCCCAGTGCCGGCTGGCTTCGTGGTCGTCACCGAGGCCTATCGGGCCTACCTCGCGGAACATCAGCTGACCGAAAAGATCGTCGCGCTCGCGGCGCCACAGGATGATCCAGCTGGATATGACGACGCTTCGGCACAGATTCGAGCACTCTTCGCCGAGGACGTCTCCGATGCCCTCCGAGCCGAGATCGCCGAGGCGTACGCCACTCTGGGCGAGGACGTTCCGGTTGCCGTCCGCTCCTCCGCGACTGCGGAGGATCTCCCGGAGGCGAGCTTCGCTGGGCAGCAGGACACCTACCTCAACGTCCGCGGTCGTGAGGATCTGCCGGTCGCGGTCCGCGACTGCTGGGCATCACTCTGGACGGCCCGCGCAATGGCCTATCGGGCGCGACAGGGCATCGATCCGACGACGGTCAGCCTCGCCGTCGTGGTTCAACAGATGGTCAACGCCGAGTCGGCCGGGGTCATGTTCACTGCCAACCCGAGCAACGGCCGCCCGGATGAGACGGTGATCAGCGCGGCTTGGGGACTCGGGGAGTCGGTCGTCAGCGGATCGGTCAATACCGACAACATCGTGGTGCATACGCCGGACGGTGCCGTGTCGAGCGAACTTGCCGACAAGGCCGTTATGACGATTTACGCCGAGCAGCGTACGCAGGAGGTCCCGGTGCCCGCCGACCAACGCAGGCGTCCGGTGCTGAGCGAAGCCGAGGCCGCCGAGTTGGCCGCCTACGGAACCCGCATCGAGAACCACTTCGGCGCACCCCAAGACATCGAGTGGGCGCGAGCGGACGGAAGGTTCTGGATTCTGCAGGCTCGGCCGATCACCGCACTGGCTGAGGTCGAGGCGCCCCCGCCAACGGATTGGACGGTGCCCGAGCCCACCGCCATGTACGTCCGCGCCAGCATCGTCGAGCAACTACCCGACCCGCTTTCCCCGCTCTTCGCCGACATGATCGACGGATCGGTAACCCGCTCGCTGCAGGCCCTGTTTCGGGAAGTCCTGGGCGAGGATGTGATCAAGGACAGCGATGTCGCGCTGCCGACAGTCAACGGGTACGCCTACTACGAGTACAGCCGATCCGGAATGTGGCGGCTGATGTGGAAGAGTCCGAGGGCCTTTCAGGCGCTCCTCGGCGGAGAGAGCCTGGGTCAGACCCGCTGGCGTACGTACTCACATCCGCGCTATCGGCGAATCGTCAGCGACTGGACCGCACGCAACATCAGTGAGGTGACCACTGAGGAGTTGCTGGCCGGCCTGCAGCAGCTCGTGGATGCGGCCGCGGAGTACTACACAGCGGTGCAGACGATCATCCCGGCAGCGGCCACCAGCGAGGTGGTGTTCACCCGGTTCTATGACGCACTGGTTCGCACCAAGGACGACCCGCCGGCTCAGGTGTTCTTGCTCGGCTTCGACAGTGCGCCGATCAAATCCGAGAAGTCCCTGTACGACCTTGCGACCTGGACCCGCGGTCATCACGACCTGGCAGATTCGTTGCTCAGACTCCCGCCGCAGAAGTTCCTGGAGCAGGCAGCCGGGTCGGATGATCTGGTGTGGCATGAGTGGCACACGCGTTTCCAGGCCCATCTCGCCACGTACGGGCATGTGGTCTACAACCTCGATTTCATGAATCCGGTGCCGGCCGATGATCCGGTTCCGCTGCTGGAGACCTTGCGGTTCTTCGTCAGTGGCAAGGGTGTCGATCCGTACGAGCGGCAGCAACGCTCCGCGACCCGACGCGAAGCGGCAACGGCCGCTGTACTGACGCGGCTGGATCCAGTACGTGCCAAGGCCTTCCGCAGGCTGTTGCACTGGGCGCAGAGCGTGGCGCCGGTTCGTGAGGATGCGCTGGCCGACGTTGGTCTGGCCTGGCCTCAGGCGCGCCGCATGCTCACCGAGATCGGCCGACGACTCCAGCAGGCCGGCGTGATCAACAAACCGGACGACGTCTTCTGGTTGCAACGCTCGGAGATCGATGAAGGACTCGGCAGCCTTGCTGAGCAGGTTGAGCAACGCAAGCAGCTGTGGCGCGGGCAGCGGCGAGCGACGCCGCCGCAACTACTGCCCAAGGGCGGCTGGGGCGACATGTTCCGGAACTGGATGCCGGCCGCCTCAGAGGAGCAGACCGGCGACCTGATCAAGGGAGTAGGGGCGAGTGCGGGAACGATTACCGCACCAGGTCGAGTCCTCGGTGGCCCACAGGACTTCGGGTTGATGCAACCCGGCGACGTGTTGGTGGCCAGCATCACCACACCGGCGTGGACCTCGCTATTCGCCATGGCTTCTGGGGTCGTCACCGACATCGGGGGGCCGCTCAGCCACAGCTCGATCGTGGCGCGGGAGTACGGCATTCCCGCCGTGCTCGGCACGGCCGTTGCGACCCGGCGGATCCGCAGTGGTCAGCTGATCCAGGTCGACGGTGACGCGGGTACTGTCAGGCTGCTCGACGGCCAGGAGCCCTCGGAAATTGAGCCGGACGTGAAGAGCTCGCCGCGGCGCAAGATTATTGCTGGCGCCGCTGGCGCTGCGGCCGCGGCCGGGCTGACCGCGTGGCTGGTCCGCCGCCGCGCCAGATCGCGGAACTAGCTACTTAGCTCCATCTCATCGGCAATGCGCTTGCCGATCTCCAACGAGGCGGTGGCGGCTGGCGAGGGTGCATTCAGTACATGGATCTGACGTGGCGCCCGCTCGTAGTAGAAGTCGTCGACTAGTCGCCCGTCCCTTTGCAGTGCCTGCGCGCGTACACCGGCATGTGTTGGCACGAGAGAGTCATCCGGAAGTTCCGGGACGAGTTCTCGCAGGCTTGCGAGAAACCGCTTCTTGGACAGGGACCTGCTCGCCTCGTCGAGTCCGGTACGCCAGAACCGCTTCCCCAACCTCCACAGACCCGGCCAACGGAGGCTGTCCGCTACGTCGCGCGGGTTGATTGTCAGCTTGGTGTAGCCCTCCCGAGCGAGCGCGAAGATCGCGTTCGGACCGGCGTGGACGGATCCGTTGATCATTCGGGTGAGGTGCACCCCCAGGAAGGGGAACGCCGGATCCGGGACGGGATAGATCAGTCCCTTGACCAGGTGCGACGCTTCCGTCGTTAGCTCGTAGTACTCACCGCGGAAGGGGATGATCCGTACGTCTGGCTGCAATCCCGCCAATCGTGCGAGCCGATCGCTGTGCAGTCCGGCACAGTTGACGAACTGGTCCGCTCGAAACTCGTCGGTCTTGGTCGTGACAATCACCGCATCGGAGTGGGAAGCGATCCCGACGACTTGCTGGTTGAGGCAGACCTCGCCGGCCGCCTGCTCGACGTGTTTTCGCAGGGCATCGCAAACCCCGCGGAAGTCGACGATCCCCGTCGACTCAACGCGTATGGCTGAAACGGCGGCGATGTACGGTTCATACTCCTTGGCTTCCTCGGCACTGATGATCCGGCACGGGACGCCATTGGCCCGCCCGCGCCGATGCAGTTCTTGAAGTGCCGGCAGCTGCGATGCGTCGGTCGCGACCACGAGCTTGCCGCAGATTTCGACAAAGACGCCGTTGTCCTCGGCGAAGCGGCGCATCGACGTTGCTCCGGCCGTGCCCAGCGTTGCTTTGAGGCTGCCGGGCTTGTAGTAGAGCCCGGAATGAATCACGCCGGAGTTGTTGCCGGTCTGATGCTGACCGGGGCCTGACTCCTTCTCGAGCACGGTGACCGAATGGCCTCGGCGGGTCAGCTCGAAGGCGGTCGCCAGTCCGACGATTCCTGCCCCGGCCACGATGACTTGGCTTCCCATTCGCCCATGTCTACCAGTGCCGGGCCGCGGATTCACAGCCCGATGCGCGAGCAGCGGGAAAAAGGGGCCGCCGGGCAAACTCACCCCTGGGGAGTGATGTGTAAGGCGAACCGACAGCGCAATACTCGGGGCGAGTACAGGCGGGAGGGAGGTCGTTGTGAACAGCTTTTCTGACTTCTTCTGGCTGTTGGTGTGGGCCTTCGTTTTCGGGTGCTATCTGGTCGTGTTGTTCCAGATCATCGTCGACTTGTTCCGCGATGAGAATCTCAGTGGCTGGTGGAAGGCGGTGTGGATCGTCTTCTTGATCGTCGCGCCGTTCCTGAGCGTGTTGATCTATGTGATCGCCCGAGGAAAGGGGATGGCCGAACGTCACCAGGCTGCGAAGGGTCCACGGGAAGCGGATACCTATGTGCCGCCGCCCATCATCCACATGTCGAATCCAGCTGATCAGATCGCCTCAGCTCAGACCCTGCTCGACCAGGGCGCGATCACCCAGGCCGAGTTTGATCAGCTGAAGCAGAAAGCGCTCGCGTAGTCCTCATGAGCACCTCGGAGACTGGCGGAGGCATCGTCAAGCGCAGAACATCAGCCAGGGCACACCGTGGCACCAAGCGGCGCTTCTCACGGCCGGCGTCACGGCTAGCGGAGCGGTGGACCACCATCGATGGCGTAGACGTCTTCTATCGAGAGTCGCCCAGCCCGCCAGATGCGCCGGTGATGATGCATCTGCATGGGTTCGGACTCTCAGGCCGCTATCTGCTGCCGACCGCCGAGGCGCTTGCAGATGAGTTCCACACGCTGGTGCCCGACCTGCCCGGATTCGGGCGGAGCGGAAATGCTATTGAACCGCTGACTGTGACTGAACTTGCGCATGCGGCCGCCGCCTTTCTCGACGCCCAAGGCATTCAGAAGGTCACTCTGGTCGGAAACTCGATGGGTTGTCCGGTCATCTGTGAGTTTGCCTATGAGTATCCGGATCGGCTCGAGCGGGCGATTCTGGTGTCGCCTGCTGGCGGCATTAACAATCAGCCACTGCCGCGTGCGATGCGACAACTAAGCCGCGATGGTCTTCGGGAACCGATCAGGCTCATGCGGGTTGCCGTTCCGGATTATCTGCGCTTCGGTGTTCCCAGCACTTTCCGCATGTTCCGAGCGCTCATGCAGTTCCCATCACTCGACCGACTACTCGCTTTGGACGTGCCGACGCTGGTCGTTGCCGGGACCCGCGACCCGTTGATGCCGGGTCCAGCACGCATCCAGGAAGTTGCGGAACGGGTAGAACACCGCGTCGTCTTCGTCGCCATCGACGGAGCGGCCCACGCCATCAATTTCTCGCACCCAGGAGAGCTGGCCAACGTCATCCGACAGTTCATGGCCGATCAGCCCATCGTGGACGACCCGAACTCTCCCGGAAACGCCCGGGCCTTCGAGATTCACCGCGGGATCCACGCTCCGAAAGCCCGCACAGACACGGACACGGAGTCCGGCAAGGACGCGGAGTCTTAGCTCCCGGCGCCCGTCAGCCCTGCCGTCAGCCCTGCCGTTAGGCCGGCGAGGCCGTACGCCGCTCCGAGCGCTTGTTGCGCCGCCTGCACCGTCTGCTCACGTTCAGCTCTTTCTGCCGCAGGTACGGCTGCTTGGATCTCTGCCCTGAGCCGGTCCGCCGAGGCCAGCTGGCGGGCGGCTTCGGCCGGATCCCCGCGCTGCATTGCGAGCGCCGCCAGCTCATCGCGTACGCTCGCCTCTCGCCACCGGTCGCCGAGCTTGTGATGTTCGGTGAGGCTCGCCAGCTGCATTCCGAAGGCGCGTTCAGCTTCGCCGAGGAGTCGCGCGACCACCCCAAGCTGATTGAGCGACCAGGCGATCCCCTCGCGAAACGACAATTCCTCGCAGAGGTCGAGGCACCGGCTGAGCAGCAGCCTGGCCCCGGTGAGGTCACCTCGATAGCGCGCCGTGGTACCCAAGTTGATCAACGCCCAAATCACGCCCTCTTGATCACCCAGCTCGCGCATCCGGCGGAGCGCATCTGGCCCGATGACCTCCGCGGTGTCCAAGTCCTCGCTCAACCAGGCCAGGAAGCACAGATAGTTCAGCTGGACCGCGGCGTCATGATCATCTCCGGCCTCCTGAGCCAGTCGCAGCGCTTCACGATGCAGCTCCGCCGACTTCTCATACCTGCCCTGCTCGCGAGCAATCGCCCCCAGCCTTCCGATCGACCCGACCAGACCTGCCCGATCATCGGTTTCGGAAAAGAGAGCCTGGGCCTCCTCGACCAGCGGCCTCGCCTCGGCATAGTCGCACTGCAGAAAGGCAAGAGTGCCGGCCAGCACCAGCACTGCCGCTCGCAGCTCGCCTGGCGCGTCCGGCCAGGCCCGTAACGCGCTGGCTGCCCAGCGCCGACCGTCGGTGTAGCGGCCCCGAAGGTAGCACCAGCGGCCCAACGCAGCGACGGTGCGCATTGCGATCTCTGGCTCATGCTGGATCGACCACGAGATTGCCGGACGGATGTTGCCGACCTCACGGTCGATGGTCGACAGCCACTCGTGTTGATCATGAGCTGTGAGCCGTGGAGCCGCTCGTTCGACAAGATCGCGGTAGTACTCGGCGTAGCGACGGTGGGTGACGACCCGGTCCGGATGCAACGCGAACTTGCTGCGTGCGTACTGCCTGATCAGTTGGAGCAGCCGGAAGCGGGCCTGGGTGCTGCCCTCATCTTGGCGCACCACCAGCGACTTGGATACCAAAGAGGACAGCACATCGACGACCTCGATCTCAGCCAGGCCGGCTCCGCACACCTCGGCGACCGCGGCCCGGGTGAAGCTGCCGCCGAACACCGAGAGCCGCTCGAAGATCAACTGTTCGGTGGCGCTCAACCGCTGATAGGTCCAACCGACCATGGCGTCCACCAGTTCCTGCTCCCCGCCGGGACCGGGGGCCTGCAGGATGCTGAGCTCGCTCTCGAGGGTGTCGGCCAACTCATGAACAGTCAGCACATTGGTCCGGGCGGCTGCCAGTTCCAGTGCTAGTGGCAGCCCGTCAAGCCGATGGCAGATGCGAATGACAGCGTCCGCGGCTGGCTGGTCGAGCCGGTTGTTGATCAACGACCGGGCGAGGAACAGCTGGCACGACGGAATGCTGGGGAGTTGATGGGCAGGCGTGCCCTGCGGAGGCAACTGCAGCGGAACCACCGGAAGGGCCAGCTCACCAGGTACCCCGGTGAGGTGGCGACTGGTGATCAAGATGGTGAGCTTGGGCGCGCCGGCCAGAATGGCGCGGCTGAGCTCGGCGCAGGTCGTTAGGTGATGCTCCGCGTTGTCGATCACGAGCAGGCTCGACAGGGGCCGCAGGTGGTCGATGATCTCCTCAACAGTGGTCTTCGGCGATCCGCGTACTCCGAGCGCTCCGGCCAGCGCACTGAGCACAGTCGTCGGGTCGTTGAGTGTCCCGATCGGGAACCAGTGCGCACCGTCGGGGAAGTGCGCGGGCTGAGTCGCGGCGTACTCGACAGCGATTCTGGTCTTTCCCACCCCCGCCGGTCCGAGCAGTGTCAGCAGTCGGGTGTCGTCGCGTTCAATGAGCTGGGCCACCGCCGTGAGCTCTGCCTCCCGGCCGATTGGATGATCAGCGAAGACTGGAAGCGATGGGACCAAGGGTTCATGGAAGTTGACGGAGGCAAACAGCGCGGAGCGGTCGGATTCGGGCAGTCTCAGCCCTTCGGCCAGCAGTCGCATGGTGGTCATTCGGGGCGAGCGTCGGCCGCGCTCGAGTAGCGAGACGGCTTCTGGACTCAGGCCGGCGCGGGCGGCGAGGGTTTCCTGGGAGAGGCCGGAGCGCCTCCGAAGGCGACGCAGCTCCTCACCGAACAGGTTCATTTTTTCCTTGCCACATTGGGAAAGCGTCTTGTCAGACCGGTCAGATCCGGTTAGTGCGACGGCCTCCGCGACCAGTCATTGTCCGTCTGCTGTTCGTGGTCGCACAATCGCCACAATGCTCAAGATATGTGAGGTGGCCTTTAGGGGGCTAGGCCAGTCGACGGGGGATTCCAGCCGATTCCACTCCTGTGGAGAGTGGCGGCGTGGAGCCTGGAGGGTGTTGGTCAACGGGGGCCCGCTTGGCGTAGCGGGATGGCCAACGCCCTCCAACTTTTTGTGATTGCTCGCGCAATCGCGCGTGGAATCCGCCGACTTCGTCGTCGCTCGCAGAGGGAAGAACACCTCCGCTCGCTCCTCCTCAGCACGGCGGCGCGCGATTTACCGACGCTCGCAATCAGCGGCCGGGCCTACACTCGCTGCGATGGAGTTCTGGAGGGGCTGGCCTTACCCGGTGGCCGTCGCCGCTTTGTTTGTCGTTGTCATGCTTCGAGCAGGCGGGACGTACGCAATCGGTCGGGCAGCGCGGGAGGGCGTACGCAGGAGCCGGCTCTCTCGTGTGATGGCGAAACCGCGGTTTGCCCGGATGCAGCAGGTGGTCGCACGCTGGGGAGCGCCGGTGGTGATCGTGTCGTTCCTGACGGTCGGAATTCAGACGCTGGTGAATCTGGCGGCCGGGGTGATGCGGATGCCGCTGCGCCGCTACCTTCCGGCGCTCATCGTGGGCTCGATCCTCTGGGCATTTCTGTATGCGACGGTCGGATTCGCGACGTTCGCTGGTTGGCGGCGGGTGTACGAGCTGTCACCAACGGCCGCCATAGTGACTCTGGTGCTGCTGCTTGCCGGGCTGGCCGGCTACATCGTCTGGCAGGTCCGGCATCGCCATGATGAGGACGAGCGCGAGCCCGCTAACTTGGGGGCGTGACCAGCCCATTTGCGCCTGACCTGTGGCACAAGGTGGAGGTGTTCGACTTCACCGATCTCACGTATCACCGGGCCAACGAGGCGCCCGTGGTACGGATCGCCTTTGATCGCCCAGAGGTACGCAACGCCTTCCGGCCACACACCGTCGACGAGCTCTACGCCGCACTGGACCACGCGCGGAGCTCCTCCGACGTAGGCGCGGTGTTGCTCACCGGGAACGGGCCGTCTCCCAAAGATGGCGGGTGGGCGTTTTGCAGCGGCGGCGACCAGCGGATCCGAGGCCCGGTCGGCTACCAGTACGACTCGGCGACAAGCGCTCAAAGCGGCGATGCGGCCGCCCTCGGCCGGCTGCACATCCTCGAGGTCCAGCGGCTGATCCGCTTCATGCCCAAGATCGTGATCGCCCTCGTCAACGGCTGGGCGGCCGGTGGCGGGCACAGCCTGCACGTGGTTTGCGACCTGAGCTTGGCCAGTGCCGAGCATGCCCGCTTCAAGCAGACCGATGCCGATGTCGGCTCCTTTGACGGGGGCTTCGGGTCGGCGTACCTAGCTCGACAAGTCGGCCAGAAGGTGGCGCGGGAGATCTTCTTCCTCGGTGAGACCTACTCCGCCGAGGACGCGTACCGGATGGGGATGGTGAACCGCGTGGTGCCGCACGCCGAGCTGGAAACAGTCGGGCTGGAGTGGGCCAAGATCATTTGCGGCAAGAGCCCGACCGCCCAGCGGATGCTCAAGTTCGCGTTCAATGCGATCGATGATGGGCTGATCGGCCAACAGGTGTTCGCCGGCGAGTCGACTCGGCTGGCGTACATGACCGACGAGGCCATTGAGGGCCGGGACGCCTTCCTCGAAAAGCGTCCCCCCGACTGGACGCCCTTCCCCTACTACTACTAACTCCCTCCCACCGCCGACTTGTCAGAATCTCAGCTGGCTATAGCGCGCTGAGATTCTGACAAGTCGGTAGAGAGTTGGGCGTTAGACGACGCCGTACAGCCGATCTCCGGCGTCGCCGAGGCCCGGGAGGATGTAGCCGACGTCATTGAGCTTCTCGTCCAGGCCGGCAAGCACCAGGGTGCAGGGCACGTGCAGCTCGTCAAGAAGCTCGTTGAGCCGGGCAATCCCTTCGGGAGCTGCGATGAGGCAGATGCAGGTGATGTGATCAGCTCCGCGCTTGACCAGGAATTGCACGGCCGATGCGAGGGTGCCGCCGGTAGCGAGCATGGGATCGAGGATGTAGCACTGTCGCCCGGTCAGGTCGTTGGGCAGCCGTTCGGCGTACGTGGTGGCTACCAGGGTTTCCTCGTTACGCACCAAGCCGACGAATCCGACTTCGGCGGTGGGTATCAGCCGGGTCATGCCCTCGAGCATGCCGAGGCCCGCTCGCAAGATGGGCACCACCAACGGCCGAGGGGCCGACAGCTTCACCCCGACCGCGGCTTGCAGCGGCGTCTGAACCGTGCGGGGGGTGACGCGGACGTCGCGGGTTGCCTCGTACGCGAGCAAGGTGACGAGCTCTTCGGTGAGTCGCCGGAAAGTCGGAGAGTCGGTGTTCTCGTCCCGGAGCACAGTGAGCTTGTGAGCGACGAGCGGATGGTCGACGATGCGTAGTTCCACGACGGAACCGTAGCGAGGCCGGATCTGAGATTGGGGATTGGACTCGTGTCCGGGCGAGGTGTCTGACACGATGGAGCGGGTTTTGCGATTCTGCGGAGGAGGGGAGTCATGTCGGAGTTCGACGACGAGGAGTACGAGTCGTTCGAGCTGGACGGCGCGGGCAGGAGCGCTGACTCGGCCAAAGAACCGGCAGAGACAGACGAGGAGTTCGACGACGATGTCGATGATGACGATGATTTCGACGAAGCTGATCTTGAGGATGCTGCCGACGACGAGATCGATTTCGTGCTGGCCGCCTACCGCGAGGACGGCCAGCCGTACGTGCAGTCGTTGGGCAAGGATCTCGCCAACGACCTCGATGAGTTGATCGTCCAGCTGCGCCGGTTGCCGGGCGATGCTGGTGCGCTCGGCTTCGTCAGCCTGGTCGAAGAGGTATTTGTGATCGCTCGAGTACGTGGTCAACACGTCCAGGTGCTGCTGTCGGACGCAGCGGCGGCGAGCGACTGGCCGATCGCCCGAGATGTGGTGGACTATCTCGGCGAAGAGCCTTTGGAGGACGACGAGGAAGAGGGCGAGCCGATCGGGGACCTGGGCATCCTCGCCGATCTCGGCCTGAGCGACTTCGACATGGGTGCCATCATCGACAACCTCGATCTCAGTAGTGTCGACATGTTGATCGAGATCGCTGACAAGATCAAACTCAACCCCCAGTTCCGTAAGGCCGCCGAAGCTGCCGTGGGTGAGTGAATTCAGCGGGTTGAGCCAGTGGGACGACTCGATGCGGCTGGCCCTCGATCAGGCCCGGACGGCGTCGATGCACGGCGATGTGCCGGTAGGCGCCGTTATCATCGACCAGGCTGGCGACCTGCTGGCGGCCGCGGGAAACGAGCGGGAAATCAGACATGATCCCACCGCTCATGCGGAAATCTTGGTCCTCCGGGAGGCGTCCCGACGGCTGAGGTCGTGGCGCCTGGCCGGTCTCACGCTGGTTGTCACCCTCGAGCCCTGCACCATGTGCGCCGGCGCCCTCGTACTAGCTCGCGTCGCGCGGCTGATCTTCGGCGCCTTCGATCCGAAGGCCGGCGCCGTCAGCTCGCTTTTCGATGTGGTGCGGGATCCGCGCCTGAACCATCGCGTGGAGGTGCGCGGCGGCGTGCTCGAGGCCGAGTGCAGCGTGCTGCTGAAGGACTTCTTCGCTAGCCGCTGAGCCCCTCTCAGCAAGATCGTGCGCGTTTGACGGTTGAACTCAACCGTCAAACGCGCACGATCTTTTAGTCCACAGGTGCCTCAGAGCCGCCATCCACAGATTTTGGAGGAGGCGCACGATAAGTCGGCGCATCCGCAGACTCTCGCCGTGAGGGCACGTCATGAACTACCTGCTGCACTGACTCAGCTCGCGGAGGCGCAGGCCGGCGTGATCAGTCGAGAGCAACTCCACCTCCTGGGCGTTTCCGACCAGGTGACGAAGCGTCTGCTCCGGGAGCGTCGGTGGCAATCGCTGACTCAGGGCATATATCACACATTCCCGTCAGACCCGACATGGCACGGCCTCGCATGGGCCGGCGTTGTGATAGGCGGCGACGGTGCGCGCCTCGGCCGGCAAGCATCGGGATTCCTGCACAACTTGGTCGATTCGGCGCCTCGACCAGTAGACGTCCTGGTGCCGGCGGGACGGAGCGCTCGGGTGGTAGGCGAATGGCGCTTCAGCCGAGAGCGTCCTGGAGCGAGATCTGGGCGCTCTGTTGGTGCTCCACCGCGCTTGACTGTCGAGGACACGGTGCTGGATCTGTCGGCGGCAGCAAGCGAGGCCGATCTCGTCGCATTGATCACCAAGGCAGTCCAGCGGCGGATGACGACACCTCATCGGCTGCTCCAGGCGGTGGACGGGCGCAGCCGTTACAAGCATCGACAATTGCTGGCCGACATCTTGGGTGACGTGGCCGCCGGCGCCGAGTCGCCGTTGGAAATGAAGTTCCTGCACCAGGTGGAACGTCCTCATGGACTGCCGCGTGGCAATCGACAGCGGCGGAGACATGGCCTGCCATATCTGAGCGATGTGGGCTACGACGAGTATCACGTCTTGGTCGAGTTGGACGGGCGAACCGGCCACGAAGGTGTTGAGCGGTTCCGTGACATGAGTCGGGACAATCAGTTCGCCTTGATCGAGTGGATCACGCTGCGCTATGGCTGGTACGACGTGGTGTATCGACCATGTCTCGTTGCTTTCCAGATCGCTGCCGCTCTGGTTGCCCGCGGCTGGAATGACCTGCCGACCCGCTGCTTTCGATGCGTCAACGCGACTGAACCAGACCTTTGCGGATGATCGTGCGCGTTTGACCTCCAGACACCACTCAACCGCGCACGATCGTGAACCCTGCGTTGGTTTCTGATTCGCGCACCCGCATCACGTTGGGTAATCTCTCCGGCGGTGGCGTGTCTGAGCGGCCTAAAGAGCGCGCCTCGAAAGCGCGTGAGGGGCAACCCTCCGCGGGTTCAAATCCCGCCGCCACCGCCCTTTGCAACTCGTCCAATGTTGCGCTTGCTCAAGCGGTGAATCCGGTTCGCTCGTTGAACCGGTCATCGCGGGTCGACCACGCTGGTGACGCTGTGTGCCACCCTTCGGCTATCGAAAGAGACTCCCGTAAGCCACCCCCAGAGATCGAGGACTCGAACTGCGCCCGCCGGGTCAATCTGCCGACGGGCCACCTCCTGCGCCGCACTCGTCGACATCCACGCATCCACGGACACATCCGTGGTCTTCGGAGGGCCGTGTGGCCCCGAGGCATTCGTGCTCAGGTGACCTCCGATCGCGCGGAGCTGATCGGCGGTGCCCTCTCCCAGCTGCTCCAGGTCAGCGGCAATCCCTGGCCAGGGCAGGGGTCCAGCTGTGCCATGCGTGCGGCGCAGCGTCTGTCCGCCTCGAACGACCTCCTGGGCGAGTCCGAGGACGCCCAACCAATCGACGCGGTCCGAGGTCCTTCGCAGCTCCGACCGATACTGCGCATATGTCGAATCAGCCAATGCCAGGAAATGCACGGCCACACTTGCGCTGTCGTGTTGTCCCGGAGCAGCGACCTCACGATGAGTCAACGACCGCACGGTCGACACCAGGTCGTTTGCCGCGGCGTCCAGGGTCGCCTTAGCGGTGCGACGCATTTCTCCCATTGCGCCACGCGGCCAAACCAGAAGGCCGACGACGGCGCCGAGGAGACCACCCAACACAACATCGAGTACGCGGACCTCAGCGAGCTTCCAGGACACGGGAGCCATCTGGGCGAACAACATCGCAACGAGCAACGTGAACATGGCCTGGCCCGCGACCGGACCCGCGAGTGGCCCGGCGGCTAGAGCGAGGACCATGACAAACGGGAACGCCACCTCATAGACCACCGAATCCGCACCAGCCACCGCCAGTACCAAGGCCGCCGCCAAGCCGCCAGCGACCGTTCCCAGAAATGCGGGAATGACGGCCGCACGTGTGGTCGCTAGTGACGTCCGCATCAAGGTCAGTGTCGCCAACAGCATCCAAAAACCGTGGGACAGGTCCAGCACACCGGCTATCAGTCGCGCAGCCGCCAGCCCGACAGCCAGCCGGACTGCGTTTTGAAAGAAGACCGACCGGGGAGTGAAATGACCCCGAAACCGCATGAACCAGAGTGACGGCGCAGACCGGGTTGCGTACCAGAACGGTTCTGCTATTGACCGTGCAGGCTCGCGAACGCGGTCACCTTGGGTGATACGGGTTGCCACGGCCAGGTCCCGCGTCCCGACGGCAACCTCCTCCGCGACGACGGCAAAGCGCAACCGAACCTGCAGATCGTGATCAATCTCCGAAGCTCTCGCAAGGGCTTCACGGTGTTGCAGATAGCTAGAGAGCCCGGCTTCGACCGGCCCGGGGTCCGGATCCGGGCCACGGCCGTCAAGCGCCTCCGCCGATTCACCAAGTGTGTGTGCCGACACACCAAGCAATTTCGCTCCCTCGTAATGGGACGCTGGCGTGCGATTCTGGCCGATCAGCTCAGCTAACACGCCGACCCGTGCCTCCAGCCGGCGCAGGATCGTCGCCGCTTGCATGGCTGCTCGATCTCGTCTGCCCGGTCCGGTCGGTCGTTCCAGAGGTGGAATGCGGCTGAGCCGCAGACCTACCCCCACATCCGTCTCGCTCTGAGTGCGGGCCCGCGGATCACCATCCGCCTCGAGAAGCGTCACGAGCCGCTGGCGAATGGCGTCAATGGCCTCGGCTAGCCGATGACGGAATGGCGTTGGGACCGGTGGTGGCCAGAGAATCCGGTCGGCGATCGCAAGCATGGCGACGGCGAGGACGAGACCCATCAGCCGTGATCCGAGCGCATCTGGGAGGTACGGCGGAAAGCTCGGCAAGATGTAGAGCAACTGCAGACCGTTGGCCGCACCGATGACGCGCGGGCCGCCGACGCCGGCGTACGCGATGGCGAAACCAACCACGAGCATCCCAGCAACGGCTGCCCACGTGTTGACCGCGAGCACGGTGCCCAGCGTTACGAGCACGACGCCGGCCAGCAGCGCAGCCCCGTAGGTTTTGGTGCGCTGCCACGGTTCGCCGGTCACGTCTGACAATGCGCCAAGGGCGATGCAACCAAAGGCCGCGAAGGTTGCCATCTGGGTGTCGTCGAGCACGTAGAGGCTGAAGTAAAAGGCGACGCACGCAGCCAGAGTCACCCGAGCAGCGCGTTTGACGGCAACGAAGCCCGGATCTTTGGACTTCAGCCAGTCGCGTAGGCCGGCGGCACGCATAGTGCCTTCAGTATCGAGGTTTCGCCTAGACGGCTGGAAGGCGCTGGTCGGTCAAGACCGCTCAGCGACCGATCCATCCGCGGCACTCCCCTGACCGCCACCTTCCTCAGATGCCGGCGAGAGGATCGTGACGACACTCGAGTCGTCCTGCGCACCGAGACCGGACGCTTCGGCGATGAGATACAACTGCTCGGCAGCCGCGGCCAGCGGCAGCGGGACGTGGCAGGTACGCCCGACGCTGGTGACGATCCCCATGTCCTTCACAAAGATGTCGACCCGCGACTTCACCTCAGCGCCCCCTGTGTAGGCCTGGAGCATGCGGGGCCCTCGATCGGCGAACATGAACGAGCCGGCCGCGCCCTTGGACAGCGCGTTGATCACCACGGCCGGATCCAGCCCGAGCCCCCGAGCGAGGGCGATGGCTTCGGCAGCGGCGGCGATATGGACCCCGGCGAGGAGCTGATTGATGGACTTCAGGGCCTGCCCGTCGCCGGGGCGTGGACCGACGATTGTCAGGGTGGAGGCAAGGTGGTCGAGCACTGGCTGAGCCGCCGCCAGGGCATCCTTCGTCGCTCCCACCACGATAAGCAGATCGCCATTTCCGGCCCTGACCGGGCCGCCGCTGATCGGTGCGTCGACCAGCGAGTACCCGGCATCCTCGAGCCTGTCGGCCAATGCGCGCGCGGCCTCGGGGCCGATGGTGCTGGTCAAGATCACCGGGGAGCCGGGTCTCAATGACTCCAGCACCCCGTCCTCGCCGAAGAGTGCGGATTCGGCTTGGCCTTGATCACGAACCGCGAGTAAGGCAATGTCGGCGTTCTTGCTGGCACCTTCCGGAGTGGCCTCGGCCACGATGCCATGTTCCGCGGCGAGCTTCCGGCGCGGCTCGAAGGGGTCGAACCCGGTGACGGAGAAGGTGGTCGCCAGGTGCGTGGCCATGGGTAGCCCCATGGCGCCCAGGCCGATGACGGCGATCTTGGTTCTGTTCTCAGACATGGGCCGGACCTCTCCTTTGAAGTTGAGGACTATTCAGACACTTCGCAGGGTGTCGACCACCGCCGCGAGCGCATCGTCATCGCCAACGTTTCCGGCGAACACGATGTACGGGATGCCCTGAGCGAGTCCGGTGACGGGCTCCCACAGCGAGATAATGCCGGGCAGCATCGTGCCGCGGCACCAGGCTCGCCGGATCCCCAAACCTTCGGTCGCGGTGTCGGACGAGGTGATGCCGCCCTTGGCCAGGACGAATGACGGCCTGATTTGGTTGACGATCTCGCGGACCGTACCGACCAGCGCGGCACTGACCGTGCGGGCGATCACCAGGCTGCTCGCCGCATCACTACCGGTCACCAGCGTTCGGCTGGTTCGGATCACGATGTCGCTGTCGGCGTCGTTGTTCCGCAGCACTGTCGCGGCCTGGCCGGCGACGTCGTTGACGTGCCGGTCCCGGGCGCTGTCGTCGAGCAGAGTCTGGACATCGAGCTCCAGTTCGATGATCTTGCCCCGGTCGCGCAGCTGGTCAAGCTGGCGGGTGGTGAGTCCGACGTGGGAGCCGACGGCGATCAAGCCATGTTTGGTCGCTGGGCGGGTCTCGTCGGGGTCGGGGGATTGCGCGGAAAAGATCTTCCTTAGCCGCTGGGCGTCTACCGGTGGGGTGGCGCGTTGTCCGGTGCGAGCACGGACGAACGAGGGGCCGATGCGGTAAATGAAGTTCTTGCCAGCGGCCTCGGCGCGAAGCAAGGCTAGGACCACCACCTGCTGGTCGGCGTCCTCGACGGTGTCCACGACAACCGGTTGGCCGTTATGCAGATCGACAAGGATCTCGTAGACCCTCTCCGGCCCACCCACCCGAATGTCGGTCAACGTGATCGTGGCGACCTCTTCGCGGGGGATTCGGCCGGCTGTCTTCTCCTCGACCCAGTCGCGTAGGTCGGAGTTGCGGTACCCGAAGCTCGCATCCTTTGCGAATTCGCTGTGCGAGACCGGAATCATGCCCTCGGCTATGCGGGCCCAATGCACCGAGTCGACCGTGAGGCGACCAGGCTCGACGTAGCTCGGGCAGACGATCACACCGTCGACCACGATGCCGCGCGCGGCCAGCTCTTCGGCCAGGACGTCGGTCTCAAGAGGGAAGTATCCGCGCAACGTGGAGTCGCTACGGCTCGCGATCACATAAGACACCTGTTCCAGACTGGCCGCCCGGTCCAGGGCATTGACGACCTGGCGGTTGCGTTCCGCCGCGTCGGCCTCCGAGAGGCTGCGCGTGTTGGTCAACACGAAGAAGCCAGTGGTTGGTTGTTGCAGCGCCCACTGCACGTCCGCAACCGTCCAGCTTGTCAACACCGGTAGATCGGCAATGGTCTGAGTACCGGTGGGGTCGTCGTCGAGCACGACCAGCCGCCGGCCCTTTCGGACCTCGTCCAGGTTCGCACCGACATCGAGGACAGGCGGTTGGTCGGCGAGCAGTCGTTCCAATGTGATGGCGCCGACAGACTGAGGCGACGGTGCAGGTGGGGAACCAGTGGTCACGGTAAACCCCCTCGGTTGGGGCCGGTCGTTCCTGTGAGACTACCGAGATGCCAGGCATGCCGCCCCGGCAGGGGGAGTCTTTTTGGTTGCTACGCGCAGCGGGGTACCTCAGGCACTGGACGCCGTGGGCCGCCTAGCAGTAAACATAAGAACACGTTTAGCCGACTCCCGATGGTCGGGGCGTGCTGTTGTCCGAAATGGATGATCGCGCCCTGTGGAAGGTCGTTAACAAATGACCGAACAGATCGAGCACATCGCGGTGATCGGTGCCGGTTACATGGGGGGCGGCATCGCGCAGGTGTTCGCCATGGCCGGGTTGGACGTCGCTATCTGCGACGCCGATCCGGAGCTGACTCACCGCAACCTTGATCGTTTGCGCCGGGAGACCGAAGATTTCGAGAAGCATGGTCTGTTCGAACCCGGTTCGGCCGACCTGGTGCAAGAAAACCTGCGGGCCGCCGACACCGTCGCTGAGGCGGTATCCGGGGCCGATCTGATCGAAGAGGCGGTGCTGGAGCGGCCCGAGGTCAAGGGTCCGGTATTACGCGGCATCGAGGCGGCGGCACACCCAGAAGCGGTGATCGGGAGTAACACCTCAACGCTGCCAATTGGCGATCTTGCGGTCGGTCTGGAGCACAGCGAGCGCTTCCTCGGTGTGCACTTCTCAAACCCAGCCCCGTTCATCCCAGGAGTTGAGCTCATCGCCCACGCCGGAACCGAGGAGGCTGTGATTCAGGCGGTCGAGGCCCTGGTTCGGCGTACCGGAAAACTGACGGCACGGGTTAACGACAAAGCCGGCTTCGTGCTCAACCGGCTGCAATACGTTCTGCTTAGAGAGGCCTTCAACCTCGTCGAGGAGGGAGTGGCCACGCCGAACGACGTGGACATCATCGTCCGCACGACATTCGGCTACCGGCTGCCATTCTTCGGTCCCTTCGCCATTGCCGATATGGCGGGCCTCGATGTCTACCGCGACGGCTTCCGCACGCTGGAAGCTCACTACGGCGAGCGCCTCGCAGCGCCCTCGATGCTGACCGAGCTGGTCGAGGCCGGACGGTACGGCGTCAAGCAGGGAGGCGGACTCGTCACTCCGGCCGGCGACCAGGCACCGCTGGTGGCCTACCGCAACACCGCGTACGCCCGGCTGGGCCAACTCCTTAGGGAGCTTGGCCCCGCCCCATTGTGATCACCGATCCTTCGTTCCGACCGAAAGGAAGCGATCAATGGCCACTGCTCCGTACACCGCCGAGACCTGGCCTATCGCGGCTGCAATGCTCCCCTTCGGAAGTACCGACTCGAAGGGTGGGCCAATCCACGACGCCGACCCGGAAGAGTGGGCCAAGCACCTGCGGCTGGTCCGGCGGATCGGTTTTACTGAGGTCGACCCAACCGACACGTGGGTTCGGGTCGGCGATCTCAGCCCGGAGCGGCTCTCCGACTTCAAGAGCGTGCTGAGCGACGTCGGCCTGACCATTCCCGCCATTTCGACCTCCCGCCGCAGCGTGATGGATCCCGAACACGGCGAGGAATACCTCGCGTACAGTCACCGACTGCTCGACAAGGCGGCGGAGCTCGGAGTGCCATTGGTCAGCTTTGGCTTCTTTCAGGCGATGACCGAAGAACAGCAACGAGCGTTGTGGTTCTGGTTGGTCGATGGCTGGCATGACGATGACTCGCCGGAGGTGCGGAGCCGCGCTGCGTCGTTGATTCGCGAGCTGGCCGAGCACGCCGCCAGCAACGGCCAACAGATCACCCTCGAGATGTATGAGGACACCTACGTCGGGACCTGCGACGGCGCGGTTCAATTCCTCAAGGAAGTGGGACACGACGCCTGTGGCCTCAACCCTGACATCGGCAACTTCATTCGACTGCACCGCCCGATCGAGCCGGTGCAGGACATGCTCGACAAGGTCTTGCCGTACAGCAACTACTGGCACGTCAAGAACTATCTACGGGACGAAGATCCGGCGACCGGTCAGGTGATGACCTTCCCGGTGCCGATGGAGTTCGGCTTGATCAACTACCGGGCCGCGATCAGTCAGGCGCTCGACCTCGGCTTCCGGGGTGCTTTCCTGTGCGAGCACTACGGCAGCGACGCGATAACCGTGATCGGCAAGAACTGTGCCTACATCCGCGACATCCTCGCCACCTTGATCGACTGACGCAGGACGAGAAGAAGGAGCAGCAATGACATCCGCCCCAGCCGCAGAGACATCCACCGTCTCATCACGGTTGCCCGAGGTGCGTACGGCCGTCGTCACCGGGGCCGGCGGTCCGGCGGGCATCGGCCGAGTGACCGCCCGGATACTGGCCGAGAACGGCTGGCACGTCGCGCTGGTCGACATCAACGCCGATGGCCTGGCCAGCGTGGAGGAAGAACTCCGCGCCGCGGGACATGAGAACCTGCTTGCAGTACCGACCGACATCGCCTCGGAGCCATCGGTGACCGAGGCGTACGAACAGATCGACTCCGAGCTCCCTCCGGTGGTCGGTCTGGTCAACCTAGCCGGGATTGCCTGCCCGGTGCCGCTCCACGAATGCAGTTTGGCGGAGTTCGAACGGGTGATGGCAGTGAACGTCACGGGTTCGTTTCTGATGCTCAAGGCGGCGGCTGCGCGGATGATCCCGCAGGGTGTCGGACGCATCGTCAACACGTCCTCGATCACCGCCCTGGACGGAGGCGGCACGTTTTCCAAAGGCGTGTACGCCACCGCAAAGGCGGCGGTGATCGGGATGTGCCGCGGTGGGGCGCGGGAACTCGGGCCGTACGGGATCACCGTGAACGTGCTTGCACCTGGGCCCGTTGACACCGAGATCATGGGTGGCCGGCTCAGCGAGGAGCGCAAAGCCGGGATGTCTGCCGGCATCCCGCTAGGGCGGGTCGGCCAGCCCGAGGAGATCGCCGCCACGGTAGCGTTCCTGCTGTCCGAAGGTGCCGGCTACATCAACGGAGCAACCATCCAGCTCGACGGCGGCAAGCACATGCACTGAACCACTCTGACCAACGGCACCACGACCAAGGAGACATCGATGGCCGACACCGTCACGAATCTAACCCCCCAGCGTCGCTTCGAGTTGAGCGAGCAGGCAACCCGGAAGGTCTTCAGACGACTGGTCCCATTTCTGCTGCTGATGTATGTGATTGCGTTCTTGGACCGAAGCAATGTCTCGTTCGCCCAGCAAGAGTTTGAGGCTGACTTCGGCATCAGCGCGGCCTCATACGCCTTCGGCGCTGGGCTTTTCTTTGTCGGCTACGCGATCTTCGAAGTCCCGAGCAATCTGTTGTTGCACCGGGTCGGGGCGCGGTGGTGGCTGTCCCGGATCATGGTGACCTGGGGCATTGTCGCCGCCGCCTTCATGTTCGTCCAGGGGCCGATCAGCTTCTACATTCTGCGTTTCCTGCTCGGTGTCATGGAAGCCGGTTTCTTCCCCGGCGTCATCTTGTTCCTCACCTACTGGTTTCCAGCACGGCACCTGAGCCGGGCCCGGGGTTACTTCTATATGGGCATCGCGCTGGCGGGCATTCTCGGTAATCCGCTTTCTGGCGGTCTGCTGGAGCTTAACGGCTTCCTCGGGCTGCGCGGCATCCAGTGGATGTTCCTGGTCGAGGGTCTGCTGGCGGTCGCGGTCGGCGTCTGGGCCTTCTTCTACCTGACCGACAAGCCTGAGCAAGCGGCGTGGCTCCCCGACGACGAGCGGGAGGCTCTCATGGAGACGATTGACGCCGAGGACACCGCCAAGGAGGAAGGCCACGGGCCGAAGAAGGTGCTGGCCGCCCTCGGCAACTGGCGGGTGTGGTACTTCGCGCTGATCTATTTCTGCCTCCAGATTGCGGTCTACGGTGTCACGTTCTTCCTGCCCACTCAGGTGACCGCCATCACCGGCCAGAAGCTCGGCTTCCAGTCTTCGCTGGTGACCGCCATTCCTTGGGTCTTCGCACTGGTGGGTCTGCTGATCTTCCCGGGTATGGCCGACCGCACCCGCAAGCACCGGTTGATCGGCACGCTGCTGCTGCTGGGCACCGCGTTTGGCATCGTGATCTCCGGTGCGCTCAGCAGTTACCCTGTGCTCGCGATCGGCGGCCTATGCCTGGCCGCGATGGGGTTCATCGCCATGTCCCCAATCTTCTGGACGCTGCCGACGGAGTACATGACCGGATACGCCGCCGCCGCCGGCATCGGATTGATCAATTCGCTGGGCAACCTGGGTGGTTTTCTGGCGCCCATCCAGCGCGACTACTTCAAGGAAACGCTCGGCGGGAATGCAGGCCTGTACTCCCTGTCCATCGGGGCCGTCCTTGCCGCAGTGCTGTTTGCGATGACCGCGTTCTTCAAGAAGGCCAACGAGGTCGAGGCCGGCCACCTGGATGAGGTCGACGCCATGTACGTACCGCATGACAAGGCTGAGGCGGCGCGGGGGGTTCACAGGTCTACCAGGTAGGGACATGAGAGCGCTGGTATTGCGCGATTTCTACGACATCGCGGTTGAGGAACGGCCCGATCCGGTGGCGGGGCCTGGGCAGGTGGTGGTCGAGGTGATCGCCACGGGAATCTGCGGCTCGGACTTCCACGGCTACTCCGGTGAGAACGGTCGCCGCCACCCTGGCCAGATCATGGGACACGAAACCGTCGGCCGGATTCGGGAGCTCGGAACAGGCGCGGGGGAACTCAAGGTCGGCCAGCTTGTGACCGTCAACCCGGTGATGTCCTGCCACGCCTGCCCGGCTTGCCTGTCTGGTCAGGAACACTGGTGCAGTCAGCGGGTGGTCCTCGGCGTTGCGCCAGAGATCCCGGCGGCCTTCGCCGATCAGGTTGCGGTCCCCGCGGCGAACATCGTGCCGCTGCCGGACGACATGCCGGAGGAGCTCGGTGCCCTGGTGGAGCCGATGGCCGTGGGATACCACGCCGTCCGCCGCGCCCAGCCTGTCGCCGACGATCGGGTGCTGGTCATCGGCGGCGGGCCGATCGGGCAAGCGTGCCTGCTCGCCGCCCAGCGGCTGGGAATCCAAGCGCTGGCATTGTCCGACGTCAGCGCGTCACGCCGCGAGCTCTGTGCGCGACTCGGGGCGGCGGTGATCGATCCAGCGAGTGGAAATCTGGTTGACGCCGTGGCCGCCGAGCTCGGTGGGTCCGCGACTCTGGCGGTGGACGCGGTCGGGACCAGCCGGACTGTGGCCGACGCGCTGGCCGCGTCCAGCCTGGGAAGCAGGATCGTGCTGGTCGGAATGGGCTCGCCCCAGCTGGAGCTTGCCGCGTACGCCCTCAGCACGGCGGAACGAGCGCTGATCGGGTCGTTCACCTACAGTGCGGATGAGTTCGTCCAGACCGCCGACTGGGTCGGCACTGTTCCCGAGGGGATCCAGGCGCTGATCGACGGCCGCGTCGGTTGGGAGGGGGCGCCGCAGAGCTTTGATGACCTGGCCCGGGGCCGTAGCACCGCGAGCAAGATCTTGGTGTTCCCTCACGGGCCACCGCAGAGAGCTCCGGCATGATCACTTCGAAGATCGCGCAAGTCCGGGCGTACACCGTCGGTGCCGGGGGTGGCGCGGACTACCACGACCAGCAGGGCTACCACTGGATCGATGACCACATCGCGACTCCGATGTCACGGTACCCGGGCTACGAGGACAGCCGCCGGAGCTTCGGTCTCAACGTGCTGGGCACACTCGTCGTCGAAGTCGAGGCCGACGACGGCACTATTGGGTTCGGTGTGACCACGGCGGGCGAGCCCGGGGCCTGGATCGTGGAGCGGCACCTGGCCCGGTTCCTGCAGGGCGCTCCGGTCACCGACATCGAGAAGATCTGGGATCAGATGTTCCGGTCGACGCTGTTCTACGGTCGCAAGGGGCTGGTCCTCAACGTGATCAGTGCAGTTGATCTTGCTCTCTATGACCTGCTCGGTCGGCTGCGGCAGGAGCCGGTCTATCACCTGCTGGGCGGTGCGGTCCGCGACGAGCTGATCTTCTACGCCACCGGCGCGCGGCCCGACCTGGCGCAGCAGATGGGCTTCGTCGGTGGCAAGCTCCCTCTGCATCACGGCCCTCATGAGGGGGTGGCGGGTCTGCGCGCGAATCTGGATGAGCTCGGCGCAATGCGGGAGAAGGTCGGGGATGACTTCTGGCTGATGTGGGACTGCTGGATGTCGCTGGACCTCGACTATGCCATTCGGCTGGCCACGGCAGCCCACCAGTACGGGCTGAAGTG
>Ga0307316_10000041_pt1 | contig 29980 bp, 29 predicted proteins | sample ER_DNA_356_FD_194504 | JGI IMG/M metagenome (GOLD analysis project Ga0307316, IMG submission 194504) | Bulk soil microbial communities from the East River watershed near Crested Butte, Colorado, United States - ER_DNA_356 | ecosystem: Environmental > Terrestrial > Soil > Floodplain | place... | reverse complement strand
TCCAGCACGGTGAGGAGGCCTACGTGACCGGCGAGGGGGCGATCTTGCTGCTGCCGGATGACGTCGGCAAAATCGCCGTCCCCGTCGCCGACCCGGGTTAGGGGTTGGATGGGCGGGCGGGACACCCTCCCCAGACACCACTCGCCATTGGCTCGTGGTTGAGTGTCTGGGGGGGGTGGCCCGCCCGCCCCGCTGTGCGTTATGAGTGACCACCTGCAAGTCCTGACGACGACTTCCTCCGAGGAGGAAGCTGAGCGGATTGCGGCGTTGTTGGTCGAGCAGCAGCTGGCCGCTTGCGTGCAGGTGATCGGGCCGATCACGAGCCGGTACCGCTGGCAGGGGGAGGTCGTGGAGGAGCGGGAGTGGCAGTGTCTGGTCAAGACGACCCGAGTGGCCTACGCGGCGATCGAGGCGGCGATTCGCGAGGTCCACTCTTACGACGAGCCGGAGATCATCGCGACGCCGGTCGTCGCCGGCTCCGCCGGCTACCTCGCCTGGATCGACGAGAACGTCGATTGGTGAGTTAACCCGCCTATAGGCAGGCTAACTCTCCAATCGCTAGGCGCGGAGGCGGTAGCCGCGGCTGAAGAGGCGGAGGTTGAAGAGGAAGAGGGCTGCCGTCGCGGCGGTCAGGGCTAGGAGGGAGAGGGCGATGCTTACTTCCGTAAAGCCGACAAAGCCGTAGCGGACGAGGTTGATCATGTAGAAGATCGGGTCGAAGCGGGTCAGGGTCTCGAACGGCTGCGGCAGCAGTGCCGCCGAGTAGAAGACGCCGCCGAGGAAGATCAGCGGCTGCAGGACGAAGGTCTGGGCGAAGGCGACGTCGTCGAACTGCTCGGCGCGGACACCGATCAGCACCCCCAGCTGGCTGAAGAAGAAGCCGACCAGCGCCAGCGAGGGGACGAGGACAAAGACGTGCTCGACCGGGAGGCCGACCAGGATCACTGAGACGACGAAGGTGAGGAAGGCCACCGTCAGCCCGCGCATGAAGCCGCCGAGCGAGAAGGCGAGCAGCAGCTCGGCCGGGGAGGCGGGCGAGGAGAGCTGGTCCTGGATCGCGCCCTGGAACTTCTGCTGGAGGATCGAGGAGCTGTTGTTGGTGAAGGCGTTGGTCGAGAAGGCCATCATGATCAGGCCGGGGATGACGAAGAGGACGTAGTCGATCCCGTGCAGGTGCTTGATTCGCGAGCCGAGGGCGGCGCCGAAGACGGTGATGTAGAGAAAGGTTTCCAGCATCGGGGCGCCGATCGTCTGCTTCTTGATCTTGAGGAAGCGGTTGCACTCACGGCGCCAAAGCGTCGCGAAGCGGATCTGCGCGGCGCTCATGCCTCGACCTCGGCGGCATCGAGCTCGATGTGCGAGCGCGAGAGCTCTTTGCGGCCGACCAGCGCCAGGTAGGCGTCCTCGAGGTTCGGCACGTCGAAACGGGCGGCCAGCTCGGGGCTCGTCCCCTCGGCGACGATCTGCCCGTCGGCGATGAAGGCAATCCGGTCGCAGAGCTGCTCGGCCTCCTCCAGGTAGTGCGTGGTGAGGAGGATCGTCGTCCCCTCCTGGTTGATTTTCTGGACGTAGTGCCAGAGCTCGAGGCGGAGCTCGACGTCGACGCCGGCAGTCGGCTCGTCGAGGATCAGCAGGCGCGGCCGGTGCATAACCGCCCGGGCCAGGATCAGCCGCCGTTTCATCCCGCCCGAGAGGGTGCGGGTGCGTTCGTCGCGCTTCTCGGTCAACGAGAAGGTCTCCAGCAGCTCCTTCGTGCGCTCGCGACGTTCGCGCTTGGGCATCCCGAAGTAGCCCGCGTGGTAGTCGAGCGTCTCCTCGACCGTGAGGAACCAGTCGACGTTGGGCTCCTGCGGGGCGAGGCCGACCGCCTGGCGCGCGTCGGCGTAGTGCTCGATCGCGTCGTGGCCGAAGATCTCGACCGAGCCGCCGGTCGGCTGCGCGAGGCCGGTGGTGCAGTGGATCAGCGTCGACTTGCCGGCGCCGTTGGGACCGAGCAGGCCGAAGAACTCGCCCTCCTCGATGTCGAGCGAGACGCCGCGCAGCGCCTCCACCCCGGTCGGGTAGCGCTTCTCGAGGCTGTCGATGTGGAGGGCCTTCATGCGGAGACCAATCTAGCCATAGGCTGCCCTCGTGCCCGCGCCGCTGCTTGCCGTCGATGCGCCCTCGATGCTGTTCCGCGCCTTTTACGCGCTGCCGAAGACGATCGTCGGGCCGGATGGGAAGCCGGTGAACGCGCTGCTGGGGACGGCGAACCTGATCCTGCGCGAGGTCGAAGTGCACGACCCGCGGGCGGTGGTGCTCTGCTTCGGCCCGGACGCCGCCGCCTACCGAACCGAGCTCTACCCCGCCTACCACGCCGAGCGCGAGGCGGCGATGCCGGACGAGCTGCCGCATCAGTTCGCCGCCTGCCGCGAGTTCTTCGAGGCGTTCGGCTGGATCGTGACGACGGCCGACCACCTCGAGGCCGACGACCTGCTCGGGACCTACGCGCGACTGGAGGCCGATGCCGGCGGCCGGGCGCTGCTCCTGACCGGCGACCGCGACATGTACCAGTGCGCCAGCGAGAACGTCACCGTCCTCTACGTGAAAACCGGCGGCGGCAAAGGCGCCGAAGAGGTCGGGCCGGCCGAGGTGCGCGAGCGCTACGGGATCGACCCGGCGCTGGTTCCCGACTTCATCGCCCTGCGCGGCGACCCCTCCGACGGGCTGCCGGGCGCCAAGGGCGTGGGACCGAAGACTGCAGCCGAGCTGTTGCGCGAGCACGGCTCGCTGGAGGCGATCCTCGACAGCGCGATCCGCGAGCGACGGCCGGCGCTGCGGGCGGCGCTGATCGAGGGGCGCGAGGACCTGCTCGCCTTCAAGGACATCGCGACGCTGCGCGACGCGAAGGTGAAGCGACCGAAGGACGCGCCAACGGACTGGTTGGGCGCGGCCGCTGCGGCGCGGGAGCGCGGGATGAAGAAACTCGCGGAGCGACTGGAGGCGCGGGCGACCTAGGTGGGTGGCGCTTTACGTGCCGTGGGGGGTCCAAAAAGCGACACGCCCAACCCCCAGGCCGAGACGATCGCCCAAACGCCCTCGAGCAGGACGAAGCCCCACTGGGCGCCGATCACCGCGAGGACGGCGAGGATCGCCGAGCCGAACAGGTTGAGCGCGAGGTAGAGGCGCGAGTCGGGCCGCATCCGCTCGAACTGGACGGCGCCGAAGGCGACGAGGATCAGCAGCGCACCGACGATCTGGACGACCTGGTCCACTCGCCGAGCCTATTGGGCGGTACCGTCGCGCGATGGACCCGGCCTCGATGCCCCTCTTCGACCGCGGTCAGCTGCGCAAGCGCTGGCGCTACGTCGCCTTCTTCGCCGAGGAGCTGATGCTCTGCGCCGCACGGGCGGAGGTCGGGCCGCTGGCGCAGTCGTTCTGGGTCCTCTGGGACCGCGAGCGACGGCAGCAGTGGGCGCACACGAATTCGCTCCCCGGCAGCCGTGAGGTGATCCTCGACGGGCCGCGCGTGGAGATCGACGGGCAGGGCCTGCGGGCGATCCTCGAGTTCGGGGACGTGGCCGCGATCGCAGCGACCTGCCCCAGCGGCAAGAGCCTCGCCTGGACCCGCAAGCGCGCCGGGATGCCGGTCGCGGGAACCGTCGAGATCCCCGGCCGCCGCTGGCAGGTCGCCGGCCGTGGCATCGACGACGAATCCGCCGGCCACCACCAACGCCGCACCCACTGGCTCTGGTCGGCCGGGATCGGCGAATCGGTCGAGGGACGCGACCTCGCCTGGAACCTGGTCGAAGGGATCAACGACCCGCCGCAGGGGAGCGAGCGGGCGATCTGGGTCGACGGCGAGCCGACCGAGCCGGCCCCGGTCAGCTTCCTCGGCCTCGACGGCATCGACCTCGGCGCCGCCGGCTCACTCGATTTCGCCACCGAGTCGCGCCACTCCCACGACGACAATTACCTGCTGATCAAGTCCCGCTACCGCCACCGCTTCGGCAGCTTCAGCGGCTCCCTTGGAGGCCGCGACCTCGCCCAAGGGCTCGGCGTGATGGAGGAACACGAGGCGCTCTGGTGAGCCGCTAAACCCGGTGCTCCGGGTTCGGCTCGTCGAAGCGGCAACCCGCCTCCCACTCTTTCGGCTGGTTGCCGTGGGCGGGGATGCCGCCGGCGTCCTTCAGGATCCGCGCCAGGTGCATCAGGTTCCAGGCGGCGAAGACGGTGTTGCGGTTGGTGAAGTCGTTGTCGGGGCCGCCTGAGCCCTCGTCGAGGTAGGACGGACCGGGGCCGGCCTCGCCGATCCAGCCGGAGTCGGCCTGCGGCGGGATCGTGTAGCCGAGGTGCTGCAGCGAGTAGAGGACGTTCATCGCGCAGTGCTTGATCCCGTCCTCGTTGCCGGTGACGATGCAGCCGCCGACGCGGCCGTAGTAGGCCCACTGGCCCTGGTCGTTCAGCAGGTGCGAGTTGCCGTAGAGGCGCTCGATCGCGTGGGTCGCGACCGAGGACTTCTCCCCCAGCCAGATCGGCATCCCCAGCACGAGGATGTCGGCGGCGAGCACCCGCTCGTAGATCGCCGGCCACTCGTCGCGCTCCCGGCCGTGTTCGGTCATGTCGGGCCAGACGCCGATCGCGATCTCGTGGTCGACCCAACGGAGGCAGTCGACCTCGACCCCCTGCGCGCGCATCACCGCCATCGACTTGTCCATCAGCCCCTGGGTGTTGGAGACCTCGGGGCTGCGCTTCAGCGTGCAGTTGACGAACAGCGCTTTGAGGTCGGAGTAGTCGGTTTGGGACATATTGGTCGTGTCTCCCTTCGTCGGCCGGTCGGCAGGCGCCGAGCCTCCCACATCACCCCTTACAGGCGTGTGAACTCACCAGGTGTCGACGAAGCGGCGGGCGCCGGGCGGGCGGGTGTCGCCGGCGGCGGTGAGGGTCGAGGCGATCAGGCCACGGGTCTCGGCCGGGTCGACCACGTCGTCGAGCTCGAACAGCGCCGCCGCGTTCAGCGCCTTCGCGTTCTCTTCGGCCTGCGCGGTGAGGTCGCGGACCCGCTGCTCGCGCTCGGCCTCGCCGGCGATCGCCTCCAGCTCCTTGCGGAGCGCCAGCCGCACCGCCCCCTCCAGCCCCATCGGCCCGAGATGGGCGCTCGGCCAGGCGAGCGTCAGCAACGGCTCGTGCAGGCTGCCGCCGACCATCGCCTGGGCGCCGAGGCCGTAGCCGCGGCGCAGGATCACGGCGACCAGCGGCACCCGCAGCGCCGCCCCGGCGACCAGCAGGCGCGAGGCGTGGCGGACGAGGCCGGTCGCCTCGGCGTCGGGGCCGACCATGTAGCCGGGGGTGTCGACGAGGGAGACGACCGGCAGCCCGAAGGCGTCGCAGAGCTGCAGCAGCCGCGACGCCTTGTCAGCGGCGTCGGAGGTGACGGCGCCGGCGGTGTGGCGGGTGTCGTTGGCGATGATCCCGAGCGGGCGTCCCTCGATCCGCGCCAGCGCGGTGACCATCTCCGGCGCGAAGCGCTCGCGCAGGAAGGTGACCGAGCCCTCGTCGCAGAGCGTCTCGACGATCGGGCGCGGGTCGTAGGCGCGCCGCTTGCGCTCCGGGACGAGCTCGCCCAGCCGCGCCTGATCGGGTTCGACGCCGGGCGCGGTCGCGCCCTGGAAGTAGGCAAGCAGCTTCTTGGTCGTGGCGGTCGCCTCCGCCTCGTCGGCGACTACCACGTCGACCACCCCGTTCGGCGCCTGCATCTCGATCGGCCCGACCTCGTCTGGCGGCACGTCGCCGAGCCCGCCGCCGGCGATCATTGCCGGTCCGCCCATCCCCAGCGAGCTCGCCTCGGTGGCGACGATCAGGTCCGAGCAGCCGGCGATCACCGCGTTGCCGGCGAAGCAGCGGCCATGGACTATCGCGATCCGCGGCACCAGCCCGGAGAGCTTCGCCCAGAGCGCGAAGGCGCGCGTGTCGAGGGCGGAGACGACCGGATAGTCGGTGTCGCCGGGCCGCCCTCCCCCGCCCTCGGCGTAGAAGACGACGGGGAGCCGCATCCGCTCGATCAACTCGAAGAGGCGATCCTTCTTGCGGTGGCCGAGGGCACCCTGCGTCCCGGCCAGCACCGTGTAGTCGTAGGAGAGGACCGCGCAGGCGGCGCGCTCCGGGTCGAAGAGGTCGCCGTTGACCCGGGCGGTGCCGCCGATGAGGCCGTCGGCGGGGGTGCGGGCGATCAGGTCTTCGAGCTCGCGGCGGCCACGCTGGGCAGCGATCGCGTAGCGCCCGTACTCGACTAAGGAGCCGGGGTCGACGAGGTCTGCGACGTTCTCCCGCGCGGTGCGCCCGCCGGCGGCGTGCCGCCGCTCGACCGCGTCGGGCCGCGCCGCGTCCTCGGTCAGCGCCCGCCGCGCCAGCAGCTCCGCCAGGTCCTCTCGCCCCTCCTCGGCCACGCCGGGATCCTCTCAGCCGTCGAGCTGCTGGGCGAGCCGGCGCAGCGCCTTGGCGTTTACGCGCCTGGCGAAGGCGCGGGTGAGCGGCGGGACGAGGCGCTCGCTGCGTGGCAGCTTCAGGAACGAGAGCTCGAACTCGATCCGGGTGCCGCCGTCGGACAGCTGCTCGAGTCGGTAGGCGCCCTGCGTTTTACGCTTGCCGCCGGAGGAGACGCCGCGCTCGACGATCCGGCTCGGCGCCTCGGCCTCGGCCACCTCGAACTCGAAGTGGTCCTGCGAGGCGGGTGCATCAACCCGGGCCCGCGCCTTGGCCCCGACCCCGCGCTGTGGTCCCGAGAAGGTCCAGTCGACCAGGTAGTGGTCGAGGAAGCGCTCGTGGTTGGCCAGCGCGTCGAGAAATTCGAACACCTCGCTAGGCGGCTTGGCGACGGTGGCTTCGACGGTAACCGGCTTCATCCGCCTTGATCCTAGAGTGCGGTCAGCCGCGGATCGCCTTGCCGACGATGTTCTTGACGCGGGTGCGGTCGCGCTGAGAGAGGTTGCCCGGGCGGCCCTTCGACTTCTTCAGCAGGTTCCAGAACTCGGTCTGCTCGTGCTTGCTCAGGTTCGACTCGAGCCGCTCGCGGCCCTTGTTGGCGAGCCACAGCGAAGCGATCCAGACTTTCGCCCAGGGGACCCGCTTCCAGAGGTGGGGCGCAGCTTTGCGCGCAAGCCAGAACGGCATCTGGCCCCCGCGCTATTCGACCACTTCGACGGTGCCGTGCATCGTCGGGTGGATTTCGCAGAAGTAGGTGAAGGTGCCGGCTTCCTTGAAAGTCGCCGAGCCCAGCTTGCCTTTTTCGATCGTGCCGGTGTCGAAGCTGCCGTCGTCGGCGGTGGCGGTGTGGGGCGCGGTGTCCTCGTTCTGCCAGGTCACCTTGCCGCCGACCTGGACCACGACCGGGTCGGGTTCGTAATTGAATTCGACGATCTGGACTTTTTCCGACTTCTGAGCCTCGCCGCTGGGCGCGGATTCGCTTTCGGTCGTTTCGCCTTCGGAGCCCGTTTCGCCTTCGGTGGCTTCGGCGCTGCCGGATTCCTGACCGGCGGGGGCCGATTCTTCGCTTGAAGAGGAGTCGGAGCCGCTGCTTCCGCAGGCAACGAGGCCGAGGGAGAGGGCGACCAGGCCAGCGGCAAGCAGCGGCTTCGAGCTCATTTGCTCGAAATACCCATTCATCCGAATGCAAATCAGCGGCTGCGCGAATCGGTCAGCGGCCGCGAATAGCCTGCGGCGCGTGATCACCGGCCCCCGCGGACGCTGGGTTGTGCTCGCGGTCTGGCTCCTGCTCGGGGCAGCCGGGCTGCTCGCCCACGCCCATATCGACGATGTCACCGCCGCGGGCCAGAGCAGCTTCCTGCCAGCCGGTGCGGAATCGACCCGAGCCGTGGAGGCCCTACAGAACGTCTCCGGCGGCGGCGAAGAGGTGCCGGTCGTGATCGTCTTCGAACGCAGCGACGGGTTGACGAAGGGCGATCTGAGGGCGATCGGGCGGATCGGAGCCGGGTTGAACCGGCTCGGGCTCGCCGGGGCGACGCCGGTGCTCGACCCGTTCTCGGGAGCGCCCCGCTACCAGCGCGACCTCGCCGCGGTGTCGCGGGTGGCGAACGGCGTCGGACCGCTCTCGCGCGACGGCATGGCGGCGCTGCTCTTCCTCGCGCTCGACGCGCAGGATCGCGGCGCGGTCGTCGCCGGCGTCGACCGGATCCGCACCTACCTCCGTGCGCACGGCCGGCCCGAGTTGCGCGCCTTTGTCACCGGACCCGGCGGAATCGCCGCCGACCTCGAGGCGACCGCCTCCGAAGCCGCCCACACGCTGCTCTTCGCCACCGTCGGCCTCGTCCTCCTTCTCCTGCTCCTCGTCTACCGGGCGCCGGTGCTGGCGCTGCTGCCGCTGATCGCCGTCGGCGCTGCCTACCTCGTCGCCGTCGGGATCGCCTACCTGCTGATCGAGGCCGGCTGGATCGTCGTCAACGCCGAGGGCACGATGCTGCTGCTGGTCCTGATCTTCGGCGCCGGCACGGATTACTCGCTCCTCCTCGTCCACCGCTACCGAGAGGAGCTCGCGCTCGACGGGAGCCGGGGGTGGGGCTCGCCGGACCCTCCCCGCAGTTGTCCGCCGAGCCCCACCCTCGGCTCCCCCCTGGAAAGAGCGATCCGCGAGTCCCGCCCCGCATTGCTCGCCTCCGCCGGCACCGTGATCGCAGCGATGCTGGTGCTCCTCGTCGCCGACCTCGAGTCGACCCGCTGGCTCGGCCCGATCCTGGCGAGCGGCGTCGCGGTGATGCTCGCCGCCGCCTTCACCCTGCTGCCGGCGCTGCTGGCAATCCTCGGCGAGCGCGCCTTCTGGTCTCCGTGGCAACGCGAACGTCAATCCCGTGGTTCCTTTCGCACCGATGACGTGCAAGAGGAACCACGGGAGGGATGGACCCGGGTGGCGGGGCTGGTGCGCCGGCGCTCGGGGACGATCGTGGTTTCGGTGCTGGCGCTGCTGGCGGTGCTCTGTCTCGGCAACCTGACGAACCACGACACGCTCGGGTTCGGACAGGGGGTGACGAAGCCGACCGGCTCGAGCGAAGGCAGCGAAGCGCTGGAACGGCACTTTCCGCCCGGCCTCGGCTCGCCCCTGACGGCGGTGGTGGAAGCGGATGCGGTGCCCGAGGTGGTGCGCGGAATGCAGCGGCTGGAGAGCGTGCAGCTGGCGCTGCCCGCGCCGATCCCCGGCGACGCCTCGCAGGCCCTGGTCGCCCTCGTCCTCCGCGGCAACCCCTACGGCAGCGACGCCGCCGAAGCGGTGAAGGAGATCCGCAGCCGCCTCCACGCCCTCGCTCCCCGCGGCCTGCTCGGCGGCATCCCGGCCGAGAACCTCGACGTCGAGCAGACGAATGCGCGGGACACGAAGCTGATCGTCCCGCTCGTCCTCCTCGTCGTCGGCCTGATCCTGATCGGGGTGCTGCGGGCGCTGATCGCGCCGGCCTACCTGATCGCGACCGTCCTCCTCTCCTTCGGCGCCACGCTCGGCCTCGCCACCTTCGCCTTCACCGAGGTGTTTCAGACCGAAGGGCTCGCCTTCAACCTCGAGCTGATGGCCTTCGTCTTCCTCGTCGCCCTCGGGGTCGACTACAACATCTTCCTGATGACCCGGGCACGGGAGGAGGCGGCCGTCCGCGGCACCCGCGACGGCGTCCTCGCCGCCCTCGTCCACACCGGCGGCGTCGTCACCGGCGCCGGCCTGATCCTCGCCGGCACCTTCGCCACCCTGACCCTGCTGCCGCTGGAGGAGCTGGTGCAGATCGGCGCCACCGTCGCCTTCGGCGTCCTCCTCGACACCTTCCTCGTCCGCGCCCTGCTGATCCCGGCGATCACCTACCGCCTAGGCGACCGCGCCTGGTGGCCCTCTCGAACTGCATCAACTTCTACACCCAGCAGAAGTAGAAGTTGATGCAGTTCGGAGCGCGCGCTTAGTAGCCCGGCGAGCGCTTCATCCGTTTGCGCTCGTGGGGGTGGGCGCCGCCCTTCTCCTCGAGGACCTTGCAGGCCTGGTCGATGTCGTCGGCGAGGCGGTCGACCTGCTGGCGGCCGAGGGTCTCCTTGACCAGCGCCCGCATCACCTTCACCTCTTGCGCGTCGGGCGGCATGGTGTAGGCAGGGAGCATCCAGCCGCGCTCGGCCGAGAGCTGCCAGGAGACATCGAACTCGTCGTAGTCGTGTTCGCCGGCGAGCTTGAAGGCGACCAGCGGCAGCTGCTCTTTATCTGCCCCGATCAGCTCGAAGTTGCCGTTGTCCTCGAGCCGCTTGGCGAGCGCCTTCGCGTTCTCCTCCATCGCCTGCATCACCACCGTGTAGCCCTCGTTCCCGAGGCGGACGAAGTTGTAGTACTGGGCGAGCACCATCGAGGCGCCGGTGGAGAAGTTGAGGGTGAAGGTGGCGTCGGTTTTGCCGAGGTAGTTCTCGTAGAAGACGAGATCCTCGGCCAGGTCGGCCTTCTCGCGGAAGACGAGCCAGCCGATCCCCGGGTAGACGAGCCCGAACTTGTGGCCGGAGACGTTGATCGAGCGCACCTGCTCGAGGCGGAAGTCCCACTCCGAGTGCGGGTAGAGGAAGGGCCAGACGAAGCCGCCGCTGGCGGCGTCGACGTGCAGCGGCACGTCCAGTTGCCGCTCGGACTTGATCCGCAACAGCAGGTCGTTGATCCCGGTGATGTCGTCGGCGTGGCCGGTGAAGGTGGTGCCGAGGACGGCGGCGACGCCGATCGTGTTCTCGTCGACGTGGGGCTCGACGTCCTCTGGCCCGATCACGTACTTGCCCTCGCGCAGGCGGACGATCCGCGGTTCGACGTCGAAGTAGCGGCAGAACTTTTCCCAGACCACGTGGACGTCGCCGCCGAAGACGAGGTTCGGCTTGTCGACCGGGCGGCCCGCCTTTTCCTGGCGCTGCTTCCACTTCCACTTCAGCGAGAGCGCACCGAGCATGATCGCCTCCGAGGAACCTTGGGTACGGCAGCCGGTCGTCTCCCCCGGGGCGTGGTAGAGGTCGGCGAGCATGCGGATGCAGCGCTGCTCGATCTCGGCCGAGATCGGATACTCGGCGTGGTCGATGAAGTTGCGGTGCAGGTTCTCGGCGACGATCCGCTGCGCCTCCGGCTCCATCCAGGTGGTGACGAAGGTGGCGAGGTTGCGCCAGGGGTCGCCCTCGAGCACAAGTTCCTCATCGACCAGCCGCATCGCGTCGAGCGCCGCCATGCCGCCGGCCGGGAACTCCTTGTCGGGCGCGTCCTCGGTCAGGAAGCGGGCTCCGTAGAGCGCTGCGGACTCCTCGGGGTTCTGCGACTGGCTCATCTGCTGGTGCGCTCCTTGGTCGGGGTTGGCTTGAGCCTAGCCCCCTAATAAGAGAGCGAGTAGAAGAGGTGGGCGACGCCGTCGCCCTCGACGACGCGGATCTGCTCCAGCTGCACGCTCGGGGGGATGTCGTCGAAGAGGCGGACGCCGCCGCCGAGGATCACCGGCACCTGGTTGACGAGGATCTCGTCGAGGAGGCCGGCGCGGATCAGCTGCTGGATCGTCTCGCCGCCGCCGCCGACCGAGACGTCTTCGCCGCCCGCCGCCTCGCGCGCCAGCTCGACCGCGCGCTCGGGGCCCTCGGTGACGAAGTAGAAGGTGGTCTCGCCAAGCGCCAACGGCTCGCGCTCGTAATGGGTGAGGACGAAGACGGGGACGTGGAAGGGCGGTTCGTCGCCCCACCAGCCGTTCCACAGCGGCTCGGTCCAGGGGCCGCGGACGGGGCCGAACATGTTGCGGCCCATGATCACCGCGCCGGTGTTGCCGGAGGCCTCTTCGAAGATTTCGCTGCTCGCGTTGACCTCGCCGCCCTCACGCCCGTGCGACTGGCGCCAGGCGGCGAGCTTGACGACCCACTCGTGCAGGGCGTCGCCGCCTTCGCCAAGCCCGTGCTCCTCGCTCTGGTTCGGCCCGGCGAGGTAGCCGTCGGCTGAAACCGAGATCTGGCACTTGACCTTGCTCACATGCGGACCGTATCGCCATCGGCGACCGCAACAACTTGACACGGAAACTACTCGCGCTATCCTGTTCGAAGACTAACTACAGGAAATGGATCTGCTTATGAGTTATCTCCTGATTCCGCTGGACGAGGCCCTTGTCTTCCCCACCGTGACCGCGACCCTGCCGATCGACGTCGGCGAGGAGGAGCGCGTCTTCCTGATCCCGCGCCGCGAGGGCGAGTACGGGCGCGTCGGCGTCGTCGCCGAGGTGATCGAGACCGGGCTTTCGCGCCGCGGCCGCCCCGTCGCCACCGTGCTCGGCCTGCACCGCGGGCTGATCGCCGGTGCCGCCCAGGAGGACGCCGACGGGCACCTGCGTGTCGACGTGCAGGAGGTCCGCGACGGCCACCCCGACGACGAGCACACCCGCGAGCTGGTGCGCGAATACCGCGCCGTCGTCGAGGAGATCCTCGAGCACCGCGGCGACGACGGCCGCATCGCCGCCTTCCTGCGCTCGGTCGAGGAGCCGGGCGCGCTGGCCGACACTTCCGGCCTCTCCCCCGACATCTCGAACGAGGGCAAGCTGCGGCTGCTGGAGACGATCGACGTCGCCGGCCGGCTGGAGCTGGCGGTCGAGCTGCAGCGCGAGCGCCTCGCCGAGCTGCAGGTCCGCAGCAAGATTCGCGACGACGTCGAGTCCGGCGCCCAGAAGCAGCAGCGCGAGTACTTCCTCCGCAAACAGATGGAGTCGATCCGCAAGGAGCTGGGCGAGGACGAGGCCGACCTGATCGGCGAGTACGAGCGCAAGATCGCCGAGGCGGAGATGCCGGAGGCGGTCGCCGAGCAGGCCGAGAAGGAGCTGCGGCGGTTGGAGCGCCAGGGCGAGCAGTCGCCGGAGAGCTCGATGATCCGCAGCTACCTCGATTGGTTGATCGCGGTGCCGTGGAGCAAATGCTCCGAGGAGCGGCTCGACCCTGCCCACACGCGCGAGGTTCTCGACGCCGACCACGCCGGCTTGGACGACGTGAAGAAACGGATCACCGAGTACATCGCCGTGCGCAAGCTGCGCGAGGAGCGCGGGATCGAGGACGACAGCCGCGCCAACGGCGCGATCCTCACCCTGGTCGGCCCCCCCGGCACCGGCAAGACCTCGATCGGCGAGTCGATCGCCCGCGCCCTCGGCCGCGAGTTCGTCCGCATCAGCCTCGGCGGCATCCGCGACGAGGCCGAGATCCGCGGCCACCGCCGCACCTACATCGGCTCCCTCCCCGGGCGGATCATCCGCGCCCTGCGCGACGCCGGGACGATGAACCCGGTGATCCTCCTCGACGAGGTCGACAAGGTCGGCGCCGACTGGCGCGGCGACCCCTCCGCGGCCCTGCTCGAGGTCCTCGACCCGGCGCAGAACGACACCTTCAGGGACCACTACCTCGACGTCGAGGTCGACCTCTCCGAGGTCGTCTTCATCGCCACCGCGAACATGATCGACACGATCCCGGCGCCGCTGCTGGACCGGATGGAGCTGATCGCCTTCGACGGCTACACGACCGAGGAGAAGCTGGCGATCGCCCGCGGCTACCTGCTGCCGCGACAGCTGAAGCGCAATGGGCTGCGACCGGAGGAGGTCGAGGTCTCCGACGAGGTCCTGCGGATGGTGATCTCGGAGTACACCCGCGAGGCGGGCGTGCGGCGGCTCGAGCGCGAGATCGGCAAGGTGATCCGCGCGGCGGCGACGAAAGTCGCCTCCGGCGCCGCCGAGACCCAGATCGTGCTCGACGTCGAGGCGCTGCGCGAGGCGCTGGGTCGGCAGAAGCACTTCCAGGAGTCGGTCGAGCGGACGGCGATCCCGGGTGTGTCGACCGGTCTGGCGGTGACCGGGGCCGGCGGCGACATCCTCTTCATCGAGGCGACGGCGATGGACGGCGACAAGGGCCTCGTCCTCACCGGCCAGCTCGGCGACGTGATGAAGGAGTCGGCGCGGATCGCGCTCTCCTACGTGCGCGCGCATCGGGAGGAGCTCGGCATCCCGGCCGAGGCCTTCCAGCGCGAGTTCCACCTCCACGTCCCCGCCGGGGCGATCCCCAAGGACGGCCCCAGCGCCGGAACCGCGATGACGACCGCGCTGGTCAGCCTGCTGACCGGGCGGCCGGTCAAGCACACGGTCGGGATGACCGGCGAGGTGACCTTGCAGGGCCGGGTGCTGCCGATCGGCGGCCTCAAGCAGAAGGTGCTGGCCGCCCACGCCGCCGGGCTGACCGAGGTGATCTTGCCCGAGCGCAACCGCGGCGACCTCGACGAGGTCCCCGAGGAGGTGCGCGAGCAGATGAGCTTCCATCCGGTGATGAGCATCGACGAGGTCCTCGGGCTGGCGCTGGAGCCGGCGGAGAAGGGTCACGAGGCGATGGCCGCCTGACGGCAGCGTTCTACGAGGAGCTGACGGATGACGCCCCGCTGCCGCAACTGCACCCCGGTTCCCCAGGAGCTCCGCGCCACCGCGGGGCTCCTCGAGCGCCGCTGGACGATGGCGACGATCTACGCCTGTTCCAGCGGCGCCGTCCGCTTCAACGAGTTCCGCCAGTCCCTCCCCGGCGTCTCCCCCACCACCCTCTCCGAGCGACTCGAGCAGCTCGAGCAGGCCGGAATCCTCGAGCGCCGCCTCGTCCCCGGCCGCCCGCCCCACACCGAGTACACGCTGACGGCGAAGGGCGCGGGGCTAGCCGAGGCCGTCGCCGGGCTGTTGCGGCACTGAGCAGCACTGAGACCGTGGAAAGTCGTCGTATAGGCGACTTTCCACGGTCTCGCCGTTGACTTGGGATTCGGTGTCACTTAGAGTGACACCGAATGACCGTACGGCCCTATAACCAGGTCGCGCGAGCCGAGGCGACCGAGCGCACCCGGCGGGCGATCGTCGACGCTGCCCAGGCGCTCTTCGGCGAAGAGGAGCTCTACGACCTGCCGCTCGACCGCATCGCCGCCCGGGCCGGGGTCAGCACCCGGACCCTGCTGCGCCACTTCGGCTCCCGCGAGGGGCTTTTCGAGGCGGCCCTCGCGGACGCCGAGGCGACGGTGGCGGCCTCGCGGCAGGCCGAGTCCGGGGACGTCGACGGCGCGATCGGCGCGCTGGTCGACCACTACGAGGCAGTCGGGGACGAGACCATGCGGCGCCTTGCCGCCGCCGATCACTACCCGCTGGTCCGGCGGGTCGTCGAGAGCGGCGAACGCCTGCACCGCGAGTGGGTCGCCGAGGTTTTCGCCTCCGACCTGAAGCAGCTCGAGCGCCCGGCGCGGGAGCGCCGGCTGGCGCTGCTCGCCACGGTCACCGACGTCTACATCTGGCAGCTGCTGCGCCGCCGCCACGGTCTCGACCGCGCCGCCGTCCAGGACGCGATCCGCGCCCTGGTCGAGCAGGCGAGGACGGCGGGATGAAGGTCCTCGCCTACACCTCCCCCGCCCGCGGACACCTGAACCCGATGATGGGGCCGCTGTTGGAGCTGTCGGCCCGCGGCCACCAGGTGCAGGTGCGGACGCTGGGCTCGGCCGTCGAGCCGGTGCGCGCGGCCGGGCTGGAGTGCGAGCCGATCGATCCCGGGATCGAGGCGATCGGGATGGACGACCACCGGTCGAGGTCGCAGGTGAAGGCGGGCGAACGCGCCTACGCGGTCTGGGCCGAACGGGCGCGCCTGGAGGTGGACGACTTCGGCTCCGCCCTGGCCGCCTTCGAACCCGACCTCGCCTTCGTCGACACCACCACCTTCGGCGCCAAGGCCGTGGCCGAGCGGGAGGGCGTCGCCTGGGCGGAGTCGCGTCCCTTCCTGCTCGAAGAACCCGTCCCCGGGCTGCCGCCGTTCGGCTTCGGGCTGCGGCCGCGGGGCGACCTGCTGGGGAAGCTGCGAGATTCCGCGCTCGGCCTGCTGAGCGCGCGCTTCGACAAGACGGCCCGGCTGCCGACCGCGAACGCGGGCCGGGTCGCGGCCGGGCTGCCGCCGCTCCGCCGCTTCGAGGAGGCCCGCTACCGCGCCTCCCTGACCCTCTACTTCACGGCGGAGCCTTTCGAGTACCCGCGGCCGCTGCCTCCGGACGTGCTGATGGTCGGCGCCGGGACCTGGGACCCCTCGCCGACCCTGCCGATCGCGCTTCCCGAGGACGGCCGCCCGCTCGCCCTCGTCGCCTGTTCCTCGGAGTTCCAGGACGACGGCAAGATCGCCGCGGCCGCCCTGGAAGGCATGGCCGAGCGCTGGCGCCTCGTCCTCACCACCGCCGGCGTCGACCCCGCCGGCCTACCGCGAGAAGGCAACGGCCTGGTGGAGCGCTTCCTCCCCCACCGTCCGCTGCTGGAACGCGCAGCGGTGGTCGTCTGCCACGGGGGCATGGGGATAACCCAGAAGGCACTCGCCCACGGGGTGCCTGTCTGCGTCGTTCCCTGGGGGCGCGACCAGCTCGACGTCGCCGCCCACCTCGAGGAGGCGGGCGCGGGCGTGCGGCTATCGCGGCGGCGCCTCTCGCCCGCTCGTCTCGCCACCGCAGCCGCAGCCGCCGAAGCCTGTGCGCCGGGGGCCGCCGCGGTCCGGACGGGCTACGAGTCGACCGGCGGCGATGCCGCCGCAGCCGATGCGCTGGAGGCGCTTTCCGCGCCCTTGATCTCCAGCAGGCGGAAGTAGAGAACCGCGGCAACCAGCCCCTCGACCGGCGCCGTGACGGTTTGCGCGAGGACGGAGAAGACGACCCTGACGATGTCTCCTTCGGCGAGCGCGTCGGCGAGTTGCACGAGGAGGATGCCGACGACGGCACCGATGAGGAAGGCGACCGCCATCACCCCGAGGGTCGGCCAACCGTGGTCGCGGACCAACTGGCGGGAGCGGCCGAATGCGTCGAAGACTCGGCGCCGCTCGATGACGATCACCGGCGAGACCACTGCCCAGATAGTCAGCAGATAGAGACCCGGCACGACGAGCAGAATTAACCCGCCGCCGATACCCAGACTGGCAAGAATCCCGGCGCCGACCAGCGGCCAGAGGACCGGGACCACCGACCGCACGAGGTCGCCAACCGAGTGGTCGCGGCGACCGTCCTGGACGTCCTCGACCAACCGCACGACCATCCCCTGATAGAGGAAGGTGGCACCGAGGCCGACGACCAGCGCGATCGGGAACAGCGCCAGCACCTCGGCGGTCAATCTTTCAATCACCGCGACTACGAGGAAGACCCAAAAGGCCACCGGCAAGAGCACACCCGCCTGGTCGCGATAGATGCGGAAGACCTCGCTGAGGGTCTCGCCGACGCTGAGCTTCTGTTCCATGCCCAGGGCTTCTACCTCGACCAGCCCTCCCCTGCCAAAGCCCTGATTCAGCGAGCTTGCGGACCCGCTTCTCGTTCTTCTATCTCTTCGGCCAGGACAAGCACTTCTGAGAGCCTCACCCCGAGCGCCTTACTGATCCGTTGCATGGCCTGAAAAGTGGGATTGCGCCGGCCGCTCTCGAGGCTGCTGATCTCGGCACCATGCCAGCCCGCCAACGCAGCTAGTTCTTCCTGCGTCAGGTTCTGGCGCTGGCGCACCTCCCGAATGGCCCGGCCAAAGGCAAGTTGCGGCTTGCCCGCCTGTGGAGATCGCGATGGCATCGTTCAACTATGCATCAACCGTCGGGGAGCGAACTTGACATGTACCGTATGTTGGAACATATTCCAACTAGGAACATATTCCAAGTTAGAAACTACCGCAGAAAGGCGAAGCCCCGGTCGCGTGCAAGCAGAGGCGGGTCCGGGGCATTCCGTTGCAGGATAGCAGCTAAAAGATTTCAGGTCAAGACAGGAGCAGCAATTGCACCCTGAGCAGGTAATGCGGTGGCTGGGAGCGGCACGCTTCCAGAGGTACATGGAGGCGCGTGAAGGTCACCATGTCGAGGCTGTCTCTCTCTACGAGTGGAATGTGAAGATCTCAGCTGCCTTCATGGAGATCCTCTGCCACGCCGAGGTACTGCTCCGAAATGCGATCGATCGGCAGTTTCCAGCGACGGACCCTCAGGCCGCTCTCTCCTTCGTTAATGGGACTGTCTGGCTCTGCGACCCAGAGACTCTCACCGTCGAGAGTCGAGAAAAGGTGGATGAGGCGATCTCACGTCTCCACCGCGAGCGGAAGCGGGCGACGCGGGACCGGGTGATCGCATCCCTTTCTTTCGGCTTCTGGCACGCCTTGTTCAGCGGGGCCTACGAGGAACTTTGGAGGTCCACGCTCTTCAAGGCCTTCCCCGATGGCAGGGGCACTCGCCGGGAGATCGCCAATCTTCTTGGGCCAATCCTCCACTTTCGCAATCGAATTGCCCATCACGAGGCGATCTTCTTTTCCAACCTCGACCGACAGCATTCGAGAATCCTGAAGCTGGCGTACCTCATTGATCCAGAAGCGGAGGAATACATCGCTGCGCAGTCCCGGGTCTCGAAGCTTCTGCTGGAAATGCCGTAGTCACCTTGCAAGCGCGGGAGGAACCGCGGATACAGTGACGCCGATGCTCTACTTCAGCCACCCCTCGTCGCTGGAGCACGATCCGCGGCAGGGGCTGTCGGGGCATCCGGAGCAGCCGGATCGGCTGCGGGCGATCGAGGCGGCGCTGACTGAGCGGGGCTGGCTGGGGTGGGAGCGGCGCGAGGCTCCGGCCGCCAGCGAGGAGGAGCTGATGCTCGTTCACCCGCGGCAGCACGTCGAGGCGATCCGGCAGCTCTGCCGCTCCGGCGGCGGCGCGATCGACCTCGACACCTTTGCCGCCGCGCGCTCCTACGAGGCGGCGCTGCATGCAGCGGGCGGCGCCTGTGCGATGACGCGGGCGCTGCTTGCGGGAGAGGCCGAGGTCGGCTTCTGCGCGCTGCGGCCACCCGGCCACCACGCCGAGCCGGCGCGGGCGATGGGGTTCTGCCTCTTCGACAGCATCGCCGTCGCCGCGGCGCTGGCGCTCGCCGAGCTCGGGCTCGAGCGGGTTTTCATCCTCGACTGGGACGTCCATCACGGCAACGGCACCGCCGAGATCTTCCGCCGGCGCGACGACGTCCTTTTCGCCAGCATCCACCAAGCCGGGATCTTTCCCGGCACCGGCGCCCGCGAGGACACCGGCAGCGGCGCCGGCGAGGGCTACACGATCAACCGTCCGGTGCCGGCTGGAAGCGAAGAGGATCTCTGGCTCTCGCTGCTCGAAGACGAGATCCTTCCGGCCGCCGCTTCGTTCGACCCCCAGCTCGTACTGATCTCGGCCGGCTTTGACGGCCACCGCGACGACCCGCTGGCGGAGTGCCGGCTGGAGGCCTCGACGTTCGCCCGTATGGCCACCCTCGTCAGGGATGCGGCCAGCGGCTGGGAGGCGCCGGTCGGCGCCGTGCTCGAGGGGGGCTATGACCTCACCGCGCTGGCGGAGTCGGTGGTCGCGACCATGTCCGCCCTCGGAGCCGAGGAATGACGACTTAGGAAGCCTTTTCGGGCCCGGCGCCTTCGCTGGGCGAGCCGGCGGGTGGGCCCTGAGCTTTTTCAGCCGCCGGCGGCGTCGGCGTCGGCGGGGCCGGCACCGCTTCCGGAGGGTTTGCCGGCGCTTCCTCCGGCGGCGCGGTGGTCGGCGACGCGGGAGTTTCGGGATGGGTGGGGTGAGTGGGATGAGCGGGTGGGGTCGGCGGCACCGTTTGGCCGCTCTTGCCGCCGCTCGTTTCATGCGGTGGCTTGGCGGTCGCGGCGGTTTCCTGGCCGTCGCCTGCGGCATCCGGGTGCTGCTTTTCGTGATCCTTGCCGCTTAGGTGGTCGCCCTTCGGGCCTTGCGCCTCCGCGCTCACCTCCTCGTGGGGCTGCGGATGTTCGTGGGCTGGGGCGGCGCCGTTGCCGCGGTGGGCGCCTGCGCCGATTGCGGGAGCCGCCTGCGCGCCCGCCGGGGCACTGTCCGAACCCCCGGAGGCCGCATTTCCGCCCGCACTGCCTCGCGCGCCGCCGTCGAGGCGATGACCGCCGCCGACTTTGGCGCCGCCGCCCTCCCGACCCGAACCGGCACCCGGCGAAGCCGGGTTCGGCTGGGCCGACTCCGTCGACTGCTCCCCGGGCACGCCGAGGTGGATGACGCCGCTGCGGTCGGCCGCGGTGACCCCGATCGCCGCCACGACCGCCGCCGTCGCCACGCCCTTCGCCGCCGCCGAGGCGCCGATCGTTTTCGCCGCGCCGCCGCCGAGGGTGGTCGCCAGGCCGCCGCCGGTGGCAGCACCCTGAGAGCCGCCGACCAGCCCCTGCAGCATCCCTGCCGCGGCGAGCGCCGGCAACGGCGCGAGTGCCGCCAAGTCGTGCTGCCGGGTCTTGATTTCGTCGCGGAAGGCCTGGCACTGGGCGCAGCTGCGCAGGTGGGCGCGGACGTCGCGCCGGCGGGTGACGCGGCCGTCGCCGTCGGAAAGCGCCTTAGTCACGGTGGCGCAGCTCATCTCACGCCCTTCCTCCATCTGCCGCAGGCTCTGCCGCGCCTCGTAGAGCGTCTGCCGTGCAACCGCGCCCGAGGTGTCGAGCGCGGTCCCGATCTCCTCGAACTCGAGCCCGGCGAGCTCGCGCATCACCAGCACCTCGCGCTGGCGCTCCGGCAGCGCCTTCATGTCGGTGAGCAGACGGCGCAACCGTTCCCGCGTTCCCGCGTCCTCGGCGAGGCCGTAGCCCGGAGCCGCGTGATCGACGTCGATCTCGCGCGTCTCCCGTCGCCGCCGCAGCAGGTCGACCGACTCGTTGTGGGCGATCCGGTACAGCCACGGCTTCAGATCGATCTTGCGCTCCTCGCCCGGCAGCGCCCGCAGCACCTTGATCATCGTGTTCTGCAGGGCTTCGGAGGCATCGTCGGGGTTGCCGACGATCGCCAGGCAGAAGCGGTAGAGGCTCTGGTGGTAGCGCTTGAAGATCGCGCCGAAGGCGCGCTCGTCCCCACCGACCGCCCGACGCGTCAGCCGCTCGTCGGAGAGCAGGCGGGAAAGCGGCGCCGCGACGGCTTCGCTCATCGCCCGATTTTCCCATCCCAAGCCATCTGTTCCTACATATGGACATTTCTCTCGACTCCTAAACGAACTGCCCGGGCGACTGTCAGCGCATTCTGGAAAGGCCTGACGGATTTGGGACACCGGCGTTTTGTTAAAGAATTCGATCTAAATGCGGGCGAAAACACGCTCGCGGGAAACAGGAGGAAGACACGTGGTCGGAGCTTTGATCGGACTTCTCATCATCGTCGCGATCGTTCTGGTGCTGGCGAAGGTCGCGATCGCGGGCGGGATCCTCGGCCTGATCGCCCTGATCCTCCTGATCCTCCTCCTGCTCGGCCGGATCTGACCCGAACCACCGAACTGCCTGAAGGGGTAGCGTGGCGGGAATGACCGACCTCGTCCTCGGGCCGCTGCTGCGCCACGTCTCCGACACCCAGGCGACCGTCTGGGTGGAGACCGAAAATGCCTGCGAGGTCGAGATCCTCGGCCACCGCGAGCAGACCTTCCGCGTCGAGGGCCACCACTACGCGATCGTCTGCATCGAGGGCCTGGAGCCGGCCTCGCGACACGAGTACGAGGTGCGGCTCGACGGCGAGGTGCGCTGGCCCGAGCCCGGATCTGAGCTGCCGCCGAGCGCGATCCGCACCACCGATGCCGACAAGGACCTCAACATCATCTTCGGCTCCTGCCGGGTCGCGGTCCCCCATGAGGCGCCCTTTACCGAACCCAAAGACGAGACCGAAGAGGGCCACGAGGTCGACGCCCTCTGGGTGCTGGCCCACCAGATGGCCGAAGGCGAGCGCGACACCTGGCCCGAGCAGCTCTTCCTCCTCGGCGACCAGGTCTACGTCGACGAGGGCTCGCCGAAGACGCGCAAAAAGATCAAAGAACGGCGCGGCACCGACACCGCGCCCTTCGACGAGGTCACCGACTTCGAGGAGTACACCTGGCTCTACGAGGAGAGCTGGCAGGAGCCGCTGATCCGCTGGCTCTTCTCCAACGTCTCGGTCTCGATGCTGTGGGACGACCACGACATGAGCGACGACTGGAACATCTCCCGCGGCTGGCTGCTGGAGATGCAGGCGAAGTCCTGGTGGCACCGGCGGGCGGTCGGCTGCATCGCCAGCTACTGGATCTACCAGCACCTCGGCAACATGTCGCCGCGCGAGCTCTCCGAGGACGACCTCTACCAGCGGGTGCGCGGCAACCAGAAGGCCGAGGAGGAGATCTTCCCCTGGGCCCACCGGATCCAGTCGGCCGGCTCCGGCACCCGCTGGAGCTTCTGCCGCGACTTCGGCCGCACCCGGGCGGTCTTCATCGACTCCCGCGCCGGCCGGGTGCTGGAGGAGGACCGCCGGGCAATCGTCGACGACGAGGAGTGGGAATGGATCGTCGACCACGCGACCGGCGACTTCGACCACCTGCTGATCTGCACCACCGTCCCCTGGCTCCTCTCCCCCGCCTTCGACCGGCTCGAGGCCTGGAACGAGCAGCTCTGCGACGGCGCCTGGGGCAAGCCATTCGCCTGGGCGAGCGAGAAGCTGCGGCGCGAAGTCGACTTCGACCACTGGGCCGCCTTCAGCGAGTCCTTCGGGAAGCTGCGCGACCTCCTCGACGAGGTGGCGAGCGGCGAGCGTGGCAAGCCGCCGGCCTCAATCGTCGTCCTCTCCGGCGACGTCCACCACGCCTACCTGAGCGAGGCCGGCTACCCCCGCAACGGCAGCTCGGGCGAGCGTGCTCCCGTCTACCAGGCCGTCTGCTCCCCCTACCGCAACCCGCTCGACGAAAAAGAGCGGCGGGTGGTCCGTGCAGCCTTCGGCAAACCGCTGATCGCCCTCGCCAACCTGCTGGCCCGCGCCGCCGGCGCCCCCGACCCCGGCATCCGCTGGCGCACCCTCGACGGCCCCTACTTCGACAACCAGGTCGCGAGCCTCCATCTCGACGGCCGCCACGCCTGGGCCCGCCTCGACAAAACGGTGCCCGGCGAAAGCGGTAAAGAGGCGCTCGAAGAGAGCTTCTCCCGCCAGCTCGCCTAAGCAGTGCGCCTTTCGCCCGCTATACGGGGATAAAGCGCACCACTTGCGGTGGGACTTTTGGTTGTCATGCAGCCATAGCTCCCACTGCTCCCTAGATCGAGCTTCTTTTCGTTCTCCAAAAACGGTCCGGCCGTGCAGCTCCCGGATCCGTACTGCCGGTAGAGGATTACTGGGTTCCCATCCTCCAGGTGCTCGAAGAGGCTGGAGGGGAAGGACCCTCCAATGATGTAGTCGATGCTCTCGAGGAGCGCATGAGTGATGTCTTCACTGACCTCGATCGCGAGCGCCTGCAGTCCGGGGAAACTCGCTGGCGCAACCGCGCCCGGTTCGCCAGGCTGCGGATGAAAGAACGTGGGCTCCTGCGGTCGAGCACCAGCGAGAAGATTTGCGGGACCGGCGCTCATCCCGCTTTTGCCAGAAGGTGGACACGCTCGCCACCGCCGCCGCCAAGGTGGTCGGCGCCCTCGTGTCCGCCGCTTCCCTGGCCCACCTCCTCGGCTTGCTGTAGGCGGAGGTTCGGCTCACCCAATAGGGGGTAGTAGCACCTCCGTCTGCATGCGGAGGAGGCACGGTTGAGCATTGAGAGGGTCAGGTGGGCGCTGGGCGGAGCAGCGGCGCTGCTGCTGCTCGCGCTGATCCTCGTGCCGGCGGCGCGGGCGGACTTCCCGACGCTCTACGGCGGCAACGTCCCCTGCGCGGCGCAGCCGGCCGACGGCAACGTGCGTCTCTGTAGCGGCAAAACGACGACCTTCGACCACACCACCAAGATCGACCTCAACGTGGTCCTGCCGCCGCACCCGAGCAGCGGCGGCGACGGTCCCTGGCCGGTGATCGGGCTCTTCCACGGCTGGGGCGGGGAAAAGATCGGGCTCGAGGACAAACGGGTCCAAGCGTGGGCCGAAGACGGTTACGCGGTCTTCAGCATGAGCGACCGCGGCTGGGGCAACTCCTGCAGCAAAACCGATCCCGAACTGCTCACCCCGGCCTGCGCGCAGGGCTACAACCACCTGATGGACGACCGCTACGAAGTCCACGACGCCCAGTACCTGATCTCCCTGCTGGCCGACGAAGGCGTCGCCGAGCCGAAGAAGATCGGCGCCACCGGCGTCTCCTACGGCGGCGGCATGTCGATGGCGCTGGCGACGCTGCGCAACCGCACGATGCTGCAGAACGGATCGCTCGTTCCCTGGGAAAGCCCCGGCCATCTGGAAATGGAACTGGCCGCGGCGGTGCCGCAGTGGCCCTGGACCGACCTCGCCTACTCGCTGATGCCGAACGGCAGCACCCTCGACTTCGTCGTCGACTCGCCCTACAAAGGCCCCGACGGCAAAGCCCGGATCGGGATCGAGAAGCTCTCCTTCGTCAGCGGGCTCTACGGAACCGGCCTCGCCGAAAGCAACTACTCGCTGATCGACAAAGAAGCGGATCTGAACGGCTGGTACACGCTGATCAATAGCGGCGAGCCCTACGAGTCGAAACCGCAGGCGCAGGAAATCCTCGACCAGATCACCACCTACCACTCCTCCTACTACATCGACCACAGCGAGGAGCCGGCGCCGCTGCTGATCCAGAACGGCTGGAACGACGACCTCTTCCCGGTCGACGAGGCGGTCCGCTTCTACAACCGCACCCGCGCCCAGTACCCCGGCGATCCGATCTCGCTCTTCCTGATGGACGACGGCCACGACCGCAGCCAGAACAAGCCCGCCGACGAGGCTCTCTTCCTGCAACGCGAGAACGCCTGGTTCGACCACTACCTCAAGGGCGAAGGCAGCTCCCCGGCCTCGAGCGTCGAAGCCCTGACCACCACCTGCCCGAAAGCAGCCGCCTCCGCAGGGCCGTACAAAGCCGCCGACTGGCAGAGCCTCTCCCCCGGCGAGGTCCAGCTCGACGGCGTCGCCGCCCAGACGATCGTGCCGGGAGCGGGCGACCCGAACATCGGCAAAACCTTCGACCCGATCGCCGGGAAAGATCCCTGCGCCACCGCCCCGGGCGCCGACCAGCCCGGCACCGCCAACTACCGCCTGCAGGTGCCGGCCCCGGGCTTCACCCTGCTCGGCTCGCCGACGATCGTCGCCGACCTTGCCACGACCAATGTAGACTCCGAGCTGGCGGCGCGCCTGCTCGACGTGCTCCCGAACGGCGAAGAGCGGCTGGTCGCCCGCGGTCTACTGCGGCCGGGCAACGGCGGCACCGCCGTTGTCTTCCAGCTGCATCCGCAGGGCTACCGCTTCGCCGGCGGCGACACCGCGAAGCTGGAGCTGCTCCCTTCCGACCCGCCCTACGCGCGGCCCTCGAACGCGCAGACCCCGATCACCGTCTCGAACCTGCGGCTGCGGCTGCCGGTGCTCGAGCAGCCCGGCTCCCTCGGCGGGCTCGTCGGGACGCCGAGCGACCCGCGTACTGGCCCGCAGGGTGGCAACAGCTTGGGAGCAGAACCGATCAGCGCCGGCACCAAGCCCGGGGTCGCGTTCCTGGTTCGGCGGCTGTTCGCCGATGGCAACAGGGTCACGCTTCGCCTCCGCTGTCGCGGCGGCAACTGCGACGGCCGGGTGCGGCTCGCGGTGAAGAAGCGAACGCTGGCCCGCGGCTCCTACTCGATTCCCGCCGACAGGACGCCGAAGCTGAGGCTGCGTCTGACGGCGGCCGGCCGCAAGCTCGTCGCCGCCCACCGCCGCGCCGGGAACCGGTCCTTCCCGATCACGGTCCAGCTGCGCGACGGCACCCAGCCGGCGCCGCAGAAGCTAAGCCGGCGCCTTCGCCTCCGCCGGCACGCGTAGGCCTTCCCGCCGCCGCTCCCACACCGTCCAGGCGCCCATCACCGCGCCGGCATAGACCCAACCGAGGGCGACGTCGAAGAAGTAGTGCTCACCGGTCGCCATCAGGGTCAGCCCCATCGCCAGCGGATAGAGCAGCAGCAGCGGCCGCAGCTTCCTGCGCCGCACCCGACCCCAGAGGACCAGCGCCACCAGCGTCGTGATCGCCGAGTGCAGCGAGGGGACGGCGGCGACGAGATTGGCGGTCCCCTGCCCCTTGGAGAAGAGTGAGGCGGTGCCGACGCTGAGCACCTCCCAGCCGCGCGCCGTCGAGCGGTGGACTTCGCCGATCAGCCCCATTTCGCTCGCCATCCACGGCGGCGCCGCCGGGAAGAGGATGTAGGTGGCAAGGCCGGCGAGCGAGAGCGTCACCAGCCGCCGCGTGAAGCGCTGGAAGCCGGGCCGGTCGCGCGCCCAGAGCCAGCCCGCCAACGCGAAGGGGACGATGAAGTAGGAGGTGTAGACAAGGGTGAAGGCGACGTCCCACCACTGCACCCCTCCCGGCTCGTACAGCCGTTCCTGCAGCCAGACCGTCGGCACTTCGCCGAAGACGGCGCGGTCGAAGTCGATCATCGGGTGGAGGTGGACGCCGACCCCGAATGAGTCCGCCGACCCTCGGGTGAGGTCGTAGACCCAGAGCACCGCGACGATCGGCAGCCAGTCGAGCACCAGCTGGGCGATTTCCCGTGGCGGCCGGCCGATCGAGACGCAGGCGAGGGCGCCACAGGTCCAGAGGATGACCAGCTCCCGCTGGACCGGAACTCCGTAGTGGGCGCTCCAGAGGACCAGCGCGACCAAGTAGAGGGCGAGCGCGTAGGGCCGCAGCGCGGCCCAGGATGCAAAGCGGAACCCCGCCTGCTCGCTCCCGATCTCGGCAAATTCACCAGTGGCCATCGCCGGCATGCTACGGGCGAGGGCCGCTAGTAGAAGATCGAAGTGAAATCGACGAGCTGCGCCCGGAGGGGAGCGGACCCGGCGTCTGGAGGAGATCTCCCTGTTGGTCCGAGCCGGGCTCTTCGACCGCCGCGCCGATTAGGGCGAGCCTCGCGGCCGTGGCGAGGCGAAAAAGCAGCTGCGGGCTTCAGGCGAGGAAGGCCTGGAAGCCCGCAGCGTTCAGACTCTCTTCGAGGTGCCCAAGCGCGAGAGCTAGGCCGCCCTGGTGGCGCCGGCGCGGGTCCGCGCTTCGGCCTCGGGGTCGCTGGCCGCATAGGCGCCGAGACCGAGTACGCCGAGGATCAGGTGGAGGACGCTGTCCTCGGTATTGACCGGCAGGAAGCCGAGGATCGCCTCGTGGCTGCCGATGACGAAGCCCCAGATCGCGACGACGATGTAGACGGCGCCGAAGACGAGGGCGTAGGTCCGCGAGGCGCGCGGCCCGGACGCGAACGCGGCCAGCCCGAGGACGCCGCTGAGGATGTGGACGAGGTTGTGCCAGGCGTTGACTTCGAGGATGCCCAGGACCGCATCCGTGCTCCCCGGGCTGCCGAAGGAGGCGCTGTAGAAGAAGCCGATGATCCCGGCGACGAGGAGTACGGCGCCGATCAGGCCGGCATAGAGACTGGCGGGAGAGGAATCGCGGTAGGTGTCATCGCGCATGGCTTCTAGCTCCTTATCTGGTCTGCGGACGTACTTAGGGGTACCCAACGAGAGGTACGCCAAATCAGACGAAACGGATCATCCGTTGCGCCCGTGCGCCTCCGCCCGCCCTTCCTGACTGCCGCGGTAGGTGGGGCCGCGCAGGCGGTTCAGCCATCCCGCCAGCTCGAGTCCGCCGCCCGTGTTGGTGGGGTCGAGATCCAGACGCTCGGTCTGCTCTGGCTCCAGTTGCTTCCCCAGCAGGATCCGCCCGACCACCCGCCACTCGTCCTCGACGCCGGCGAGCAGGAGCTCGAACCCGAGGCCGCCGCACTCGCGCTGGCGCAGCTCGGCCAGCTTCGGACCCGGTGCGGGAGCGAGCGCGCGAGCACCCAGCATCACCGTCTTGCCGCGCAGGTGGTACGGAAGTACCGAGGAGTAAGGCCGGTCGCAGAAGCCGCGGCTGGGCAGCAGCGTGTGGCGGGCGAGGCGGGCAGCGCCGGAGCTGACCAGCAGCAGGTCCTGGTGCTGGTCAGCTCCGTAGGCATCGGGAAAGCGGAGCGCCAGCCCGCAGGGGTCGGGGAGAAACTCCGGCAACCCGGCCGAACGCGAGAGCCTGACCAGCGGTTCGGACTCGCGCTCCAAGACAGACGCCCCGACGCTCTCCGCGGCCGGCGTGTAGCGAGCGACGAAGCCGACCCCGAAGGGGTGGAAGATGCGTTTGCGGCGCAGCCGCGAGAGCTCCTTGAAAAGCGTTCGCACCCTCGCTCGCTACCCGGGCGCGGGAGCCCGGACACGGCGCCGGCTACTTGAGTTCGAAGCTGGTCAGGTCCTGGCCGAAGATCGGGCTGACGATCAGCTTGTCCAGGTTGACATGTTCGGATACGAAAGTGCCGAGGCTGAGGGTGCCGAACGGCGCCCACGGCGCCTGCTTCATCACCGCCTTGTCGAGCGCGGCGTATTCGTCTTCCTGCTTGGGCCCGAGCTGTTCAGCGGCGAGCCGTTTGATCTTCGCGTTGACCGCCGGCTGGTCGAACATCGCCCAGTTGGTGTTGCCGCTCGGGAGGATGCTTTCGCCCGAGAGCTGCGGCTGGAAGTAGTCGTTCGGGTGCGGGTAATCGAGCAGCCAATTGCTCCAGCCGGCGTCGAGGTTGGCCGTGCTGGTGTTGCTGATAACGGTGAAGTAGGTCGCGGCGCTGATCTCCTTCAGGTCGACGTCGAAGCCCAGCTGCTTCAGCACCCCTTCGAAGTACTCGCCGGCTTCGTTGGCGGGCGGGATGTCGTCGGTCCAGATCGTCACCTGGCGGTCGGTCGGGTTCGCCTGCGCCACCAGTTCCTTCGCCTTGGCCAGGTTGTGCGGGTAGAGCACGAACTTTTCGTAGCCGGGCATCTCCGGTGGCAGGATTTGCTGGGTGCTCTTGATCGTGCCGGCATAGATCCGTTCCAGCGCCGCCGGATCGATCGCGTAGTTGACCGCCTGCCGCACCCGCAGGTCGTCGAAGGGCGGCCTCTGGGTGTTGAGCCAGAAGTAGTAGACGCTGATCGTCGGGATCTCGCGGAACTGGGTGCCCTCGTACTTCGCCTTCACGGCCGCATAGCGGTCGGGCGTCGGCGGGTTTTTCATCCAATCGACCTTGCCCTGTTCGACTTCGTTCAACTGCGCATCGGGGTTGGTCTGGACCTTGAACTTGATGTGGTCGACGTAACCGCCCGGCAGATCCGGCATCGCCTCGCCGTTGGCCGCCACCCAGGCGGGGTTGCGTTCGTATTCCCAGCTGCGGCCGGGACGGACGTCCGTGATCACGTACGGCCCCGTCGCCGGCGGCGGGTGGGCGGTCATGTCTTCGTCCGGCGTGTCCGCCGGCAGCGGCGCGGCGTAGGTGAGGCCGAGGACGTAGCTGAAGGTGCCGCTCGGTTCGTTCAGGTGGATGACGATCTTGCCGCTGCGGTCGTCGGTTTCGATCCCTTCGATTCCGCCCTTCTTCGTCTTCGCGAAGCTTTCGGCACCGACGATGCCGGTGAAGAAGGTGGAGCCGACCGAGTTGATGCGGAAGAGGCGTTCGACCGCGAGGCGGAAGTCGGAGGCTTTGACCGGCGAGCCGTCGGAGTACTGGAGGCCCGGGCGCAGGACGAGGGTGTAGCGCGTGCCGCCCTGGTCGATCTTCGGCAGGTCCTGCGCCAGCCCGGGGATCAGCTTGGTCCCGGCCGCACCGTTCGCGTGTGCGTAGGTCAGCAGCGGGATGTAGACGTTCTGCAGCGCGGTGGCGCCTTCCAGCGTGAATGACAGACCCGGATCCAGGTATTCGGGGAAGGCGACGTAGGAGCCGGTCAGCGTGCCGCCACCGCTCGAGTCTTCCGAGGAAGACCCGCAGCCGGTCACAGCAGCGCAGGCAAGCAGGACCCCGATCCCGACAACGGCAGATTTCCCCAGTTTCCTCAACGACGTTCCCCCTCGTCTTCCGGACGAAGGGATCAATGTACCGTTATGTCTCGGACTACCGCTGGCTCACGCTTTGAGCGGTCCATGGTCGCTTTGGTATTGGTCCAGGATCTCCTCGGTGCTCTCGCCCGGTATCCGCAGCCGCTTGCGCAGGGTCTCGGGCGAGAGGACCGAGGAGATCCTG
>Ga0307316_10000040_pt1 | contig 30051 bp, 25 predicted proteins | sample ER_DNA_356_FD_194504 | JGI IMG/M metagenome (GOLD analysis project Ga0307316, IMG submission 194504) | Bulk soil microbial communities from the East River watershed near Crested Butte, Colorado, United States - ER_DNA_356 | ecosystem: Environmental > Terrestrial > Soil > Floodplain | place... | reverse complement strand
GACGGCTCCGCACCGGGCACGAGCGCGCAGAAGACCCAGGCCACTTCGCCCTTCACCTCGTGGGGGACGCCCACCGCCGCGGCCTCCGCGACCAAGGGGTGGCCGACCATGGCCGACTCGAGCTCGGCCGGCCCGATCCGCTTGCCTGCGATGTTGAGCGTGTCGTCCGAGCGACCGTGCAGGAACCAGTAGCCGTCCTCGTCAACGGAGGCCCAGTCGCCGTGCACCCAGATCCCCGGCAGTCGCCGCCAGTACGTATCCAGGTAGCGCTCGGGGTCGCGCCAGAAGCCGCGCGTCATCCCGGGGAACGAGCGCCGGCAGACGAGCTCCCCGACCTCGCCACGCACCGACCGGCCCTCGGCGTCGACCACGTCCATCGCCATCCCGAGGGCGGGGCCGCCGAGCGAGCACGCCTTGATCGGCGCGGCAGGCGTGGGGGACAGGAAGCAGGCGCCCACCTCGGTGCCGCCGGAGCAGTTGATGATCGGACAGCGCTCGCCGCCGACGTGCTCGTGCAGCCAGCGGTAAGGCTCGGGGTTCCACGGCTCGCCGGTCGTGACGAGAACCCGCAGCGACGAGAGGTCGTGCCGCTCGACGAGCTCCGCGCCGTGCGGGATCAGCGCGCGCACGAGCGTGGGAGATAGGCCCAGGATCGAGACGCGCTCGCTCTCGACGAGCCCCCAGAGCCGATCCGCCGCCGGCCAGTCCGGAGCGCCCTCGGCGAAGACGATCGTGCAGCCGAGCGCCATCCCGCCGACCACCTCCCACGGGCCCATGATCCAGCCCATGTCGGTGACGAAATGGATCACGTCGCCCGGTCGTGCGTCGGCCTGGTAGGCGACCTCGCGCGTGATCGAGACGAGGAATCCGCCCTGGACGTGCAGCACGCCCTTCGGCGGGCCGGTCGTGCCGGAGGTGTAGGTGAGCAGGTACGGGTGCTCCGAGTCGACCTCGAGCGGCTCGAGCCCGCCCGGCGACTCGGCGACCGCCTCGTCCCAGAAGACGTCGCGGCCCTCCTGCATCGGCACGTCCTCGCGGCCGAGCCGCCGCCAGACAACCACGTGCTCGACCGAAGGCGATTCCGCGAGCGCCTCGTCGACGAGCGCTTTCATCGGCACCTCACGGCCGCGGCGGAGGGAGCCGTCCGCAGTCACGATCACCTTTGCCTCCGCGTGCTGCAGCCGGGCCGCGATCGCCGGCGCGGCGAACCCGGAGAAGATCGGCACCTGCACCGCTCCGAGGTGCGCGCACGCGTGCGAGGCGATCGCGACCTCGGGCGACATCGGCAGGAAGAGCGCGACCCGGTCGCCGGCCTCGACGCCCAGCTCGGCCAGTGCCTCAGCCAGCTTCGTGACCTCTTCGGAGAGCTCGCGGTACGTGAGCGCCCGCCGTAAGCCGTCCTCGCTCTGCCAGACGGCGGCCTCCTCGTCCGCGCGCTCACCGCTCGCCCAGCGGTGGACGCAGTTCCACGCGAGGTTGAGCTTCCCGCCGACGAACCACGTCGCCCACTCCGGCCCGCGGGACTCGTCGACGACTGCGTCCCAGGGCTGCGAGAACTCGAGGCCCATGTCCTCAATCGCGGCGGGCCAGAAGCGCTCCGGCTGCTCGGCGGAGAAGCGAACGAGCGAGGCGTAGTCGTCGAAGCCGAGCTTCCGCGCGAGGCGCATCGCGTTCGAGCGCTCGCGCACCTCCTCGCTTGGCGTCCAGACGGGCTCCACGGCGGCAAGCCTAACTTGACGCTTTAGCTAGTGCCGCCTAACCTAGTGACAACTAACTTAGAGAGCGACGAGAGGAGACGGGCACGTGCGAGCGAGGATCTTTGCGGAGGAGAACAAGAAGTGGTGGACGCTGGGCGCGGTCTCGTTCGGCCTGTTCATGATCATGCTCGACAACACGGTCGTGAACGTGGCGTTGCCCTCGATTCAGCGCGACCTGAACATCGGGATCTCCGAGCTCGAGTGGGTCGTCAACGGCTACGCCCTCACCTTCGCGGTCTTCATGCTCACCGGCGGCAAGCTGGCCGACCTCTACGGCCGTCGCACGATCTTCATCGTCGGCCTGGCGATCTTCACCCTCGCCTCGCTGGCGTGCGGCCTCGCGCCGGGCGCGGGCATGTTGATCGGCGCACGCGTCGTCCAGGGCGTGGGCGCTGCGCTGATGAACCCGGCCACGCTCTCGATCATCACCGCCACCTTCCCGCCGCGCCAGCGCGGCATGGCGATCGGGATCTGGGCAGGCGTCTCTGCCCTCGCGCTCGCCATCGGCCCGCTCGTAGGCGGCGTGATCACCCAGCACCTGAGCTGGAACTGGATCTTCTTCATCAACATCCCGGTCGGGATCCTGGCCATCGCCGTGGCGCGGCTCGTGATCAGGGAGTCCCGCGACACCTCGGCCGAGCAGCGGCTCGACCTGCCGGGCCTGGCCAGCTCCGCCGTCGGCCTCTTCGCCCTCACCTACGGGCTGATCGAGGCGAACAAGTACGGGTGGACATCCGGGCGAATCCTCGGTCTCTTCGCCCTAGCGGTCGTGTCGCTGGTCGTGTTCGTCCTACTCGAGCTGCACCAGCGCGTGCCGATGCTCGACCTCTCGCTCTTCCGCAACCCGACCTTCGCCGGCGCGAACTCGGTGATGTTGCTCGTCGCGCTGGCCATGTTCGGCGTCTTCTTCTACGTCTCGCTCTACGTCCAGAACGTCCTGCACTACTCGCCGACGCAGGCGGGTGCGACCTTCCTCCCGATGACGCTGTGCGTGGTCTTCCTCGCCCCGATCGCCGGCCGGGTCAGCGACCGGGTCGGCTCTCGCTGGCTGATCGCGGCCGGCATGACGATGGTTGCCGGCTCGCTGGTGATCTTCGCGCAGCTCGATCAGAACTCGACCTGGTGGGACATCTTCCCCGGCCTGCTGATCGGCGGCGCGGGGATGGCGATGTCGATGGCGCCGACGACCGCGACCGCGATGCACGCGGTCGCGGTAGACAAGGCCGGCGTCGGCTCGGCCGTCCTGAACAGCATGCGGCAGGTCGGCGGCTCGCTCGGAATTGCCGTGATGGGCGCGATCGTCGCGAGCTACGTGCACCACCAACCGCCCGACCCGCGAGCCTTGCCCGAGTTCATCCAGGGCTTCCAGCACGCGCTGCTCGTTGCGGCGGGGATCGCCTTCTCGGCCGCCGTGATCGCGGTTGCCACCCTGCGCAAGCCGGAGCACGCCGAGGAGCCCAGCGGCGTTCCGGAGCCGGTCGCGTGACCGAGCCGCGCACGCGGCTGAGCGCGGTCGAGCGGCGCGCCGCCGTCGTCGAGACGGCGTGCCGCGTCTTCGCGAAGAGCAGCTACCACGGTTCCACCACCGCGCAGATCGCCCGCGAGACCGGAGTCACTGAGCCGGTCCTCTACCGGCATTTCGCCTCGAAGCGGGAGCTCTATCTCGCCTGCCTGGGCGAGGCGTGGGAGCGGCTCCGCCTGGTGTGGGAGCAGGCACTCGCGCGCGAGGAGGAGCCGTCGCTGTGGATCGGCACGCTCGGCAAGGCGTATCTCCAGGCCCGCGCGGCCGACCGCGTGATCATCATCGACCTCTGGATCCAGGCGCTCGGCGAGGCCGCGGACGACCCCGTCATCCGCCGCCGCCTGCGTGAGCAGGTGCGCGAGGTGCACGACTTCGTCGCCGGCGTGATCCGCCGGGCGCAGGAAGCGGGCGGCATCGTGGCCGAGCGCGACGCGGATGCCGAGGCGTGGATCTTCATCTCGTTGGGGCTGCTGACAACGATCGATCGCCGCCTCACCGGCCTCGTCGGTGAGGAGTTCGACGACATCGTCGCCTCCCGCAGAGCGTGGATGACCGGAACGACGCCCTAATCGAGGGATTTCGAGCGATTGTCTGCAGTGGCCGAAGGCCCGAAATCTGCGCGGGCTGAGATGCCCTCCAGGTGAAGCGACGGCCGCCGTGCCAGGAGGGACCAAAGAAAAGCCCCCGGCTGCGGCTCCGGGGGCTTCTGATTTTGCGGGCCTTCTTGAGAGGCGACGACCCGGAGGCCTTGGCTCTGCGGCCCAGCCACAACCTCCGGGCTCATCGTCGCCGTTCTCTGGCGCGCCCCTTGCATCCCGTAAGCCTGGCGTCCGGCTGGGTGCAAGGTGGACGGAATATAGACGTGCCTCCGGCGAGAGTCAAGTAGCTCGGTCAAGTGATTTTGAGTTTCCCCAGTTCACCCCATTTGTGGCTCGCCCATGCCCTTTTTGGGGGATATTGTTTGAAAGCCACTTGCGCCGAAGTCAAGCATGCGTTTCACTTCACCAGGAGTCCTCATGTCCCGCGTGTCCATCACAAGCCAGCATCGCACTGCCGCCCAGCCCGGCAGCGCCCGCCTCGGCGAGCGCGTCCGGCAGCTCCGGGTGGCCGCAGGCTTGACCCAGACCGACCTGGCGGGCGACCGTTTCTCGAAGGAGTACGTCAGCCAGATCGAGCGCGGGAAGACGAGGCCCACGCGTGAGACGATCGAGTGGCTCGCCGCCAAGCTGGGCGTCGACGCCGGTTTCCTTGAGCGCGGTGTCTCCGCGGACGAGCGCAGCCGGGTCGAGGCCATGCTGGCCCGGGCCGAGGCGCTCGCGAACAACCACCAGTACGACGACGCGATCGAGGAGCTCGAGAATTCCCGCACGGCCGTCCTGGCCACGGGAGCCGTCGAGCTCGAGGCCCGCGCGCTGCAGACCGAGGCGTGGGCGCGGATGGAGCGAGGCGAGCTCAGGCCCGCCCTCCAGCTGCTCGAGCGCTGCCGGACGACCGCCGAAGGCCCCGGCTTCTCGGACGTCGACCGCGCGCAGGTGCTCTTCCGCATGGGCGTCTGCCGCTACCACCTCTCCAGCATCGCGTCGGCCGTCGCGCTCTTCAGCGAGGGACTGAAGCTCGCCGAGGCCTCGCACCTGCCGTGCGACCTGCTCCGTTCCGAGATCCTCGGCTGGCGCTCCCGCTGCTACCGGCGCCAGCGCGACCTCGAGGCGGCGCGCGAGGACGTCGAGCGCGCGCTCGAGCTGGCGCAGGCTCTCGACGACCACCGCACGATGGCAAACGTCTACTTCCAGGCCTCGCTCGTCGCCGAGCGGATGGGCCACTGGGTGCTCGCGCGCAGCTACGCCGAGCGCGCCAAGGCCTACTACGAGCAGCTGAACGACGAGCGCAATGTCGGCCGGCTCCTCAACAACCTCGGCGGCCTGAACTTCCAGCTCGGCAAGCCCGAGCGGGCGGTCGAGGACCTGAAGAGCGCATACCGCGTACTGCTCGACAAGGGCAGCGACGCCGAGGCGGCCAACGTCGTCTCGTCGCTCGCGCACGTGCACCTGGCCACCGGCCAGGTCGAGTCGGCCGAAGAGGAGGCGCGGCACGCGCTTGACCTCCTCGAGGGCCGCGAAGACTTCCTGCTCGACATCGCGCCGACCCAGCTCGTGCTGGGCCGCGCGCTCATGGAGCAGGGCAGGCTCGACGAGGCACACGAGATGCTCGTGACCGCCGAGTCGAGCGCAGAACAGCTCGAATCGATCAGCCATCGCGCCGCAGCGTGGATGGCACAGGGCGACCTGGCCGCGCGACGCGGCGAGGACGCAATGGCGGCGCGCCTGTTCCGCAAGGCCGCCGAAGCCCTGCAGGATGTCCGCTTCTAAAGCCGACGAAGGAGGTGAAGATGAACAAGGCACGCCTGATCTCCCTGATGGTCTCCCTGTCACTGCTGGCCTTCTCCCTCCAGGGATTCGCCCGTGGGCTCCACTTCCTCGGCCACACGGGTAGCTGGTTCGACGGGCACTAGACCGACCAAGGCGCGTTCGGAGCGGGGGTCCTACAGGCTCCGAACGTAGCCGGTACGTGTCGAGCCGCGCTCCTGCTCAGTCGGTTTCGGCACGGAATCCCTAGCTAGATCCGGCCAGGCCCCTGGGCCGGCTTTTCGCTGTCTGAAAGTCGCTAGCGTCTAGAGGAATCGAGCCGATCGTCACGAAGCGAGGCGGGGCATAGAAGCTCCTCCTCTCCCCTGACGACGGCGGCTTTTCGGAGCCGCCGTCGCTATTTCCGGGAATACGTGCGCACCGGCGGACGTAAATGGACGAAAGCCCGAACGACCCCTACAGTGCCCGAAACCGATTTCAGGGGGACCGCCGCCGTGAACCTGAACGCCGGAACCGTGAAGCTGACAGACCTCGCCTCGTGCGGCGGCTGCGCAGCGAAGTACTCCGCCGCGAGGCTTGAGCAGCTGCTCGCCGGCTTCGTTCCCGCTGAAGCCGAGGACCTGCTCGTCGGGCTCGCTCCCGCGGACGACGCAGCCGTCTACCGGCTCGACGACGAGCGCGCGCTGATCTTCACGCTCGACTTCTTCCCGCCGGTCGTCGACGACCCTGCCGACTACGGCGCGATCGCCGCGACAAACGCTCTGAACGACGTCTACGCGATGGGCGGCACCCCGCTGCTGGCGCTCTCGATCGCGGCCTTCCCCGAGGAGCTGCCGATGGAGATGCTGGCCGAGATCTTCGCCGCGGCCGATGCGCAGGTGCGCGCGGCGGGCGGGCTGCTCGCCGGCGGGCACACGATCCGCGATGCCGAGCCCAAGTACGGGCTCGCGGTGGTCGGCATCGTTCATCCCAAGGCGATCTGGCCGAAGAACGGGGCGATGCCCGGCGACGTGCTCCTGCTGACGAAGCCGCTCGGGACGGGCCTGATCATGAGCGGCTACAAGCAGGGCCGGGCCGGCTCGCAGCAGCTCGAGCGCGCGATCCGCTGGATGCGCACGCTGAACAACGAGGCGGCCGACGTGCTGCGCGGGCTCGAGCCGAGCGCCGTCACCGACGTCACCGGCTTCGGGCTCTTCGGCCACGCCCACGAGGTCGCCGAGCGCAGTGGCGTCAGGGTGCGGCTCGAGTCGTCGCGGCTGCCCGCGATCGACGGCGCGCTCGACGTCGCACGGCACGGCGTCCGCACGAGCGGCGACCCGCGCAACCGCGACTTCGCCGGCCCGCACGTCGAGCTCGTGAACGGGATCTCCGAGGCGCTCGTGGCGCTCGGCTACGACCCGCAGACCGCCGGCGGCTTGCTGGTCTCGATCCCGGGTGAGCGGGCTCCGGCGCTCGAGGCGGAGTTCCAGTCGCGCAAGCTCTTCGTCCGCCGGGTCGGCCGGGTCGAGGAGGGCGCCGGCGTCATCGTCGAGTGATCGCCCGCGGGATGATCCACGGGCGGTTCCAGCCGTTTCACAACGGTCACCTGGAGTACCTGCGAGGCGCTTCAGAGCGCTGCGAAGAGGTCTTCGTCGGGATCACGAACCCCGACCCGGAGCGCATCAGGCCCGAGGCCTCCGACCCCCAGCGCCACCTCCCCGAGTCGAACCCGTACACCTACGTCGAGCGGTTGCTGATGGTGAAGGCCGCGGCCGCCGACGCCGGGATCGTTCCGGAACGGCTGCACGTGATCCCGTTCCCGGTCAACGAACCGGAGCTCTGGCGCGCCTATGTGCCCGACGACGTCGTCCAGTTCATCCGCCTCTTCTCGGACTGGGGCGGTACGAAGCTCGAGCGCCTGCGCGCAGCCGGCTACGAGGTCGTCGTGCTGGACGAGGGCGCCGAGAAGGAGATCTCCGGCGCCGATGTGCGTGAGGCCCTGCGCGCGGGCGGAGACTGGGAGCCGTTGGTGCCGCCCGGAGTCGCCTCGCTGCTGAGGGGACTAGAGCGGATTCCAGTGTAAAAGTGCTGTAAGGCCGCAAAACTTTTCGGCCGCGGCTCCGTTTCAACCTTTGCAAACGCCGCAACAGGGGGGTTTCAGTAATGCGCACCTTCGTACTCGCCGCGGTCACCGTGCTGGCACTGGCCGTCACGGGTGCGTCCCAGACCGCCTCGACCGTGACCAAAGCCGTCGCGATCAAGGCCACCGCGTTCTCGCCCGCCAACATCACCATCAACACGGGCACCGTGGTCAAGTGGACGAACCGCGATACCAAGGATCACCAGGTGGTCGCGAACAACGGGAGCTTTGCTTCCGCCGTGATCAAGCCTGGTAAGAGCTACTCGCATACGTTCAACACCGCAGGCACCTACCGCTATCACGACGCGCTCCATCCGGCCCTGACGGGCAGGATCATCGTCAAGGGACCGGCGCCGGCGGTGACGATCGGAGCCGCGCTTCCGATCCTCGACTACGGTCAGTCCACGCACATCTCGGGCGCCATCTCGAGCAAGGCGACCGGGCAGACGGTCACCGTGTGGGCCCAGCCCTACGGCCAGGCCTCTCAGGTCCAGATCGCAACGCTGCTCACCGGCGCGAACGGCGTCTGGGATCTGGTGGTCAAGCCAACGCTGCTGACTACGTACTCGGCCCACTGGAAGGCCGCTGTCAGCCAGCAGATCGGCGTGCAGCTCCGCCCGTCGATCAGCTTCTCGGCCTTCAAGCGCTACGGCTCGGTGAAGGTCAAGGCCGACCGCTCGCTCCAGGGCAAGAAGGTCTACCTGCAGAAGTTCACGCGCTTCCACGAGTGGGTCAAGGTGCGCCCGGTGGTCCTGGGAGCCCATTCCCAGAAGCGCTTCCTGCTTCAGCTCCCGCGTGGGCACCGCTACGCGGTTCGGATCTTCATGTCGCTGAACCAGGTCGGCGCCGGCTACCTGGACGGCTACAGCCGCACGGTCGTCGTCAAGACGCCGAGGTAAGGCTCTGCGGACACGCGGCGCGGGGTAGCCTCCGCGCCGCGTGTACCCCATCGTCGTCTTCCTGCTCGACGGCCTCGCCGACCGGGCCCACGAGGTGCTCGGCGGGCGCACCGGGAACGAGGCCGCCTCGACGCCGAACCTCGACGATCTCACGGCCGGCGGGTCGACCGGTCTCCTCTATGCGGTCGGGCCCGGCCGCGCACCTTCGAGCGAGGTAGCGCACTGGTCGCTGCTCGGCTACCGGCCCGACGAGTTCCCCGGCCGCGCAGTCTTCGAGGCGCTCGGCCGCGGACAGGAGGCGAGCGCCGAGCACGTCTTCGCCTACGCGGCTCTTCGCCCCGCCGAGCGGCGCGAGGACGGCTGGTGGCTGACCGGCCGGCCGGATGCAGGACGTGACGCGGAGGACGCCGAGCGCCTCGTCGAGCGTTGCGACGGGATCGAGGTCGACGGGCTGACCTTCTCGCTCGAGCACGTCTGGCGCGGCGAGGCGATCCTGCGGATCTCCGGCGGCGCGGACGAGCGCGTCACCGACACGGACGCGTTCTTCAAGGACCGGCACCCAGTGCTGCGCCCGCTGCCGCTCGTGCCCGAGGCGGAGCGCACGGCCCGCGCGTGCGAGGCCTGGACGCGCGAGGTGATGCGGCGCCTCGAGGGCGAGCGCTTCAACGTGATCACGCTCAAGTGGTTCGGCCGACCCCGCTCTGTGCCGAGCTTCCTCCAGCGGCACGGGGTGACCGGCGCGTTCGCGGCCGACTCGGCCTTTCTGCGGGGGCTCGGCACGGCGCTCGGGCTCGAGCCTGTCGACGCGCCGGAGACCGACGACCCGGTCGCCGACCTGCGCCGCCGGGTCGAGCTCGCGCGCGAGCGGCTGGACGCAGGCGACACGTTCGTCTTCTGCCACCAGAAGACGACCGACGCGGCGGGTCACACGAAGGACCCGCGGATCAAGCAGGAGACGATCGAGCAGCTCGACGCCGCCCTCATCGGCTTGCCGGTCGACCGCGCGATCGTCTGCATCACCGGCGACCACGCGACGCCCGCCTCGCCGAGCGTGATCCACTCGGGGGATCCGGTCCCACTGCTGGTCGCGGGCCCGGGCGTGCGGGCCGATGGCGTCAAGCGGTTCGGCGAGCTCGACTTCGCCGCCGGAATCCTGGGACAGCTGCGCGGGGCCGACCTGATGCCGGTGCTGCTGAACGCGGCCGACCGGCCGCTCTTCCTCGGCTCCCGGCCGACGCCGTTCGACGGCACGGACGGCTACCCGGCCCTGCTCGAACCGCTTCTCTAGCATTCGGCTCGTGGAGGCGACGACTGCGCTCGCCCGCCTTAAGCGGATCGAGCTCTCACCAACGAGGTTCCTGCAGCTGACGCTGGTCTCGCTCGGGGCGCTCTGGCTGATCGTGCTGACCGGCGCGGCCGTGCGCGTGACCGACTCCGGTCTCGGCTGCCGCCACTGGCCGGGGTGCGAGCAGGGGCATCCGCTTCCCGCGAAGGACTACCACGCGTTCATCGAGTTCGGGAACCGCGCGATCGGCGGCGTCGTGATCGTCCTCGTGCTGCTGACCGCGGTCGCCTCGTTCTTCACGCCCGGCCTGCCGCGCCGCGGGCGGCGGCTCGCGCTCGCGGTCTTCGCGGGCACCCTCGCCCAGGCGCCGCTCGGCTACCTCGCCGTGAACACCGATCTCCACTGGCCCGTCGTCGCCGCGCACCTCTTGCTCTCGATGGCGGTGATCGCCGGCGCCGTCGTGCTGGCGTTCGAGGCGCTCGCGCTGCGCTCCGGCCGCGCCGAGCCGCTGGTGCCCTTGGAGCTCCGCCGCGCCGGGCTCGCCATCGTCGCCGCGGCCGGGGTGCTGCTCGTGACCGGCACGCTGGCCACCGCCGGAGGCCCGCATTCCGGCGGCGGCGCCGAGCACGTCGACCGGCTCTGGCGGCTGCAGCCGCTCGTCTACACGCACGCCTTCGCCGTGGGAATCTTCGGGCTCGGCCTCGTGTTCGTGCTCGGCTACCTCGCCGGGAGGCGCGACCGCGCGCCACGACTGTTCGGTCTGGGTCTGGCCGTCCTCCTCCTGCTGCTCGTGCAGATGGGGCTCGGCGAGCTGCAGTACCGCACGCACCTGCCGTGGCCGCTCGTGCTCGTGCACGTCGGTGTGGCTGCGGCCGTCTGGGGGCTGCTGATCGCCTTCGTGACGGCTTTGTGGCGTCCGCCGGCGGCTCTGGCGCAACCCCGCACGTAGACTGGACCGGTGACCGACGAGCTCCGCATCCACGACCGGCCGGAGCTCACTCGCCCGGTCCTGGTCGCCGCCTTCCGGGGCTGGAACGACGGCGCGCAGGCCGCCTCACTGGCCGCGGGCTACCTCGCCAAGACGTGGAATGCGGACCAGTTCGCCGAGATCGACCCGGAGAACTTTTTCGACTTCCAGGCGACGCGTCCGCACGTCTCGCTCGAGGAGGGCCTGACGCGGCGGATCGACTGGCCCGAGACCGGCTTCTACCACGCGCGCCCGCCCGGGCTCGACCGCGACGTCGTGCTCCTGCTCGGGATTGAGCCCAACCTCCGCTGGCGCACGTTCACCGAGCTCGTCGTCGGGCTCGCGAGCGAGCTCAGGATCGAGCTGATGATCACGCTTGGAGCACTCCTCGCGGACGTGCCGCACACGCGTTCGGCGCCCGTCACCGGAAGCGCCACCGATAGCGATCTCGTCGAGCGGCTCGGGCTCTCCGCGTCGCGCTACGAGGGGCCGACCGGGATCGTCGGCGTGCTCCACGACGCTTGCAAGGACAAGGGCATTCCCTCCGCGAGCCTCTGGGCGGCCGTGCCGCACTACGTCTCCCTGACGCCGAGCCCGCGCGGGGCGCTCGCGCTGTGCGAGCGGCTCGGCGCGCTGATCGGGGTCGACATCGACGCCGAGGAGCTCGAGGAGGCCGCGCGCTCGTACGAGGAGCAGGTGAGCGAGGCCGTCGCCTCCGACGAGGAGACCGCGACCTACGTCGAGGAGCTCGAGCGGCGCTCCGACCAGCTCGAGGACGCGGGCGATCTCCCCTCAGGCGACGCGCTCGCCGCCGAGCTGACCCGCTTCCTGCGGGAGCGCGACGAGGAAGACGGCGACGACGCAGCCGCCCGCGAGCAGTAGCCCGACCAGGAAGTAAAGTCGCACCGTGATCTGGGTCGTCCTGATCGTGGTCGTGGTGGTCGTGCTGCTTGTGCTGCTCGTCGTGGCCGCCTACAACAGGCTCGTCCGCCTTCGCAACCGCACGCAGAACGCTTGGGCGCAGGTGGACGTCCAGCTTCGGCGCCGATACGACCTGATCCCGAATCTCGTCGAGACCGTCAAGGGGTACGCCTCGCACGAGCGGGCGACCTTCGAGGAGGTCACGAAGGCACGTACGGCGGCCCAGCAGGCGCAGGGCGTTCAGCAACAGGCCGAGGCAGAGAACGCGCTCACGGCCGCGATCGGCCGTCTCTTCGCAGTTGCCGAGGCGTATCCGCAGCTCCGCGCGACCGAGAACTTCCAGCAGCTCCAGTCACAGCTCGAGGACACCGAGCAGAAGATCGCCGTCTCGCGGCAGGTCTACAACGACACGGTGCTGACCTACAACAACGCGACGCAGACCGTGCCGTCGAACGTGATCGCAGGCCTCTTCAACTTCCAGCCCAGGGAGTTCTTCGAGATCGAGGAGCCTGCGCGGGAGGCGCCGCAGGTCCAGTTTTGAGCCGCGGTGGGGTTGCGGCAGCGGCAGCGTGCCTGTGCGCGGTCGTGCTCGCCCCGGATGCGGCCGCGAAGTCGTTCGCCCTTCCTGCCTCCGACGTCCAGGCTCGGGTCGAGCCCGACGGCGCGGTCGCGGTCACCGAGCGGATCACGTTCCGGTTCGACGGGCCGTTCGAAGGCGCCTTTCGCGAGATTCCGCTCCGCGCGGGCGAGAGCCTCGACCGGATCACGGTGGCGGAGGGCGGCCGCAGCTACCGGCCCGGGGCCTCGGCCGAGCTCGGCAGCAGCGGCGCTCCGGACACCTTCGGGGTCACGCAGACGAACAAGGGCGTCCGGATCGTCTGGCACTACCGGGCCTCGAGCGAGGAGCGAACGTTCGCCATCGGCTATCGGCTGAGCGGGCTGGCGGTCGCCTACGACGACGTCGTCGACGTCAACCTCAAGGTCTGGGGCGACGAATGGAAGACCTGGCTCGACCGGCTGACCGCGACCGAGGTGCTGCCACGGCCGCCGTCGGGACCCGGGTACCGCGTGTGGGGAGCCCCCGCCTACGTTCATGGGGCGGTTACGCGGGAGCCGGCGAGGGCGACGCTCGTCGCAACCGGTATCCCCTCGCACCAGTTCGTCGAGCTCAGGGTGCTCTTCCCGCGCTCGCTGCTCACCTCGACCTCCCGGGCGCGCGTGGAGCAGGGCAATGCGCTCCCCCGGATCGTCGCCGAGGAGGAGGCAGCGGCGGCGGCCTTCGAGCGGGGGCGCGAGAAGATCCGGGACGCGCTCGATCATCTCCCGCGGACGATCCTGATCCTGCTGGCGCTCGGATTCGGCCCGGCGCTCGCGCTCCTCGCGGGCGTCTACGCCTTCTTCGGCCGGGAGCGCCGAATCGACTACGACCGGGAGTACGAGCAGGAGCCGCCGAGCGATCTGGCTCCGGCGCTTGTCCCGACCCTGCTGCGCCAGGGCGGCACGGTGGGGTCGCTCGAGTTCACCGCCACGCTCTTCGACCTGATCAGGCGCGGCCGGTACCAGGCGAAGCCCGTCACGACCGAGCGGAAGGTGTGGGGCGGCCTGCGGCACGAGTCCGTCGCTGACCTCGAGCTCACCCCCGGTTCGGCCGCCGCGCTGTCGCCCTACGAGCAGGACGTTACGGAGGTCGTGGACGGCGTGCTGGCGGGCGGGCCGGAGCGCCTGTCGAAGTTCCGGGACCGCATCGCCGAAAACAGGACTCTGAACAGCGCGCGCTTCAAGATCTTCAAGGCGCACGCCGACCACGCGGTCAAGGAGCTGCGCTGGTTCGAGAACTCCGGCGCGAAGGTTCTGGGCATTGCCTTCGCGGCCTTCGCGCTCGCTGCCGTCGTGATGCTCTGGGTGGGAATCGACGGCTTCCGGGCCGTCGCGCCGAGCTGGTCTGACGTCGTCCTCATCGCACTCGGCGTCTGCGCGGCGGTGAATGCGGCGCTTCTGCTCGCCGGGCTCACGCGCGTGCGGCTCTGGCGTCGCAGGCGCCCGGGCGCGGATCTCGAGGCGGAGCGCTGGGACGCGTTCCGTCGCTATCTCACCGACTTCCCGCGCCTGCAGGAGGCGCCCCCGGCTTCGCTCGAGCTCTGGGAGCGCTACCTCGTCTACGGGATCGCGCTGGGGATTGCCGAGCGCGTGCTCCAGGGCGCGCACCTGCTCATGCCGCAGGAGGTCCACAACGCCAGCTCGATCTACTGGATCAGCCCGAGCGGCGATCTTGGGGGCGGTGCCAGTGCGCTCGCCATCGGTGACCTCAGCTCCGGGTTCGGATCGGCCCTGACGCCCCCGTCCTCGAGCGGCTCCGGCGGCGGCTTCTCCGGCGGCGGAGGCGGGGGAGGGGGCGGAGGCGGAGGCGGCGCGTGGTAGCGGCGGCTAGCCGAAGGTGAACGCGTAGGCGGAGATCCCGGGCGTGAAGCGCAGCTCCAGCGCTCCCTCGGTCAGGTCGCGATAGCGCAGCAGCGTGTAGAGCCGGCTCAGGCCCGCGACGCGGATCGTCCTGGGCGCCTGCCCGCCGACGATCACCCGTAGACGGCCGCGCCCGCTCAGGACGAGGTAGACGTTCTGCGCGAGGAAGTGCAGGCGCAGCCTCGCGCCATGGCCGGCCACGATCCGCTCGCGGTCGACGGTCCAGCGCCCCGCGTAGGCGAGGTCGTTGAGCGGGATCTCGCGGGGGAACCGGTACTGCGCCTCCTGCTCGACCGAGAGCCGCGAGCCGACGTAGCGCTCGAGCCGCGACCAGCCCAGGTAGGACTCGGGTGTGGTCAGGTGCTGCGGCGTGCGGTCCTTGACTGACGCGAGCTGTGCGCCACCCGACTCGCCGAGCAGCGTCCGGATCGCGCGCTCGGTGCCGTCGTAGTCGCCCTCGCCCTTCTTGATCTCACGGACGTGGCCGCGGCGGTCGATCAGGTACTCGGCCGGCCAAGCGTCGTTCTGGTACGCGTCCCACGTGCCGTACCCGTTGTCGATTGCGACCGGGTAGCGGACGCCGAGCTCCTTCGACGCCTTGCGCACGTTCGAGACGACGTGCTCGAAGGCGAACTCGGGCGTGTGCACGCCGACGATCACGAGACCCGCCTTGCGATAGCGCGCGTCCCAGGCCTCGAGGTGCGGGAGTGTGCGCAGGCAGTTGATGCACGAGTAAGTCCAGAAGTCGACCAGCACCACCTTGCCGCGCAGCTGCTTCAGGGTCAGCGGGCGGGTGTGGAGCCAGTCCGAGATCCCGGCGAACTCGGGCGCCGCGCCGTAGTCGGTCAGCGACGCCGCCGCTGCCGAGGTCGCGGTGAAGCGCGCCTTGCCGTGCCGGTTCAGCTTCCCCAGCTCCTCGCGGGCGACCGAGTTGCGCTCCACCTTGCTCTGGAGGAAGTTCGTGTAGCTCGGGAACCACGTCTGCAGGTGGCGGTCGGCGTTGAACACGATCGCCAGTGCGGCCAATGCCATCACGACGCCCAGAGCGGTACGCAGGCCGCTTGCGTTCGCGCGCATGCGCCGGACCGCGTTCTGGCCGAGCGCGGCAATGGCGAGCATGGGGATTGCCGCGCCGAGGGCGTAGGCGACCGTGATCGCGATCGTCTTCCAGCCGAACTCCACGCGGGAGGCGTTGGCGGTGATCGTCGCCAGGATCGGCCCCGCGCACGGGACGAAGACGAGGCCGAGGCAGGCGCCGAGCAGGAAGCCGCCGCCGAGATCGCTGTCCGGCCGGTAGCGGCTGAACGCTGCTAGCGGCCGCTCGAGCAGCGCGCCGAACTGCGGGACGATCAGCGTCGCCGCGAGGACGAAGAGCAGCACGATCGAGAGGTTCCGCAGGAAGTCCTGCGGCAGGTGCAGCTGTTCGAGGATCCAGGTCGCGAAGAGGGTGAAGACCGCGAAGCTCGTGACGAGCCCGGCGATGATCGCGTATGGCCGCCGCCGCCCACCGGTGGCGCCCCCTGCAAACAGGATCGGGAGCACGGGCAGCACGCACGGGGAGATCGCCGTGATGATCCCCGCGCCGAAGGCGATCGGGATGAGCAGAGTGAAACGCGCGTCCATGCGCCGCCTTCCTAGTCTCGAAGAGGGCGCCCGGCGTTACGCCTCGGCGGCCGGAGCGGTTTTCTCCGGCTCCGGCGTGGGCTGGCCGCGCTTCTGGCCGTTCTGCTGGGCCTGGCCCTGTGCCTGGCCCTTCTTCTTGCGCTTGCGCCTGCGCCGCCGGGAGCGGCCGCTCGTCGCCTTCGGCGCGGGGAGGTTGTCCGCGAGCGCGTTTGCAACCTCCTGGATCGAGCCGAGCCGCTCTCGTGCGGCGTCGATCAGCTGGTTCGCGCGCGGGGTGTAGCCCTCGGCCGAGGCTAGCAGCGCCGCGCCGACCTCGCGCGACTGGTCGAGCGCCGCATTCACGAGCTTGGCCGCGTTCTCCTCGTGCCGGTGGCCGCGGGAGTTGGCGAGCGCGCCGAGCAGCCGCTTCGCCTCCGGGAACTCGGCGCTCGCGCGCCGGTCCTGCACCTTGCGCGTCGCGCGTGCCAGCCGCCACGTCCAGCGCGCGAGGATCTGCTCGGGCGCGTCCACCTTGCCCTCGCCGAGCGCGCGCAGCAGCGTGCGCACGCCCTGCACGCGGTCCTTCTCCCACGTCGGAGCTTGGGTCACGAGCGTGACCAGGTCGTCGTAGCTCGCGCGGTCGATCTTCATCGAGACGCGATCGGCCAGCGCCGTGATGCGCAGGCGGCGGTTCGGGTTCTCGGCTGCGCAGGCGTTCAGGAACTGCTCGAGGGCGCCGCGGTTCGCCTTGCCCTCGGTGAACTTCTTCACGAACTCGACCCGCTCGTCGAAGCGCACGTTGCGCCCGGCGATCGTGGCCCAGTAGAGCTGCTCGTCGTCGTCGAGGAAGCGCGGGTCGATTCGCTGCCACTCGCGGTCGATCACGGCCAGCCGCCGCTTCACGTCGGGCGTGACGGGCACAAGCCATGGCGCCGGCGAGAGCTTCCGCCGCGCGCGCCGCTGGACTCGCCGCCTCGGGGCCGGGGTGACGCGGGCGCCCTCGCGGTAGAAGTCGGCGTCGAGGAGGCTGTGCAGCGAGACGACGCGCTCGCTGTGCGTCGCACCCTTGGGCACGAAGTCGATCACGACCCCGGCCTCCTTGCGCGGGTGCATCCGCATGATCCGCCCGATGCGCTGCTGGTAGACCCGCCGCGAGGCGGTCGGGGCGAGGTGCATGCAGACGGTTGCGCGCGGTGAGTTCCAGCCCTCGGCGAGCAGCATCGCGTTGATCAGCACGTTGATCTCGCCGCGCTCGTAGGCAGCGAGGGTCTCGGCGAGCTGAACCGGGGGCGTCTTGCCGCTGACCGCCTCCGCCTTCAGCCCGACCGCGCGGAACTCCTTGGCCAGGTTGTACGCGTGCTCGACGCCCGCGGCGTAGACGATCCCGGGGGTGTTCTCGAAGCGGTCGCGGTAGAGACTCGCCGCCGCCTGGTTCAGGGCCGTGTGGTCGAGCACCGCGGCCAGGGCGCGCTCCTCGAAGTCGCCGCCGACGATCGGCACGGACGAGATCGCCGCGGCCGGCGGCACCCGCAGGCACCTCAGCGGCGCAATCAGGCCGCGCCGCGCCGCATCGCCGAGCGGCAGCTCGTCGATCGAGGCCGGGAAGACGTCGGAGACCTGCTTCGCGATCAGTTGCTCGGTCGCCGTCATGCCGATGTAGATGGGCTCGGAGAAGCTGCGGATCGCCTGGCTCGTCTTCTCGCCGAGCGCGGTGTGAGCCTCGTCGGCGATCACGAGGTGGTACGCGTCCGGGTTGAGGTCCTTGTAGTGCCGCGCGAACCACGCGTAGGTCTGGACGGTCACGAGGCTCGCGTGCTTCGGCTTGCTCCCCTTGAGGATCGCGTCCTCGAAGCGGTCGCCGTAGCCCTCGGCCGTCAGCTCGCGGTTGAACTGCGAGACGAGCAGCCGCCGGTGCGTGAGGATCAGGACGCCGAGGGTGCGCGCCGCCTCGACGAAGCCGGCCGCAGCGATCGTCTTCCCCGATGCGGTCGGGTGGCGGAAGCGGTAGCGCCGGCTCGCGCCGGGATCCTGGCCGTGGTGCTCCTCGGGAAGGGTCAGCTCGTCGCCGGGCTCCTCGAGGTGGATCCCGAGGTCGTCCTCGTCCTCGGCTTCCGCCTCCGGCCCGTTCTCCTCGGCCCCGTTGCCGTTGCCGTTCAGCTCCGGCTCTACCTGAGTCGCGGCGATCAACTCGGTCAGCATCCCTGCGAGGGCGTCCACCTGGTGCCGACGGAGCTCGGTGCCCGACGCGAGCTTCGGTGGCTTCTGGCTGAGGACGCGCTCGAGCCCGAGCATCAGCGCGTACCGGATCTTCCATTCGTACGACGGCTCGCGCGCTCCGGCATCGAGCTCGGCGATCGCGTCGTCGAGCGCGCGGCGGCGCGCCGTGTCAGGGGCGAGCACCACCCTTGGATCCTCGTCCGGGTGGAGGAAGGGCTCGCCTGCCCATGCTTCGGCCCGGAGGGCGGAGGCGGCTAGGCCGTCCGGAGCCTCCGGCGCCAGCGTCGGTTGCTCGGTCGCTTCTTGCATGTCTGCAGCACGTCGCCGTGCCGCCAATCTCAGTGAGAGAGCGGGCTCGCGCTTGGATTGCCCTGGGCGAGCGCCGCACCCGAAGCATAGCCGATCCGGAGGGCTGTGTCCTAGCCCCCGAGGCCGCCGAAGAAGGCGAATGGGTTCTGTGGAGTGACTTCCCACACCACTTCGCCGCCGGGCTCCGCCTCGCCGTGGACACGCTTGGCGAGTTCGCGCGCCTCCTCCTCCGAGCCGGTGCCGACAATCAGGTAGCGCCAGCGCCGCACGACGTCGTAGCCCTCGCCTTCGAGGGAATCGGCGAGCTCGTCGGCCTCCTCGTGCGATGGCAGCTCGACCCGCACCTCCCAGGGCGCGAAGCCGCGCTTGAGCTCGTCCTCCTCCCAGGTCTCCTCCAGGGGGTCGCCCGACCAGCGCTCCTCCTCGTGCAGCCAGTGCTCGACGTCGATCGCCGCCTCGATCCCCTCGTCCCGGAGCTCTGCCTCGACGATCTGGCGCGCCTGCTGGGCCTGGGCCTCCGACTCCGCGTAGACGAAGATCGTGTCGTCGTCCCGGGAGACGGCGAGGCGGTGGCCTTCGAGCTCGCTCGCCAGCCGCTTCGCCTCGTCCGAGCTCAGGCCCGGCCCGAGGCGTCCGACGACCCGCTCGGCGTGCTCGGCCTCGCGCGGTTCGATCTGGATGCGCCAGTCGTCACTCATGCTGCGGGCGCCCCGCGCCGATTTCGGCGAGCGGACGCCCGAACATCTTGTCTGAAATGCCGGTCTGATCGAGGTACTTGGTGATCCCGCCGAGCCAGAAGGGCCAGCCGGCGCCGAGCAGGAGCGCGGTGTCGACGTCCTTGGCCTCCGCGACGACGCCCTCCTCGAGCAGGTGATGGATCTCGTCTGCAAGCGCCTCGAGTGCTGTCTGCAGGATCTCGTCGCGCGTGCGAGGCTCGTGCGCTCGGACCGCGATCTCGTCCTTGCCGGCGGCGTAGTTGGCGAGGGTCGGCGAGGGCGCGAAGCGGTCGGGGTAGGCCTCGTGGAGGGTCTCGAGCACGTGGTTGGCGACTCGGGGGCCGACCATCTGCAGGAGGACGGAGGGCGCCATCGGCAGCCCGAGCTCGAGGATCGCCTCGTCCGCCTCGTCGGGGTCGGTGCCGTGCTCGAGCGCGTCGAGGACGACGGCCATCATGCGCGTCAGGACGCGGTTGACGACGAAGGCTGGAGCATCCGCGACGAGCACCGGACGCTTGCGCAGGCTCTCGGCGAAGGCCCAGGCGGTGGCGAGCGTCGCGTCGTCGGTGTGCGGGGTGCGGACGAGCTCGACCAGCGGCAGGACGGCAACCGGGTTGAAGAAGTGGATGCCGACGTCGGCGCCCATCTCCGTCACCGACAGGCTCGAGGTGTTCGTCGCGAGGACGCACTCCGGGCCGACGTGTTCGCGCAGCTCGGCGAAGACCTGCTGCTTGACCTCGAGCTCCTCGAAGACGGCCTCGAGCACGAGGTCGCAGTCGGCGAAGTCGTCGTAGCCGGTCGAGGTGGAGACGAGCGAGGCGAGGAAGCGGGCCTTTCCCTCGTCGTAACGGCCCTTGGCGACCTGTTCCGCCAGCGCCTCCTCGATGTGCTCTCGGGCGGCGGCCAGCGCCTCCTCGCTCAGGTCGCGCATCGCCACCGGGACCTCCAGGCGGCGCACGAAGAGCGTCGCGAGCTGGGCGGCCATCAGCCCTGCGCCGACGAGGCCGATCTTCCGGATCGGGCGCGGCTCCGCCTCGGGGCGGCCCGGTGGCCGCTTCGCCCGGCGGTCGACCAGGTCGAAGGCGTAGAGCGAGGCCTGCGCCTGCCGGCCGGGGAGCAGCTCGCCGACGGCTTCCTCTTCGGCGGCGTAGCCCTCCTCGAGGGACCAGCCCGAGAGCGCGCCCTCGATCAGCTCGAGCGCCTTGTAGGGCGCCGGCGCGGCTCCGTGGACCTGCCCGTCGAGCCTTCCGCGCGCCTTCCGTATCACTTCCGCCGCAGAGTGACTGTCACTGTGACTGTCCCCGTTGGCCGGAAGTGACAGGGCGAAGGCAATCGACTCGTCCAGGAACTCCGCCGGCTCGAGCAGGCGGTCCGCGAAGCCCAGCTCGTGGGCCTCCGGGCCGGTCAGCATCCGGTTCTGACGCATCGGGTTCGCGACGACGAACCTCACGGCCGTCTCGGCGCCCACGAGCCGCGGCGCGAGCTGCGTCCCGCCCCAGGCGGGAACGATCCCGAGGAAGCACTCCGGGCACGCGAAGTGACGCACCGCCGTGGAGATCGTGCGCGCGTCGCAGTGCAGTGCGAGCTCGACGCCACCGCCGAGGCAGGCGCCGTTCACGGCCGCCACGGTCGGGAACGGCAGCGCGAGAATGCGGCCGAAGAGCGCGTGCCCGGCGCGGCTCCCCTCGATCGCCAGCTCGCGCGTCGCATTCGGGAACTCCGTGATGTCGGCACCCGCCGCGAACACGAACGGCTTGCCGGTGATGACGAGCGCCGCCCAGTCGCCGTCCTCCAGCTGTGGCAGCAACCGCTCGAGCGACTCCAGGGCTGCTCGGCCGAAGAAGGTCGGCTTCGTGTGGTCCTCGCCGTTGTCGATCGTGACCAGCGCTAGCGGACCGGCGGCGTCTGCGAGAGCGACGCGTGCGAGCTTGAACTCAGTGTCCGGCAGAGACGTTCTCCCAGATCAGCGCCGCGCCCATGCCCATCCCGACGCAGAGCCCCGTCAGGCCGTAGCGCACGTCCGGCCGCTCGCGGAAGCCGTACGCGAGCTGGGCGAGCAACCGCACTCCCGTGGCGGCGAGCGGATGACCGCACGCGATCGCGCCACCGTAGGGGTTCAGGCGCTCGTCCTGGGGATCGACCCCGAGCCCGTCGCACCAGCTCAGCACCTGTACCGCGAACGGCTCGTTCAGCTCGAAGAAACCGATGTCCTCGAGCCCGAGGCCCGCCCGCTCCAGCGCCTTGTGCGTTGCGGGAACCGGGCCAAGGCCCATCAGCTCCGGCTCGACGCCCGCGAACGCGTACGACACGAGGCGCATCCGCGGCTCGAGCCCGTGCTCGTTTGCACCGGCCTCGGAGGCGAGCAGGCAGACCGTGGCTCCGTCCGTGAGGCCCGCAGAGTTGCCGGCTGTGACCCGCCCGCTCGGGCGGAACGGCGTCGGCAGGGAGGCGAGCCCCTCCAGCGACGTGTCCGGCCGCAGGAACTCGTCGCGGTCGGCCATGCGCCAGCCGTCGTCGGTGAAGACCGACATCGGGACGACCGTCTCGGCCATCACACCGTTCTGCCACGCGGCGGCAGCCCGCTGCTGCGAGCGCACGGCGAACGCGTCAGCAGCCTCCTTCGTCAGCTGCGGAAAGCGGTCGTGGAGGTTCTCCGCGGTCGCGCCCATCGTGACGGCGGAAGTGTCGACGAGCCGCTCGGCGACGAAACGCGGGTTGAAGTCGACGTCCTCGCCCATCGGGTGGTGGCCCATGTGCTCGATGCCGCCGGCGAGGATGAGGTCGGCGGCGCCCATCGCGATCTCGCCGGCACCGGCGGTGACTGCCGTGAGCGCGCCGGCGCACATGCGGTCGACCGCGAATCCTGGGACCGACTTCGGGAGCCCCGCGAGCAGGGCAACGTCGCGGCCGAGCGTCAGGCCCTGGTCGCCAACCTGTGCGGTCGCGGCCATGACGACGTCATCGATGCGCTCGGCAGGCGCCGTGGGGTTCCGGCGAAGCAGCTCGCGCACGACCTTGACGCCCAGATCGTCGGCGCGTGTGCGCCAAAAGACACCCTTCGGGCCCGCCCTTCCGAACACGGTCCGGACGCCGTCAACGTAGAAGACTTCGCGCAGCTCGCGCACGCGAAAGACCCTAGTCAATCGCCGCACTCTCGCCACACTCGCTTGACACACCCGCGCAAAGTCGCTCGATACGATCGCCTCGGGGAGGAGGTTGGGTGTGCCTGAACCAAGGGGCGGAACGGAGGTCGACTGGGCGGCACACCTCGCCCGTGAGGAGTCTCGCTACCGCGACGGCGAGGCGCGGCTTCCCGATGCGGATGATGCGGATGCTCGCCAGCGGCAACTGACGCGGCTGGGCAACGCAGCCGGCGGCGCTGGGCTCGCCCTCCTGATGCAGGGCCGCCTCGATGAGGCGCAAGGCTGGTTCGCCCGTGCCGCGGCGCGCTATCGCGAGAGCTTCGCGGAGGCGCCGCCGGACAGTTGGGGCCGGCCGATCGGCGCGATCAAGTCGCTGGTGCTCGCGGGCGACTGGGCCGCCGCCGAGGAGGCGGCCAGGTGGACGCTCGAAGCCGGCGCCGCGGAGGCGGGCTCCCCGATCGGGCGCTATGCCGCCGCGCTGGCTCTGCTCGTCCTCGGTGACGACAAGGCTGCCCGCCAGCATGCGGACGCGATCCGCTTGCGCGACGACTTCCCGCGCCCCGTCGGCGACGCGCTCGCTTTCCTCGCGGCACAGGACGTGCCCGGCTACACCGAGGCAGTCGAAGCGGTGCTCGAGTCCTTCGAGACGCGTGACGAATACCTCGAGGACATGCCCGTAGCCGACACCGTGCTCGTGCTGCAGGCGCTGGCGGAGCGCCGCGGCATTGCGGCGGAACTGAGCTCCTCGCTGCTGCCCTAGTCGGCCGGAACCGGGGTCGGCGGGTGCAGCACCGCCGTGATGATCAGCGGCTCCAGCGAGGGGTCCTCATCTTCGCGGGCCCTCTCGGCGAGATCTTGGATCAACTCGATCGCGCGCTCGGGCGGTATGCGTGCCGTCACCTGCGCTGAGCGGAAGGTGCCCTCGGCGCCGTGCTCGGCCCAGCCGCGCTGCACCTCCTCGAGCATCGCTGCGCGCAGGTCGGTTGTGAAGCCCGAGGCGAGCAGCTCCGGGGCGACGCGGACGGTGCGGGCGACCGCGCGGTAAGGCTTTTCGCGGCCCTGGCCGCCACCGGCGAGCTCGATCAGCCCGGCCCGCAGCAGCATCCGCACGTGGAAGTGCAGATGGCCGGGGTCGACGCCGAGCTTGTTGGCCAGCTCGCGGTTTGTCATGTGCTCGCGCTCCGTGCCGAGCGTCTCCAGAACCCGCAGCCGGAGCGGGTGGCCGAGCGCCTTCAGCTGCTCGGGACGATCGAGCGTGAGAACGTCCAAGAGCGGCTTGGGTTCCCTGGCGGCCATTGGGGAGTGCTGTATACACCGGCATTCGGCCGCTGTCTAGCCGGACAGACGGGCCGCGGCCGCGGCATCGGCCACAACCCGTGTGCGGCCGCGGGACGAGCGAATCAGGCTTGCGGGGGCCGCCGGGTCGGGCGGGCGGCCGAACGCGCGCTCCATCGCCTCGGCCTTCGACTCGCCGGTGACGATGAAGACGACCTCCGGCGCAGACGACAGCGCAGGCGCCGTCAGCGTGACCCGGTCGACGAACGGCTCCAGCTTCGCCTCCGCGGCGACCGCGAGTCGCTCGCGTTCATCGAGGCTTGGCGCGTTCGGGTAGAGCGAGGCGGCGTGGCCGTCGGGGCCCATCCCGAGGAGTACGAAATCGAGACGCGCCCCGCGCAGGAGCTCGTCGTACTCACGCGCCGCCGGTTCCGCGCCGAGCTCGCCGCGGATCCGCTGGATCTCCCGCGGCCCGGCCTCGAGGCGGTCGAGCAGGGTCTCGCGCGCGAGCCTGAAATTCGAGCGTTCGTCCTCGGGCGGCACGCATCGCTCGTCGCCCCACCACAGCGTCGCGGGGCTCCAGTCGGGCTCGCGCTCGGCGGCCAGCTCGTAGGCCCGGCCCGGCGAGGTGCCGCCGGTCAGGACGATCGAGCCGCCGGCGCGCGCAACGGCCACGAGCTCGTCCGCGATCAGCGACGCCGCCTCCTCGGGGCCTTCAGTGACCTCGAGCTCGACGCCGTACAGCGTCACTGCTCGCCGGCCGCGAGCTCGCGCGACCGCTCCATCGCCGCCTGAATCGCGTTCAGGAACGCCGCCCGCACGCCGGCCCGCTCGAGCTCGCGGATCGCGCGGATCGTCGTCCCGCCCGGCGAGGTCACCTGCTCGCGCAGCTCGACGGGGTGGATGTGCTCGTCGCGCAGGAGCTTGGCCGTGCCGAACATCGTCTGCACGACGAGCTGCGTCGAGATCTCGCGGGAGAGCCCGAGCAGGATCCCGGCCTCGATCATGGCCTCGGCGAGCAGCGCGAAATACGCGGGGCCGGAGCCGGAGACCGCTGTCACGGCGTCCATGTAGCGCTCCGGCACCTGTACGACGGCGCCCAGGTGGCTGAGCGCCTCCTCGGCAAGCCGCAGGTGCTCTTCGCCCGCGTGGGCGCCCGCGCAGATCCCCGCGATGCCCTCGTGCACCGTCGCCGGCCGATTCGGCATCGCCCGCACAACGGGCACCCCCGGCGTGATCTGCCGCTCGATCGCGGCCGTCGGGATCGCAGCGGCCACCGAGAGCACGGTCTGCTCAGGCGTGAGCACGCCACCGACCTCGCCGAGCAGCGTCTCGAAGTCCTGCGGCTTGACGGCGATCACCACGAGGGTTGCGCCCGCCACCGCCTCGGCGTTCGAGAGCGTCACGCGCACCCCGTGGCGCTCCTCGAGCTCCCGCGCCCGCTCCTCGTCGCGGACGGTGGCGACGATCTCGCCCGGCTCGCGCCAGCCGCCGCTCAGAAGTCCGCGCAGCAGCGACTCGCCGATCGTGCCGGCGCCGAGGATCGCCACGCGCCGTTCGTCCACGGCTTGAGTCTAAGCGGCTGCGGGCTTCGGCAGCGGCACGAGACCGAGGCGGTACGCGGCGAGCAGGTAGATGCTCGCGAGACCGGCCCATTCGCCGTATGGCTCGAGGAGCTCGGCGGTCTCCCAGCCCTCGACCCAGCGGCCCCGCAGCTCGGAGCACAGCTTCACCAGGCTGAGGTCGGCGACGAGCCCGCGGTCGTAGCGGCCGAGGCCTTCGAGGAAGACGACGCCCACCGACCAGGGACCGAGCCCGCGCTCCCGCAGCAGCCGGTCGGCGGAGGCGTCCCCGGGGAGCGATCGCAGCCGCTCGAGATCGACCGAGCGACAGATCCGGACGAGCGACGCGCCGCGCCGCATACCGAGGCCGAGCCGCCGCAGCTCCGCGGGGGAAAGGCGGCCCAGGTCGGCGCAGCCGGGCGGCGCGTGCAGCTCCGTGCCGGTGAGCCGCGGGGTGAGCGCGCGGATCACGTTGCGCTCGATCGCACGAGCACGCCGTGCCTGGATCAACTGACCGCACACCGCCCGCAGCAGCGCCTGCGCCACGGTCGACGTGCGCACCGGCCGCAGCCCGCGGACGCGCCGCGTGGCCTCGCCGATCATCGGGTCGCGCGCGAAGCGCCGGAGGAACTCCGAGTGGTCGTCGTCGAGGGCGAGCACGAAGCGCAGCTCCTCGATCCCCGCCTCGGTTGGGGCTCGCAGCTGCACGACGCCGCTCGCCTGCTGCCACGCGCGGCCGGCGCCGCCGCTTGCGAGCGCCGCCACGACCTCGCCGTCGATCACGGTTCGGGTCGCGTCACTGCCGCCGCGGGCGGAGTCGCGGAGGGAGTACGGGCCCCGCGGCCGGACCGCGGCCGAGATCACCGAGGCGCGCGGGCGTCGGAGCCGACGGGCTCGGACGCGAGGTCTGCGGCCTTCTCGAGCACCTCGAGCGCTTCCTCCTCGCGGCCGGCCCGGCGCAGGAACTTGCCCCACGCGCGGTACGCCTCGACGTAGTCGCGCCGGTGGCCCTGCTTCTCGAGCAGAGACGTCGCCTTCTGGAACGCGTCGTGCGCCCCGTCGGTGTCGCCCGTGAGCGCGAGCCCCTCGGCCAGCGCCCAGAGTGCGTTGCCGCGCTCGCGCGGATACTCGTCTCCGACTGCGTCAATCGCCGCCCGCGCGCGGCGAACGGCGTCGTCGCCCTCGCCCAGCGCGATGGCGCGCTTCGCCTGGTCGGTGTAGAGGTTTGCGATGTCCTCGGGCTCCGGATGTGCTCCGAACAGCTGCTCGGCGAGATCGAAGTGGCGACCCGCGTCGGCGGCCCGGTCCTGCGACATCAGGATGCTCCCGCAGAGCAGATGCGCGCGGGCAAGGTGGAGCGTGTCGTCGGTGACGTCGAGTAGCGCGATCGCACGCCTGATGTAGTCGAGCGCCGCCGCCGGGTGGTGTTGAAGGTCTGCCAGCCGCGCGAGGGACCAGTAGAGCCTGACCCGCGAGTAGGCATCCGTCATCGCGTCGGCCTGGGCGAGCGCGCTGTCGAGCACCTGCTGCGCTCGCTCGAGGTCGCCGAGGTCGGTGAGCGCGTAGCTGAGGTAGGTGGTGAAACGAACCTGTGCCGAAAGGTCCTCGGGAGCATCCTCCGAGACCTCCGTGAGGCAGCGCTCGAACAGCTCGACCGATTTGTCCGGCCGCCCTGTGGCCGCGTACGCGCGACCAAGGGTCGCGTAGACGTCGGGTCGCCCACTCGAGGTGACCGGCGAGAGCTCGAGGCCCGACTCGAGGCGCTCGATCGCGTCGGCGTTCCGCCCGGCGGCCGCGGCCGCGAGACCGAGAGCGACGTTCGCCCGTGAGGCGGCTACGGCGTCGCCCGCGGCAACCGCCTCGTCCCGCAGCTGTGCGAGCTTCCGCTCCGCGTCGCCCGGCTTCTCGGCCAGGCGAAGCTCGAGCTCGGAGTCCGCGATACGAAGCTCGCGCTCGTCGCTCTCCCGGATCTCGGACCCCGTCTCGAGGTAGTCGGCGGAGACGCCGAGCTTCTTCGCCAGCATCCTCAGGGCCTTCACCGACGGGCGCCGCGCGCCCGCCTCGATCCGCGAGATATACGCGTACGAGACGCCCGGGCTCGCTAGCTCTCGCTGCGACAGCCCGCGCTCGTGGCGCAGGCGTCGCAAACGCTGACCGATGGTCTCGGCCTGTCCCTCGAGTTCGCGCGCCACCGCGTCCATCTTGAACACAGTGGGAGACATCGTCAATCGAGAACCTCGCCTTGACAACAAATGGCTACCTCGTTTGGGTACTGCGGCGCATCACCTAGTCACTCGCACAAAGGGGAAAGGAGGTGGTCCTGTGTCCGCCAAAATTCAGCTGTTGCTGATCACGCTCGGCCTGATCGTGCTCGCGGCGCTCAACGCTTCGGCTCCGTGGGGGCCTTAGAACGTGACGACCCGGCGGGGGTCGTCACACCTGCGGCCCCCGCCCCTTCTACTTCTGTCAACGCCGAAGGGATAGGGCTATCCGCCCAGGCGCTATCGTCGGAGGATGAGCATCGACCCTCGCGTCGACATCGGCCACGTCCACCTGAAGGTCTCGGACATCGACCGCGCGCTCGCCTTCTACCGCGACATCCTCGGCTTCGACGTGACGCAGCGCCACGGCGACCAGGCGGCCTTCATCTCGGCCGGGGGCTACCACCATCACCTCGGGCTAAACACGTGGGACTCGCGCGGTGGCTCGGCGCCTCCACCCGGGACGACCGGGCTCTTTCACGTCGCGATCCGCTACCCCGACCGCGCCCAGCTGGGCGACGCGCTGAGGCGGCTCGAGGAGGCCCAGTGGCCCATCGACGGAGCGACCGACCACGGTGTCTCAGAGGCCATCTACCTGCGCGACCCAGACAACAACGGGGTCGAGCTCTACCGCGACCGGCCCGAGGACGAATGGCCGAGGCCGGCCGACGGCAAGGGCGTCGCGATGCACAACGCGCCGCTCGACCTGCAGGCGCTGCTCGCCGAGGCCGGCTGATGGCGAAGGGCTACGCGGAAGGTCCCGCGGCCGAGGAGGCCGAGCGCAGGCTCGAGGAGCTCGAGCGCGGCGCGGACATCCCGGCCCCCGACCATCGACCGGCCGTCTACGGCTCCACCGAGGACAACCCGGAGCGCCACTTCCTCGGGTGGCGAGACGAGGTCGATCCGGACGAGCTGTTCGCCTCCGGAGAGGCCTGGGGCATCACGGTCGTTCGCGCTACGGTGTAGGACGAGATGCCGAAGCAGGTCGAGCGCCTCGAGCAGGTGACCATCCGGTTCGCCGGCGACTCCGGAGACGGCATGCAGCTGACCGGAGGCCGCTTCACCAGCGAGACGGCGCTGATCGGCAACGACCTCTCGACCCTGCCGGACTTCCCGGCGGAGATTCGCGCCCCGGCCGGCTCGCTGCCCGGCGTCTCGGGGTTCCAGCTCCACTTCGCTGACCACGACATCCTCACCCCGGGCGATGCGCCCGACGTGCTGGTGGCGATGAACCCCGCGGCGCTGAAGACCAACCTGCGCGACCTCCCCAAGGGCGGCACGCTGATCGTTAACCGCGACGCGTTCACCGAGCGCAACCTCGAGAAGGCCGGCTACGAGGCGAGCCCGCTCGAGGACGGCTCGTTGGACGAGTTCCACCTTCACGACGTCCCGTTGACGAGCCTGACGCTCGAGGCGCTGAAGGAGATCGACGTCACGAAGCGCGAGGCTGAGCGCTCGAAGAACATGTTCGCGCTCGGGCTGATGTCCTGGCTCTACCACCGGCCGACCGACGGCACGATCGGCTATCTCGAGAAGAAGTTCGCCTCCAAGCCCGCGATCGCAGAGGCGAACGTGAAGGCGTTCAAGGCCGGCTGGGCCTACGGCGAGACCTCCGAGGACTTCGTCGTCTCGTATGAGATCGCGCCTGCTCCGATGGAGCCGGGCATCTACCGCAACATCACCGGCAACCAGGCGCTCGGGATGGGCCTGATCGCCGCGAGCGTCAAGAGCGGGCTGCCGCTCTTCCTCGGCGCCTATCCGATCACGCCCGCCTCGGAGATCCTCGAGCACCTCTCGCGCCACAAGCGCTTCGGCGTGCGCACGTTCCAGGCCGAGGACGAGATCGCGGCCGTCGGTGCCGCGGTCGGCGCGAGCTTCGGCGGCGCGCTCGGGGTCTGCACCTCGAGTGGGCCAGGAGTCGTGCTGAAGGCCGAGACGGTCGGCCTCGCCGTGGCGCTCGAGCTGCCGCTGCTGATCCTCGACATTCAGCGGGCAGGCCCGTCGACGGGGATGCCCACGAAGCCGGAGCAGGCCGACCTGCTGATGGTGCTCTACGGGCGCAACGCCGAGTCGCCGGTGCCGGTCGTCGCGGCCTCGACCCCGGGCGGCTGCTTCGAGGCGGCGCTCGAGGCCTCGCGTATCGCGCTGAAGTACCGTACGCCGGTCTACCTGCTCTCGGACGCCTACCTCGCGAACGGCTCCGAGCCGTGGCTCCTGCCTGACGCGGACGCACTTCCGGAGATCCCGGTCGAGTTCGCGACCGCGCCGAACCGCGACGGCGAGTTCCTCCCCTACGTGCGCGACCCCGAGACGCTGGCGCGCGCCTGGGCGATTCCCGGCACACCAGGGCTCGAGCATCGGCTCGGCGGCCTGGAGAAGCAGGACGAGACCGGCAACGTCTCGTACGACCCGGACAACCACGACCGCATGGTCAGGCTACGAGCGCAGAAGGTCGCCGGGATCGCGGCCGACATCCCGGACCTCGTGGTAGACGACCCGGACGGCGCCGATCTGCTCGTGCTCGGCTGGGGCGGCACGTACGGCCCGATCACTGCGGGCGTGCGGCGGCTGCGCAAGGAAGGCAAGCGGGTTGCGCAGGCGCACCTGACCTACCTGAACCCGTTCCCGCGGAATACCGGTGAGGTGCTGCGCTCCTACGACCGCGTGCTCGTGCCG
>Ga0307316_10000036_pt1 | contig 30780 bp, 33 predicted proteins | sample ER_DNA_356_FD_194504 | JGI IMG/M metagenome (GOLD analysis project Ga0307316, IMG submission 194504) | Bulk soil microbial communities from the East River watershed near Crested Butte, Colorado, United States - ER_DNA_356 | ecosystem: Environmental > Terrestrial > Soil > Floodplain | place... | reverse complement strand
TGACCAGGGTGATCGCGAAGAGGACGAGGCCGGTGGCGATCAGGGCGTTGATCGCGAGGCCGCTCGACTCGGGGAAGTTGAGGGCGATGTTGGCGGCGATCGTCGAAGGGTTCGCCTGGCTGATCAGGTTGAAGGTGACGGCGCCGGAGACCGAGAGGATGATCGTCACCGCCATCGTCTCGCCCAGCGCCCGACCGAGCCCAAGCATGGCGCCGCTGATCACCGAGGAGCGGCCGAACGGCAGGACCGTCATCCGGATCATCTCCCAGCGGGTGGCGCCGAGCGCCTGTGCGCCTTCCTGCAGCCGGCGCGGCGCCTGCGCGAATGCCTCGCGGGCGACGGCGGAGACGATCGGCAGGATCATCACCGCCAGCACCAGGCCGACGACCAGCATCGTCCGCCCGGTGACCGATGCCGGGCCGTTGAAGAGGGGGATGAAGCTGAGCTTTTCTTCCAGCCACTTCATCACCGGCACCGCGGCCGGACCGAGGACGAAGATGCCCCAGAGGCCGTAGATGATGCTCGGGATCGCCGCCAGCATGTCGATCAGGTAGCCGAGCGTGAGCGCGATCCGGGGCGGCGCCACGTGGGTGATGAAGAGCGCCGCCGCAACCGCGAGCGGCACCGCGACGATCACGGCGAGCGCCGCGGCCAGGACCGTGCCGAAGGCGAGCGGGGCGACGTAGTCGACGAAGCTCTTGCCCTCCGGCAACTCAGAGGCGCTGGCGGTGAGGGCCGGGAAGCCCTCGGAGAGGAGGAAGATCGCGACCCCGGCGAGCAGGACCAGGATCGTCACCGCGGCGAGAACCGCGGTGCGCGAGAAGACGCGGTCACCGAGGCGGCGGCGCCCTCCGGACGCCGCCGCCAGCAACTGGCCCGCGTTGGTCGTGGTGTCGACCGAGGCCACGTCCCTCCTAGCCCGCTTCGATCGCTTCGACCGCGGGCATCACTTTCTTCGTCAGCGCCGAGGAGAGCGGAGCCGAGCCGGCCTGTTCGGCGGCCAGTTCCTGCCCCTCGGGGCTGATCACGTATTCGGCGTACGCCTTCACGGCTCCGGCTTCGTCGGCCGAGTCGTATTTCGTGCAGGCGATCAGGTAGGAGGTAAGGACGATCGGATACGTCCCCTCGCTTTCCGTCTTGCGGTCGAGTTTGTAGGCGAACGTGTACTTGCCGGGGCTCAGTTCCTTATCGAGGGGGCTCTCCTCGAGAACCTTGGCCGCGGCCTCCGGGGTCGGTTCGGCCCATTCGTTGCCGACTTTGACCATGGCGGAGCTGAGTTCGCCGGCCTGGCTGGCGTCGGCGTAGCCGATCGTGCCTTCGCCGGCGGTGACCGCTTCGACCACGCCGGAGGTGCCGGAAGCGGCTTCGCCGCCCTTGACCGGCCAGTCGCCGCTGACTTCGAACTTCCAGACGCTCGGGACGACCTCGGAGAGGTATTCGGTGAAGTTCTCCGTCGTGCCCGACTCATCGGAGCGGTTGACCGGGGTGATGCGGGTGTCGGGCAGTTCAACGCCCTGATTGTCTTTGGCGATCGCCGGGTCGTTCCAGCTGCTGATTTCCTGGGCGAAGATCTTCGCCAGGGTTTCCGGGTCGAGTTTCAGTTCTTCGACGCCCGGCAGGTTGTAGATGATCGCGATCGGCGAGATGTAGTCCGGGACCTCGATCAGCTGGCCGGTCTTGCAACGCTGTTCGGCCTTTTCTAGTTCGCCTTCTTCGGTCGAGAGCGCCGCGTCGCTGCCCGCGTAGGCGACCCCGCCGGAGAGGAACTGTTCGCGACCGCCGCCCGACCCGACCGGGTCATAGGAGATCGTTGCGCCGCTGTTGGCGTTCTCGAATTCGGCGATCCACGCTTCCTGCGCCGCCTGCTGCGCGGTCGAGCCGGCACCGGCGATTTCGCCAGAGACTTCGCCGCCGCCGGCACCGCCGGAGGAGGAACCGCTGGTGCTGCTGTCGCTGCTGGACCCACACGCGGCAACGCCGAGCGCAAGCGCCACGGCGAAGGCGATCACCACAAGCCATCTAGAGCTGGACATCAGACTCCCTTTTGGATTCGTTCGACATAGCTGAGGCGGAGGCTCCCAGCGGCCGACCCCCAGCTTGTTACTGCTGTGTGGCGGAGATGTAAAAAAGATGTAAAAGGGCTTGGGAGCGGCTGTTTCTCACCCATCTGGGGAGAACCGGTAGCCGATCCCGTTGTGGGTGTGGATCAGGCGGCGGCCCGGGAGGGCCTCCCCCAGCTTTGCCCGCAACCGGCTGACGTAGACGTCGACGGAGCGGTCGTCGTCGCGCGGCGCTCCGCCCCAGACCTGGGAGAAGAGCTCCTCGCGGGTCATGATCCGCTGCGGATGCTCAGCCAGGCTGACGAGCAACTGGAGCTCGCGGACGGTCAGGCTCAGCGGCCGCCCGTCGACTAGCGCGGCATGCTCCTCTGGCTTGATCTCCAGCCGTCCCATGCCCGCCGAGCATGGCCGGGCGGATAGCGGGAGCGGTTACCCCGCGGTGAAGCTCTTGTGAACGATCTGTGAAGAGGTGTCCGGCAGCGGCTCCGGCTGCGTCTCGGCGCCTGCCGGCTCGGCCGCGGCGGGTCGCAGCTCCTCCTCGACGATCCCGGCCGGTTCGGGCTCGAAACGGTAGCCGATCCCGAAGTGGGTGTGGATGTAGTTCCAGCTCGGCGAGCGCTTCTCCAGCTTCTGGCGCAGCTTGCGGACGAAGACGTCGACCGAGCGGTCGCCGTGGGCCATCGCGTAGCCCCAGACCCGCTGGTAGATCTTCTCCCGCTCCAGCACCTGGCTGCGCTCCTCGGCGAGCAGGTAGAGCAGCTCGAACTCACGCCGGGTGAGGTCCAGCGGCTCTTTACCGACGAAGGCTTGGAAGCGGTCGGGCCGGATCTCCAGCTCGCCGGCGGTGAGCGGCGCGCTCTCGACCTCGCGACGGCCGCGGGTGTGGCGACGGGCGACGGCTTCGATCCGCGCCATCGCCTCCTCGGGATGGCAGGGCTTGGTCATCCAGTCGTCGACCCCGAGTCGCAGGCCGCGGACCCGCTGGGCGACCGTCGAGCGGCCGGTGACAACGACGAGGCCGAGCTCGGGCAGCATCGCGGCGACACGGTCGAGGTAGGACCAGGCTTCGTCCCCGAGCAGGGCGGGGTCGATCAGCAGGGCGTTCAGCTTCATCGCGACGAGGTCGCGCGGCGGCACGGGCCCAGTGCTGTGGCTAAGGCTCCAGCCCGCGACTTCGGCACGCTTGGCAAGGACGGTGACGAAGCCGCTGTCGGTGTCGATCACGGCGATGCGGATAGACACAGTGTATGCACGTCGGAGGCGCGAACCACCTGCGTTCACTGGATTTTCACAGGTAGGCCGAGGCGCACCCCGAATTTGCGAGAACGCGGCAAGGCTAGGCACGCGAGACTGCAATCGAGCACCTCACAGGTGCCGGATCGTCGTCTCGGATCAGAAGGTCGCCGGTCGCAGGCCGGTGGCGATGATCAGCAGCACCCCGACCCCGACCGCGTAGCGGTAGAGGACGAAGGGCCGGTAGCTGGTCGTGCGCAGGAGGCGCAGGAGGAAGGAGATCGCGAAATAGCCGGAGACGGCGGCGGCCACCGTCCCCACCACCATCGGCCCGGCCACCCCGGGCGGGAGACCTTCATGGGCGGCGCTGGCGGCCTTGTAGAGGGTGGCGCCGGCGACAGCAGGAATCAGCAGCAGGAAAGAGAAGCGAGCGGCCGAGTCGCGGTCGAGGCCGAGCCAGCGGGCGGCGGTGATCGTGATGCCCGAGCGCGAGGTCCCGGGCGCCAGCGCCAGCACCTGGGCGAGGCCGACGATCCAGCCATCGCGCAGGTCGGTGTCGCCGAGGTCGCGACGCTGCGGCATCCGATCGGCGTAGCCGAGCAAGGCGCCGAAGATGATCAGCTGGATCGCGATCATCCATGGCTCGCCAAGGTGTTCGTCGATGAAGCTCGAGCCGAGGCCGCCGATGATCACCGCCGGCACCGTGCCGATCGCGATCGTCACCGCGAGCCGCTGCTCCTGCGTCCTGATCGCCCGCTGCCGCAGCGCCTGCCAGAAGCCCCGCAGCAACATCACCACCTCGACCCGGAAATAGGCCACAGCAGCAACCAGCGTGCCGGCATGGAGGGCGACGTCGAAGGTCTTGTTGAAGGCCTCGTGGTCCTGCAGGAACGTGTAGCTCTGCAGCCACGGGACCAGGATCAGATGGCCCGAGGAGGAGATCGGCAGGAACTCGGTAAGGCCCTGGACTACCCCCAGCAGGAGCGCCTCGAGGTTCGACATCGGCGGGCATCCTATGCCGCGGCGCCTGACGTTGCGCTAAATTCCCGCCCCGTGAAGCGCCTCGCCCCCACGCTGGCCTCTCTTCTGGCCTTTATGTTGATCGCCGCTCCAGCGGCTTTCGCCTCCGAGGGCGTCGGTCTCGCCGGCCCGACCGATGACAAGACGGTGACCTTCTTCTGCTTCGGCGTGATCTTCTTCTTCGCCGCCCTGGTGATCGTCCTCTCGCTGATCCAGAACAAACTGGAGAAGCGCAAGGAGCAGCGCCGCGCCGACCTGGCGCGCTTCAACTGACGGCCTGAACAGACGCCTGCCGGCGTCCTCAGTCGCTCGCGTGCGGAGCACGCCACGCTCCCTGCGTCCTTGGCAGCCGCCTGTTCAGTCTCGTCAGGGCGTTAGGACAACCTAAAGCCGGTCAATAGCCGTTTCTCGGCTTCGCCCTCGACCTTGGCGACGACTTCGACTTTGCCCTCGAGGGGGGTGTCGCGGATCTTGGTCGCCAAGAGGTCGTCGACCTGGAAGATGCCGGCGGAGTTGTTGAGCTGGATCTCGATCCGGATCGGGCGGTCTTCGCCGGACTCGATCCGGACCTCGTCGATCGCGGCGGCGGAGATCGAGTGGATGCCCTCGTGGCCTTTCTCGAGCGGGATGCGGGTGCGGCCCTGGGCCATGTCGAGGGCGTCGGCGACGCGGACGACGCCCGCCTCGAGCGTGTATGGCTCGCCGCGGCGGCGGTGGCCGATGATCGCGTGGAGGATCTCCGAGGCGACGACGGTCCGCTCCGGCTGGCGGTAGACGTCCGCGAGAAGGCGGTCGAGGGCGCCGCTGGCGAGGAAGAGCGAGTAGGCCTCGTGATCGGCGCGGTGGATCGACATGCCGACGTCGTGGAGGAAGGCGCCGCCGGCGACGACGACCTCGGCGTCGCGGTCGCGCATCCCGTGGTCGACGACCATCGCCGGCTCCACCCCCGCCCGAACCAGCAGGCGCAGCAGGCGCAGGGCGATGTTGAGGACGATCTGCATGTGGACCCAGGAGTGGTCCGACATGCCCAGCCGCTCGGCGTGGACCTGGGTCATGTACCACCAGGCCCGCACCTGCTCGTCTGAGTTCACCGCCTCGAGGAAGCTCTCGAGCTTGCGGTTGCCCCGGGTCGGCGCCCGCACCCGCGCCTCGGCCACCGCCTCTTTCGGCGGTTTGCGTTTCGGACCCTCGGGATCCGGAGCCGGAACTTTCTCCTCGCTCACGCGGCTGATCGTAGGCTCAGCCGCAGACGGGCCAGGGGCTCGAGCCGGACGCCGCGTAGAGGAGCGCCGCGCGGTAGTCCTGCTCGGCCACGGAGGCGGCGGCGGGGTCGCCGCTGCCGCCCATCGAACTCCAAGTCGCATAGTCGAACTGGAAGAGACCTCGGTAGGTGCCGTCGGAGGAGACGGCGGTGGGGTCACCCCCGGACTCGCAGGAAGCGATCGCTTCCAAGGTCGAGAGGGAGATGCCACCCGGCAGCTCGGCTAACTGTTCTTCGCGTTCCCGCTCCCGCTTACGAGCGGCGGCGCGTTCTTCGGCCTTGATGTCGTGGGCGATCGTTTGAACTAGGCGGTGGAAGCGATGGACGGGCGGCTGCAGCGCCTCGATCCGCACCGGGTGAGCCGGCCCCACGCTGGGACTCGAGGTTGAGCCACTGCCGCCCGCGGCCAACGCGGCCGCTGGGAAGACGAGCAAGGCGAGCAAGATCCAAATGAAATGTTTGCGTATTATGAGCAAGCGCAAAACCGTGAGGGTTCCGGCCGCTTTCGTGTGTGGCGGCGGTCACAGAAGCCCGAGAGGTCGTAACACTGCACACAAACTCAGGCGTGGACAGCTTGTCTCGTTCCGGTGACTTGATCGCGATCTTGCGGCGCTAGGCCGCTTTTGCGACCAACAGCCGCAGATCCGGCAGCGTCCGGAAGGACTTGACGTCGACGCTGCCGTAGCCGGTCTCCCCCATCCAACGAGAGACCTCCTCGACCGTGTAGGTGTCCGCACCCGAGGTGAGGTGGAAGAAGAGCCCGAGGATCGAGGCGGTATTTGCCTGCTGACCGCCGGGGCGGTCGTAGAGGTCGAGGACCGCGAACGGCGAGCCGGGCCGCAGCACGGCGCGGATGCGGGCGAACAGCGTCCGGATCTGCTCAGGCGAGAGGTGGTGGATGATGTTGAAGCACATCGCGCCGTCGTAATGGCCCTCGTAATCGACCTCGAACATGTCGCCGACGAGGTGGCGGACGCGGTCGCCCATCCCGGCTTCGGCGACGATCTGCTCCCCCACCCTGGCGCTACCGGGCAGATCGACGATGGTTGCCCGTAGGCCCTCGTGCCGCCGGCAGAGCGCCATCGAGTACTCGCCGTGGGCGCCGGCGACGTCAAGAACGGAGTGCGCGCCCTTGGCGAGCGGGATCGCCTTCGCGACTTCGGCGCTGGAGAGGCGCGCCAGCTGGTACTGACCGCGGATGTAGGAGCGCCAGTAGGGATGGTCGGCGTCTTTGGCGTGCAGCTCGGCGTGGGTGCCGTCGCGGACGAGGTCCTCGAGGCGCGCGTACCAGTCCCAGTATTCGGCGGTGTCGGCGAGGAAATCGCCGAGGTAGGTGTCCGAGCGCGGGTCGAGCCAGGGCCGGCCGCTCTTGGTCATTTCGTAGCGGCCGTCCGGGTTCTGGCGGACGTGCCCGAGCGAGGCGATCACGTCGAGAACGCGCGCCGTCCCGGTTTTTTGCAGCCCCAGGTGCTCGGCCAGCTCCCCCGCCTCACGCGGCCCCTCGGCCAGCGCCGCCAGCATCCCGGTCCGTTGCGCGACCTGCAGGCAACGCGCCACCGGCATCGCGAACATCGCCTCGCCGATCGGCGTCGGCAGCTTGTTGAGCAGCAAGCCCAGGCGCTCGACGGGTCCATCGGGGACGGCAGCGATCCGCATCGATCCCACCCTATCCGCGATCATCGAGCTATGGGAGAGGCGCCGACTTCACGCTTGCTGCTGGCCTGCCCGGACCAACCGGGGCTGATCGCCCGCGTCAGCGGCTTCCTCGCCGAGTCGGGGTTGAACATCGTCGACGTCGACCAGCACTCGAGCGGCGAGGGGCGCTTCTTCATGCGGATGGTCTTCGACCGCATTCCGGACAGCGAGCGCGAGGGCCTGGAGCTGCGCTTCGCCCGGGAGATCGGCGAGCCGTTCGCGATGGACTATGAGTTCCACGACACGGGGCGCATCCGCCGCCTGGCGGTGATGGTCTCGCGCGAGGACCACTGCCTCTCCGACTTGCTCTGGCGCTGGCGCAACGGCGACCTTGGCGGCGAGATCGACTGCGTCATCTCCAACCACCCGGACCACCGGGATCAGGTCGAGGCGGTTGGGATCCCCTTCCACCACGTCTCGGTCGAGCCGGCGACCAAGACAGCGGCAGAGCGGCAGATCCTCAACTTGGTTGAGGACGTCGACCTGCTCGTCCTCGCCCGCTACATGCAGATCCTCTCCGAGGACTTCCTCCACGGCCTCGAGGCCCCGGCGATCAACATCCACCACAGCTTCCTGCCGGCCTTCGTCGGCGCCGACCCCTACCACCGCGCTTACGAGCGCGGGGTCAAGCTGATCGGCGCCACGGCCCACTACGTCACCGCCGAGCTCGACGCCGGGCCGATCATCGCCCAGGACGTCGAGCCGGTCGACCACCGCGACGAGGTCGCCGACATGATCCGGATCGGCCGCGACATCGAGCGCCTGGTGCTGGCGCGAGCGGTGATGGCGCACCTGGACGACCGCGTCCTCCTCGACGGCGACCGCACGATCGTCTTCTAGCGATGAGCGCGCTGCCGCCTGGATCCTCAGCGCCGGCCTTCATCCAGGGCTTCCGCTACCTCCGCGACCCGCTCGGGTTCATCTCCCGCTACCGGGAGCGCTACGGGGACATCTTCACCGTCCGCTTTCCCTTCTTCGGACGAATCGTCTACGTCGCCAGCCCGCAGCTGGTGAAAGAGGTCTTCACCGGCGCACCGAACATCTTCCACGCCGGCGAGGCGAACGCGACTGTGCTGGAGCCGGCGCTCGGGCCGAACTCGGTCCTCACCCTGGACGACGAGCCGCACCTGCGCCAGCGCAAGCTGCTGCTGCCGCCCTTCCACGGCGAGCGGATCCGCCGCTATGGCGAGCTGATCGAGGAGGTGACGCGGCAGGACATGGACACCTGGCCGGTCGGCGAGCCCTTCGCGCTGCACCCACACACGCAGCGGATCACGCTGACCGTGATCCTGCAGGCCGTCTTCGGGATCACCGACGAGGCGCGGATCGACCGCGCCACCGTGCTGATCAACGAGTTCTCCGACCGGGTGACGACGATCACCCGGATGCCGTTCCTGCGCCGCGGCCTCGGCCGCCGGCTCGGCCCCTGGCGGCGCTTCGTGCGGGCGCGGAACGGGCTCGACGCCTTCATCTACGAAGAGATCGCACTCCGGCGGCGGGAAGCCGAGGGCGAGGAGCGCGACGACGTCCTCTCGCTGCTGCTGCAGGCTCGCCATGACGACGGCTCGCCGATGTCGGACGCCGAACTGCGCGACGAGCTGGTGACCGTGGTCGGCGCGGGGCACGAGACGACCGCCACCGGCCTCGCCTGGGCGCTGGAGCGACTGCTGCGGACGCCGGCGGCGCTGGAGCGGCTGCGCGAGTCGATCGCGGCGGGCGAGGACACCTACCTCGATGCCACGGTCCGCGAGACGCTGCGGGTGCGGCCGGTAGTGATCGACGTCGCCCGCAAGCTGACGCGGAAGGCAAGCATCGGCGGTTACGAGCTGCCCGCCGGGATGTTCGTGCTGCCGGCGATCGCCGCGGTCCATTTCCGCGACGACCTCTACCCGGCGCCCCGCGAGTTCCGGCCCGACCGCTTCCTCGACGGCAAGGCCGACAACTACGCCTGGATCCCGTTCGGCGGCGGCGTCCGCCGCTGCGTCGGCGCCGCCTTCGCCGAGTTCGAGATGCGGATCATCCTCCGCGAGATCGTCGGCCGGGCGCAGTTGCGGGCGCCGGACCCGACCCCGGAGAAGGTCGCGACCCGCCACATCACCCTGGCGCCGGCGAAGGGGACGCAGGTCGTGCTGGAGCAGCCGATGGCTCAGGCGGTCGAAGCGGTCTCTGCTTCGTCCTGAGCGGCTTCCCACTCTTTGTAGAGCTCTTCGACCGCGGCCTTCGCTTCGGCATGCCGTTTCGTCGCCCGCTCGATCCGGCCCGGGCTCGACCAGGCGGCGGGATCGGCGAGCTCGTCCTCGAGCTTTTGCAGCTTCGCCTCCGCTTTCTCGATCCGCTGCTCGAGCTTCGCCGCCTTGCGCGCGGCTTTCTGCGCCGGCTTCGTGGCGCTGTACTTGTTGCCGCCGACGCTCCCCGAAGCCGCTTTCGCCGCCGCGGTCGCCTCGGCCGAGCGCTCGTCGCGCCGCCGCTGGTACTCGGCCCAGCCGCTCGGGTGGCTCTCGAGCTTGCCGTCCTCGCAGACGAGGGTGCGGCTGCCGACCGCCTCCAGCAGCGCCCGGTCGTGGGAGACCAGCAGCACCGATCCCTCGAACTCGGTCAGCGCGTCCTCGAGCGCCTCGCGACTCTCGATGTCGAGGTGGTTGGTCGGCTCGTCGAGGACGAGGACGTTGGCGCCGGAGGCGACGAGGATCGCCAGCGAGAGCCGCCGCTGCTCGCCGCCGGAGATGTCGGAGAGCTGTTTGTTGACATCCTCACCGGAGAAGAGAAACCCGCCGAGGAGCGCGCGCGCCTGGTTCTCGTTGAGGCCGGTTTCGCGCTTGGCGGCGTCGAGGACCGAGCCGGAGCCCGCCGCGGTCTCGGCGTGCTGGGAGAGGTAGCCGATCTTGACGTTGTGGCCGGTGCGGACGCTGCCGGTCGCCGGCTCGCGCTGCCCCGCCAGGGTCTCGATCAGGGTCGTCTTGCCGGCGCCGTTGGGGCCGACAAGGACAACGTGTTCCTCCCGCTCGATTTCCAGGTTGGCGGCAGCGAGCAGCGTCCGCCCCGGCACCTCGAGCGTGCCGTTGACCATTTTCAGGACGATCCGTCCCGGCCGCTCCGGTGGCTTGAAGTGGAAGCGCAGGCTGCGGGTGTCGCGGCGTTCGGCGCGCGGGCCGTCACGCTTCTTTTTCTCGATCTGTTTGACCCGCGACTGAGCCTGGCGCGCCTTCGTCGCCTTGTAACGGAAGCGCTCGACAAAGCGCTCCATCCGCTCGATCTCCGCCTGCTGGCGCTCGATCGCTTTGCCGAGAGCGATCTGCCGCGCCGCCTGCTCCTGGCGCCAGGCGTGCCAGGGGCCGGCGAAGAAGCGGGCGCGCTGCGCCTCCAGCTCCAGCACCGAGGTGCCGACCGCCTCGAGGAACCAGCGATCGTGGGCAACGAGGACGACGGCGGCGTCCTGTTCGACCAGGTAACCCTCGAGCCACTCCAGCGAGGGGATGTCGAGGTGGTTCGTCGGCTCGTCGAGGAGCAGCAGGTCCGGGCGGGTGGCGAGGGCGCGGGCGAGCGAGGCGCGGGTCAGCTCGCCGCCGGAGAAGGTCGCGAGCGCGCGGCCGGTCTGCTCGTCGTCGAAGCCGAGGCCGTGGAGGACCTGCAGCACCTGGTCGCGCCAGCGGTAGCCGCCGCCCGCTTCGAGCCGCTGCTGGGCGCCGGCGTAGGCGTGCATCGTCTCCTCCTCGCCGTCGCCCATCGCCGCCTCCAGCCGCGCCAGCTCGGCCTCGGTCTCGAGCATGTCGCTGCGGCCGGAAAAGACGTACTCGCCCAGGGTCGCCTGCGAATCCCGCGGCGGCCGCTGGTCGTGGAGGGCGACGCGCGCGCCCCGCTGTACGCTCAGCGAGCCCGAGTCGAGCGCCAGCTCCCCCGCCAGCACCCGCAGCAGCGTCGACTTGCCGGCGCCGTTGCGACCCGAGAGCGTCATCCGTTCGCGCGGCTCGAGCTTGAAGGAGACGTCCTCGAAGAGGAGCTTGCCGCCGACGTAGACGTCGAGGTTGGTTGCGGTCGCGATCGCCATGTTGCTCCCAAGGTAAGTGAGAGACGGGGGAGGGGGCCCGCCGGACAACAGCGGGGAGGGTCCGGCGGACCCCCTCCCCCGTCTCTGCCGACGGTTCCGGCCGTAAGCTACGGCGATGGAGAGGGATGAGCTGCGGGCCATTCAGGCGCCGTTGAAGGAGGGCTACGAGGAGTCGCCTGAGAGCGCGGTTGTCACGCTGCAGGCCGAGGGAATGCTGGGTGAGGGGATCTCCTGTTCGGTTCAGACCGGCCGTGCGCTGGCCGAGGCCGGCCTCCACCCCGCCACTGGCGGCGACGGCACGCAGCTCTGCTCCGGCGACATGCTGCTGGAGGCGCTGACCGCTTGCGCCGGGGTGACCCTGCGGGCGGTTGCCACCTCGCTTGGCATCTCCATCGGGGGCGGGAGGGTCCACGTCGAGGGCGATCTCGACTTCCGTGGCACCCTCGCCGTCGACCGCGAGGTGCCGGTCGGCTTCAAGGCAATCCGCCTCCGCTTCGACCTTGATACCGACGCGGATGAGGAGGAGCTCGCGACGCTGCTGAAGCTGACCGAGCGCTACTGCGTCGTCTTCCAGACGCTGGCGAACCCGCCCGAGCTCTCGGCGACGGCCGAAAGCTGAGTCCGCCGGTCCGATTCACGGCTATGCGGAACAAATGACAGGAGCACTAGCTGTACCTGGCAGCGATCTGCTCGATCGTCCCCATCGTCCGGAGCGTGCCCGCACCTAGGACCGAGTCGATCGCCTTCAGGTCCAGGTCCGCTTCGCTGATCCCGCCGCTGGGGAGCCAGTAGAGCTCACAGCCCTCGATCGCCAGCAAGTCCTCGTCGCTTGCCAGCGCCAGCGCTTTCTTCTTCGCCGCCGTGCTCGGCTTCTTCTTCAGCAGCGAGACCTGGAGCTTGCCCTTCGAGCCCCCGGCCTGCTTCGACGTGAACGGCTGCTGCGCTGCGATCGCCGTTACCTCCTCGATGCTGCGCAGGAACACCGGCACGTCATATCCGAGCCTCTCGTCCAGCACCGCTTCGATCCGCTCCGCCAGCTTTCCCTCGCTCTCACGACCGGCGGCCGAGAAGATCACGTTGCCGCTGGCGCGAAAGGTCGCCACCTCCTCGAACTCCATCTCCTCGAAGTGGCGCCGCAGCTCCTCGTTCTTGATCCGGCGGCCGCCGAGGTTCATCCCTCTCAGAAAGGCGACGTAGCGGCTCATGCCGCGACCCTAGTGGCTAGCGGTCGAACGAGGGCGATGTCGACGCCGCCGGACCGCTCGCGCGCGGGACGCGTTGGCGAGCAGCCTGGACAACGCCCGGTCCCGCCGCCACTCCCACGGGGTCCGGAGGCCCTTGGCCTTGTTACACGGGCGGCAGGCGGCGACGAGGTTGCTCGGCGAGGTCGCGCCGCCCCGCGCCCGCGGCGCGACGTGGTCAACCTCGGTCGCCTCCTTGCCGCAGTAGCGACAGGTCCAGCCATCGCGGTGCAGAACCGCACCGCGCAGGAGCGGGTGGATTCGGCGCTGGGCGGGATCCCGTGCGGCCGGGTCCCAGTGCAAAAGTGGATTGGAGAGATCGGGAATCATCTGTCGAACTGCAGCCCCTGCCGACCTGCTCTGCAGTCCCTGGAAACCCTTCCCGCCGGAAAAGGTTTCGCTCCTAAGCCGAGTTTTATCTCGTCCGCCGCTCCTCGAAGTCCTCGGCGACGGCGGCCAGCTCGGCCAGCGTCATCCCGAGGCCGACCGCGATGCGTCTGGCCGTCGCCCAGCGGGGATTGCCCTTGCCTTTCTCCAGTCGCGAGACCTGACTCGGATCGAGCCCGACGCGCCGCGCCAGCGCGCTCTGTGTCAGCCCCTTCTCGGTGCGGAGTTTCCGCACAGCCCAGGCGAAGCCGCGCTGAGGTTCCCTGCCACTGGTCACCCCGGCAGCTAATTCGTTCCGCGCCTCCAGTTCCACAGAGGGAAGCGCAAGTACTTGAAGAGAACAGGTCGATCCCCTGGTGGGGGTGACCCGCTGTTGATGGAGGCGCCGAGATTCGAACTCGGATCCGCGGACGCGGTGCGAGGGTGTCTACAGGTTTAGCTGGCGCTTGATTCTCGTCTCCCGGGGTCCGCGCCAGCGGGCACTGCGGGAGATAAAGCCCCTTCGATGTTCCCTGGCGGTCGGGGCGATCCGCCGGGGTGAGCCCACTTCTGAAGCCGGTGCCCCTCCCCGTGGGCGAGGGAGGACCGACTCTCACAGCGCTTAGCTTCTAACTAAGCGGCGAGGGCGAACTCATGGTCCGCACGTATTGGTTTGTGCTGGGGTTTAACGAGGCCTCCAGCAACCTCGACCTGCAACCGTTCGCACGAGTCGACCACGTCGAAGCCTGTCGCCCCCGTGCTGCGATGCCTTGTCATTGTAGGTGACTCGGGGTACGGGACCGGGCTATCGGGCCGGCATGGGCGACCTGAAAGGATGCGCCCGTGAGCGAGCGCCGCTACGACGCGATCGTCCTCGGCGCCGGGCCGGCCGGCGAGGTCTGCGCTGGGCGACTGGCCGAAGGCGGGCTGCGGGTGGCGATCGTCGAGCGCGACCTGATCGGCGGCGAATGCTCCTACTACGCCTGCATGCCCTCGAAGGCGCTGCTGCGGCCGGCCGACGTCCTCGCCGAGGCGAAGCGGGTCCCCGGCGTGCCGACCGGAAACGGAGAGCTCGAAGCGCAAGCGGTTCTCGACCGCCGCGACGAGGTGGTGCACGACCTCGACGACTCCGTCCAGCTGCCCTGGCTGGAAGAACGCGACATCGACCTCTTCCGCGGCAATGCCCGTTTCGACGGCGAGCGTCGGGTGCTGGTCGCCGACGAGACGCTGGTCGCCGAACGGGCGATCGTCATCGCCACCGGCAGCAAGGCGGCGATGCCGCCGATCGAGGGCCTCGACCAGGTCGAGGCCTGGAACAACCGCACCGCGACCGCCGCCAAACAAGTGCCCGAGAGCATGATCGTCCTCGGCGGCGGACCGGTCGGCAGCGAGCTCACCCAGGCCTGGGCGAGCCTGGGCACGCGCGTGACCCTGATCGAGGGGGGCGACCACCTGCTCTCGCGCGAGGAGCAGTTCGCCGGCAAGGAAGTCGCCGACTCGCTGCGCGAGCACTTCGGCGTCGACGTCCGCACCGGGACGAAGGTCGAAGCGGTGCGGCCGCAGGGCAACGGCGTGGTGGCGAGCCTCAGCGGCGGCGAGACGGTCGCAGCGGCGGAGATCCTCGTCGCCGTCGGCCGCGTCCCCAACACCGCGGACCTCGACCTCGAAGCGGCCGGGGCGAAGGCGAACGAGCACGGCTTCCTCGACACCGACGCAACGATGCGGGTCGGCGACAGCGACTGGCTCTACGCGATCGGCGACGCCAACGGCCGCTCGCTCTTCACCCACATGGGCAAGTACCACGCCTGGATCGCCGCCGAGAACCTGCTCGGCCGGCGAGCAGAGGCGATCGCCGAAGGCCTGGGCTCACCCCGCGTCACCTTCACCGATCCCCAGGTAGCCGCCGCCGGCAAGACGCTCGCGCAGGCGCAGGAAGCCGGCATCGACGCCCGCGCCGTCGACGTCCCCACCGACGGCACCCCCGGCGCCAGCTTCCAGGGCAAGGGCACCGGCGGCACCTCCCGCCTCGTCGTCGATCAGGCTAAGAGCACGGTCATCGGCGCCACCTTCACCGGCTTCGAGACCGCCGACTTCCTCCAAGCAGCAACGGTGGCGATAGTCGCCGAAATACCGATCTCAAAGGTAAGGCACGCAATCGCGCCGTATCCGAGCCGCAGCGAGATCTGGCTAAAGCTGCTGGAGCGCTACGAAGAACCCAGCTGAGGCGACCGCGCCGGGGGAGCCGGGAGGGGGTCCGCCGGACACTCCCCGCTTTTGTCCGCCGGACCCCCTCCCGGCTCCCTCTCAGACGGTCGAGCGACTCTTGAGGTCGTCCAGCATCTCCTGCGGGAACCCCGCAACCTGGTCAAGGTCATCGACCGACTGAAAGCCGCCCAGCCGCTCGCGATGCGCCAGCAACCGAGTCGCCTGCGTCACCGAGAGGTTCTGCTCGCGCAGCTGCTCGAAGGTGACCGTGTTGAGGTTGATCTGCTCGCCCCCTCCTCCGCTGCCCCCGATCGGGCGCGCGGCGGGGTCCGGGACCGAATAGTTCGGGGTAGAGACGGGCGCGGGCGGCTCGGCCGCACGGGGCTGCGGCGGAGGCGGCGGCGTCGGCTGCTCAGGCGCCTGCGGAGGCTGGTTGACCGGAGGCGGAGTCGGCGCAGCTTCGAAGGGCTGGGTCTCGGCCGGCGTCGGTGGTGCAAAGGACTGCGGCTCCGGCGGCGCCGCGAAGGACTGCGGCGGCGGGGTCGGCGGCGCGAACGGTTGTTTCGGCTCTGCTGCCGGCGGTGCCGGCGCGGGGGTCGGCGCTCCGCCGCCCTGCACCGAACGCACAGCGGCCTGCTCGGCCTCGACGGCGCGGCGCTCGGCCTCGCGTGCGCGCTCTTCGGCCTCGGCGACGCTGCGGCGCATCTCCTCGAGGCGCTGGTCTTTGGCGGCCTCTTCGGCGCGCCGTTCCTCCAGCCGCTTCGCATCGGCCGCGCGTTCTTCGGCGGCTTTGGTCCGCTCTTCGATCTGGCGCAGGCGCTCTTCGGCTTCCTTCATCTCGCGCTCGCGGCCCGCGCGTTCTTCCTCGAGTCTCTGCTCGGCGCTGCGTAGGTCCACGGGCGGCGCGGGGACTGCCTGCGGCGCCGGCGGCGGAGCATCCTGAATCGGCTGCGGCGGCTGACCGCCCGACGGGATGCCGCCATGCTGCTGCAACTGCTCGGCCGCTTGCAGACGCCGGTCGGCCTCAGCGCCAATCCGCTGCTGCTCGGCCCGCACTTCGGCGACCTTGTCGCGCACCCGCTGTTCGGCCGCGGCCGGGTCGTAGTCGCCCGGCGCGGGGGCGCCGCCGGGAACCGGCGGCGGCATCGAAGGCACCGCCGAGAGCTCGCCGGTTGCCGGCTGCACGGTGGTCGCCTCCTCCCATGGGGGCAACTGACCAGAGGGCGGCACCTGACCGGTCGCCTGCGCTTCGGCGACGGCGCGTTCGTTGGCCACGCGGGCCTCTGCCAGCCGCTGTTCGGCCTGCGCCTGCTCACGCTTCTTCTTGCCGCCGAGCTTGAGCCCGAACAGGCTCATCTCGGTAAAGCCGCCCTTCTTGCCCTGCTGCGGTTCGGGGGCGGGCGCCCCTCCCGGGGCAGGGCCAGCTCCGAGGACGGCGGCATCGGCCGCAGGCGCTGCCGCGGCGGCGGGCAACGGCTGGCCCTTCTTCTGCGCTCGGCGCCGTGCCTTCTCTTCCTTGCGGCGCTCCAGCTCGGCTTTGCGCGCCTCGCGCATCTGAGCCCGTTTCGCCCGCTGTTCCTCCCGCTGGCGGCGCTTGCGCTCCTTCGCAGACTCGTTGGCGGGAACAGGAGCGGCACCGGGGATCGGCGGCGGCGAGGCCCCGGGCGGCGGAACCGACTGGCCGGCTGCGACAGCAGCGGGCGCTGGCGGGGGCGGGGCCGCGGCGGGCACGGCAACGAGCTCACCGGTCTGACCTGGGATTCCAGGCTGAGGAGCGCCGGGCTGCGCGGCGGCGGCCTGAACTCCGGGGGTCAGAGGGGCGGCGGGGGCGGGCGGGGCGCCCGGCGCCTGGGTCGGCGCACCCGCGGCCTGTGCCGCTTTTTTCTCTTCCTTCTGCTTTGCGCGCCGCTGCGTGACCCGCACGATCAGCAGCAGAACCAGGATTGCCACCAGGAGGGCGGCGACGAAATAGCCGGTGTGGTCGCTCACGTAATCACTCGCCTTGTCGGGGAAGGACTTTGCATTGGCCCGCGCCGGAGCGGCCATCACAAGCGCGATCATCCCAGCGCCGGCGGCGGGCAATTTCTTCATCGGCCGCATTGAGCTGAATCCTCCCATTTGGTCCTCCAGTTTCAACCTCAACGCATCCTTCCCTTGAACTCGCGCTCGACCTCGCGGCGAACGTCGCGGTCGGCGATCTCCCGGCGCCGATCCCGACCCTCCTTGTTTCGCGCCAGGGCCAGCTCCACCTTCGCCCGCGGTCCTTTGAAATAGATCCTGGTCGGGATCAGGGTCAAGCCTTTCTGGGCGGTCTTCCCGACCAGCCGCTCGATCTCCTCCTTGTGCAAGAGCAGCTTCCGCGGCCGCTCGGCATCGTGGGCGTCGACCGCCGCGTACTCGTAGGGCGGGATATGCAGCTTGCGGAGCCAAACCTCGCCTTCTTCGACCACCGCGTAGGCGTCGGTCATCTGCGCCCTGCCGCTGCGCAGCGCCTTCACCTCGGAGCCCTTGAGGACGATCCCGGCCTCCATCTTCTCGTCCCACTGGAACTTGTGGCGGGCGCGGCGGTTGGTGACGACGTCGCCGGACGCCGGCTCGCGTTTCTTCTTGGTCTTCTTGCTCATTTGGGGTGGCTCACTCGGACTCCTCGGGCTCCTCCAGGACATCAAGCTCCGCCCGACCGCGTGCCGCATCGACTCCCGCCACCCGGACGGATATCGGATCTCCGAGCCGCACGCGGGTCCCCGACTCACGTCCGACCAGTGCCACCTCGGCCTCGTCGAGCTTGTAGTACTCGCCAGGCAGCCGCCGCGCCGGCAGCATCCCCTCGTAGACGTCGCCGAGCTCGCCGCGGAAGGTGACGAAGGCGGCGGAGCGGATGACCCCGGAGACCTCGCCCTCGAAGACCGCGTCGAGCCCCCGCGCCCCCAGCTCGCGTTCGAGCAGGTAGGCGGCGCAGACATCGTCGGCTTGGCGCTCGATCTGCGCCGACTCACGCTCCCGGGCCGAACAGTCGGCGGCGGCGTCGCGTGCCTGGGCCCGGGTCGGCGCCTCCTCCCCCTCTCCCAGCAGCGCCAGCAGGGCACGGTGGCAGACGAGATCGGGGTAACGGCGGATCGGCGAGGTGAAGTGGCAGTAGGCCGAGCTGCCGAGGCCGGCGTGGCCGAGGTTGCGCTCGCTGTAGGTGGCCTGCTTGAGGGAGCGGAGCACGAGCGAGGTATACGCGGCGCGGCCGTGCCCGCGCCGCTCGGCCTCCTGGCGCACCAGGCGGCTCGCCTCCGCCGCCACCTGTCCCGCCTCGCTGGGCGCCAGGCCGTGGCGCAGCGGCGGCGTCGGCACCCCGAGCGCCGCCAGCTGCTCGACCAGGCGCTCGATCCGCGCCGCGTCGGGTTGGGCGTGGACGCGGTAGATCGCCGGCACCCGCTCGCGCTCGAGCAGCTCGGCGACCTGCTCGTTGTTGAGGATCATCAGCCGCTCGATCAGACGGTGCGCCTCGGTCTGGGCGACCCCGTGGGCGCGGACGACGTTGCCCTCGGCGTCGAACTCGAACTCCGGCTCGGATGATTCGACGTCGAGACTGCTGGCGCCGCGGTGCTCGCCGAGGCCGGCAGCGACCGCGCGGGCGGCGGCGAGCGGTTCGGCCACCTCGCCTGGCGGCTGGCGTCGGCCGGCGAAGACATCATCTAACTCGTCGTAGTTCAAACGGGCGTCAGAGCGGATGCGGCTGCGGTAGAAGCGCGCCCGCCGCGGCCTCATCTCCGGACCGAGCTCGATCTCGGTGGTCACGGCCAAGCGCTCGACCCCCGGCGCCAGGCTGCACGCTTCTGAGCTGAGCGCGTGCGGCAGCATCGGCTCGACGGCGCCGGGAACGTAGGTGCTGTTGCCCCGCCGCCGCGCCTCTTGGTCGAGCAGCGAGCCCGGTTTGACGTGGGCGGCGACGTCGGCGATGTGGATCCAGACGCGGGCGCAGTCGCCCTCGCGCTGGGCGGAAACGGCATCATCGAAGTCGCGCGCGGTCGCCGGGTCGACGGTGAAGGTGGCAAGCGCGGTGAGGTCGCGGCGCGGACCGCTTTCGCGTTCGGCCCACTTCGCCGCTTCCCGCGCTTCGCCCTCGATCGTCGGCCGGAAGCCGCGGTAGCCGAGCTCCTCGCGCAGCAGCTCCGCGACCGTTTCCCGCGCCGGCCGCTGCGCCTCGCGTTCGCGGGTGCGGCGCTCTGAGCGCGCCACTCCCCCGGTGCGGCTGCGCCGCCGCGGCGCCTCGCCCCGGCTGCGCTCGCGCCGCCCCCTGCCGCGCCCCGGCATCAGCCGACCTGGCCGGCGAGGACGTTCAGCGCGCGCTGCTCCGCCTCGTCAGCCGAAGTCTTGAGGTCGTCCTTCACCTTCACGTCCGGGTGGATGCCATGGCTCGTTGCCAGGTTTACCCCTTTCGGCGTGAAGAACGCGCCGACCGAGAGCTTCAGGGCGCCGCCGTTGGCGAGGCTCTGCTCCTCCTGGAAGAGCCCCTTGCCGTAGGAGCGGCTGCCGACGGTGGTCGCACCCTCGTCGTCGGCCAGGGCGGCGGCGAGGATCTCGGCAGCCGAGGCGGTGCCGCCGTCGATCAGGACGACGACCGGCAGATCCGTAACCCGCCCGGCATCGGTCTTGTGGACGCTTTCGCCCTGCGTCCGCGACTTGGTGATCACCACCGTTTCGTCCTCGGGCAAGAAGAGGCTCGCGCAGAGGACCGCCTCGTCGAGCAGGCCGCCGGGGTTGTGGCGGAGGTCGAGGACGATCCCTTCCGCCCCCTCTTTCCTCACCTTCTTCAGCGCCTTCGCGAGCAGAGCGTGCGCGCCTTCGCTGAAGCTGAGCAGGCGCACGTAACCGAGCTTCTTGCCCCTAGCCGTCTTGACGCTGCTGCTGACGTTCGGCAGCGAGACCTCGGCCCGGGTGATCGTCAGCTCCCGCACCTTGCCGCTCTTGGCATCGCGGACGCCGATCGTCACCTTCGTCCCTTCGGGGCCCTTGATCTTTTCCGTCGCCTCGTTGCTGCTCTGGCCGGCGATCGACTTGCCCTCGACCGAGACGATCGTGTCGCCGGGCTCGAGCCCCGCCTGATCGGCCGGGGAGCGCTTGAAGACCTGCGCCACCCGCAGTCCCTGCTTGACGCCGATCACCGAGAGGCCGATTCCCGAGAACCGCCCTTCGATCTGCTGGTTGAAGCTTTCGAGCTTTTCCTGCGAGAAGTATTCGGAGTAGCGGTCCTCTTTGTTGCGTTGGCGCAGCTCCCCGACCATCCCCTGCAACGAAGAGTTGCCGAGCTCTTGGTCCCCGACCGAGCGGTAGTAGTTGTCCTGGATCGCTTCCCCGGCTTCGGCGACGAGGCCGCTCGGTTCGGCGACGAAGACGTCGCGCAGCGGTTCCGGCAGGTTCCGCGGATGCCCGCCCAGCCACAGACCGGCGGCGAAAAGGGCAACCAGCGCCGCCGCGAAGGCGACGGCCCCGCGTGCGCTCACGCGGGCCTCAGACCTTGAGGAAGCGGCGCAGGGTGATGCCGGAGCCGATCGTCGAGACGAGGATCGAGGCGGCGAAGAGGATCGCGATCAGCGCCGGGAAGGCCAGCGTCGAGGTGCTCTGCGCCGAGAGGACGCTGACCTTGTTGCTGAGCGGGTCGACGATCGTGATCTTGCCTAGCCACAGGATCAGTATGGCCAGCGCGCCTCCGGCGAAGCCGACGACCACGCCCTCGATCATGAACGGCCAGCGGATGAACCAGCGGGTGGCGCCGACCAGGCGCATCACCTCAACCTCGCGGCGACGGGTGTAGATCGAGAGCCGGATCGTGTTGCCGATCAGCATCAGCGAGGCGAGCACCAGCAGCGCCGTGATCACGGTGAGAATGATCTTCAGCGCGCTCGTCACCTGCTCGACCTTCTTCTGGCCGAAGGTGCGGTCGAATTCGTTGTTGATGATCGAGGAGACCGGCTGCCCCTTCGGGCCGCTCGGGAAGATCGCTTTCTGGATCGATGGCAGGTTGGCGGCGTCGTCGGGTTTCACTTCGAAGCTGTTGGGCAGCGGGTTGAATTTGAGCTCTTCGACGATCCGCTTGTCCTCGAGTTCGGATTCGAGCGTTTTCAGCGCCTGCTGTTTTGAGATGAAGGCGACTTCGGCGACGTGCGGGATGCCTTCCAGCTTCTGTTTCGTGCCGACGATTTCCGCTTTGGTCGCGTCCGGGAAGAGCGCGTACTGGACGCTCAGCTGGTCGCGGACTTCTTCTGACTTGCCCTGCGCGGTCTGGAAGATCGGGATCAGCATCCCGAGCAGGACCACGGTGACGACCGTGGTCACGATCGCGGCCAGCGAGGGGGCGCCGTTGCGCTTCAGCGCGCGCAGAGCCTCCTGGAAGAAGAAAACCAGTCGTCCCATCTCAGCTCAGGTGGTCGTGGTCGGAGTGGCCGTTGGTCAGCTTCTCGCCCTCGGCGCCGACGCCCATTCCGGCCCGCATCCGCAGGCCGAATTCGGTCGTCGACTCCTCGGTGTAGCCGCCGGAGACCTCGTCGCGGACGACGCGGCCCTCGTAGAGCTCGACGACACGCCGCTGCATGTTGTCCACCATCTCGCGGTCGTGGGTGACGACGACGACAGTCGTGCCGGCCTTGTTGATCCGGTAGAGCAGCTGCATGATCCCGATCGAGGTGACCGGGTCGAGGTTTCCGCTCGGCTCGTCGGCCAGCAGCAGCGGCGGGTGGTTGACGAAGGCGCGGGCGACGGAGACGCGCTGCTGCTCGCCGCCGGAAAGCTGGTCGGGGTAGCTGTGGAGCTTGGTCGAAAGGCCGACCAGGCGCAGCGTCTGCGGCACCTGCTCGCGGATTTCGGCGCGGCTGGCGCCGATCACCTGCAGCGCGTAGGCCACGTTGTCGTAGACGGTGCGGTCGGGCAGGAGCTTGAAGTCCTGGAAGACGGTGCCGATGTTGCGGCGCAGCTGCGGGATCTTCTTCTCCGGCAGCTTGCCGATGTCCCGCCCGGCGATCTTCACCGTACCTTCGGTCGCGGTGAGCTCGCGGATCAGCATCTTGATCAGCGTCGACTTGCCGCAGCCGGTCGGGCCGACGAGGAAGACGAACTCGCCGCGGCCGATCCCCAGGGAGATCCGGTCGAGCGCCATGTGGCCCCCCGGATAGACCTTGGTGACGTCGTTCAGCTCGATGATCGGCGCGCGACGCCCACGGGGGCGCCGCGGCTCATCGCTACCGTGGCTCTTGTTCTTCGATCTGCGCATGGACGGGTGCCTTCTGCGAGGACAGGGTGACTCCTCCGCCACCCCGACCCCGCAAGATCCCGCCCACGCAGGCGATCTTTCAACCGGCGGTCAATCGACTCCGAAGGACGTTGCCGCTCCTTCGTGATCGGCTTTCAGTGTGCTGGTGCCCCCGTAGGTGCCGTTGGCGAAGTTGCCGACGACGGAACAGTTGTTATCCAGGCGATAGACGAGTTCAACGATGTTGAAGTCGACATCGACGTCTTTGGCCATTGTCCGGTTTGTGTAGGTGAGCGCTGAGAGGCTCGCCTGACCCGGGACTGTGAGATGACAGATCGGGTTCGATGTGATTTCGAAGTCCATCGCGTTGCCTTCCGGGCAGACGATGTCCATCGTTCCCGCCACCGCGTCTTCCCCCAATGTGTTGCTGGCGTGCATCCTGAAGTCGCAGCCGTTGTTGGTGACGTGCACTTCTTTCATCCCGATTTCGCAGCTTGTGCCGTAGGTCGGGGCCAATGTCAGTTCTTCGGCCGGCCCTTCGAGGACGCCATGGAAGGTCGGCGCACATGCCATGTTTCCGATTTCCGTGTGCAGGATGTGCACGCCCACGGACGAGCCTGTGATTGTCGCCGGGTAGGCGCCGGCTGTGAAAAGGCCTGCCTGGGCGCCGGTCGCGCTGATTGCGCCGGTCGCGCCCAGCGCCAGCATGACCAGGCCGAGCAGCCTGAGTTGACGAGACATGTTCATTTCTTTGCTCTCCCTCTTGTTGGAGTTCTCCCCGCCTCCAATGGCTAGCCATACCGCATCAAGAGCTAATGATCAAGAAGTCCTTACTTGCTTTACCCGAATGCTTCTGTCTGAGGAAATGTTTAGGCTGTGCTCAATGGATGCGCCAGAAACGAAACAAACCCCCATCTGCTCGCGAGGCAGCGCGACCGTCCTACTACTCATCCTGACTTGCACGGCCGGTGGAATCCTGCTCGCCAAAGGGCTCTACCCCGTTGATCTGCCCTCGGTGAAAGACCCCGATTTCATCGACACGGCCTTCAACAACCGCGCCGTCCTCTGGACGGCGCGCCTCCTCCTCGTCTCCGCTGCCGTCGTATTAGCGTTTGGAGGCATCTTCATCGTGATCTCGATCGGGATGCGAATGCAGAATGGGGAATGGCTGCGCCGAGCCGGGCCGTTCGAGATCTCCGAGACCACCTTGAGCGAGATGACCGGGCAACGTGATCGCTGGCGCGTAGCCGCTCTCCTCGAACACGAAAAGGTCGTCGAACTCACCGAGCGCCTGGAGAAATCGGACGAACTGATCGCAGAACTTCGTACTGCATACGCATCACGATCTATGGTTGAAGAGGAGCATTCATGACTCGCCAAGAGCTCGACAGGCAAATCGAGAGGACCCTGAGAGAGAATCAGGCAGCGATCCAACGAACCAGGAAACGCTCTGGAAGCCTTATCCGTGCCGCCGAGCGCCTCGACCCCGCTTTCGACCGTGCGATCGAAAGGTTGCGTAAGTACGCGAACTAGCCGATCGCGACCATGCGCTCGATGGGGATGCGGGCGCGCTCGGCAATCTGCGGCGCCACCCTGACCTCGAACTTGAGGTCGCGCAGCGAGTCGCGCAGCTTCGGCAGCGTGATCATCTTCATGTATTTGCAGAAGGCCATCCGGTTGGCTTCGATCAGGTTCGCCTGCGGGGCGGCCTGCTGCAGCGGGTAGAGCATGCCGTTCTCGGTCGCGACGATGAACTCGCCGTCGGGGTTCGCTTCGACGTGCTTCTGCATTCCCGAGGTGGAGAGCATGTGGACGCCCTCGGGGTCGATGTCGCCGGCGGCGACGTACTCCATCGCCTGGGTCGAACATCCGCACTCGGGGTGGATGAGGAATTCGGCGTTCGGGTGCTCTTCGCGGGTGCGGGCGATGTCGAGCGGTTTGATCCCGGCGTGGACGTGGCACTCGCCGTCCCAGATGTGGAAGCCGCTGCGGCGCTCGGGTTCTTCGACCAGGCCGGTCTCGCGCTCGACGAAGGCGCCGAGCCACATGTCGGGGCCGAAGAGAATCTCTTGATCGGGGCCGTGCTCGGCCCAGATGTGGCGGACCACGTCGACGGCATTGGAGGAGGTGACGCAGTAGTCGGTCTCCGCCTTCACCTCGGCCGAGGTGTTGACGTACATGACGACGAGGGCGCGGGGGTGCTGCGCCTTCCAGGCGCGCAGCTGCTCGGCGGTGATCGAGTCGGCGAGCGAGCAGCCGGCGTCGAGGTCGGGAATCAGCACGGTCTTCTGGGGCGAGAGGATCGAGGCGGTCTCGGCCATGAAGTGGACGCCGCAGAAAGCGATCACCTCGGCGTCGGTCTCGGCGGCCTGGCGCGAGAGGCCGAGCGAGTCGCCGCGGTAGTCGGCGACGTCCTGGATCTCCGGCAGCTCGTAGTTGTGGGCGAGGATGACGGCGTTGCGGTCGACAGCGAGCGCGCGAACTTCCTCGCTGATTTCAGCGATCTGCTCCGGGGCGAGCTCCGGTGCCGAAGTAGCTTGGATCGTCGGGAGCTCCTGCATGAGCCCTACCTTTCCTATGTTCGCCGGCGGGACTCGAGTCCGGACCGGTCGAATGAACGTAGGGAAAGTCTAGACCACGGAAGCGCCCGTCTAGCCTTCTTCGCGATGCCCGAGCTGCCAGAGGTAGAGATCGTCGCCCGCCGCCTCGGGAGCGGGCTTGCCGGGGCCGAGGTGGAATCGGCACTGGCGCCGGGGATGAACGTGATGAAGACCTTCGACCCGCCGCTGGAAGCGCTGGCCGGACGCGAGCTGACGGGGGTGCGACGGATCGGCAAGATGCCGGTGGTCGAGTTCGGCGACCTGGCGCTGCTGATCCACCTGATGTCGGCGGGCCGCCTGCGGGTCTTCGACAAACGCGCCTCGCTCAAAGACAAAGCCTCGCGGGTGTTGATTCGGCTCGACGACGGCCGCGAGCTGCGCCTGCGCGAGTTCGGGACCAAGCAGCGCGCCTGGGCGAAGCTGCTGCCGATCGACCGGGTCGCCGAGGACGAGATGGTGGCCAGCCTCGGCCCGGAAGCCTGGCCCGCTCCCCCGTTTAAGGACTTCGCCGCGGCGATCGACAAGCCCCGCCACCTGCACCCGCTTCTGCGCCACCAGAAAGACATCGCCGGGATCGGCCGCTCCTGGGTCGACGAGATCCTCTGGGAGGCCCGCCTCTCGCCGTTCAAGAAAGGCTCTGAGCTGGACCCCGAGGAGGTAGAGCGCCTCCATGCCGCCCTCCACGTCCTCGGCGCTGCCATCGACCACTACGAGGAAACGCTCGGTCCCGAAGTGCCCGACAAAGTCCCGATGCCGCTGAAGATCCATAAACGCGAGGGCGACCCCTGCCCCCGCTGCGGCACGACGATCGAGGCGGTCTTCTTCTCAGAGCACCAAACGAACTACTGCCCTCACGAGCAAACGGGCGACCGCATCTTGAAAGACCGCCGCCTCTCGAAACTGCTCAAGTAGAGAGCTCGAGCAGCATGCTGAAGTCGAGCGTCGGCGCCGAGTGGGTGAGGGCGCCGATCGAGATGAACTCGACGCCGGACTCGGCTACTTCGCGGACGTTCTCGAGGGTGATACCGCCGGAGGCCTCGAGCGAGACGCCGCCGGCGCCGCCGGCATTCTGATCGCGCAGCGCCACTACTTCTTTCATCGAATCAGGGCTCATATTGTCGAGCAGGAGGCGGTCGACACCCATTCCCAGGGCGTAGGCCGCCTCGTCGGGATCGCGGACCTCGACCTCGATCGCCATCTCCGGCTGCGCGGTGCGGGCGGCGTGGACCGCTTTCGCCAGCCCACCCGCAGCGGCGATGTGGTTCTCCTTGATCAGGATCGCGTCGTAGAGGCCCATCCGGTGGTTGATGCCGCCGGCGGCGGCGACCGCCGCCTTCTCCAGCCGCCGCAGCCCCGGAGTCGTCTTGCGGGTGTCGAGAATCGTCGTCCCGGTCCCGACCACCGCCTCGGCGTAGCGGGCGGTGATCGTCGCCACCCCCGAGAGATGGCCGAGGAAGTTAATCGCGGTGCGCTCGGCCGCCAGCAGCGCCCGCGCCGACCCGCTTGCCAGCAGGACCTCGGCGGGCACCTCCTCGCGCCACTGCCCCTCGACGACGAGGTTGTCGACGTGCTCGACCCCGCACTGGCGCATCGTCTCGGCAACCAGCGCCAGACCGAAGACGGCGCCCGGCTGTTTCTGCACGATCCGCGCCCGCGCCTGGGCCTCCTCGGGGACCGTCGCCTCCGCGGTGACGTCCCCCTCTCCCAGGTCCTCGGCCAGCGCCCGCGCGACCAGCTCCTCGACTTCCATCGCCAACTCCGTCATCGCGCCACCCTACGAGATGACGATCCTGCACCCCTGAGGTGTCGGATCGTCATCTCGATCTCACGTTTCGGATAGCCACCACGTTTAATCCCACAGAGTGACCGCGCTGCCGCCCTTTCAAACCGTGCTGGACGACCATGCCAGCGCCGTGATGGCGATCTTGCACGGGGCGGTCGGGCGCGAGGGGGCCGAGGACTGCTTCCAGGAGACCTTCCTGGCGGCGTTGCGCGCCTACCCGAAGCTCGAGGACGACCGCAACCTACGTGGCTGGCTGCTGACGATCGCCCACCGCAAGGCGATCGACCACCACCGGGCGAGAGGGCGGGCACCGGTCCCGGTCGCCGAGCCGGCGCAGCTGGCAAGCGTCGACGGGATCCCGGAGCCGGACGACGGCGTCTGGGCGGCCGTCGGGGCGCTGCCGCCGAAACAACGCGCTGCGGTGTCGCTGCGCTACGGCAGCGACCTCCCCCACAGCGAGATTGCGGCCGCCCTGGGCTGCTCGCCGGAGGCGGCGCGACGGAGCCTGCACGAGGGCCTGAAACGACTGAGAAAGGAGCTGGCATGAAGACCGCAACCGCCGATGGCGCGATGGAGCGATTCACGGCGCGAGCCTCCGAGGAGGGCCTGCTCGACGTCGCCTACACGACCGCCGATTCGCCCTTCGGGCCGCTGCTGCTGGCGAAGACCCGGCGCGGCCTGGTCAGGGTCGGCCTGCCGAATCAGGACCAGGACAAGCTGCTCGTCGACCTCTCCGAGCGAGTCTCGCCACGGGTGCTGGAGGCCCCGGGGGAGTTGGACGAGACCCGCCGCGAGCTCGACCTCTACTTCGAGGGCAAGCTCGACCGCTTCGACCTGCCGCTCGACTGGAGCCTCAGCAGCGGCTTCCGCCAGCGGGTCCTGCGGGCAATTAACCGCATCCCCTACGGCCAGACCCGCAGCTACACGGAGATGGCGCGCAAAGCCGGCAACGAGCGCGCGGTTCGCGCCGCCGGCACCGCCTGCGGCAGCAACCCGATCCCGCTGGTCGTCCCCTGCCACCGGGTCCTGCGCACCGGCGGCGCTCTCGGCGGCTACGGCGGCGGCCTGCCGATGAAGGAATCCTTGCTGCAGCTGGAGGGCGTACTGGACGAAAGTCCAGCTTCCTAAACGCGCCTGCGCTCGACTCCGATGTAGGGGGCATGCGGAAACTCCCGATCCTCCTCGCCCTCCTGCTCGCCTCGCTGCTGCTCGCGGCAGCGGCGGCCTCGGCTCACGCCGTCAGCCTGCCCGCCCCCACGGTGACGTCCGCCGCTTACAGCCAAGACGACGAAGCCGAAGCGGACGACAGCGAAGGCGATGACGGCGAAGACGAATCGGACTCAGTCGAAGATGGTGACGACGAAGGCGAAGAATGTGGAGGCGGAGACGCCGAAGAAGAGGAACTCTGCGAGGAAATCGAAGCCGAAGAAGAAGCCGAACGGCATCGATCGCGCCGGCACGGGAAAGGCGCCCGCCACGAAAGCCGGTCTCACCATCCCCGGCACCACCACTCGCGGCATCACCGCGCTAGCCGAGCACCTCACCGAGCCAGGTAGCCGTCTCGCGCAGGTGCGCGGGGTCGATCTGGTGCCCTAGCTCCGACTCGCGGTAGGTGAGGTCGAGGCCGCCGGCCTCGACCAGCTCGCGGGCGCGGTGGGCGAACTCGACCCCGATCACCGGGTCGTTGCGGCCGTGGCTGACGAAGACCCTGGCGCCCGTGCGGTCGGCGAAGCTCGGCTCCCAGCCCTCGACGGTCGGTACGAAGCCGCTGAAGGCGAGAATTCCGGCCGGAGCCGGCCGCTCCCGGCCGAGTCCCGTCGCGAAGCTCATCACCGCTCCCATCGAGAAGCCGCCGAGCACCGTCTGCTCCGGCCCGATGCCGCTCTCCTCCCAGAGCCGGTCGTGCAGGTCCGCCAGCGCCGCCCGGGCGCCCTCGAAGCTCTCCCGATCGGGGTAGCCGACCCGCGGCACGAGGTACCAGTGGTAGCCAGGCGATCCAGGCAGCTGCAGCGGCGCCCGCGGCGTCACCACCCGCAGCCGCCGCTCCGGGTCGAGGAGGTCGGCGAGGCCGATCAGGTCGCGCTCGTCGGTGCCACGGCCGTGATGGAGCACCAACAACCCGTCGGGCTCGCCGCCGGCGGCCCGTTCCAGATGGAACAACGATTCGCTCACGGGGTCCTCGGCACTTGGCTGGCAGGATGCGCGAGGAAGGCGGCAAGCAGCTTTTCCTCGGTCGTCTCCTCGGGCAACCACTCGAGCGTCAGAACCTCCCGGGCGATGCTTTCCGGTGAGATCAGGGGCAAATCGATCTGCTGACGCATTGCCGAGTGGTAGGCGCCGTAGTTGGCCAACAGATAGAGCATCGTCCTCTCAGCCGGCCAGAGGTGGTCGTAGGAGGAAGTCCAGGCAACCAGGTGGTCGACCCAGTGCTCCGGATTGCCTCGCGCCACGTCCAGCGACTGGATCACGATCGCCAGGTTGTCGATTCTCGCGTCGACATCCTCGAGGCTCAGCTCCCCTCGCTCCGCTTTGTCGAAGGCGGCAAAGAAGAGCAAGGCTTCGCCGACCAGCGCGTCCGCCAAGGTCATATCTCCCGACTCCGCCATTGGCCGCTTCCACCCGCTCCCTAGTTCGCCGAGGCGGCGGCGGTCTTGTTCAGGTAGTCGCGGATGAACTCGTCGATGTCGCCATCGAGGACCCGCTGCACGTCGCCGACCTCGTGCTCGGTCCGATGGTCCTTGACCATCGTGTAGGGGTGCATCACGTAGCTGCGGATCTGCGAGCCCCAGGCGACGTCTTTGACCTCGCCGCGCTGCTTTGCCATCTCTTCGGAGCGTTTGCGCTCCTCCAGCTCGATCAGCCGCGAGCGCAGCAGCTGCATCGCCACCGCCCGGTTCTGCATCTGCGAGCGCTCGTTCTGGCACTGGACGACGACGCCGGTCGGCAGGTGGGTGATCCGCACCGCCGAGTCGGTCTTGTTGACGTGCTGACCACCGGCGCCGGAGGCGCGATAAGTGTCGATCCGCAGGTCGCCCTCGTCGATCTCGACCTCGACGTCTTCCTCGACCACCGGCCCGATCTCGACCTGGGCAAAGCTGGTGTGCCGCCGCGCGGAGGAGTCGAAGGGCGAGATCCGCACCAGCCGGTGAACGCCGCGCTCGGCAGCGAAGAGGCCGTAGGCGTTCTCGCCACGGGCGATGAAGGTGGCGGACTTGAGCCCGGCCTCCTCCCCCGCCGAGGCCTCGACCATCTCGGCGCCGAAGCCGCGCCGTTCGGCCCAGCGCAGGTACATCCGCAAGAGGATCTCGGCCCAGTCCTGGGAGTCGGTGCCGCCGGCGCCGGCGTGAACGGTGACGACAGCATCGCCGGCGTCGTACTCGCCGCTGAACAGCCGCGCCTCCTCGAGCTCGGCGAGGCGCCGCTCGACCGAGCCCAGCTGCGTGTCCAGCTCAGCCGCCATCTCCTCGTCATCAGCCGCCATCTCAGCCAGGTCGGAAAGATCAGCCACGTCCGACTCCAGCCCCCGAAACATCTCCAACCGCTTCTGAGCCCGCGCATGAGCGGCCGAAGTCTTCGCGGCAGCCTCCTGGTCGTCCCAGAACCCGGGCCGCCCCATCTCCTCCTCGAGCGAAGCAGCTTCCTTCTCTAGCCCAGCCGGGTCAAAGGTAGTCCGAGAGCAGGGACAACTGCTCGCGGACAGCGGCTAGACGAGGCGCAACAGGTTCGCTCTGAGTCTCGGCCATAACCACAGGTTATTGGGCGGGGTGGCTGAGGGTGCCGATGCCCCTCCTCCGGAATTGACCTCCCCTCCGCTTCCGCTCCGGGGAGAACCTGCTGCGGCTCCGCCGCAGACATCAGATTGCATATCGCCGAACATTCCTGCGGAGGGGCATCGGCACCCTCTCCAACACGCACTTTCTGGACGGCCGAGACACCCAGCTTTTCGCGAGAGCTACCGCCCTTGAACGCTTTCAGCAGCTCCCGCCCAGGCCGTCTGCCAGCGCGTGTCGCTTGGAGGAGTGGGTGGCCCGCGCGGG
>Ga0307316_10000034_pt1 | contig 31250 bp, 27 predicted proteins | sample ER_DNA_356_FD_194504 | JGI IMG/M metagenome (GOLD analysis project Ga0307316, IMG submission 194504) | Bulk soil microbial communities from the East River watershed near Crested Butte, Colorado, United States - ER_DNA_356 | ecosystem: Environmental > Terrestrial > Soil > Floodplain | place... | reverse complement strand
AATGTCGGCACCCCACTTCATGAATGTGCGGATCGCCGTCGGTGCGCAGTACAACGTCGTCACCCGGTACTTCTCGATGATCTCCCACCAGCGCCCCTTGTGGGGGGTGTCCGGAGTGCCCTCATACATGACCGATGTTGCGCCGTTCGCGAGCGGCCCGTACACCAAATAGGAATGCCCCGTCACCCAGCCGATGTCTGCGGCGGTCCAGAAGATGTCAGTCTCCGGCTTGAGATCGAAAGCTGCCCAATGTGTGTACGCGACGCCGACCAGGTAGCCGCCGGTGGTGTGCAGAATGCCTTTTGGTTTGCCCGTACTGCCTGAGGTGTACATGACGTAGAGCGGGTGCTCGGCGGGGAAGTACGCGCACTCGTGCTCCTCGGACTGCTTGCCGACGAACTCATGCCACCACAGGTCGCGTCCCTCTTCCATTGGGACGTCCTGGTTGGTCCGCTGCACAACCAGCACATTTCGCACGTCGCAGCCGTACTTCAACGCTTCATCGACTGCCGGCTTCAACGTTGACGCAGTGCCGCGGCGGAACCCTCCATCAGCGGTGATCACGATCTGTACGCCGCAGTCGATGACTCGCGAATAGAGGGCGTCTGAGGAGAAGCCGCCGAAAACCACCGTGTGCGGTGCGCCGATCCTGGCACATGCCAGCATCGCGACGACCGCCTCAGGGATCATCGGCAGGTAGATCGCCACTCGGTCGCCGGCCTTCACGCCCAGCTCAAGGAGTGCGTTGGCTGCCTGCTTCACTTCCCGGGCCAGTTGTGCGTAAGTGATCTCACGGGTGTCTCCCGGCTCGCCCTCGAAGTAGAAGGCGACACGGTCCCCGTTCCCTGCCTCGATGTGCCGGTCGAGGCAGTTGTACGAGGCGTTCAGAGTGCCGTCCGCGAACCATTTGGCGAACGGCGGGCTGCTCCAGTCCAAGACCTCGGTCGGCTCTGTCTGCCAGCTCAGCCGCTTGGCCTGCTTGGCCCAGAAGCCCTCGAAGTCTGCGTCGGCCTCGGCATAGGTCGCGGCCGTGACATTGGCGTTCGCCGCGAGGTCGGCGGGTGGCGGGAAGCGCCGGTCCTCGTGGAGCAGGTTGGACAGGGCCTCATCAGTCACGGCAAGTCTCCTCACGAGCATCGATGATCGGTGGCTGGGCCATAGCTCGTCTGGGCTTCTGGCTCACCGGCCTCAGACTACCCAGGGCTCTTTTTCCGGTGACTGGTGGAACTGCGGTATAAGGCAGCACCCTGCGTCAGTCGGCACCCTACGTTCACAGCTTGCGTACGCTCTGCATGGGTTGCAACCTGTGCAGACCGGCAGAAACCCACGTAGACGTAGGGTTCCTCACGCGAGCGGCGGCTGGTCCATCCCGCTCAGAGCTTGATCTGGAGTACATCGTCGAAGTCGTTATTGATCACCAGCTTGGAGTGATCAACTTCAGCCCGCCAGCAGGAGGTCTGAAACGGCAGCATCAGCGGATCGGGTACGCGAGCGTATTCGTCATAGATAGCGCCCACTTCACCCACCAACCGGCTCCGTGCGGCGGCGTCCAACCGGGCCACTGCTGGGCGTCGCTCGACCATGGAGATGAGCCCGTCTCGGGTGGTCGGCATCCAATTGCGGAAGTTGCGGCGTTCCAGGAGGCCGAAGTAGGGGCTTTCGGCAACCTTTTCGACGCTGTCCTCGCCGAACTCGCCACGCATCGACTGCGGATCGGCCGCACGCATCAAGGCGATCAGTCGCCGCACCCAAGGGACGGTGTCGTCGCGCGTGTTGTACGCGATCGCAAGGTAGCCACCGGGCTTGAGCACTCGAGCGATCTCGCTCAGGGCGAGTCCTGGCGCGAAGCGATGCAGCGTCTGGGCGGCGGTGACGACATCGAAATGACACGACAGGAATGGCAACGACTCGACCTGGCCGACGACGTGCAGGCGAGTGCCGAGGCGGGCCGGGAGGCCAGCGACAAGCTCGACCGTTCGATCGATGCAGAAGACCTCATGACCGGCATCGCGCAGCATCGTGGCGAATCCGCCGCGGCCCGCCCCGAGATCGAGGACCCGCACGGGCTCCTCGCCGACCATCCAAACGGGCGCAGCCTCTGGATAAGGATTTCGCCGCGTCGTCATGGTGGAAACTTTAATGGTGCTTGACCCGCTTGCTGATCTTGCGCGCTTTGAGGGCGTGCCGTCCGCGGTGGCCGCGGCGACGGATGCAGTCGATGCGGTGCTGAGAGACCGCGGACTGCGCAAGATCAGCGATGAGCAGCTGAGCCAGGCCCTCCTGGCGGGGGCCAGAGCCAACGCGGAGCTGACCGAGGATCCGGCGCGATGGCAGATTGGCGCTCTTCGACTCTCGGCTGAGCTGGCATCACTGGCGGCGCTCATCCGAGTCGCGCCCGCGCAGGCGCTTGCTCGGGCGCACGCCGTGGTGGCGCGGGGCGTCGTGCCGGACAGCGACCTGGGCAAGATCGGCTCGGAACCAGCGATTGCGGCGCGCATGAACAGCCTTGGCGAGCTGCTAGCCCGCCCGACATCGGCGCCGGCGATCGTGGTCGGGGCCATCGCGCATGCCGAGGTTGCCGTGGTGGCGCCGTTCGCTGAGGCAAGCGGCTTGATCGCCCGAGTGGCCGAACACCTGGTGCTGATCGCGGCCGGCCTGGACCCGTACGGGGTGATCGTGGTCGAGGCTGGACACGCGGAAAAGAGCTCTAGCTACGCTGCCGGGTTGGACGCGTACGCGGACGGCAGTGTCGACGGCGTCAAGGGTTGGCTGCTGCGATGTGCAGCTGCTGTGGCTCGCGGCGCTGAGCTTTCGCCGGCAGCTCGCCGCTGAGTTGTCGGCGTACGTGGTTGCTCGGAGGGCCACACACGCTGACAAGTCGGCGAGGGAAGTGCACATGACGCGGCGCCCACCGAGGCGGGCGCCGTGCCTGGCACGTCATCACCAAGTGACCATGCGTGCATCTTTTCAATGTGTTGGCCCAGGTCAAGCCTGGATCGCAACTTCCCGTCGGAGATGGGTGGTCGCCGCGTGGGTGCTTGGATGCCGTGCGAGGTTCACCGATTCGTCGGTCAAGACTACGTGTGACAGCCTTCTCGGACCGTCACCAGGAAAGCTCCTAGAAGCGCACTCCATCTCGACGACTCGGGTTACCTTGCAGTCCTTTCTACCCCCATCCGGACGCAATGGAAAGGGCCACCGGGCAGCAGAAATTCTGGCAATTGACTCGTTGGTTTGATGCCCATGACGTGCCAACCGGTTGTTCTCTCCAAGATCAAATTAGCTGACTCCCAGACCGCGTTGTCCACAAGCTGGAGGTCGTTCGGAGCGTCATCCACAGATTTCGCCGGGCGCGGCGCGCCGAGGCCCGACGTCAACACACTGCCGACATGGACCCGCAAAGGCTCGGCCAAACCACTGTCGTGGTAGCGATCGCCGATCCCGATCTGCTTGACCAGGTGTTGTCCGTTACGGCAGTGGTTGGGGTCGAGCCGCTGGTCGTGAGTGACCCGGCTCTCCTGCGTCCGCACTGGGCTTCAGCGTCGATGCTGCTGCTCGGCGTCGATCATGCGGATCGGGTCGCGGCTATGGGGTTGCCGCGTCGCGCTGAGGTCTACCTGATTGCAGGAGAGCAGACCTCCGCCGCCCAGGCACAACAGTGGTCGATACGGCTCGGGGCGGCGATGGCGCCGCTGCCAGCGAGTGCAGGTTGGCTGTCCGAAGCCCTCGCCGATCTCAGCAGAACAGGTCGTGTAACCGGCAGCGTCGTCTGCGTGGTGGGCGGCTCCGGCGGGGTCGGCGCTTCGACGCTGGCGGCGGGGCTTGCGTTCGTGGCGGCTCGCGCCTCACAGCGCACGATGCTGATTGACGCCGACACCCGCTCTGGTGGGCTCGACCTGCTCTTGGGTGCAGAACGGACGCCCGGCTGGCGCTGGCCACGGCTCGCCAGCGCACGCGGACACCTCGGCGACCTGACTGGGCAGTTGGCAGTCGTGGAAGGCGTTGATCTGTTGTCCATGGCCCGCGGTGAATCGACGCAGGGCTGGGAGCTGCAGGCCGAGCAACTGAAGTCGGTGCTGCTATCGGCCATGCGAAGCCATGACATCACGGTGCTCGATCTGCCTCGAACGCTTGGCACTGCCGCTTGTGAGGCGCTTCGGCGAGCCAAGCTGGCAGTGCTTCTCGTGCGAGACGACGTCCGCGGGGTGGCCGCCGGACGTGAAGTGGTCCGCGAGCTGGAAGGCGAGTGCGATCGCTTCGGAGTGGTGGTTCGGCAAGGTCGGTCACGCCTGCTGCAGCCGGATCTGGTGGCCACGGGCATCGGCTTGCCGCTGCTTGGATTGCTCCCCGATGACCTGGGGCTGGCCTTGGCTGCAGAGCGAGGCGACCCGCCGGCGCGGTCTGCCCGTAGCTCCCTGGCCCGGCTCTCCCGGGAGCTGCTTGGCAATCTCCCGCAGTCATGCCCTGCCGCAGAGAAGGCGCTGGCAAGGGCATGACCGCCGCCGTGAGATCACCCGTAGCCGGGAATCGTGACATCGACGGCGAGGCGCTGGACCTCGTCCGGGATCGCCTGGCCGGACTCGGCCGCCACTACACGCCTGTTGACGTGGCCACTGCCATGCGAGCTGAGGGCCTCATCGTCAGCGACTCAGCCGTCCTCGACACCGTGGAGTCGCTGCGGCGACACAGCGTCGGCGCCGGCCTCTTGGAACCATTGCTTCACCAGCCTGGGGTGACAGACGTCCTGGTCAACGGCCCGGACCAGGTGTTCATCGATCGCGGTGCCGGGCTCGAGCTGACCGATCTCCGATTCCCCTGCGAAGGCGACGTGCGCCAGCTCGCCCAGCGCCTGGCAGCCACTGTCGGTCGGCGCCTTGACGACGCGGTGCCTTTCGTTGACGCGAGGCTGGCCGACGGAAGTCGGGTGCATGCAGTGCTCGGCACCTTGGCCTCACCAGGCACCTGCATCTCGCTCCGCGTGCCTGCGCAGCGAAGCTTCTCGCTCACCGACTGCGTGGCGTCGGGCTCACTGACTCCCGGGGCGGCGCAGCTCTTGTCACGCATGATCAAGGCCAAACTGGCGTTCCTGATCAGCGGCGGAACCGGCTCAGGCAAAACGACTCTGCTTGCCGCTCTCCTGGGGCTGGTGCCGTCATCCCAGCGGATCGTGATTGTCGAGGACTCGCGGGAGCTCGCGCCCAACCATCCGCACGTCGTGCGGATCGAGGGGCGGCCCGCCAACACCGAGCTCGCTGGAGCCATCAGCCTGACTGATCTGGTTCGTCAGTCACTGCGCATGCGTCCTGACCGGCTGGTGGTAGGTGAAGTACGCGGGGCTGAGATCGTCGACCTGCTGACTGCGATGAATACCGGTCATGAGGGCGGTTGTGGCACAGTGCACGCCAATTCCACGGCCGATATTCCAGCTCGGCTGGAAGCCCTGGCTTCGCTTGGCGGGCTCCCACGGGCCGCTTTGCACGCACAGCTGGCCTCGGCGCTGGATGCGGTGATACATGTCGCCCGCGACGAGTCCGGGATGCGCCGGGTGGCCGAGATTTCGATCTTCGTCCGCGAGCCGAGAAGCGGGCTGGTCCGCAGCGAGTGTGCCGTCGACCTCCGCCCCGACGGCGGCATCGTGCTGGGTCCGGGCAGCCGCCAGCTGGAACGGATGTTGGACCGTTGATCACGATCATGGTCTGCCTCGGCTGCGCGATGCTGGCTGCGTGGCTGGCGGTGCCGCGGCCAGCGGCGCGAAGTCTCACCAGCCGACTCGCTCCGCAAACACCAACGTCCGCCATAGAGACAGGCATCGAGGACGGAACACGGCGACGACGATCAGGGACCGTTTTGGCGATCTTGATCATCTTGCTGGGGCTGATCATTGCTGCCGGCTCTGTCGGTAAGGCTCCGGGTGCCGTACTCGCCAGCGCGGCACTGCTGGTCGTCGTCACGGCCGCCCGCCTGGTTGCCCAGTACAGACGACGAAGATCAGCCCGCCGAACGCGAGCCGAGGTGGCGCATGCGTGCACTGTGCTGACGTCCTATCTCCGGGTCGGACAGGTGCCATCCGCTGCACTGGCTATCGCCGCAGCCGACTGCGAAGTGTTACGCGACGGCCACCATGCACATAGCCTCGGCGGCGACGTGGTCCACGTCTGGCGGCAGCAGGCACGGCGTGCCGGGTACCGGGGCCTTCTCGAGCTGGCGCGGGCCTGGCAGATCTCGGTGGAGACCGGTGCGCCGATGTCGTCGACTCTGGATCAGGTGGCGGCCAGCCTCTCGGCCGACCAGGGGCTGATCCAGGTCGTCAACAGCGAGCTCGCCGCTGCCCGCGCGACCAGCAAGGTGATGGCTGCCTTGCCCCTGTGTGGCATCGGCATTGGCTATCTGCTGGGGGGTGATCCAGCTCGCTGGTTGCTGGCCGGTCCTGCTGGCTGGGCATGCCTACTGGCAGGGGTGGTACTGGCTTGCGCGGGTGTCCTGTGGATTGAAGCTCTGGCTCGACGCGCCTCCGCCGAGGTGTAGCCGGTGCCTTCCACCCTGATAACGAGCATGCTGACCGGGCACGCGACCGTGTCAGCGAGCACCCTTCTGTGTGCTGGGTCCGCCGGTTTTGCCGTCTTTGTCGTGTTGCGGCGTCCCGAAGGTCAGCTTCGCCGGATAACGCCCCGGAAATCACGCCTGGCTGGGGCGGTGGCGCCGTTCGTGCGATTGCTCCAGGGTCGAGCTGACGCGCCGCCGCTGATCCACCGTGTACTGCTGAGCACGGCCTGCGTCCTCGCCCTTGGCCTGGCCGGGCCTCGGCTCGATGGCTGGTTGGGAGGCTTGGCCTGGTCCGCGGTGCCGGTGGTTGCCGCAACTGGAATGCTGGCGCTGGGCTGGGTCGAGCCACGGTCAACACGCCGCCGCCGACAACAGTTGATCATGGAAGTCCCGCAGACGCTGGAGCTGATGGCTGCCTGCCTCGGCGCTGGCCTTCCCACCCGTACGGCCTGCGCAGCCGTCGTGCAGACTTTCGACGGCCCCGTCGCTGATGATCTTGGTCAGGTCTTGGCGTTGCTCGAGCTCGGTGTGGGTGATGTGATGGCCTGGCGGGCTCTCCATGATCATCCGCAGTTGGGCCTGGCGGCCGCGGACCTGGCTCGTTCGGTGGAGTCGGGAATCTCAATGGTGGAAGGCCTTCAACATCACGCTGCCGCGGCTCGCGAGGCCCGGCGGAGCGAGCTTCAGGTGCGGGCTAGGGCGGTCGGGGTACGCAGCGTGCTGCCGCTGATGACCTGCTTCATTCCCTCGTTCATGCTGCTCGGGATCGTGCCAGCTGTGGTCTCTGCCGTCTTCAACGCGCTCCCATGACAGTGGTTGATCCGGGGATATCCACAGGTCGCCGGGCACGCCGAGCGCTGTCAACAGATTTTCGCCGGGCCGCACGATCGGGCTCTTGATCAGGAGACTCCAGACGCATCCGAACCGATGCCGCACCCAGGTGTGGTGCGCGACACCCAAGGGAGGGAACCCATGACAAAAGACATCTCTGTGGCGGGGACAGACGCGGTGGACGAGGCTCCGCCAACTCGCCGTGACCAGCTGGGCATGGTGAGTGCCGAGTGGGCAGTCGGCATCATTGCCGCCATTGCGATCGCGGGGGTACTGCTAGGAATCGTGACGAGCGGACCGGTCCACGACGCGCTGCTCAAGTTCATCTTGATGGTGATCCACTCGTTCTCCGGCTTCTTGCAGTGAGACGGCGGCGAGTCGAGGCGAGTCGAGAATCGTGACGTTGCGGAAGACCAGAGCGCGGGACGGACGGGGCATGGTGACGGCCGAACTGGCCGTCACCACGCTGGCCGCATTCGCACTGCTGACCATGATGTGTTGGGGGATCTATCTGGTCGTCATCCAGCTCCGCTGTGTCGACGCCGCGGCCGCGGTCGCTCGTCAGTCCGCCCGCGGGGACACCACAGCGGTCGGCAGGGCTAAGGCTGCAGCGCCATCAGGAGCAACGATTTCGATCGACAAGCGTCCGATCCTGGTCACCGTCACCGTGCGAGTCAACGCACGACCATTGGGTCGCTGGCTGCCTACGGTGCCGCTTGAAGCTCGTGCGCAGGTGGTGCCAGAGCCCACAGCAGCTGAGGGATGATCATGCAGCGAACTGCAGCCTCGGAGCTGGGAAGCGCATCGGTTCTGATGACTGGGATCCTCGGCGTCGTCGTGGCGCTCAGCAGTGTCGCCTTGGTGATCGCGGGATACGCCGTCGGCTATCACCGGGCTCGGGCTGCGGCTGATCTCAGCGCCTTGAGTGGGGCTGCGGCGTTCCAGCAGGGCCGGGATCCGTGTGCCCAGGCGGTGCTTACGGCCAGGCACAACGGTGCCCGGGCGGACCGCTGCAGCCAGGTGGGCGATGCAGTCGACTTCGTGGTGACGGTGCGAGTCACGGTTGTGGTGCGCACACGCACGCCCCACATGCCCAGGACGGTTGCCGCAGAAGCCCATGCCGGTCCGGTGCACGATGTGCCATGAGCTTGGTGACAGGCAACGGCCGCTCGAGCCAGAGGAGGTCGAGTTGTCCGCCGACAGCGGCATTGTGGTGTGTCGGGTGAACGCACAGCGGGCTGGAGAGGAGCCGTATGCGGCGATCGTCAGCAGCACGGTCGTCCGCGGCGACGGACGTTGGCTGCTGGCATTCCATCAGCAGTCGCCCGCCTGATCCCTAACTTCGACCTCATCAGAGGTTGGGTGCATCCTTTCTCCCGTCTTCGGGAGAGGGGACACACACCGGTCCTTCTCTTCCCGCAGGTTCTTCAGCCCAGGTTCGAGATCTCAAGGAAGCTCATTTCTGAGGCTCATCCTTGGTCAGCGCGTCTGTCTCGTTCAGCATCGCCTGACGCTCGGCCGGGGTCGTCGAGGATTCGCCCTCCAGCTCGAGGCTCGACTTCTCCCGGGTGGTCGGCTCAGTCGCTACGGAGTCGCTCGTCGCCGAGGCGTCGGGAGTCTTGTTGGTGGTCGTTGAGGTTTCCTCCGGACTGGCCGACGAGCCCGGTATCTTGTCGCCCGCGGCCTGCAGCAGAACCTTTCTCTCCGTGCGCCGTGCTCGCCCGCGACGAATACCGCTCCGCAGCAACAGCAGCGCCAGGATGGTGACCGCCATGGCGATTGCGCCAGTGATGAAGATGCCAGCGCTGTTCACTTTGACGACCGCTCCAAAGATGGACAAGTCGTAGATGTCCGGATTGCTGACCACAATCGCAACAACGAGCACCACAACCAGGACAAGCAGTATCAAAGCGAGGACGACCATAGCGTCATTATTGCCTCTCGGCGTACGCTCAAAGTCAGCGACGCGAAGAGGCGTCTTCCCAATCGTCGCCCGTGGGTCCTGCAGGCCGATCACAGCGATCGGGCCTGACGGCTGGGCCCATCGCGATGTGTCCGTGCACGCCTCGATAACAAAACCAGAGCTACTTGTGGTTAGACTTCCCGAGCGGCTAAGGGCAGTAGCCGCGAGTGCCGAGCGTCTCAGGAGGGCGATGTATGTCCCTGCTTCCAGTTCCCTTGGAAGTGACTCCAATTAGCTTGTCGGGAGTCAACCTGGCGTTCGTCGCAGCGGTCGGCGTCATCGCCTTAATAGCTCTTGTGATGGCCGTGGTCTTCCGTCGCGAGGTGCTTGCGGCAGGTGACGGCACGCCGAACATGCAGTCCATCGCCCGCGGTGTGCAGGAAGGTGCGAGCGCCTATCTCGGCCGCCAGTTCCGCACCTTAAGTGTGTTTGCGGTCGCAGCGTTCTTCCTGCTACTGCTGTTGCCAGTCCACGCCAGCGCTGACTTCAGCAGCCTGACTTTACGCATATGCCGCTCCGTCGCCTTCCTAGCCGGAGCGGTCTTTTCTGCTCTGATCGGTTTTCTCGGCATGTGGCTAGCCGTGCGCGCCAACGTACGCGTCGCTGCTGCCGCCCGCAGTGAGGGTCGGGATCCAGCCATGAAGATCGCGTTCCGAACCGGGGCGCATGTCGGCATGGCCACTGTCGGGCTGGGCCTGCTCGGTGCCTCGCTCGTGGTCTTCATCTTCCGTGGTGATGCGCCGACCATCCTTGAGGGCTTTGGCTTCGGGGCGGCAATGCTCGCTATGTTCATGCGCGTTGGCGGCGGCATCTTCACCAAGGCGGCCGATGTGGGCGCCGACCTGGTGGGCAAGGTCGAGCAGAACATTCCCGAAGACGACCCGCGGAATGCCGCGACGATCGCGGACAATGTCGGCGACAACGTCGGGGACTGCGCTGGCATGGCCGCCGATCTGTTCGAGTCCTACGCCGTCATGTTGGTCGCGTCGCTGATCCTCGGCAAGGCGGCCTTCGGTGAGTCCGGCCTGGTGTTCCCGCTGATCGTGCCGGCCATCGGTGTCATCACCGCCATCATCGGCATCTTCCTGACCCGCCCTCGAGCAGGCGAAAACGGCCTCAAGACCATCAACCGCTCCTTCTATATCTCTGCTGCCATTTCCGCGGTGCTGGTCGCGATCGCCGCGTTCGCCTACCTGCCCTCCTCCTTCGCTGCACTCGGCATGCCGGACGTGGAGATCGGACCGATCGACGATCCGCGGATCGTCGCCATCGGCGCGGTGGCCATTGGGATCGTGCTGGCAGTTCTCATCCTCAGCCTGACCGGCTACTACACCGGCACCGAGGATCGGCCAGTCAAGAATGTCGGCAAGACCTCGCTGACTGGCGCGGCGACCGTCGTGCTCGCCGGAATCTCGGTCGGACTGGAGTCGGCGGTCTACACCGCAATCGTCATCGCGGCAGCGGTGTACGGCGCGTTCCTGCTCGGCGGCTCGGGGGTCGTCGGCCTGTTCGCCATCGCCCTCGCCGGCTGCGGGTTGCTCACCACCGTTGGTGTCATCGTCGCAATGGATACCTTCGGCCCGGTCTCCGACAACGCCCAGGGCATTGCCGAGATGTCGGGCGACGTGCACGGCGCGGGCGCCCAGGCGCTGACCGAGCTGGACGCGGTCGGCAATACCACCAAGGCGATCACCAAAGGGATCGCGATTGCGACCGCCGTGCTCGCCGCGACCGCTCTCTTCGGCTCCTACACCGACTCCGTCCGTAGCGTGCTGGCCGAGAACTACAACAGGTTCATCAACGAGGCCGTGGTCTTCGCGCCGCAAACCCTTGTGGGTCTGATTCTTGGCGCTGCCGTGGTCTTCTTGTTCTCTGGACTGGCGATCAGTGCGGTAGGACGTGCGGCCGGGGCTGTGGTCTTCGAGGTACGGCGTCAGTTCCGGGAGATCCCCGGGATTATGGACGGCACCGGCAAGCCCGAGTACGGCAAGGTCGTCGATATCTGCACCAAGGACTCCTTGCGCGAGCTCGCAACGCCAGGGCTGCTGGCCCTGATGGCCCCTATCGCCGTCGGATTCGGCCTCGGCGCCCCGGCGTTGGCCGGCTACCTCGCCGGTGCCATTGCGGCCGGCACGTTGATGGCGGTGTTCCTGGCCAACTCGGGGGGCGCATGGGACAACGCTAAGAAACTGGTCGAGGACGGCCACCACGGCGGCAAAGGTTCCCTCGCCCATGCCGCCACGGTGATCGGTGACACCGTTGGCGACCCGTTCAAAGACACCGCAGGGCCTGCGATCAACCCACTGATCAAGGTCATGAACCTGGTGTCGCTGCTGATCGCCCCGGCAGTGGTTGCCATGTCGCCGCTGAGCACCACGCCGAGTGCCGTGCGCTACCTGATCGCGGGCATTGCTTTGGCCATCATCATCACCATGGTGACTATTAGCACCCGCCGCGAGGTGGCGATCGCCAGCTCGCCAGACCAGCAGCCGCGTCCGCAGCTCGAGGCCGACGGCACGGCAGGTCAGCGAGACCAGCGGCCGCGTCCACAGCTCGAGGCTGAGGACACGGTCGAGGTCCCGATTAAGCAAACTGAGACAAAGGTTGACAAACTAGCTCAATGAGCGACGCCGGTCGTTGGTGTCTGCCGGATCCCGCACGCAAGGCACACTGGATTGCGATGAACAGCAATTCCTACGGCGACGGTTCTACACGCGGCTTCGATAAAGTGCCGCCCGATTCGTACCAACCTGACCCTGCGCTGGCCGGATATCCGCCGCCGCAGGCACCCCAGCAAGTCGGACCTCTCGGCGACGGTCACGCAGGGCCCGGGCAGCCGTACGGCCAGCTTGGCCCGTACGGATCGCCTGCGTACCCGCCGCCCATGCCGGTTTCGACCAGCGCGTTGCCCGAGGTCCCACGGGTCTACCAGCAGATGCTCCGCGGCCCGCACTATCGCTGGTGGAAGCCGCTGCTCTGCTTAGTCCTGGTTCTGCCGTTGGCTCTGATCATGATGGGCCTTGCGATCGTGCCCGTGCTCGTCGCCGGGCTGCTCAGCGGAGCGCCCGACCTCGTCGAGTACACGGTGAGGACAACCAGCGACATCGCCAATCTGGGCCCGATCGGCTTTATCTACCTGAATCTCACGCTCATTGTGCTCATCCCTGCCAGCGGGCTATCGATCTGGATTGCGCACGGCATTCGGCCGGGATATTTAGCCTCAGTTGCGGGTGGGATCCGCTGGCGGTGGCTGCTGCGCTGTGTGGCGGTCATCTTGCCGCTGTGGGCCGTGTACACCCTGCTGGGGGTGCTGGTCACCCCATTCACGTCCCCCCGACCGGATCATTGGGTGACGTTGCTGGTCATCGTGCTGCTCCTGACGCCGCTGCAGGCGGCGGGGGAGGAGTACTTCTTCCGCGGCTGGATCATGCAGAACGTGGGAGCCTGGTTCGCGCGGCCCATGGTCGGGCTTGTCGTCTCGCTTGCCGTGTCGGCGGCTGCCTTCTCAACTGCGCACATGAGCCCGGACCCATGGGTGCTGGGTACCATCGCTTGTCTCGCCGTGGCTTCCGGGCTCGCCGCGTGGTGGACCGGTGGGCTGGAAGCCGGCATTGCGATGCACGCAGTCAACAACATGCTGACGTTGAGCATCGTCGTGATCTTCGGAGGCTGGTCTCAGGCGTTCGTCCGGAGCGATACCACCGGCACGCCGCTGATGCTGCTGTTGGCGGTGGTGGTGAACGGGAGCGCACTCGCCTTGATCCTGTGGCAGGCCAAACGTGTGGGGCTGCAGCGTTACTACCAGCCGCCCGCTCGGCCCGTCAGTCCGACGAGCGTTCCGCCGGCACCGGCATACCCTCTCGGTCATTACCCGGCGCCGTAATTCATCCGGGGGTCTGGGGGGCGGAGCCCCCAGCGGGGGTGCACGGGGGCAGAGCCCCCGTGGGTGCGGGAATTCATTCCGAAACAGTGACGTTCACGGCCGTAGTTGATCCTGGCCCGTAGAGTAAGCGCGCTGGGGGCGTGGCAGGTCGGTTCGTTGGTCGTGGATCACGATCGATGCTCCGCCGCGCATGTGATCAGGTAACGAGAAAGTGAGTATTCGGTGGCAGTGAAGGCAGGGGGCAGGCGACTCGTGATCGTCGAGTCCCCGACCAAGGCGAACAAGATCGCGAGCTTTCTGGGCGACGGTTACATCGTCGAGTCCAGCCGCGGTCACATTCGCGACCTCCCGACCGGCGCCGCCGAAGTCCCAGCAAAGTACAAGGGTGAGAAGTGGGCCCGCACCGGCGTGAACGTGGACAACGGCTTCGAGGCCCTCTACGTCGTCAACCCGGAGAAGCGGGCGACGATCCGTCTGCTCAAGGACGCACTGGCCGGTGCCGACGAGCTGTTGCTTGCCACTGACGGCGACCGCGAGGGCGAGGCGATTGCCTGGCATCTGCTGCAGGAGCTCAAGCCCAAGGTTCCGGCGAAACGCATGGTCTTCCATGAGATCACTCAGGCAGCCATTGCCGAGGCGGTCGCCAACCCGCGTGATCTTGACGAGGATTTGGTCGATGCCCAGGAGACTCGGCGGATCCTTGATCGTCTCTACGGCTATGAGGTCTCGCCCGTGCTGTGGAAGAAGGTCATGCCACGGTTATCGGCCGGACGCGTGCAGTCGGTCGCGACCCGGCTCGTCGTTGATCGGGAGCGGGAACGCATCGCCTTCCGAAGCGCCTCGTACTGGGATCTGGACGCGATCTTGGACGCCGGGCCCGAGGCTCAACCTCCGCTCTTTCCGGCACGGCTCACTCGGGTTGGTGAGCGGCGGGTCGCCCAGGGACGCGATTTCGACAGCCGTGGTTCCTTGATCACCAAGGACCATGATCAGCTCGTACTCCTGAACGAGGACCAGGCGCAGGCTCTGGCGGACTCTTTACGCGCTGCCAGCTTCGAGGTGGACAGCGTCGAGTCCAAGCCCTACAGCCGCCGCCCGTATGCACCGTTCCGGACCACGACGATGCAGCAGGAGGCCGGCCGCAAACTCGGATTCACCGCGCAGCGAACGATGTCGGTCGCTCAAGATCTTTATGAGGCCGGGTTCATCACCTACATGCGAACCGACTCGGTCACGCTCTCCGGCAGTGCGATCGCCGCGGCCCGGCACCAGGTCCGTCAACTCTTCGGTCCGGATTACCTGCCGGACCAGCCGCGAATGTACACATCCAGAGTCAAGAACGCTCAGGAGGCGCATGAGGCGATCCGCCCTGCCGGCGAGACCTTCCTGACGCCCGCCCAAACCAGGCTGAGCGGTGATCAGTTCCGGCTCTACGAGCTGATCTGGATGCGCACGATCGCCTCACAGATGAAGGACGCCGAGGGTCTCTCGATTACGGTCAAGATCAACGCCCAACCGAGCGATGGCGAGCTGTGCACCTTCGTTGCCTCCGGCCGGACGATCACCTTTTACGGCTTCCTCAAGGCCTACGTGGAATCGGTTGAGGAGACCGACGGCCACACCGATGACGAGCAGACCCAGCTTCCACATCTCACCGCCGGGCAGCCACTGCGGCCCGAGTCCGTGACGGCGTCGGGGCATGAGACGCGTCCACCGGCCCGCTACACCGAGCCGTCGCTGGTGGCCAAGCTGGAAGAGCTGGAGATCGGCCGGCCCTCGACGTACGCAACGATCATCCGCACGATCACTGCGCGGGATTACGTGTTCAAGAAAGGTACGGCGCTCGTGCCGACCTGGTTGGCCTTTGCGGTCACGCGGTTGCTCGAGGAGCACTTCCCCAAGCTGGTGGATTATGCCTTCACCGCTGAGATGGAGGAGGTGCTGGACCAGATTGCCGATGGGCACGCAGAGCGGCTCAGAGTCTTGACCGACTTCTATTTCGGCAGTGACGACCGTGAGGGCTTGCATCGGCTGGTTTCGGAGCTTGGTGAGATTGACGCCCGTAGGCTTTCGACGTTCGAGATCGCTGATCTTGACTCCCTGTCGACAGGCGCGCCCAAGATCGTTGTTCGAGTCGGTCGCTACGGCACCTATGTAGAAGATGAGGAGGGTCGCCGCGCCAATGTCGCTGATGATCTTCCGCCGGACGAGCTTACTGTTGATCTTGCTAGGGAGTTGCTGGCGAAGCCGGTGGGCGAGGAGCGACAGCTGGGGCTGGATTCGGAAACCTCGCGAATGATCGTCGCAAAGAACGGCCGTTTCGGCCCGTACGTGACAGAGATCCTCGACGAGGACGCACCGAAAGGCGCCAAGCCTCGCACTGGGTCGCTGTTCGCTTCGATGAGCATCGAGGAGGTCACCCTTGAGCAAGCGCTTCAGCTGATGAGCTTGCCGAGGGTGGTGGGCACAGATGGCGACGGTGTGGAGATCACCGCGCAGAACGGACGCTACGGGCCCTATTTGAAGAAGGGCACTGACTCACGCTCCTTGGAGGGCGAAGATCAGATCTTCTCGATCACGCTCGAGGAAGCCCAGGCCATCTACGCGCAACCCAAGCAGCGGGGGCGGGCGGCGACCAAGCCACCACTCAAAGATCTTGGCACCGATCCTGCCTCCGGGAGGCCCATGATCATCAAGGAAGGTCGCTTCGGGCCCTACGTCACCGACGGGGAGATCAACGCGACATTGCGGCGAGGTGACGACGTCGAAACGATCACCGCCGAGCGCGCCGCCGAGCTGCTGGCCGAGAAACGCGCCAAAGGGCCAGCACCCAAGAAGCGTCCGGCCAAGCGGAGGCAAGCGGCGGCCGCAGCGACGACTTCGACTCCGAAACCGGCCGCGAAGCGGGTGCCGGCCAAGAACGTACGCACTAAAACTGGCTGACGCACCCCAAAAAAAGGCGTCAGTATCCATGGTCGTCATAGCGACCACCGATGCTGACAAGACGGCACTAGTGTTCGACCATGGGTAAGAAGAAGCGCCGCAAGGCTCATGTGCCCAAGCGCAATGAACCCGTGCCTGCCCTGCCACCTGCGCTTCCCGAGCGGTCCAGCATTGGTCCCGTGGGCCAGCGCTACTACGACATGCCTTACAGCGCAGCGACGCCGCGCTTGATCAATCCTGATCTTGGTTTGCACCATCTGGTCGCCAGGGTCGGACACAATGCCGCGTACGAGATCTCGGTGACGTTGCTGGACGCGCCCGATCACCGGCTGATCCGATCTGGGGTCCTGCTTGCCCATCGGGTGCTGGACGGGCGCGGGGAGTGGTACATCACCGCCCCGGACTGGCAGCCGCTGTTGCCCATTGACCGGATCGAGTTGATGGGTCATGCCGATCTTCCTGAAGGGCTGGCCGACATGATCCGACCGCTGCGACGACGGGCGACGCTGGGACCCGTTGCCGCACTCACCTGCGATCGGCGGGAGTTCGCGCTGCGCGACGATGACGGAACCACGCTGGCTCTACTGCGCGACGACAAGGTCACCGTACGCCGCGGCGGCCTGACCACCGCGCGCTACCGCGAGGTGTTGATCACCCCAGTCGGGCCTGGACTGAACGACGAGCAGGCGGCGTGGCTCGACCGTTCCCTGTTGCAGGTTGGCGCTACCCAGGTACCACGTTTCCCGCGGCTGGTTTCCCGGCTCGGCGCTCCCGCGACCGGGTCGACCGACATACCGATACCCGGCCCGTTCGACGCCACAGCGCCGTTCAAGAAGTTCGTCTCCCAGTTGGTCGCGCTGCGGCTGCGACAGATCGTGGAAGCTGATCTTGCTATCCGCGGCGGTGATCTCACAGCCGTCGACCGGCTGGCAGATCAGGCGGTGCGGCTGAGGGACGAGCTCAAGGGACTCTCGGTGGTACTTGACGCTGAGTGGGTCGAGGATCTTTACGACGAGCTGGGCTGGATAAGCCTGGAAGCAAGCTCGCCCAATGGGCAGGAGCACGACCGGCTGACCGCTCGGTTACGCAGCGAGCGCTATCTCACCGTGCTGGAACGACTCGTTGCCGCCGTCCGCTCGCCCAAGCTGGCCGATCAGCGCTCAGATCCTGCCGGCGAGGTGCTCGCCGGCCTGGTCTCGATGGCGGTGGCGCGGATGCGCCGCTGCGCGGATCGCCTGAATGTCGACTCCCTCGACGAGGAATGGGAGGAGGCCTGGCAGGAGATGGGACGCCTCGAATGGGTGGTTGGTGTGGCAGCCCAGGTGCTTCCGGAAGAGTCGGCAACGATTCAGCAGCAGCTGCTCAAGTCTCGGCAGCTGTTGTCGGAGATCCATAACGATCATCACCGCGAGCTCGCCACGTACGAGCGGGTCGCGAATCTGTCTTCGGAGCAGGCCTTTGCCGCTGGCCGCGACTATGAGCGTGAAACGCGAAAGTCGCGCCATGTCCGGCGCGAGTTCGCGGAGGCGTGGGCTAAGACCAAGAAGAAGCTCGGCGCGTGAGCGCAGCGGGCGGGGTCTTTGTTGTTTTCGAGGGCGGCGACGGGGTCGGCAAGACGACCCAGGTCGACCGGCTTTGCGCGTGGTTGGCCGATGCGGGACATGAGGTACTAAAGACCTTCGAGCCCGGGGACACGACCGTCGGAGCGATGATCCGGCGGATCGTTCTGGACCCGGCCACTGGTGAGATGTCCCCCCGCGCTGAGGCATTGCTGTATGCGGCCGACAAGGCACAGCACATCTTCTCGGTGGTCCGGCCTGCGCTGGAGCATGGTGCCGTTGTGGTCTGCGACCGCTATGTCGACTCGATGCTGGCCTACCAAGGGGCTGGTCGGGTTCTTGACCTGGCCGATCTCGAGCGCATCGCACGCTGGGCGACCGAGGATCTGCGACCTGATCTGACTGTGGTGCTGGACGCGGAGCTTAGCGATGGGATCCACGCCAAGGCTCAAAAGGACCGCCTCGAGTCGGCCGGCGACATGTTCCATGAGCGGACGCGGCACTTCTTCCTCGAGCTGGCGCGGCGGGAGCCAGAGCGCTACCTGGTGCTTAATGCCCGCGCGTCACGAGAGGAGATCGCTGCACAGGTGGCCGCTCGGGTCGCGCCGCTACTGACGCCGGCACGCCAGGGGCGACGTCGGCAGTGAATGGCAGAGTGTTTGACATGACTGCACCGCTCACCGATTCCGCGGCCGCAGGATCGGGTCGTGACCTGGGCGTCTGGGCGGAGCTGATCGGTCAGACGGCTGCCGTAGCGACGCTGCAGCGGGCCGCGGCAGGCGAGCCGCACGCCATGAGTCACGCCTGGTTGTTCACAGGTCCTCCCGGTTCGGGACGATCGAATGCGGCGCGGGCCTTTGCCGCGGCGCTGCAATGCAGCTCTGGCGGCTGCGGGAAGTGCACTGCATGTCGTACGTCGTTGTCCGGTGCCCACCCCGACGTCACGCTGGTACGTACCGAGCTGCTGTCGATCGGTGTCGACGAAGTACGCGAGCTAGTTCGGCGATCGGCCATGAGCCCGACTCTCGGACGGTGGCAGGTCATTGTGATCGAGGACGCTGATCGGATCACCGAACGAGGCGCCGATGCATTGCTCAAGAGCATCGAGGAGCCGGCGCGGCGTACGGTCTGGATCTTGTGCGCACCGACCGCTGACGATGTGGTCGCAACCGTCCGATCGCGCTGCCGACTGCTGACGTTGCAGACGCCGACTATCCCGGCCGTGGCCCGATTGCTCGAGACCCGCGATGGCATCGAACCGGAGTTGGCGGCGTACGCGGCACGAGTTTCGCAGGGACATATCGGTCGGGCGCGTGTGCTGGCGCGGGACGAGGACGCTCGCAACCGGCGACAACAGATCTTGCAAATCCCGTTCCAGTTGCATGGGCTGGGGGCCTGCCTCGCGGCAGCGGCTCAAGTGGTCGAGGCGTCAACGGTCGAGGCGGCGGCAGCGACTGGCGAGCTGGATGTCGGCGAGCGGGCGGCACTGGAAGAGGCCCTGGGATTCGGCACGAAGGGTGCGAAGCCGCGTCAGGCACATGCGGCGATCAAGGAGCTTGAGGAACAGCAGCGGGCTCGCACCAAGCGCTTTCAGCGGGATGCGATCGATCGAACACTTACCGAGCTGACCGGCTTCTATCGCGACGTGCTGAGCATCCAGACCGGGTCGGGAGCGCCGCTGATCAATGAGGACCTGAGGGCTCAGATTGTTGTGCTGGCACGAAAGTCGACCGCCGAATCGACGCTGCATCGGATCGATGCGCTGCTTGATTGCCGTACGGCGCTTGAGGGAAACGTTGCGCCGCTCCTCGCGGTCGAGGCTGCTTTGATCGGTCTGGTCGAAGGATGACGCCTGTCACGGCGGGAGCCGTCGCGCCGAGGTGCAGCGGCGCAGTGTACCTGACTTTCCTTCGAGATGTTCGGGGTTCATTTTCTGCGAGTTCTTTAGTAATCTGGGCCGCACAGGTTGCCGGAGGGGACGAACCCCCGAGCGTCCTCTCCGACAACCTTCCAAGGTCTGGCTGATTAGCCAGGCCGTTTTTCGTTTCCGGCCTTGTAGACGGAAACAGCGCTTTGACTCGCCTCTGTCGGAAAGCTGGGTTAACCCACCTTCTTTGCGCTCTGCACAGGTTGCAACGTGTGCAGAGCGCATGGAGCCTACGTGTACGTAAGTTCCCCGACAGCAGCCCCGAGTGTCTTGGCGCCTGCGGGTCGAGCGCTCCAAGGTCACAAATTGGTATCGCAAAGTGTTGCGCTCTGCGGAAGGTTGCGCTTACGGTGGAGAGCGGCTCGTTTCCGTTTCGTTATCAAACGGCCGGAGCGGAATGCCAGGGGGAAGGACTCAGAGGCATCCAATATGCCTGCTGAGATCGCGCGTCCGTTTGCCGAACTCCGCTGGACGGCGCCTAGCCGGGAACGTCTCGGGCGAAAGCGGAGGTAGAGGAACCAGCGGATTTCTCTCACGTCAGGAAAGAGAGAGTCCCGGGGGGTGAAGCGCTCACAGCGGTGTATCTCTGCACACCGCGTGAGCGCCGGGCCCATGGCGGCCCGAACCAGGTATCTCACAGGCGTACTCGGGGAAGGATTCGATTCCTACGTTGACATCCACCATCATCAAGCGCGCCGTCGGCGTGAGCGCAGCGCTTGCTCTGTCCTGCGGGATTGGGCTCGCGGGCGCCGTACCTGCCGAGGCAGCAACGACGACCGTGTGGGATCGCGTCGCCAAGTGCGAGAGCGGCGGCAACTGGAAGATCAACACCGGTAACGGTTACTACGGTGGCCTGCAGTTCGCTGCGGGTACCTGGAAGGCGCACGGCGGGGGAACGTACGCCAGCCAGGCAAACCAGGCGACCAAGGCGGAGCAGATCGCGATCGCACGTCGGGTGCTAGCAGGCCAAGGTGCGGGTGCCTGGCCGACCTGCGGCCGACGTGCGGGTCTGACCAAGTCGAACGGCAGAGCGGACAAGCACGCGACGCCGTCGACCAATTCTGGAGCTTCCAAGACTACGAAGGTGAACGACTCGGCGAAGAAGATCGCCAAGAAGGCGGCTCCAAAGAAGTACAGTGCTAGTGCCAGTGGCAAAACCGTTCACGTGAAGCGCGGCGACACCCTTCGTAAGATCGCCAAGCGGTATCACGTGAAGGGCGGTTGGAAGGGCTTGTGGAAGCTCAACAAGGAGACGATCAAGAACCCGAACTTGATCTATATCGGCCAGACGATCAAGATCAAATAGACCTGACTGGCGCGGGTGGGACCCTGCCCCCCAGTATGCCCACCCGTGGAAGCCCGGCAGACCCGCATCTGCCGGGCTTCCGGTTTTCTGTGGGCCATGTGCGGTACGCACGTCTAAGCCCAGGAATGCGCCTTCGACGAGCTCAGAACGCAAGAGGACGAAACTTGGGGCGCATGTGGACGGTCTCGGCTTTAGGCTTGGGCCATGGGGAGGGTGATGGCTGTGTCGTTCGAACGGTACGGCCGGCTGTACTACCTCAATCCCGGTGACGCGGCCTACAGCGTCGGTGATCGGGTTCTGGTGCCGACCGACTCCGGCCCCGAGGTCGCCGAGTGCGTATGGGCGCCAGAGTGGGTCGAGGACGAGGGATTTGAGGGGCTGCCAATGTGCGCTGGGTTGGCCGCGCCTGAGCAGCTCGAGCGGGATGCGGCGAACCGACGGCGGCGCGCCGAGGCCAAGCTGGCCGCCAAGAAATTGATCAAGAAGAATGAATTGCCGATGAAGGTTGTCGCGGTCGACTTCATCGATTCCGGTATCGATTTCGACCAGCTGGTCGTCATCTACTTCACCGCGCCTCATCGGGTTGACTTCCGAGTCTTGGTGAGTGAGCTGGCCCGCAGCTTGCAAGCGCGGATCGACCTGCGGCAGATCGGCTCGCGAGATGCGGCCCGGCTGGTCGGCGGCCTTGGCAGCTGCGGCCGCGACCTGTGTTGTGCCACGTTCCTGAAGGACTTCGAGCCTGTCAGCCTACGGATGGCCAAGGTCCAAGATCTTCCGCCGAACCCGCTGAAGATCTCCGGCGCCTGCGGCCGGCTGATGTGTTGCCTGAAGTACGAGCATCCCCTGTACGCCGAGTTCGCGCGTACCGCGCCGGCTGTCGGGGAGCAGGTTGCTCTGGAGGATGGGGACGGCGTGGTAGTCGGCCACCAGGTGCCGGCCGATTCGGTTGTCGTTCGAATGAGCGCCAGCGGTGCCACGAGGAGTTGTTCGCTGGCCGCGGCCTGCGGTGCTCGCCAGCTCTACGCTTCGCGCGCCGCTCCGGCGCAGGTACCAGCTCCACCCCGCAAGGCACGCACCCGGCGCCGCCGCTCCGACGAGGAGGAAGACTGAACGTTTCCGCACCGCTCAACCAGCGCGTCGTTATTGATCTTGACGCCCGAGCTCGCCATATCGCTACGGCGTAGGCTCGTCACATGCCAGGGCCCGCCCGCCGTTTCTCCCTGCTGGGCGTCACGGTGGTTGTGCTGGCTGTACTGGGCGGGTGTTCGACTGACTCGAGGATCCCGCAGGGTGAAACAACGTCGGTGGCCTCACCGTCCGCGGCCGCGACGTCAACTCCAGATCTGCCAAAGGACGGGCGGCCGCTCGAGCCCATCCCGGACGTGCGGCCGGAGGGCTTCACCAAGCCGCCGCCAGGCGCAGGAATAGCGCGCTATGAGAGACAGCAGCTCGACTGGAAGCGGTGTGGTCAGGAGTTCGCGTGCAGCACGATGCTCGCCCCCTTGGACTATGCCGATCCCGACGGGACGGCCATCACGCTTTCAGTGGCCAAGCGCCCGCCTACTGGTAGTAAGCGGCTCGGCAGTCTGATCATCAATCCTGGCGGTCCCGGCGGCTCGGGTGTGGGCTACGTCGGCTACTTCAACGCGGCAGGCCTGGAGAGCTATGACATCGTCGGCTGGGATCCACGAGGGGTCGGTCGCTCCACGCCCGTGACCTGCTTCGGTCGCGACGATCTTGATCGCTACTTCTCCATGGACAACTCACCCGATGATCCCGGCGAACTGCGCGCCAGGATCGACGAACAGATCGAGTTCGGCCAATCCTGTCTACGTCAATCCGGGGTGTTGCTGGAACACGTTTCGACCATGGAGACCGTACGCGATCTTGATCTGTTGCGCCGCCTGTTAGGTGATTCCAAGATCAACTACTTGGGATCGTCGTACGGTACAAGGATCGGCGCGCTCTATGCGGAACTGTTCCCGCAACGAGTAGGCCGGATGGTCCTCGATGGTGCGGTCGACATCAATTCCAAGTCCAAGATCAATCAAGTGGATGGCTTTGAGCGGGCGTTTCGTCATTTCGCGTCGTGGTGCGCGGATGAACGTTGCCGGCTTGGTGCGCAGCGTGATGAGGTGCTGTTCAAGATCAAGGAGTTCCTTGATCGGCTCGATCAGCAGCCGCTGGCGGTGGACGGCGGGCGTACCCTCAGCCAGCAGCAGGGCGTCGAGGCGGTCTTCTACTCCATGTATGGCGGGAGGGGTAGCTGGCCGGAGTTGCGGGATGCGCTCATCGCAGCAATCTTCGATGGGGATGGCGCCGGGCTCCTGCAGCTGGCGGACGCTTCAGATCGACGCAATCGTGATGGCACCTATGGGCAGCTCAACTACGCGTTTCCTGCCATTCGGTGCCTCGACAGCCAGGACGATAGCGTGCGCGCGGCAGAAAAGAGGCTTGCCGAGGAGTCCAAGCGCGCTCCGATCTTGGGTCAATTGAATGGGCCCGATTTGGCCTGTCCTTTGTGGCCGGTCAAGTCGGCGCCCAAGCAACCCACAGTCGACGCGGAGGGAGCCCCGCCGATTGTGGTTGTTGGTACCACCGGCGATCCGGCGACCCCCTATGAGTATGCCAAGTTGATGGCCGACGAACTCAGTTCGGCGGTGCTCCTGACATTCAATGGCGAAGGACACCTGGCGTACGGGCAGAGTGCCTGCGTCAAGTCGCAGGTCGATGCATACCTGCTTCGTGATCAAGTGCCACGAGATGGGACTCGGTGCTGATTCAGCGGACCCGTTTTGGACTTCGTCATGCGTTAGGCCGCTCGATATAGTGGGCGATCGTGCCGAGCCAGCTGGCGCGTCACACAAGCCGCCTTAGCTCAGATGGCAGAGCGACGCACTCGTAATGCGTAGGTCATCGGTTCGATTCCGATAGGCGGCTCTCTGCTTGACCTAGTCAGCGGCCAGTTCTCCGCCTCAGACCGCCGACTGTGGGGCGATCCACCCGTCAAAGCAGCCTATCGAGCAGCCTAGACATCTTCACTCGAACTCAGAACGACCCTCGAACAGCAAGCCTTCCACCCGCGCTACCGCTTCCCGAGACGAGGCCGGCGTGACATGGCTATAGGTGTTCATTGTGACGCTGATTTGTGAATGCCCGAGAATCTCCATCACGACACGGGGGCTCACCCCCTGGGCCAACATAAGCGACGCTGCGGTGTGCCGTAGGTCGTGGGTGCGCCGTGAGGCGCTGTGGTTCGAGAGGAGGTGAGAGACCTTCGCCGCTGATCCTGTCGCAGCAGGGCGGTGAAGCTGAGGGCAGCCCGACCCGAGTGGTGTCGGGGAGGGTGGGAGCAGCCCTGACAAAGCCGGGACGGGCCAGTACTGCCAGATGGTCTGGGTCCGGCAAGCGTGACGGAGAGGAGTACGTGAGGAACCGGCGTGTGACATCCCCTTGATGCGGCGCCAGCTCGAACCTGGTGGATCTGGGCTGGATGCGGCGCGCACCTGTCGTGGGTTGTGGCAGGGAACTCCCGCGGCGGTGGGCATGAGCTGCCAGGGAGGCTGCGGGGAAAGGCTGCGGCGTACCCGCGGCGAGGCCGCAGGGGCATAGTCGGGCTCCTCCTTCGTTGAGCGAACCACAGTGAACACGGGAACCGTTCCGGATCCTGCCCTGAGTGTCCGCAGCCGGCGGGCAGCTAGGGCTGGGCGCACCGACAGCCAATCGGTCCGGAATGGGGCGGAGCCGTCGTAGTACTCCGAGCCGGGGAAAGCCCGAGCACATTGGGGAAGGGCGGCAGCGGTTACGAGAGGGGAAGGAGACTGCAATGCCGGGAGACGCACCGCTGAATGGCGATGCTCCTCAATCAGAGCCTGACGGGCTTGGGCTGAGGGTATCGGAGATGCAGGCCAAGCTTCACCGTTGGGCGGTGGCTGATCCTGGCCGCCGATTCGATGATTTGTTCAACTTCGTGTACGACCCGGCAACGCTGATCATGGCGTTCGACCGGGTCGCGGGGAACCGGGGGGCGCGCACGCCCGGTGTGGACGGTCTTACGGTCGCCGGCATCGAGGAGGGTGTGGGTGTGCCCGGGTTCCTGGACGATCTGCGGGCCGCTGTGAAGGAGGGCTCGTTCCAGCCGTTACCGGTGAGGGAACGCAAGATCCCCAAGCCGGGCGGGTCGGGGAAGGTCCGCAGCCTCGGTATTCCTACCGTGGCGGACCGGGTCGTTCAGGCGGCGCTGAAACTGGTGTTGGAACCCATCTTCGAGGCCGACTTCTTGCCGGCCTCCTACGGGTTCAGACCCAAGCGGCGAGCCCACGACGCGATCGCTGAGATTCACCACTTCGGCACCCGCGGCTATCGCTGGGTGCTCGATGCGGACATCGAGGCATGCTTCGATTCGATCTCGCACTCGGCCCTGATGGATCGGGTGCGGGCACGGATCAAGGACAAACGCGTCTTGGCGCTGGTCAAGGCGTTCCTGAAAGCCGGAATCCTCACCGAACTCGGCGAACCACAGGACACCTTTACTGGCACACCGCAGGGCGGCATCTTGTCCCCGCTGCTGGCCAACATTGCGCTATCGGTGCTCGATGAGCATGTGATGGCGCCATGGAAGCCGGGTGGGACGATGTCGACCCCGGGCAAGCGCGCTTACCGGCGCTCCAAGGGACGGCCGACGTGGCGGATCATCCGTTACGCTGACGATTTTGTGATCTTGGTGCACGGTTCGCGCGAGGACACCGAAGCGTTACGCGAAGACGTCGCTGACAAGTTGGCTCCGCTTGGGCTTCGGCTTTCACCGGCCAAGACCCAGGTGGTCCACATGAGCGACGGGTTCGACTTTCTCGGCTTCCGCATCCGGTGGAAGCGCCAGAGAGGTTCGAACAAGTGGTACGTCTACACCTTCATCGCCGATCGGCCGGTCCGGTCGGTGAAGGCGAAGATCCGTGCCCTGACACACAAGACATCGCAGTGGGATCTCGCGTACTTGCTGACCAGGCTCGGTCAGATCATGCGCGGATGGGCCAACTACTTCAAACACGCCGTGGCGAAATCGACCTTCAGCAAACTGGACACCTTCACTTGGTGGAGGCTTGTTCACATGCTGCGGGCCCGCCACGGCTGGAACTGGGGTCAGCTCCGTCGCCACCTGACCACTCCCACTGGGAGGTGGTTGATGGCCGCGGACGGGGTCGAGTACTTCCGGATCGTGGGCGTCACGGTTTCTCGCTACGCCTACCGAGGTACCCAGATCCCTACTCCCTGGCCACCCACGAATCCCGCCTGAGGGCAGCAACCGTGGAGAGCCCGTTGCCGAGAAATTGGCACGACGGGTTCGGCGAGCGGCCCGGGGAACCAGACCGGTGGCAACACCGACACTGCGCCCCGGGCCGACTCAACAGCCGAACATGGCGCAGGCCGGCGGCGTCAACCAGCCGTTGGAAGTCCCGATAATCATTGCGCGGAGACACGGGTGTGCCGAGGCGCGTTGTAAAGACCAGGCCCCAGTCCTCCCAGAACTCCACGCCCGCAGCGAGCCGATCGCTCTCCTGTTGCTCACGCCGCAACTTCAAGGCATCGACCACTGCAGCCGGAAGCGGAACGATCCGCCGCGATCTTGCTGTCTTTGGCGGCACGAGGTGGAAGCCTTCACCCGGCCGGTAGTGCAGCGTCTGCCGCACAGCAAGAACGCGTTGATCAAGATCAACATCACGCCAGGCCAGACCCAACACCTCACCCTGACGCAGGCCCAACGCGACTGCGATCAACCAGCGCGCCTGGAACCGGTCACCCGATGCCGCAGCCAGAAACAGCCGCGCCTCCTTGGCGTCGAACGGGTGAACCTCGACGGACCTCAGCGACGGTGGGTCCACGGCGGTTACCGGGTTCCACGGAATCAGCTGCCACCGCACTGCGACACCCAGCGATCGGCGTAGAAGCGCATGGAGCCGTCGCACGCTCCCCGGCGAGAGGTGCAGCAGCTGTGAGCGGTAGAAGTCCGACACCTGTGATGGCTTCAGCTTGTCCAGCGGCACCTTGCCCAGGGCGGGTGCGATGTACAGTCTCAGCTCCTGTCGATAACGCCGTAAAGTTGATGGACGCACGGAGGACGCCGCCACCTCATTGAGATATCTTTCCAGCCACTGGCCCAAGGTCGGAGCCCGCGCAATAGGGAGTCGTCCGGCCTCAGCGGCAGCCGTCAGCCGACGAAGCTCGCGCACCACCTCCGCCTGCGTACCGCGCGTGATGTACTTCCGCCGCCGCTTGCCGTCATGCCAGCCGAGGTCCACAACGCCGCGCCAGCGGCCGTCCGGCAACCGGTAAACCGAACCTTCACCCTGAGGCCGGCGAGAGCTCATGCCGCCGATGGACCGTCCGCCAAGCGCCGCACCGACGCTAGCGACACCCGCCGAGACCGACCGATCTTCACCGAGTCGAGCTGCTCGGCGTAGATCAGCTCATACACTCGCGACCGACTGACACTGAGCACGTCTGCGGCCTCCCGTACGGTGAGCAGCAACTTCTCCATCCGATCGTCTCCAGCTTCTACTGATGCTCCAGTTGGCCACACAGTCCACCCAGGTGCCACTGAACTCCCGACCTGTTGATAACCCCAGGCTGCAGAGCAGCACCTGCGCCGTCCTCCACGCTCCGCAGAAGTTGTTTCGGGCCTGCCTGGCGGTCACCGTTGCAGTTCGCAATCTCGACGATCGGCAACTCCGCCGGGCTTATCGGCGCCGGCTACATGATCGTCAATGAACTTGCTCTAACCGGTGCGGGCTATGGAGCGAACGCCCATTCCCGCCAGCCTTGCGGAGCTGATCTATCGAGCTCTCGCAGCCCGACCCGTGCGCGAGGGATTCTCGTCTCGCCGAGACTGTGCCGAGAAGGAATCAACAGTGACACCCAGGCCTTTGCGGAGCACAAGACCATTAGCGATGGGCAAGATCATCGCGATCGCAGCGGGACAAGAACTCATGGCTCTTTGACCCCAGACATCGGCGGCGTGTCCAAGGACTTCCCCCGACGTCCGATTTTCCATAAGAATAAGGATTTGCACCCTTGCGTATCGATGGACAGACCCAAATGGTGTCAAAATGGTGTCAGACCCATAGCTAAACTAAGCAAAGAGGCCCCGATCAACTTTGGATCGCCATGGCCTCAATACGGGCGACGATTTCAGCTAATCCCTCTGGCCTGTTTCTCGCGTAGCCCCTCCCCCGATTTCAAGATCTGATGTCCGACGGACGTCCTGAACATCTTCAGGTTCGACGACCACGGACGACTCGTCGAGAGGTACGTCCGGACCCTCCGGAGCTTCCTCCGCCAACTCGGCGCGGCAGGAGCCTGACACGTCAGGCCTGCGACGACGTCACCACGACAACGCACCTCCGGCCCACGGGCTTACACGCCGGTCCGCGGGGAAGGGCGGTCGCGAGCCTGTTGCGCGACCATCAACTTCGGGACATGCCGGGATCAGCGCATTCATGCTGATGTGCGGACCTGCGGGCCCGGACGCGCTCGGATCGCATCAGGAGAGAACGACAACCACTTTGCCGGATGCGCGTCCCTCACCGACATGAGCAAGCGCGGCGGGAACCTCGTCGAGCGCGAAGGCGCGGTGGATGTGGATCCTGACGTCCCCGGTAATGCAGAGGGCGGCAAGCGGCTCGAAGTGGGCCGGCCCCTCCTTGACGGCAAGGATCCTGATTGCGCGGCCGGTGAGCCGCCCCACCAGCCGGCCGGCGGTAAGCACACGCAGCAGCGTGGGCACCGACCCACCCACGCACCAATACGCGCCGCCGGGTGCCAGCGCACGCCGGTAGGCGAACACCGACCGGTGCGCAGCCAGGTCCAGGATCAGGTCGTACGGCTGGGAGGTCCGGGTGAAGTCGTCCCGGCGATAGTCGATCACGTGATCCGCGCCGACCGAGCGCATGAAGTCCAGCTTGGAGACGTTGTCGACACCGGTGACGTGAGCACCGACCCGCTTTGCCAGCTGAATCGCGAAGGATCCCGACCCTCCGCCAGCGCCGTTGATCAGCACGCGGCGACCCGTCACGGCGCTCTTTGTGCCCTGCAGGGCGATCGCGCCCGCCTGTGGGATGGTCGATGCCTCAACGAAGGTGAGCTGGGCCGGCTTGTGGGCGAGTGCGGATTCCGGCGCGAGCGTGTACTCCGCGAAGCCACCCTTCAGCCTGAGGTTGTCGCCATAGACCTCGTCTCCGGGTCGGAACCGGGTCACCCCTTCCCCGACGTCGTCGACCAGGCCGGCGATGTCCGATCCGAGCGTCCGGCAAGCCGGGAACAGCAGCCCGCCAATCCGCGCGTACGCGGGCGATCCGAGTAGGCACTCCCAGTCGCTGAGGTTGACTGAGGTCGCGGCGATCTTCACCCGCACCTGGCCGGCGGCGGGCGAGGGCACCGGGACCTCCTCGACCCGCAGCAAATCGGGGGACCCGTACCGGTCGTAGACGACCGCCTTCACGCCTGCCCCGCGGCCCACCTGGTCACGGCCGCAAAACGTAGCAAATCGGAACGGTCGACCGACACCGAACTGCCCAAGGAGCGGGACCTTGGATTCCCGTGAGTGACGGATGCTGCGGATCACCTACGGCTTGTGCAGAACAGACGGCGGCTGAGTTTCGAGGCATGGCAGTGCGCTCACATCGTTGCCCGCGCCGGTCACTGTCGCGTCACCCGCGACGGACCTGTACACATGCCGCGTTGTAGCGTCGCGTGGTCATCCGCCTCGGTCCGGTTGGTGACGCTGACACTCCGCGACCAAGTCCTCGTCGTCGCCGATCCCGGTCCAGCACCTTGAGCCACATGGCACCGAACGGGCCTTAGCGCCAGTTCCTGCGGTCTGGAAGTCTGCCGAGTCCGAAACTCACTACAGACACCGGGCTCGATTCCCTCGGGATCGACTCGTCTCACGTCACCCACCCCCTCAGTCAACCGACCCTCGCAGCGCTAAGACATCAGGCCAACTGAGCGATCACGACCAGCGTTCCGACCCAGTGTCACGTACCCCCGACTGACTCAAAGATCCGATGTGCGACACACCTAGTGCACTCTGGGATGCTCGGCTTGCTCCTGCGATGTGCGGGGGTCCGCGACGTCACCGGGACGGCTCGACCTGATGCTGCCCGCCAGCGATGGTGAGGCTCGGAACAGTGGCTGCCTCCCGGTGGCGGTGATGGTCGGCGAGGACGCCCGATAGAGGCTTGGGGCCAGTGGCGACACGAAAGTATGACCGCCCCAGAGTGCTTGCGCATCGCCGGCCCAGCGGTCACATCGAACGGGAGGTGACCTACGTGATCGCCGGAATAGACACCCACAAAAGACACTCTCGCCGTCGCGGTCGTCGACGACAGTGGCCGGCTGGTGGCCGGCGGCGACGTGCCGAATACCGAGCGGGGTTTCGCCCAGCTCGTCGACATGTTCACCGCCCACCACGTGCAGCGGGTGGGGATCGAAGGCTCAGGCAGCTTTGGCCGCGCCGTCGCGGTGCACCTGGCCTTGTGCTGGCAGTCTGGGCAGCCGGTAGCGGTGGTCGAGGTGCCCACCTTGATGACGTCACGCGAACGGCACGGCCAGCTCGGCAAAGGCAAAACCGACCCGGTCGACGCATTGGCGATCGCCCGCATCACCACCCGTGAGCAGCAACTCCCGCCGGTCCGGCTCACCGTCGGCGCCGCGGCGGACCTGCGAGCCCTGCTCGACTACCGCGAGGACCTGGTCCGCGAACGCGGCGCCCTGGTCAACCGGGCCCACGCCGAATTGGGCGGTTTGCGACCCGGCTACCAGCAGCAGATCCCGATCATGACCACCCGCGCCCGGGTCCGTGCCGCGGTCGACCTGCTCGGCGACGACAGCAGCATCCGCGCCACTTTGTGCCGTCGCCGCCTCGAACGCGTTCTCGCCATCGACGCCGAAACCGCCGAACTGAAACAGCAGATCACCCGGCTGGTCGCCGCCGCCGACACCACCTTGACCGACCTGTATGGCGTCGGTCCGCTGGTCGCGGCCCGGTTCCTCGCCGAGGTCGTCGACATCCGCCGCTACCCCAACCGCAACGCGTTCGCGGCCGCGAACGGCACCGCGCCGTTGCCGGCCTCCTCAGGCCGCACCGTCCGGCACCGGTTCAACCCCGGCGGGAACCGCCAGCTCAACCGGTCCCTCTACACCATCGCGCTCACCCAGATCCGCGGCGACACCGAAGGCCGCGCCTACTACGAACGCAAACGCGCCGCCGGCAAGTCCAAACGCGAAGCCCTCCGCTGCCT
>Ga0307316_10000032_pt1 | contig 32647 bp, 25 predicted proteins | sample ER_DNA_356_FD_194504 | JGI IMG/M metagenome (GOLD analysis project Ga0307316, IMG submission 194504) | Bulk soil microbial communities from the East River watershed near Crested Butte, Colorado, United States - ER_DNA_356 | ecosystem: Environmental > Terrestrial > Soil > Floodplain | place... | reverse complement strand
GGCCGGGTAGTGGCCGGCGTAGAAACCGGTCGGGCTCTGCGGGAAGTGCCCGCCCTCGCGCCGGCCGAGCTGCAGCAGCGTCTCGTCACCGCGGGTCATCACCAGCACCCGCCCGCCCTCCGGCACGGTTTCACGGACCTGCGCCCGCACCCGGTCGACCGCGTCCCGATATCGCCGCTCCTCGCTCATGCCGGTTGCACCGCCGGGACCAGGGAATAGATCGCGCAGGCCTCGTTGCTGTGGACGGCGCGGCCGTCGAGGCGACCGGAAAGCCCGTCGTAGAAGTCGAGCCACCAGAGCATCGGCGTCGGGAAGACGATGTATTCGGCTCCCTGGGCGCAGAGCTCTTCGAGCCCGGCGAGGACCTCGTCGCCGTCGGCCGGGTGGTGGCCCGGCCAGCTGCCGTCGGGAAGGCGGGGAAAGTGCCAGGTCTCCAGCTCCTCGACCGCGAGCAGGCGTTCGTCCCCCTTGCTGACGATCAGCACGGTCGAGCCGGCCGGCAGCGTCTGGCGCAGGGTCTGGCGCACCCCGGCGACCAGCTCCGCGTACTCGGGAGTCTGACGCCGCTGGTAGGGCTGCCAGGCCTCGCCCCACTTCTCTTCGAACTGGTGCCGGTTGCGGTCGAGCAGGCGGCTGTAGGAGCCGTCGCCGAAGAGCTTGCCGAAGGAGCCCTCGCCGAAGTGGTGGACGAGCACGTCCTCGGCGCAGCGCAGCCGCAGGCCGGCCGCGCGGGCCCGCTGCGAGTAGTCGTCGTCCTCGAGGGTGCCGACGCCGAAGGACTCGTCGAGGGCGCCGATCGCCTCCCAGGCCCGGCGCCCCATCGCCAGGCAGAACATCGTCAGGGTCGGGATCTCGATTGCTTCCCCCTGCCGCTTTGCCGCCCGCGCCGCCGCTTCGCGGAGGAAGTCGCCGTAGGTCTCGTAGGAGACCGGCACCTCGGCCTCGTTGCCGATCCGGTTGGTGACCGGGCCGACGAGGTCGGCGCCGGCCCGCAGGTGCGCCTCGAGCCCGGCGAGCCAACCCGGGGCGACGATCGTGTCGCTGTTCAGCAGGACCAGTACCTCACCCCGCGCCGCCGCCAGCCCCTGGTTGCAGGCGGTGGGGAAGCCGGCGTTCTCCTCGTTGGCGATCAAGCGGACCCGCCCGTCGCGGCCGGCCAGCTCCTCCAGGTACTCGCGGCTGCCGTCGCCGGAGGCGTTGTCGACGACGATCAGCTCGAAAGCGGGCTCGCCCGTATTAACCAGGACCGTCTCCAGGCAGAGGCGGGTGAAGGGCAGGCTGTTGAAGGAGATGACGACGATGGAGGCGTGCGGCTCCGGCGCCTCGGCGACCGCCGGCGGGTGCGGCGTCGCCTCGATCGCCTCCAGGGTGGCCGGCGCCAGCTTGGTCGGCCGGCGCGAGACCGGCGCCAGCGACATCCCGTAGGGAAACGGCCCGCGCGGGACCTCGCCGGCCCGTCCCGGCACCCGCATCCCCAGCTGCTCCAGCATCCTCCCCAGCACCACCTCCGGGGCGAAGTACTCGCGGGCCAGATCCCGCGCCGCCTGGCGGTGGCGCTCGGGTTCGGCGTCGATCCGCGCCAGCGCCTCGACCACGTCCTCCTCGCTCGCGAACGCGAACAGGCCCTCGCCGACCGGCAGGGCGCTGCCGAAGCCCGTGTCCTGGGTGATCACCGGCCGGCCTGCGGCCAGATAGGTGGCGCTGCGGTCGCTGAACCAGCCCGTGCGGAAGCTGACGTTCTGGTCCTTGGCGACGGTGAACTCCCCCGCCGAGGCGGCGATGTACTCGCGGTAGGCGACGAGGTCGGTCGAGAACTCCATCGCCGGCCGCACTCGCCAGCCGTGCTCCTCGAGCAGCGCGCGGTCGCCGTCCTCGACCGAGCTGAGGGCGAGCTCGAAGCGCTCCCCGGCCTTCGCCGGCAGGTCGAGCAGCTTCTTGAACTCCTGGTCCTTGCTCCAGGTGTAGACGGCGCCGTCGAGCGAGACGTCACGCCAGGGCTGGCTCCAGTTGCCGATCGTCGTGAAGCGGATGTGGGCGGGCGGCCGTTCCGTCTCCCACAGCTCCGGCAGCACCGGCTGGCTCGTCGTCTCGAAGCGGAAGCGGTCGGAGACCGGCAGCCGGCAGTCGGGCTGGCCGTAGTTCTCGGCGAAGGTGAAGAAGGCGGCGTGCGCCTCGAGGAACTCGTAGGAGGCCTCGTACCCCTCGGCCAGCTCGAGCTGCAGCTGGACCGGGTCGGTCTCGAGGTAGACGAGGCGATCGCTCGCCCGCAGCTCCGGCAGCGGCTTGGTGCCGCCATGGAGGTTGACGATCAGCTCCGCCGAGCCGAGCAGCCCCTCGAGCCGGCGCTCGGTCATCCCGAAGCAGCTGCCGTCGCGGTGCAGCGCCCGGTAGGCCCAGCGGCCGCTGAGCCCGTAACGGCGCATGATCGTGGCGATGAAGGCGGCGGCGCGGCCGGAGGCGTCGGCGGTCTCGCCGCTCTCCATCAGCATCGACGGCGTCCGCCCGTGCGCCTCGACGTAGTAGGCCTCGTAGCCCAGCCGCTCGAAGCCGAGCAGGTAGTGCAGGTACTGCCAGACGACGCCGGCGACCGGCATCTTGCTCATCATCCCGAGCAGGACGACCTTGGGCCGATGCTGCTGGGCCGGGGCGTTCATGCCGTGGGGGCGACCGGTTGCCGCTTCGCCCGGCTCTTGCGCTCGCGCGTCTGCGCCTCGTAGAGCTGCTCGTAGGTCCCGCCGGCGGCGACGAGCTCCTCGTGGGTGCCGCGTTCGGCGATCCGCCCCTGCTCGAGCACGAGGATCTGGTCGGCGTGGCGGACGGTCGAGAGCCGGTGGGCGATCATGAACGAGGTCCGCCCGACCATCAGGTCGTCGAGCGCGTCGAGGATCACCCGCTCGGTCTTCGAGTCGATCGAGGAGGTCGGCTCGTCGAGGATCAGGACCGGGGCGTCCTTGAGGAAGGCGCGAGCGACGCAGATCCGCTGGCGCTCGCCGCCGGAGAGCTGGGCGCCCCGCTCGCCGATCTCGGTCGCGTAGCCCTTCGGCAGGCCGTTGATGAAGTCGTCGGCGTTGGCCGCGCGGGCGGCTTCGCGCACCTCCTCCTCGCTCGCTTCGAGCTTGCCGTAGCGGATGTTCTCTTCGATCGTCCCCGAGAAGAGCAGCGGCTCCTGCAGGACGACGCTGATCTGCTCGCGCAGCGACTCGAGCTTCAGGTCCCGCAGGTCGACCCCGTCGAGTTCGATCCGCCCCGCCTTCGGGTCGTAGAAGCGGACCAGCAGGCTCATCAGCGTGCTCTTGCCGGCGCCGGTGTGGCCGACGATCGCGACCCGTTCGCCGGCGCGGGCGTGGAAGGAGATGTTCTCGAGGGTCGATTTGCGCCCGCGGTAGGCGAAGCCGACCCCCTGCGCGGTGACCCGCCCGCTCGCTCGCCCGAGCGCCACCGCGTCGGGCCTCTCGACCACCTCGGGGTCGGTGTCGAGGAGGTCGAGCGAGGCGTTGAACTGGACCAGCTGCTCGTGGACGGTCCCGACCGTAAGGCTGAGCTGTTCCAGCGGCGCGTAGACCGAGCCGATGTAGGTCATCAGCACGATCAGCTCGCCGATCGTGATCTTCCCCTGCATCACGTGCCAGGCGCCGACCCCGAGGATGAGGCTGGTGCCGGCGACGGTCGTGGTCTGGACGCCGAGCGTGTAGAGGCTCTGGCTGACGGTCAGCTTGACCCGTTCGTCGACCGCCGTCTGCCCCTGCTCGCGGAAGCGCTGGTGCTCGTATTCCTCGCGGCCGAAGGTGACGATCACCCGCAGCATCGACATCGCCTCGTGGACGATCGAGAGCGACTGCCACTCCAGCGACTGCACCCGCTGCAGCCGCGGCACGATCCGTTTCCCGTAGAGCCCGAAGGACCAGTAGAGCAGCGGCACGATGATCAGCGAGAGCAGCGCCAGCTGCCAGTCGATCAGGGTGGCGATGATGAACATGCCGACCAGGGTGAGGAGCGATTCGGCGATCGGCGGCACGACCATGACGATGTTCCAGACCGCCGCCGCCTGGGTGTTGATCTGGCTCATCAGCGCCCCGGTCCGGCGTTCATCGTGAAAGGTGAGCGAGAGCCGCTGGACGTGCGCGAAGAGGTCGCTGCGCAGGTCGAGGATCATGTTCTGCTCCATCTTCGACCCGAGGTAATGGTTGCCGACGGTGAAGGCGTTGCCGACCGCGGTGATCAGGAAGCGGGCGACCACCATCGTCACCAGGACTATCCAGACGGTCGGTTCGTCGCCGAAGACGACGGCAATGATGCCGCTCGCTTTCTGGTCTTCGAGGACGTTGTTGAGGATGATCGCCAGCGGCCAGGGCTCGGCCAGGCCGAAGACGGCGGTGAGGACGGTCAGGGCGACGACCGCGTACAGCGTCTTGCGGTAGGGCCGCAGGTAGGGCTTGGTCCGCGGCAGCGCCTTCCACAGCGCCCAGGCGCTCGGCTTCTCCTCCTCTTCGGAGGCTCGGCGGCGCCGCAGCCGCTCGGGGATCGCGCTCATCGCTGCGCCTCCTCGAGGAGGACGACGGCGCGCGGCGCCGGGGCGACGGGCGCCTCGACCGCTTCCGGCGCGGGGGCCGGGATCTCGCCGGCGCGCTGCATCATCTCCGCCGCGGGCTCGAGCTCGGAAAGGGCCAGGCTCATCGCCGTCGCGCAGCCCTCGATCCCGAAGCCGAGGACGACGATCAGCGCCGCCGTGCAGGTGATCCCGGCCTCGAGCTCACCGCTTGCCAGAGCCCAAGCTGCCAGTGCCACCAGCAACAGCAGCACGGCCGCGCCCTTGGCCGAGGCGCGCGGCCAGATCCGCGCCCGCAGCAGCTGGTTGCCGGAGCCGTGCTCCTCGACGGCGGTGCGGATCTTGACGCCGCCGAGCGCGCCGGCTCGGAGGTCGAGGTCCCAGCGATCGAAGGGCCCGCCGCTGCGGACGTAGCCACCGCGGGCGGCGAGGGCGTCCTGCAGCGCCTGCAGGTAGACCTGCGGCGAGCGCCAGGATTCGCTCCAGAGCTCGACGCTGCGCGGGCGCGGCCAGGCCGCCCCGGGCGCAAGGCGCCGCCGCCAGGGCGAGAGGCCGTTGCGTAGGCGCCCGGCCAGACGCGCGGCCGGCTGCAGGAGGAAGAGCGCGGCGACGAGGCCGCGGCGGCGCAGCATCTCCCGGCGCGAGCGGCCCGGCATCGCCGGCACCGCGGCCACCCCGCTCCCCATCGCCCGCCAGCCGAGCGCCCCGAGGCCGCCGACCAGCGGCACCAGCGCCAGCAGCAACGGCGCCCAGAGGATGCCGAGCACGGCGACGTCGAGCAGCCCGAGCAGGACCAGCAGGAACTCGGGGGCGAGCAGGACGGCATCGGTGCGGCTCGGCGGCGGCTCGTAGATCGACTGGAAGAGGCCGCTCCCCCAGGTGCCGTAGCGGACCATCCCCCGCCGTCGCGGCGAGGCGCTTGCGGGCGCGTCGTAGATCCGCCCCGCCCAGTGCGAGGAGCCGGCGCGGTTGTAGCGCTGCGGCCACTTGCGCTCCAGCAGCGCCTCGGCCTTGCCGTAGCCGTACTGCTGGCGTAGGTAGCGGCGGACCGAGTTGCGGCGGCGGTGCATGACCACGGCGCCGGCGCTGAAGCCGAGCTTCCAGCCCGCCTCCTGCAGCCGCCAGCAGAGGTCGACGTCGTCGCCGGCGACGCGGAAGCGCTCGTCGAAACCGCCGATCTCCTCCAGCGCCTGCTTGCGGAAGGCCATGTTGCAGCCGGGGACGTGCTCGGCCTCACGGTCGGAGATGAGGACGTGGATCGGCCCGCCGGGGGCGGCGGCTACGCACTCGGCGGTCCGCTCGTCGTCGGCGGGCGGGATGTTCGGCCCGCCGACGCCGCCGTGGCGGCGGTCGCGCAGGCCGGCGGCGACGTAGTGGAGCCAGTCGGGATCCGGATAGGCGTCGTCGTCCAGGTAGGCGACGATCTCACCCTCGGCGCCGAGCGCGCCGGCGTTGCGGGCGGCGCTGAGGCCGCGGTGCTTGGTCTCCAGGACGGTGGCGCCGTGGCGGCGGGCGATTGCGGCGGAATCGTCGCTGCAGCCGTCGCAGACGACGATCGTCTCGTAGTCGGGATAGGTGAGTCCGTCCACCCCTTCGAGGCACTCCTCCAGGGTGGCGGCGCCGTTGTGGGTGCAGACGACCACCGAGACCTGCGGCCAGGCGTCCTCGTTGCCGAAGGGGACCTGCGCGTAGGCGCGTTCGACCGTGGCCAGGGCCGGCTTCGGCCGCCGCTCGCGATCGACCAGGCCGAAGTCCCAGTCGCGGACCTCGTGGCCGCCGCGATGCCACTCGTCGGTCCAGGAGAAGACGAAAAGGCCGGCGGCGCCGCTGTCGAAGGCGTGCTCGATCTGCCACTCGAGCGTCGCCGCCTGGGCATCGCGGCCGTTGCCGCGGCTGTCGAGCCCGGCCTCGGTGACCAGCAGCGGCCGGTCGCCGCAGAGGTTCTGCAGCCGCGCCAGGTAGGTGGCGTAGGTCTCCTCCTGCTCGAGGAAGACGTTGTAGGCGGCGAGGTCGAGGAAGGGCAGCTCCAGGTACTCGGTCGAGGGGAAGTTGACGTAGGTGAAGAGGCCCTCGGGGTCTTTCTCCTTCGCCGCCCAGAAGAGGCGCTCGAGGAAGCGCTCGGTGCGCTCCTTGCCGTGCCAGCGGACGATCCCGGCCGGGATCTCGTTGCCGATCGCGTAGCAGAGAATCGAGGGGTGTCCGGCGCATTCGGCCACCTGATGGGCGGCGCGGGCGACGATGCGGCTTGTCAGCTCGGAGTCGTCGAGGAAGGCGACGTGCTGCTCCCAGGCGAGGCCCGGCATCACGTAGAGCTCCTGCTGGTGGGCGAGGTCGAGCAGCCAGAGCGGCGGCGGCACGTAGATGCGGACGGCGTTGACCCCCGCCGCGGCCATCGCTTCGAAGTCCTCGCGCACCCGCTCGGGGTCGGGGAACGGTTCGCCGTCGCGCTCGCGGAAGGTGCCATAGGTGGCGCCCTTGACGTGCAACTTGCGGCCCTCGGCACAGATCGAGCGCCCGTGGACGCGGGGGCGCGCGGTTGCGAATTGGCTTCCGAAAACGGTCAAACGCTCCTCTCGGGGGTCCAGAGGGCATGCCGGCGCCGCCGGCGATCTACCGGGTTTTGCTGACTCCTCCCGTTACTTGTCGGTCCCCTTCCCGCCGCTAAGAGCGCGATCTCGGCAACTGGACAAAGATTCCATTCGAAGCGCAAGCGGCAATCCGTCGCTCCCGTTCCTCTGGCAGTGGCCGCAACCGAGACAACCACCTGGGCGGGCGAGGCCTTCGGCCTCTCCTTGCGCAGCGGCTTCCCGCTCCCCGGCCTGACCCCGACCGCCGCCGGCGTGGCCGGGGACCGCGGCATCTCGTTGGCGCTTTCCCCCGATCCCGCAGAATCGGTCGTCGGCGCCGAGCGGCTGCAGGAGTGGCACTACCCCGACGGCACCCTCGGCCTGACGATCGATCGCGACGAGCGCGGCTACCGCTTCTACCTCTACGGCGCCGGCGTCTTCGTCCTCGCAGCCGACGGCAGCCGCGCCGTCCTCCACCTCGACCCCGAGCGCGAGGAGGCGTGGGACTGGCGCCGCTACCTGATCGGCCAGGTCCTGCCCTTCGCCGCCCTGCTGCACGGGCTCGAGGTCTTCCACGCGAGCGGGGTCGAGATCGCCGGCGGCGCCGTCCTCCTCGCCGGCGGCAGCGGCCTCGGCAAGTCGACCCTCGCCCTCAACATGCACTTGGGCGGCACCGGCTTCCTCGCCGACGACTCGGTCGCGATCGAGCCAACCGCCGCACAGCTGCTCGCCTACCCGGCGGTCGCGACGGCGAAAGTGCGCGAGGGAGCGAGGGCGCTGCTGCGGGAGGACACCGGCGGCCTCCTGCGCGAGGTCGTCGTCGCCGACGAGCACGAGACCCGCTACCGGGTCGAGCCGACGCCGGGGCCGCTACCGCTGCGAGCCGTCTGCGTGCTCGAGCTCGGCGAAGAGCCCGGAACGCTGGCGGCCGAAGAGGGCAAAGCCGACCCGTGGGAGCTGCTCGGCGCCACCTTCAACGAGGTCGTCCGCGATCCCGCCCGCCTGCAGGGCCAGCTCGACCTCTGCGGCCGCATCGCCGAGAACGTCGCCTTCCTGCGTGTCCGGGTCGGTCCCCGTCCGGGGCCCGCGGCGGCTGACACTCTCGCCGCCCACCTCCAGAAGATGATCTAACGGAACCGACCGAAGATCGCCCCTCGCGGCGACCTCCGGTCGATCTCGTTACTGCCGGTTCAGCGAACTATTTGCAGCCTTTGGAAGGCGCGCCGCTGGTCGGACAACTATGACCGGGCGGGTGGAACACGTGCGTGTCCGCCGGGCCGCCCACGTCAAGTGCTGCCGTGAGCTCAGCCAGCGAACCGTGGTCCACAACCGTCGGCCGCTCGTATTTGAGAGCGTTTTTATTCATTCCTTGATGCTAGGGACTCTTCGAGTGGTCGGTGGTGGGGAAAAAGTACGAGTTGGTTCGCTAAAGACTCGAAAATGAGTAGCCAGGCGTACCAATGCTGGTGAGGGCGTCTGATGGCAGCGCCTCTTCCCCAGCCTGCAGGCGCAGCCAGCACTCCATCGTCGCCAGGTACCACAGCGACATCGCCCAGGCACGACGGGCGGAAAGTGGCTGTGGCGGCGCGGCAATGTGCGCGGCCAGAGCGTCGCTGTCGGTGTAGGCGCCGATTTGCGCGCCCGGCCGCAGCAGCAGCGCCTCGACGAGGGGAAGGTCGGCGTCCATGCCGGCGACGATGACCGGGTCGAAGTTGCTCTTGTAAGGGCGCAGCCGCGCCTCGTCGGGGACGAGCCCCTCCACCGCCTGGCGCAGGACCGGGCGGTTGAAGCGGCGCTCGAAGGCGAGCTCCGGCGGGAAGGAGAGGACGCCCTCGATCAGGTCGACGTCGAGCAGCGGGTGCCGCGGCTCGATCCCGCTGAGGGCGCCGTTGCGGCGGGTCGTGTCGTGGGCCATCCGCGAACCGGGGCCGAAGACGCCGGCAACCTTGGCCACCCACCAGGCCGGCCCCTCGGCGACCGGCTCGGCCTCGCTTGCCGCGAGCAGGGCGGGGTCGACCGCCAGCCAGCTCTGCGGCGCCGGAGAGAAGTCGCGGCTGCGCCCCCACAGCCGTAGCTTGTCGACCCGGGTTCGCCAGGTGGTCGGCACGCCGTACTCGGGAAAACGGCCCGCGAGCGACCAGGCGGAGAGCAGCCGCCCCCGCCGCAGCCGTTCGGCGAGCAGCGGCGTCGAGTACCAGAAGAGGGCGTCGCCCCCCTCGCCGTCCTGGAGCACGCGGACGCCGTCGGCGGCAGCGCGATCGAGCAGGGGCCGCAGGAAGCTGAGGTTCGGGGTCGGCGGCGGCGTCTGCCAGGTCTCTATGTACGAAGTGGCGGCCGCCAGCAGGCCGCCCGGCTCGATTTCGATTGCCGTCGCCGCCAGACCGTTGTGGGCCGCGACCGCTGCGATCAGCGAGCCCTCGTCGATCTCAGGGTGGTCGGGAAAGACGGCGGAATAGGCACGCCGCGGTTGCCGTTCCTCGGGCAGGCAGCCGCAGGAGACGCCGGCGATGCTGGCCGAGTCGATGCCGCCGCTGAGCAGGATCGCGCTCGCGTCTACCTCCCCCGCCCGCCGCTCAACCGCCCGGGTGAGGAGCTCCCCCGCCTGCTCGGACGCCTGCGACAGGGAAAGACCCCGCTGTTGCTGAAAGCGGGGCGCCCAGTAGCGCTGCGCCTGCGCGCCGTCGGCCCCGAGCGCCAGGAAGGTCGCCGGCGGCACTTCCTCGATCCCGGCAAAGAGCGTGCGCTCTTCGGGGATCACCGACGGCAGCAACCAGTGGGCGACGGAGACGTCGTCGGGAGGGGGCCGGCTCGGCAGCAGCTCGACCAGCGGCGCGAGCTCGGTCGCGAAGGCAACGACCCCGCCGCGGCGGTGCAGGTAGAGCGCGCGGCCGCCGAGCTGGTCCCGCGCCACCGCGCCGGTCCCCGTACCACCGTCCCAGACCAAGACGACGAAATCGCCCCGCAGCAGCGGCCAGAGCTCGGTTCCGAGCTGCTTGTACCCCCGCAGGACCAGATCGGCTCCGTCGATCGGACCGGAGAGACCGAAGCGACGGGCCAGCTCATCGCCGTTGTAGAGGCTGCCCTCGAAGAGGCAGAGAGCTCCGTCAGCCTCCCCCCGGTCGACCGTCCCGGCGGAGCCGACGCTCAGCGCCCCGCACTCCTCCACCGACCGCGAGTCGGCGGGCTCGAGGACCGGCCGCAGGCGGACGCGCAACGGCGTCCCGGCCGCCGCCATCAGCGGGTCGAGGACGCCGATGATCGCCATGACCAAACAACGAGCCACACCCGCTCGGATTTCCGCTCGGGCTCACTTCTGCCGGTAGCGGAGGACCGCCAAAACCCCCCAGAACCAGGCGGTCGCGAGCAGGACGCCGCCGACGACGTCGCTCGAATAGTGCTTGTGGAGCACGACCGAAGAGGCGCCGACGAGGACCGCCAGCGACGCCGATATCGCCGCCACTGGCCACCACCGCCTCGGCAAGACAAGCAGGCATGCGTAGGTCATCGCCGCCATCGCAGTGGCGTGCCCGCTGGGGAAGGCGTCGGCCGACACCTGCTCGTAGCCGAGCAGGGGCTGATAGCGCGGCTGGGAGAGGACGCCCTTGAGGACCTGGGTCGTCAGGTTCGCGCCGAGGACGAGCACGGCCGCGCCGATCGCCTCGCGGCGGCGACCGAGGCCGATCGCGACCGCGATCAGGCCGCCGACCAGTACGGCCTGCGCCGCCGGGTCGCCGAGGTGCACGACCGCCGCGGCGATGTCTCCGAACGCGGTTTCGCGACGGGCGTACAGCCGGACCAGAAGGCGGGCATCGTGTCGCTGCACCCGGTCTGACCCGTAGACCAGCGCCGCCACCACGCAGAAGGCGAGAGCGGAGGCAAGGCTGAGGAACGCCGCCTGTTTCGCGCTCACAAGACGGGCCGCCTGCCGACCGTTGTTCAAGAGACGCATGAGTGCCCCGCCGATTCCGAAGAATCCCTCCCTTTCTGAGCGGCAGCTGATGCTGTACGCCGCGGGCATCCAATCACGGCGGCAAGCCGCCCACGACCGCGCCGCCGAGCTGGCCGGGGAAGTCGACTGGGAAGCCCTCTGCCGGCGCCTGCGAGCCCGCAAGCTGCTGACCGTCCTCGGCCCGCGCCTGCAGCCGCTGGCGCAAGACGCGACCTTTGACGCCGCCGTCGCGGCCGAGCTCGAGGCGGCCCGCCGCCAAAGCACGCTGCTCGACCTCGTCAGGCGGCAGGCGGGCGCGGCACTCGCCGCAGCGAGCATCCCCTCGGCCCCGCTCAAGGGCCCGGCGCTGAGCGAGAGGCTCTACGGCGACGCCGGCCGTCGCCGCTCCAGCGACATCGACCTGTTGGTGCCGGCGCCCCAGCTGTACGAAGCCGTCGCCGTGATCCGGGAGCTGGGCTACGCGGCCCCCCTCGACCACATCGAGAGCGATGGCATGCCCCACCTGCACTTCGCGCTCAGCCACGAACGCGGGGAACTGCCGCCGATCGAGCTGCACTGGCGCATCCACTGGTACGAGAAGGCCTTCGCCGGAGAATGCCTGCTGCCGGCCGACCCGGACGCCGCCGACTGGCAGCCGACCGCGGCTGCCGACCTCGCCGCGCTGCTCCTCTACTACGCCCGCGACGGCTTCGTCGACCTCCAGCTCGCCTCCGACGTCGGCGCCTGCTGGGACCGCTTCAGCGACGACCTTCTCCCCGGCTGCTTCGAAGATCTGCTCGCCTCCTACCCCGCGCTCGAACGCGTCCTCGTCGCGTCCGCCCGGGTAGCCGAAGACGTCGTCGGGCTTCCCAGCGGGGTGCTCTTCGACGGCCTGCCGTCCGGCGGCTTGCGCACCCGCATCGCCCGCCGCTCCTCCAACCCCAACCCGAGCGGAAGCCACGCCCAGATCTACGCCGACCGCGGCTTCGTCGACGGGCTCCTCTGCCCGCCGGGGGGGCTGATGCCGTTCGTGCGACGGCAGGTCTTCCCGCCCCCGGACGTGCTGGAAGAGCATGCGCGGGTGGCCGGCCGCACGCACGTGCGCTCGGCCGTGGGGCGGGGATTTGGAATCCTCGGCCGCTATCTGGTCACCTTCGGCCGCCTACTGCAGCCGCGGGAAAAGCTGAAGGGCGCCCCCGCGGATGCCGCGCCGGACGACGATCTTCGCGCTCCTCGCAGCGTTCGCGTGATGGGCGTGCCGATGGCGGCGGTGAGCGAGCGGCAGGCCTCGCGCCGCCTCGTCGCCGCCGCGCAGAGAGGCGAGGGCACCTGGGCGCTGACCGCGAACCTCGACCATCTGCGCCGCTACCGCACCGAACCTCTCGCCCGCCTGCTGATCGACTCCGCCGACCTGATCGTGGCCGACGGGGCTCCGCTGGTCTGGACGAGCAGGCTGGCCGGCGCCGGGCTGCCGCAGCGGGTGGCCGGCTCCAACATGATCTGGGAGCTGGCGCGCGAGGCGGCGGAGGCGGACGTCTCGGTGTACCTCCTCGGCGGCGACCCCGGGGTCGCCGAGAAGGCCTCCCGGGTTCTGCAGGAACGCCATCCGAGCCTGCAGGTGGCGGGCACCTGCTGCCCGCCGTTCGGTTTCGAGAACGACGAGCGCGAGCTGGCGCGAATCGAGGGCGCCGTCGCCGAGGCGGCTCCCGACCTCATCCTGGTCGCGCTCGGCTTCCCCAAGCAGGACCTGCTGATCCAGCGCCTGCGGACCGACTTGCCCACGACCTCCTTCATCGGGGTCGGCATCAGCTTCAGCTTCGTCGCCGGCGAGGTCTCCCGGGCTCCAGTGTGGACGCAGCGGCTGGGGATCGAGTGGCTCTACCGGCTGGCCCAGGAGCCGCGCCGCCTCTTCCGCCGCTACCTCGTCGACGGCCTGCCCTTCGCGCTGTCCCTGTTTCGGTCGGCCCTCTCCCACCGCCTCGCGCCGCGCCGAAACGGCGCCTGGGGCGAGGTTCCGCCGCAAACTAATTTGAACGGCGACGGCCGCAAGATCTACAACTCGCGGTCGTTGATCTGACGTGAAGGCCCGGCCGAACTTCCTGGTAATAGGGGCGATGAAGTGCGGGACGACGAGCCTGCACCACTACCTGCGCCTGCATCCGGAAATCCAGATCCCGCCGGTGAAGGAGCCGAACTTCTTCTCCGGTCCGCCGGGGGAGTTCCCCTACCCCCCCGGCTCGAAACGGGTCGACTCGCTGGAGCGCTACGAAGAGATGTTCGACCCCGCCTCGCCGTTGCGCGGCGAGGCCTCGCCCAACTACGCCCTCTACCCGCAGCGAACGGGCGTGCCAAAGAAGATCAAGGAGGTGGCCCCGGAGGCGAAGCTGGTCTACCTGGTCCGCGATCCGGTCCAGCGCACGGTCTCCCAGTATCAGCTGCACGTCTCGACGAGAGGCGAGAAACGCTCGCTGCGCGACGCCCTCGGCGACTTCTCCGACGCCACCTCCACCTACACCTGCCCCAGCTTCTACGCGATGCAGCTCGGCCAGTACCTCGAGCACTTCCCGCAGGACCAGATCCTCGTCGTCGACCAGGCCGACCTGCGCCGCGACCGGCTGGCGACCCTGAAACAGATCTTCGCCTTCCTCGGCGCCGACGAGTCGTTCTCCTCGCCGGAGTTCTCGGAGGAAATGAACACCGCCAGCGAGCACCGCAGCTACTCGAAGGTGGTTGCTCTGACCGCCTGGGCGCGGACCACGCCGCTGCAGAAGCTGCCCCGCCGCCTCCGCGTCTTCATGCGCAGGACGGCGATGCGCGCCACCTCGAAGCCGCTCGAGCCGCCGCAGCTCGAAGACGACCTGCGCGAACGGCTGCAGGAGCTCTACGCCGACGACGTCGAGCGGCTGCGCCAGCTCACCGGGAAGAAGTTCCCGAGCTGGAGCGTCTGAGGCAACCTCAGCCGCACTCGCAGCGCAGGCGCATCCGCAGCAGCTGCAGGTGTTCCCACGGGAAGGCTGCCATCACCGAGCCCGCGGTCGAGCCTTCATAAAAGCCGCCGGGCTCGTTGTAGGGGTCAGTGCCCGTCGGGGTCGGGTCCTGGCCGTAGAAGACGACGGTCCCGGCCCGGTCGCGGACGACGATCCCGTAGCGCTGGGCGGCTTCAGCCAGGACCAGCGTCGGCCGCGGCAGGTCGAGCGAAGCGAGGTCGAGATCGGGGTCGAGGCGCAGATGGGCCCCCTCGGGCAGCGCTAGCTGGTCAGTGGAGGTGCCGTCGGTCCGGTGAGCCGGCAGCGAGTACTCGTCCGCCCTGACGTTGGGGATCGACATCGCTAACGCGTGGTCGATCCGTCCTCGCTCCAGGTCTTCGAAGGTGATCAGGCCGCCGACGATCGAGAGCCCCGAGGCGGACGCCCCCCAGGCGCTGGTCGCCCCCGGCCAGGCCCGCGGCCCGTATACGCCCGTGCTCCTGCTGAGGTCCCGGATCGCCCCGCCCCAGGCTGCCTTCCAGCTGCCGTCGACCTCCTGCGACATCCCCCAGAGTTCCCACAGCTTGTCGGTGCTCAGCTGCCAGACGACCAGCGGGCGGTCGGTCCCCCCAGCGGGCCTCGGCAGCCTGGGCAGCGGAACCTTGCGCCAGGCGCGCCGCAGGGCGGGGAGTGGCCTGCGTTCCGGACGGGAGCGCAACTCGACCCGCACCCGCGGCTGCCGGGCGCCCACCCGGTAGATCGGGACCGACCACTTGCCGGTGTTGATCCCCGGGCCGCGCCCCGCCATGCGCTCGGCGGCGACTTCTGCGGCGAAGTGAGCGGTCAGCTCGGTCGAGCCGGGGTCTAATGCAGCTTCGGCGACGGGCCTGTTCCAGACGCTCTGCGGCGAGAAGAAGCGGTGGCCGGCGACGGCCCCGACGGGAACCGGCCAGCCGGCGTCGGTCCCGGCGTCGGCGCCCGCCGCGCCGCATCCGGGCGCGCATAACAGCGCCACGGCGCAGCACAACAGGACCGCGATCTGACGAGCTACCCACATCCCCCGCGGACGATATCCGCGTCAGCTCGTGCGCAGGTCCATCTTCAGCAGTTGCAAGTGGGACCAGGGGAATTTGGCCATGATCGTTCCCGCGGTCAATTCTTCGTAATAGCCGCCCGGGCCGTTGTATGGGTCGGTGCCCGTAGGCGTCGGGTCCTGGCCATAGAAGACGACGATGCCGGCCCGGTCCCGGAGGACGATCCCGTAGCGCTGCGCCGCTTCGGCCAGCATCAGCGTCGGCTTTGGCAGGTCGAGCGAAGCGAGGTCGAGGTTGGGGTCGAGGCGCAGGTGGGCGCCCTCGGGGAGCGAGAGCGGATCGCTGGAGCCGCCGTCGGTGCGGTTGGCGGGCAGCGTGTATTCGCCGGCCCGCACCCGCGGGATCGCCATCGCCAGGGCGTGATCGATCTTCCCGCGCTCGAAGTCTTCGAAGGTGATCAGGCCGCCGAGGATCGAGACCCCCGAGGCCGAAGACCCCCACGAGGCGTCGGCGCCGAGCCAGGCTTCGGACCCGTAGACGCCGGGGTTGGAGGCGACGTCCTTGATCGCCCCACCCCAGGCCGCCCGCCAGCTGCCGTCGGCTTCCTGCGACATGCCCCAGAATTCCCAGAGGCTGCCACTGCTCGGCTGCCAGACGACCAGCGGCCGGTCGGTTCCGGAAGCGGGCAGGGGATTCGCCGGCAGCGGGACCTTTTCCCAGGCGGCGGCGAGGGTCGGCGAGGGAAGGCGGAGCGGCTTCGACCGCAGCTGCACTCGGACCTTCGGCTGGTCGGCCGGCACCTTGTACAGCGGCACCGACCACTGGCTGGTGTTGATCCCCGGCCCCTGACCCAGCCGCCTCTCTTCGGCGACTTCTGCGACGAAGTGGGAAACCAGTTCGTCTGACTGAGAGTCCAACGGCGCCTGGGCCGGGACCGGGGTGTTCCAGACGCTGGAAGCGGAGAAGAAGCGAAACGGGGCTGCGGGGACCGGAGCGGGCGGAGGCGTCGGGTCGGGTTCCGGCGCCGGCGGCGGGTCGGGTTCGGGGGTTGGAGTCGGTTCCGGTTCCGGCGTGGGAGACGGTTCTGGGGTGGGAATGGGAGCCGGTTCGGGTTCTGGCGTCGGGGTCGGAGCCGGTTCTGGCGTCGGGGTCGGGGTCGGTACGGGCGCGGGCGTGGGCGTGGGAGTCGGTTCGGGCTCGGGGGCTGGATCTACCGGACGCGACGACCCGCCGCCTTTACCGGAGCCATTGCTCTGGCCCTGGCCCTGCGACGGGAGGGCGGCCTGCCCCCTCGCGCTTGCCTCAACCGGCCCGGTAGCTTCCATTTCGGGGGCGGGAATCGGACTCCGCCGCCGGTGCTTTGGGCACTTCAGGTGGTTCCCGTGGGCTCGGGCCTTGCTCCGGCAACGGCGTGCTCCCGCCTTACCGGCGCCCTTTCTCGCCAGAGCGCTGGGGTTGGAAGCCGCCCGGTTTTTGTCCGCCCGAACCCCCCAGCCCAGGCTGCTCGAGGCGCAGAGCAAGAGCGCGCTGAGCGCCAGAGCGAAGAGCAGAAAGGAGAGGGTCGTTCGGCGCCGCATAGGCGCTTCGTTGTCGACCCTGGCGCCAATCGCAAGAGGATTCCTTTCCTACGTGGACGCCTGTCTTAGCAGGGGAATCCTCGAAATTAGCCCCCCAGGCGTGTGGCGGTGTCATAGACGGAGAGCAGCCGATCGGCGACCCGTTGCAGGCTTAGATCGGCAACCGCGTCGCGCGCCGCCGGCGCTCGCCCACCCCGCAGCGCCGCCAGCGCGGCGCCGGCGAAGTCGCCCGCCGTCGGCGAGCAGACGTAGCAGTTGTCAACCCCCCGTAGGCGTTCGGCGATGTCGCCGACGGGAGTCGCGACGACGGGCAGCGCGCAGGCCATCGCCTCCTTGACCGCGTTCGGGGATCCCTCCGAACGGGAGCTGAAGAGCAGGCAGTCGGCGGCGTTCATCACGGTCGGCACCTGGCTCGGCTCGAGCTTCCAGCCGACCTGCAGGCGCGCCTCCGGAACCCACTCGCGCACCAGGCCGGCGGTGGCCTCTGCAAGCTCGAAGTTCTTGCGGGGATCCTCCGGGTTGCCCAGGAAGAGCAGCACCTTCTCGTCCGGCTCCCAGCCGAGCTGGCGCCTTGCCAGGTCGCGGTCCCCAGGTGCGAACTGGTTGAGATCGACGCCGTTGGGCAGCACCACGTTGCGCGCGGCGATCGCGGCGGGAAGGCGTTCCTCCATCTCCCGCGACTTCGTGATCGTCACCGTCGCCAGGCGCGAGAGCTGCCGGAAGACAGCCACCTCGGCCCGGCTCTTCCTCGTCAGGCCGCCGTCCCGTGGCGCTCCCAGCAGATCCTCGCCGCAGAAGGAAACGACGGTCGGTCGCCGCCGGATCCCGATCCCCGCCAGCGCCGTGTGCCCGTAGTGCACGTGCACCACTTCGTGCTCGCCCCGCGCCGCCAGCCCGGGCAGCCGCGCCAGCGCCAGCGCGTAGGCGCGCGGGCCGAGGAAGCCACGGACGTAGACGACGTCGACGCGGCAACCCGCCTCGCGCAGCGAGCGCGCCTGCGAGGCGATGAAGGATCCGTAGTAGGGCCGGGTCTCGTCCGGCCACATGTTGGTGACGAAGAGGACCCGCCGTGTGGGGTCGGCGTCCGGCTCCAGCCGGTAGGACCGGATCAGGGAGCGGCTCATCGCGCCGAGCCGAGCCGACTCTCCAGGACCCGAGCGGGGATGCCCACCGCGACGGCCCCGGCCGGGACGTCGTCGAGGACGACCGCGTTGGCGCCGATGACCGCGCCGTCGCCGACCTCGATCGGCCCGAGCACCTTGGCGCCGGCCCCGATCTCGACGTCGTCTCCGATCTGCGGCGCGCCCCTGCGCGAGCCGCCGGCGCCGCCGATCACGACTCCGGGGCGGATCAGGCAGCGCTCGCCGATCCGCGCCCGCGGCCCGATCACGACGCCGATGCCGCGGTGGCCGCAGCGCGAGCCCTTCCCCACCTCGGCGGCGATCGGGATGCTGCAGTTGAACAGCAGGAAGATCAGCGCCTCGCAGATCCGGGGCGCCAGCGGAATCCGCCGCTCGCGCGCCGCCCGCCCGAGGAAATAGAGGCTGAGAGCGTTGAGGCCCACCAGGGGATTTAGGTCCGTCGGGCCCTGGCGGAAAGCGAGGAGAGCAGGCGCTGGATCGGTCGCCACGGTGCCTGTGCGAACGCTTTCCCCCGACGCGGGCGTTTCTGCTTCGAGCCGCCGCGCTGCAGGGCGATCGAGGGCGCGCGCAGGAGCCGGTTGCCCTGGAAGGCGAGCCCGGTCTCGAGGGCGCTCAGGTCGGGGACGGCAGCGTCCAGCCCGAGCCACTCGAGCACCCGCCCGACGGTCTCCTCCGGCCGTGCGACGAAGTCCTCGTAGCGGACCAGCAGCCGCCGCTGCCGCGGCTGACGCACGAAGACCAGGGTCGAGAGGAGGTTCGTGAGGTGCAGGTAGACGTTCGCCTTCAGCGGGCCCTGGGCCGGCTGGTCGACGTCGCGCTTGCCGAACGACGCGACCACGCTCTCGGGATCGCGCACCAGGTAGAGGAGGTAGAGGTCGATGCCGTCGAGGTGCTGCAGCTGCCGCGCCCGCAGGGGGTAATGCGAAGTGTCAACCACGGTTCCGCAACCGCTTCGCGTGGCGATCGCCCCGTAGAGCGACTGGGCGATCCGCCGGTACCGCATCCGCAGCGATCGCCGCTCAGGGTGCGGGCGGAAGATCGCCGAGGAGTGCTCGACGTAGCGCCGCGCCCTCTCGCCGAACAAGCTCGGCCCCTCCTCCACCTCTCCGGCCACGTCGCCCCAGAAGCCCTCGCGCGCCTCGCCGCCGAAGTTGCAGCGGCCTTCCTTGCGCAGCCAGGCGTCGAGCTCGCCTGCATAGAAGACATCGTCGCAGTTACCGAGGACGACCCCGAGCACGGTGCTGCCACTCCTCCCCGCGCCCATCACATAGACAACGCGCGGCCGTCCCTTGGCGCCGCTCGCGGCAGGCCGCGCCTCTGGCTCGGCGAGGCTATGCGGCGACATCGGGTCTCCCCCGGCCGCGGCCGCGGCGAAGCGCGCCCACCTCGACCCCGGCGGCGGCGAGCACCGCCACCGCGGCGTAGGCAGCCGGCGTGTAGAGGAGGGTGTTCGCGGCCAGGGCGTTGACCATCAGCCCCGCCAGCAGCGCGGCTCCAAGAGCACCCGCGCCGCGCCCCCGGCCGCCGCCGCGAAGCAGGCCGTAACCGAAGGCTCCCAGCCCCGCCAGCCACAGGCCGATCCCGACCACACCGGTCTCGGCGAGGTAGCGGACGTATTCGTTGTGGGGCAGCTGGCTGTTGGTCGGGTGGCCGTCGTCCTGCGCCACGGTCCAGCCGAGCCCGTGACCGACCACCGGCGAGCCCTTCCACTCCTCGACCAGGTGACGCCACTTGTGAACCCGCCACTCGAGCGAGTTCGTCTCCGCGCCGCTCGAGCCGCTCAAGCTGGTGTTGGTCTCGCTGGCGATCCGGTTGCCGCCGATCGGGGTGAGGGCGAAGACGGCGGCGAGAGCGGCGACGGCGACGCAAACCCCGATCCTGAACCGGGCCGAGCCCGACCGCAGCACGGCGAAGACGACCGCCATCGCGATCAGCCCGCCGAAGCCGCCGATGCTGAAGGTCGTGATCGCGGCCGCCGAGAAGAGCAGGGTGAAGCCAGCGTCGAGGCGCTGTCGGCCGAGTTCGAGCCAGCGCCACAGCGACGAGATCGTGGCGACCGCGAAATAGACCGCGGCGGCGTTGGGGTGCGAGAAGGTGCCGTTGGAGCGGATGTCGCCGGCGACATCCATCCCGTTGTGAGTAGCGACCTGGACCAACGCGACGACCCCTGCCACGGCGCCGGCCAGCTGGACGATGCGGGTGCAGAGGCCCAGAGACAGGACCCCCCGGGCGTTGACAACGATCACCGCTACCGCCAGCAGCGAAGCCTCCCGTACCCCCTCCCGCAGGGAGACGGTCGAGGCGCCTTCGCTTGCCACCATGATCAGAGTCCAGACGCAGATCGCCGCCGCCACCGCCAGCGTCGGCCGCAGGCCCTCGCGCCGGCGCCAGAGCAGTCCCAGCGCCAGGGCGATCAGGGTCATCGCCAGAAAGCCGGGCATGTCGACGGCGGTGGAGTAGCGCGAGCCGCCGTCGGGCATCGCGTCGACGAGGACCCGCAGGCCCAGCAGCGCTCCGAAGACGGGGACGAGCGGGAGCGACGGGGCGAGGACGAAGACCGCCAGGCAGATCAGCGGCAGCGCCAGCATCGCCGAGTGGGCGACCGCCCAGCCCTGCGCGACGAGGACGAAGATCAGGAGGGCGAAGAGGAGCAGGCTTCCCGCCCCCAGCTGGGAGCGGGTGGCGGTCGGGCGTGCAATTGCCTCAGACATCCAGGGCCTCCTGGTGGGCCGAGACCAGCACGGGTCGCCGCGCCGCCTCGGCCTGAGCCGCAAGGCCCTCCCGCAGTCCCGTCCGCGGGGCATAGCCGAGCTCGGTGGCGGCGCGCTCGACATCCCCCCAGGTCGCCCGCACGTCCCCGAGCCGCTCCTCCACCCGGGTCAGGTTGACCGCGGTGCCCATCACCTCGCCCAGCTCTTCGAGAATGTCGATCAGCGCCACCGGCCGCCCGGAGGCGATGTTGTAGACGGTGCCCGTACGTCCGTGAAGTGCGGTCTGCAGCGTCCCCTCAACGACGTCGCCGACAAAGGTCATGTCGCGCCGCTGCAGGCCGTCGCCGTAGACGGTCACCTCATTGCCCTCTTCGATCGCGCGGATGAAGCGCGTGATCGCCATGTCCGGACGCTGCCGGGGACCGTAGACGCTGAAGTAGCGCAGCCCGATCGCATCGAGGTCGAGCGAGGAGGTGAAGACGTTCGCCAGCGCCTCCGTCATCACCTTGCTCGCCGCGTAGGGCGAGATCGGGTTGAGCGGCGAGCTCTCCGTCGCCGGCAGCTCCGGGGCGTCGCCGTAGACGCTAGAGGAGGAGGCGTAGACGACCCGGCTCCCCGACTTCGCCGCCGTCTCGAAGACCATCTTCGTGCCGACCACATTCGAGTCGACGTACTCCTGGAAGTTCTCCCAAGAGTCGCCGACCCCGGGCCGGGCAGCCAGGTGGAAGACGACGTCAGCGCCGGCGAAGGCGCCCGCGAGGTCGGCTTCGGCGATGTCGCTTTCGCGCAGCTCGAAGTTCGGCTGGCCATCGAGGGCTGCCACGTTCTGAAGCTTGAGCTGGGTGGCGTAGTGGTCGGTGAAGGAGTCGATGCCGACGACGTGGGTGCCCTGGGCCAGCAACCGCTCGCACAGGTGCGAGCCGATGAAGCCGGCGGCGCCGGTGACCACGGCCTTGGCCGGGTCGAGGACATGGGAGTTGCCGTTGCGCCCGGACATCAGGTGGTCGCAGCCTTCGGGCCCAGGCGCACCGGCAGCGCCAGCAGGAGGACCAGCGCCGCCCCCAGCAGCAGACCGATGAGCAGGCCGGTGCCGGCGTTCTGCCAGGTCTTCGGTGAGTCGGGCGCAGCGGGCACGGCGGCGAGGTCGACCGCCCTCGCATCGCCGTAGTGGCGCCGCGCCAGCGCTTCGGCGCCTTCCAGGCGGTCTTTGAGCAACGCGGTGAGCTTCGCGTCCCCCTGCGCCCGGGCCAGGCGGCCCTGAAGTTGCGACCTGACCCGTGCCACTTCACGCCGGTTCGATCGGTTTTGGTAGGTGACAAGCGCCTTCACGTAGCCGTTCGCCAGCTCCGCCGCCCTTCTCGGCGAAAGCGCCACCGCGCTGACCCGCACATCTTCAGCTCCGCTTCCTTCGGCGAAATCGAGCGCGCTTTCGACCTCGGCGGCGCTGCTTTCAACCGTCTTCGCCGTCCGCTCGAACACGGCCGGAACGGTCGCGATCTCCGGATCGGAGTCGAAGCGTCGGGGGATCGGGGCAGTGCTGCGGAGCGCCTGCCACTGCCGGGCGTTGAGGGGCGAGTGGCTGAAGTGGAGCTCGGCCGCGGCCCGGTACTGCTTGCTGTCCCCGTGGGAGAAGGCGAAGGCGGAGGCGGCGACGACAAGCCCGCAGAGCAGGACGAGCGGGAGGCGGCGGCGGAGGATCGCGCCCACCTGGGAAAGGCTCAATTCTCTGGGTTCGGTCCTCATGCTCTGGCGGCGGCCGGCGGGCGACTGCACTATCGGGATAACTCCCGAAGACCCTTGTTCCTTGCGCCGCAAGATTTCGCCGCCCCGGTGCGTTCTTCTCAAGACTGTGCACAGAACCGCCGACGAACCGAACCTCTCCCGCATCGTCCGCTTCCTCCGCCGCCGGGGAATCTGGATCCTGATCTGCGCCCTGCTTGCCGCCGTCGCCGCCTTTGCCCTCTCCAAGACCCAGACGAAGGAATACACCGCCAGCTCCGCGGTCATCTTCAGCAGCGACCAGTTGAGTCCGGCGATTGCCGGACTCCCCTCGCTCAGCGCCGAAGGCAACGCTCTGCTGCGGCAGAGCAACAACCTCGAACTGCTCTACCTGGGCAACGCGGCCGAAAAGACCGCGCAGATCGTCGATCAGGGCCTGACCGCCGAAGACGTAGCCGCTCGCTTGAAGGTCGAAGGCGAACCGGAATCCAGCATCGCGACGATCTCGATCACCGATCCCTCCCCCGAGCTAGCGGCGCAGGTCGCCGACGTCTACGCCAAGCAGGCGGTCACCCAGCTGGAAAGCGGCAACAAGGGCTACTACCAGCAGGCCCTGGAGATCGTCGAACGTCAGCTGCAGAAACTCTCCCCCCAGAGCCGCGCCGGGATCGCCGGCCAGACGCTGGAGAACCGGGCGCAGTCGCTGGAGCTGCTCGCCAGCCTGAAGCCGAACTCGGTCCGGGTCGCCCAGACCGCCACCGTGCCGACCCAGCCCTCCTCGCCGAGGACTAAACGGAACGTCGCGATCGGCCTCCTCCTCGGCCTCGTCCTCGGCTTCGGTCTCGCCCTGCTGATCGAGCGGCTCGACCGCAGGATCAAGGCAGCCGATGAACTGCAATCTGTCTTCGGCTATCCACTGCTGGGGACGATTCCGGACAGCTCGTCGATGGCCGCCTTCGCCAACCTCGGGGGCAGCCAACCCGGCCTGCTCTCGACCGGCGATATCGAGTCCCTGCAGCTGGTGCGGGCGCATCTGCGCTCCCTGCACCGCGAGCGACAGGCGAAGACGGTCCTACTCACCTCCGCCGCGGCGAGCGAAGGGAAGTCGACCGTCGCCGTCAACCTCGCGGCAGCGGTCGGTATGTCCGGCTCGCGGGTCCTCCTGATCGACGCCAACATGCGCCGGCCGAGCCTGCTCGGCGGCAGCACCGAGAGCGAGCTGCAGGAGCACTCGCCGCTCTCGGACCTGCTGCGGCGCAAGCTCAGCCTGCGGCACGGCGCCCGGGCGATCTGGGTACAGCCCGACTCCAACTCCGTGGTCGGGCCGGAGGCGATCCCCGCCGGCCTCGCCGGGCCGGCCGAACCGGTCGCCCTGCTCGAGAGCCCGGCGATGAAGACGCTGCTGGAGGAAGCGCGGGCGTCCTACGACCTGATCCTGATCGACGCGCCCTCGCTGACCGAAGTCCCTGACGCTTTCCCGCTACTGCCCCAAGTCGACGCGGTCGTCGTCATCGGCTACTTGAACCGGACCAGCTATGAGGACGCGCAGAGGCTGAAGCAGATCCTCGACGAGATCGACGCCCCCGTCGGGGGGGTCGTCGCCAACGGCTCCCGCGCCCGCAATAGCGGCCGCTCCGAGACGCCGCCCGCTCCTCCCGCGACCGCTCCCGCCACCCAGAGCTACTCCTCCTCCGCCTGAGGTCGGGATGAGCCAGTTGCGCCTCCGCCAGGTCGCAGGCCTCCCGCGCCCGCTCCTGGCAGCTGCGCTCGCTGGCAGCGGCCTGGCCCTGATGGCGGGGGTTCTCGCCAGCGCCGGCTACGGAGCCCCGGCCCTCGGCGCGATGGTGGCCGTCGGCTTTCTCGTCCTCGCCATCACCACCTACAACAGGGACCCGGTGCTGGCGCTTATCGGCCTTTGGGTCTGTGAGGTCTTCGTTCTCCCTGTCTCCTCAGTCTTCGGCTACTTCTCGGCCACCGGCCAGACGATCCGCCAGGCCGACGAGGCAATGGTCTTCCTCCTCGCCTTCTTCACCCTGCGGCAGTTCCTGATCACCTCGCAGGCCGCCCCGCCGCTGCGCTTCGCCATTCCTGCGGTTGGCGTCGTCGTCTGCGGGATCGCCTCGTCAATCGTCGCGGCGGTGCCGTTCCAAATTGCCTTCGTCGGCGCCGTTCTCGGGCTGAAGCTGTGGATCATGATCGCGCTGGTCCTGCTGCTGCCCTGGAAGCCGGCCGACCTCGACCGCGTCTACCGGGTCTTCACCAGCGTCGGCGTTTTCATCGCCCTGGTCGGGGTAGCCGACTACTTCCTCCACGGAGCGATCTCCCACAGCCTCCACGGCGGTGGTGGCGGTGGCGGCTACCGCTCCGACGCAGTGCAGTCGATCTTCCCCACCCCCGGCGAGTACAGCCTCTTCATGAGCCTCCTCTTCGGCGTCTCCTTCTCGCGTTTCGCCCGCTCCTACCGGCCCGAGGACCTCTTCCTCGCGCTTCTCTTTGCCGCCAGCGTGCTGCTGTCGCTGCGCCTGAAGGGGTTTCTCTCGCTCGCCGCCGTTGCCTTCCTCGTCGTCGTGGTCGCCTCCGGCGCCTCGCCCAAGCGCGCCGCGGCGGCGCTCCTGGTCGGCAGCCTGCTCGTCTTCGGCGGCTACCAGGTCGAGCAGTCGGTGATCGAGCAACAGGTCACCACCTACACCTCCACGGAGAGCAGCGCCCGCTCGCGCCTCTACACCACCAGCGAGAAGATCGGCGCCGACCACTTCCCGCTGGGGGTCGGCTTCGGCCGCTACGCCTCCTACATGTCCCACAAGCACTACAGCCCCGTCTACTACGAATATGGCCTTGCCCGGGTCTGGGGCCTTTCCCCGCGCTTCTCCAACTTCATCGAGGACACCTCCTGGCCAAGCGTGATCGGCGAGACCGGCTACGGCGGCGGCGCCTTCTACATCGTCGGCGTCATCGGGCTCCTCGTCGCCTGTTGCCGACGGCTCTTCCGCTGGCGCGGCCCCCACGCCTGGCTGCCGCTGGCAGCGCTCTCCTCGCTGGTCGTCCTCCTGCTCGACTCGCTCGGCGACCCCGCCCTCTTCTCCTGGCTCGCCGCAGCCACCGTCGCGATGTTCTTCTGCCCGCTGGTCGTGCTCGACCGCGACGCGCGCGGCGCCCCAGATGCCGACGCCGCCTGAACGCCTCGTCTACTTCGTGCGCGCGAGGACTTCGCCGTAGAGCTGCCGCAGCCGCTGGTCGATGACCTCGGAGCTGCGGGTGGAGGCGCAGTAGGCGCGTCCTTCCTCGCCCACCTCGGCGGCGTGCTCGGGGCTCTCGAGCAGTTCTACCAATGCCTCCGCCAAGCCTGAGGCATCGCCGACCGGCACCAGCTTCCCACCCGCCCGTGCCAGTTGCGCGATGCCCCCGACCGGCGTGCTGACGAAGGGGCGGCCGGCGGCAAGCGCCTCGGTGAGGATCATCGGCATCCCCTCCGCCCGCGAGGGCAGGACGACGACCCGCGCCTGGCGGACCAGCTCCTTCATCTCCTCCGCCCCGACCGGAGCCCTGACCTGCAAGCGCTCGAGTTGGGGCAGGTCGAGGTCGGCCGCCGGCCCTACCATCAGGCAGTTCGCGTCGCTGCGGGTGTTGAGCACCTCCTGCCAGGCGCCGGCGAGGACGTCGGCTCCCTTGCGGGAGCTGATCTCACCGGCGAAGAGGACGGTCTCCTCGGTGTCCCGGGCGCTGCCCGAGTCGCGATCGAGGACCACCGGGTTCGGCAGCAGCTCGACGGTGCTTCTGCTCAACCTATCCTGCAGCAGCGCCTGGATCTCGACGTCAAGGCAGGTGACGAGGTGGGCTTGGCGCAAGACGCTGTCGACGAGGCGGGGGTGGTCCTGCGCGAAGGGGAGGAAGTCGGCGCCGTGGATGGTCGCCACCGCGCCGTGGCCGCGCATCCGCGCCGCCGCGAGGATGGCGCCCTCGCGGATGAAGGAGCCTCGCTCGGAGAGGTGGACGTGGCTGATCTGTCGTCTCGGCAAGCGCGGAATCAGCGACAGGGCGCGCGAGGCGAGCCAGGCGTTGGCGGCCAGCGAATCGGGACGCCAGGTCGGGTGCAGAACCACCGAGTCGCCGCCGATCCGGTTCTCGGTGAGGACGCGCAGCACCGTCCCCATCCCGCCGACGTATGCGGGGTCCGGCCCGAAGTGATGAACGGCCAGCGGCGTCATCCGGCGGGGACCGGCACCTCTGTCGCAAGCGCGGCCGGCCTGCTCTGCGCGATCCGGTGAATCCTTCGCAGCGCGTTCAGGTAGACGATCCAGCAGGCGGCGACGAAGACGGCAAAGGCGCCGACGATGCTGCCGGCGGCGGCGATCGCAAAGATCAAGCAGGAGGCGGTCACGGTCACGGCCATCGCGTTGGCGGCGAGGAACTTGCCTTCCCCGTGGCCCGTCAGCACGCCTTGGACCAGCCCGTAGAGGACGCGGGCGGGACTGGCCAGCAGGGCCAGGGCGAGGTAGTCGGCGCTGGCGGCGTAGGCCGGCCTGCCGATCGCGTCGAAGGCAACTTCGACAAGCGGCGTGAAGGCGATGACGGCGGCAGCCGCGACGAACGGAAGACCCAGGTAGAGGTGCTCGCGGCGGGAGATCGTCACGCCGATCCGGCCGGCCGCCGAATCGCGGCTCGCGTGCGGGATCACGGCGGAGACGATCACCGACCCGACCCGCTGCGGCAGCGAGAGCAGGACGAGGGCGACGTCGACGGTGCCGACCACCGTGTAGGAGTCGAAGGCGGCGGCGAAGCGCATGATCAGCGGCATCGCCGCGATCCCGACCGTGGCGGTGGTCAGCCACAGCGAGAAGCCCAGCAGCTCGCGGACCGAAGGGCGGAACACCTCGCCGTGGCCCTCGCCGAAGCCCCGCGGCCGGGTCCGGTAGATGAACACGGCCGCCAGGGAGACGCTGACGACGTTGCCGAAGCAGAAGAACCCGAAGGCGAGGTCGCCTGAGATCGAGATCCCGGATTTCCACGCCGTGGCCAGCAGCAGCACTTCGGTGGCGGCCGCGGCCGGCATGATCGCGGCGGCGGGCAGAAGGCGGCGCCGGCCGCGGAGGATGCCGAGGCTGAGGAGCGAGAAGACCATCCCCGCCAGCCCGATCGCTCCGGCGACGGCGGCCACCGGCGACTGCAGGATCACGCCGGCGACGCCGGCCATCACTGCACTCGCGACCACGGTCGGCCAGGCGGCGGCGCGTACGGCCGCCCTGACGATCGCCGCGTCCGAATGCGCGCCGTGCAGGGAGATGTAGCGGGCGGCGGTGTCGGGCAGCCCGCTTACCCCGATCAGCATCGCCGTGTTGTAGACGCTGAGGACGAGCGAGAGCCGCCCGTACTCGGCCGGGACCAGCACCACGATGAGGATGCTGCGGAAGGCGAGCTGCGCCAGCACGATCCCGAGGCTGCCGGCACCCAAAACGGCGAAGTCCCGCCGCACCCGGCGCCAGATGCTCGGGTTCTTCTCGGTCGTCGGGACCGCCTCCGTTTGCGGCTGCTCGATGAGATTGACGGCGCGCATTACCTAAAGAAATCTTCGAAAAGGTCCGATGAGCGTGTTAAACGTGCACTCGACGGCTATTAAGTGAGTAGGTAGATCCGTGACGCAGGTACTGGATTCGACGGTTGTGATCGTGCTGCTGGGCACCGTGGCGTGGCTCGCGCTGGCGGCGGTGGTTGTAGCCGCATGCCGGGCCGCCGCCGAGGCCGATGCCGCGATGGCGGCTGAGGACGAAGCTGTCGCCGCCGCGGGCCCGCTGGGATGGCTGCTCTCACAAACCTCTCCGCGCGAAGACGTGGCCGACGGTGCGCAGGAGGATCTTGACGTCTCCCCAGAGCGACCAGTTCGCGACGTAGAGGTAATCCATCGCGCCCATCTCGCGTAGCGGCACGCGCGCGGGCCCGAGAATCTGCCACGGCCCGGTGATCCCGGGCATCAGCTCCAAGCGACGTCGGTACCAGCCTTTGACGTGCTGGTCCTCGTCGACCACCAGAGGCCGCGGCCCGACCAAGCTCATCTCTCCCCGGATCACGTTGAAGAGCTGCGGCAGCTCGTCGAGCGAGGTCTTACGCAAAAGCTTGCCGACGCGGGTAATGCGCGGGTCGTCGGCGATCTTGAAGAGGCCGTCCTTGGCTTCGTTACGGCCTCGCAGCGACTCCTTCAGGGCGTCGGCGTCAGGCACCATCGTGCGGAACTTGTAGACCTCGAAGTGCTGGCCATGGCGGCCGACGCGACGCTGCTTGAAGAACACCGGCCCGCGGCTGTCGAGCTTGATCGCGATCGCGATCGCCAGCATGACCGGCGCCAGCGCGAGCAGGCCGAGAATCGCCCCGATCAGGTCGAAGCAGCGCTTGACAACGGTCGAGGACCGCGTCAGGGCGAAGCGCCGGATACCCATCACCATCACCCCATGCAGGTCGTCGAACTCGACCGAGGACCCGACCACCTCGAGCATCCGCGGCAACACGCTGACCTTGACCCCGATCGCCTCCAGGGTGCAGACGAGGTCGAGCATCTTTTCCGGCTCGAAGACATCCGGCGCAACCACCGCCCGCTGCACGTCGAGCTGGTGGGAAAGGGTGCGGATTTCGGTCAGACGCACTGCCGAAGCCCCGTCGGCGGCCCAGAGTGGGGCCTCGGTGGGATCGATCGAGCCGACCAGCTCAGCCTTGAGGCCGTGGTTGTCGGCGAGCTTCGACGCGATCGTCTCCGCCCCTTGGCGATCGCCGATGAACAGGCACCGCTCGCTCGGGGCGACCGACAGCGCGAAGGCCCGGGCGCTGGCACGGGCGAGGATCAGGAAGAGGATCAGCATCAGCCAGAGCGCCAGCGCCTCGCCGCGGTCCAGGGTGCCGCCGCCGATGATGAATGCGCCGGCGAGCCAGGCGCAGAGGGCGCCGAGAGTCGCCACCTGAAAGAGCTTCGGCGCCTCGTCGAGCGTCGTCTTGTGCAGCAGCGCCTCGTCGCGGTCGTAGAGGCCGATGATCTTGGCACCGACAAAAACCGCGATCAGCCCAGCGACGCCGACCCAGGTGAGGCGGACCGAGCGATGCGAGAACTCGGCCAGCGCAGCGACGGCGAGGACGAAGGCGGTGAGGTCGGCGACGAGCAGCGAGCGGCGGAAGAGCTGGTCGCGCCGCAGAACCTCGCGGGCCGGGAGGCCGGTGCCGGCGACGTGAAAGTCGGCGGGGGCCTCGACCTGCGGCGTCGCCAGCTTCGCCTCGGTGCCGACGCTGCCGCTCATGAATCCTTTCCTGCCTCGATCGGCTCGCCGCCGAGGGCGAGGATCCCCATCCCCAGCCGACGGTCGGGATCGACGATCAAGTCGACGGCCTCATTGCGGGAGCGGACGCCGAGTTTCGAGAAGGCCGAGGAGAGGTGGCTCTTGACGGTGCTCTCGGCGACGAAAAGTTGGTTGGCGATCTCGCTGTTCATGTAACCCATCACCACCAGTCCGAGGATCTGCTTCTCGCGGGCCGAAAGCGTCGCCGGTTCGACCTGCGGCGCGTGGCGCCGTGGTACGCAGACCTGGCCGGCGCGCACCGCTTCAATGCAGACGCTGAGGGTGGCGGAGAGGTGCTCCTCCAGGACGATGCCGTTGACCCCGGCGGCGATCGCTCCCCGCAACTCGCCGGGCCGCACCTCGGGACAGACGAGGATCAGCGGCGCCTCCGGCTGGGCCTCGCGCAGTGCTGGCAGTTCCTCGGCGACCGCCGTTGCCATCTTCTCCTCGACGCAGAGCAGGATCACTGCCGGGCGCTGTACCGCCTCCAGCTCCGTCGCTGAATCGAAGAGCTCGAACTCGACGCCCCGCTCCTCCAGCACAGTCGCTACCCGCTCCGCGGCGCCGCCGGCGAGCAGCGCCGCCCGCGGCGTCTCCTCTGCGCCAGTCGCCACGCTCCCGCCCTTTGCCTCCCGCTGCAAGCCCACGTCCTATCAACGGGAAGGGGCGCTCGGGACTTCTGCCAATCAATAGGAAATTTACGAGTTTTCCCGCTCTACAATGCGGAAAAACGACAACGACCGACAGCCCGAAGGCTGCCGGCGTAGAAGCGACCTTCCTCCGCCGACTGAGCGGCGAAGAAGAAAGCTTTTTAGTTGTCTTGGCCCGTCGCTACGGGTTGGAGGTGCAGCCCGCTGCCGGGTTGCTCGGGCCCACGGTGTAGCCACCGACGGTGCCGGGGTAACCGGCGTCGCCGCCTTCGCCACCGAGGCAGGCCGCGGTCAGCTCCTGCAGATCGCCGTAATCGACGACCCGAGGGGCCTCGTAGCCCTGATGGGTCATGTGATCCATTTAGGTCGCTCCTTGCTTGCTTTCCAACTGGTTTTCCCCCGGCCCCCCTGCAAATCCAAAGCGGCCTGTGGATTGGAAAGAAGCCTAGAGAGAAACGGGCTTGTTACAAGGTGGAAAAAGGTAGGAGGGACTAGGTCGACCGGACCTCGACACGCGCCTGAGAGAGCGGCTGCTTTGGCTCTGGCAAGCCGGTCGCGGCGGAGAGAGAGCGCAGCCAGATCTCCGCCGTGAGGAGCCGCCAGACCTGCCACATCCACCGAAACTCCTCCCCCGGCGAGAGTGGGCCCGCGCCGAAAAGCGTCGCCACCATCTCCTCCCGGTCGACGTAGGCACCGACCTCGGCGTCGGAGGCGGTGAGGATCTCCTTGATCGCGAGGGCATCGGATCCGCGGATCGCCGAGGCGATCAGGGACTCGAACAGCGCCTTCTGCGGTCGCAGCCGCACGCTGTCGGGCAGCAGCCCAGCCATCGCCTCGCGCAGGACGGGGCGGCTGAAGCGCGGGTCGAGCGTCTGCTCGGGGGGCTGGCGCAGGGCGAGCTCGACCAGGTCGAGGTCGAGCATCGGGTGGCGCGCCTCAAGCCCGGCCATCGCCGCCCGCCGGCGCTGGTGCTCGAAGACCCCGGTCGACTCGATCCCGGAGGAGACGCCGTGGGCGGCGAAGGCCCACCAGCGGGGGCCGTCGAGCCGCTTCCAGGCGTCGGGGTCGTCGCTGCGCCGCAGCCGCCGCCGGGTCGTGCGCGTGAGCCAGACGGGAGCGCCGTCGCCCGCCCCCGGCAGTCCCCACCCCGCCGGTCGCGGCGGCAGCGCCCCGACGATGGCGAGTCGGGCGACCATCGCCGCCTCGCGGCGGCGCCCGACGTGCGGCCCCGAGCCAGGCAGCCGCCGCGCCAGCTCGAGCACCCGCCGCGGCTGCCCGCCGCGCAGGGCGTCGGCAAGCGCGTAGACGCGCGGGGCGAAGACCTCGTCCCCGCCGTCGCCGCCGAGCATCGTCCCGACCCCGCGCTCGGCCGCCGCGCGCAGCAGCGGCAGCGTCCAGAAGTCCCCCCAGCCGAGCAGCGGCGCCCGCCAGGCGGCGACGTACTCGAAGACGCTCGCCAGCAGGCCTCCCGGCCGCACCTCGGCGACCACGCCGTCGAGCCCCAGCGCCGCTCGCACCTCGGCGATCAGCTCCGCCTCATCCGCCTGCGGATGCTCCGGAAAGGTCCCCGAGCAGGCGCTGAGCGAGTCCGGATCGACGGCGGCGATCGACGCCGAATCGAGCCCCCCGCTCAGCAGCACCCCCGTCCTCCGCTCCGGATCCCGGCGCCGCCGCACCGCCCCCCGCAGCCTCTCCCGCACCCGCTCCGCCCACTCCCCCGCCGACAGCTCGAGCGGCTCCTGGAAGCGCGGCGCCCAGTAACGGCTGCGGCTGACGCCGCCGGGCCCCAAGCGCAGCATCTCCCCGGGCCCGAGCCGCTCGACCTTCTCGTAGAGCGTGCCGGTCCCAGGCCTGGTGCTGAGCGCGATCCAGTGGGCGACCCCGTCGCGGTCCGGTGCCGGCGTCGCCGGCAGCCGCGCCAGCAGGTCGCGCAGCTCGGAGGCGAAAAACAGGCGCCCGCCAGCCTCGGCGAGGAAGAGCGGCCGCACCCCCAGCTGATCCCGCGCCAGGAACCCCTCCCGCCGCTCCGGATCCCAGACGAGCAGGACGAAGTCCCCCCGCATCCGCGCGGGCAGCCCCTGCCCCCAGCGCCGATACGCGGCCGCCAGATCGCCCAGCTCCCCGCGATTGTCGAGATGGCCGTCGAGGCGGCAGAAAATCTCCGCCCCCCGAGGAAAGGCGTCGTCCACCTCCAGGCCCTGGGACGGGGAGAAGCTGCCGAGGAGGCCTGCGCTCGCCGCTACTCGCTCAGCCGCGCCCATATCGCTGCCGCCAGCTGGTCGGGATCGGTGGCCGGGCCAAAGGTGACCCGCTCGACCCGGCGGGCGGCGAGGCGAGCGCTGACGTCGAGCAGGCCGGCCAGCCGCTCGGGCGAGGCGAGCAGGAGGTTGAAGGTCGAGGCGAGCAGCTGGCGCGGGTCGGCCTCCGGCTCGAAGCTCGGCTCCGCCGGCCCCTCCAGCCGCCGGTCGAGCAGGAAGAGCGCGCGTAGCGGCGC
>Ga0307316_10000027_pt1 | contig 34752 bp, 39 predicted proteins | sample ER_DNA_356_FD_194504 | JGI IMG/M metagenome (GOLD analysis project Ga0307316, IMG submission 194504) | Bulk soil microbial communities from the East River watershed near Crested Butte, Colorado, United States - ER_DNA_356 | ecosystem: Environmental > Terrestrial > Soil > Floodplain | place... | reverse complement strand
GACGCTAAACGAGTGGGCTCTCGAAGGCCGGCTCGAAACCACGGCGATCTCGCTCCATGCGTACCCGTACGTGCAGGACCGCTACAGCGTGCTGCCGCACGGGGCGAGCATGGGCTCGGGCTACGGCCCGATCGTGGTCGCGCGCGAAGGGCTGACCCGCGAGCAGCTGCAGTCCGTCGAGATCGCGGTGCCGGGGCGGATGACGACCGCGTTCCTCGTGCTCCGGCTCTACCTGGGCGACTTCAACTTTCGCGAGGTGCCGTTCGACCAGATCCTCGACGAGGTCAAGTCCGGCCGCGCGGAGGCAGGCCTCCTGATCCACGAGGGCCAGCTCACCTACGCCGCCGAAGGTCTGCAGAAGGTCGTCGACCTCGGCGAATGGTGGCTGCTCGAGACAGGTCTCCCGCTCCCGCTCGGGATCAACGTCGCTCGGCGCGACCTGGGGCCCGAGGTTCTGCACGAGCTTTCCGAGGTTCTGAGGGAGTCGATCGAGGCCGGCCTCGCGAATCGAGCCGAAGCGATGGAGTACGCGCTGGGGTTCGGCCGCGGCCTCGACACCGAGCTCGCCGACCGCTTCGTCGGCATGTACGTGAACGACTTCACGTGCGACTACGGCGAAGAGGGCCGGCAGGCCGTCACGGAGCTCCTGCGCCGCGGCGAGGAGCTGGGCGCGTTCCCGGCCCGCGTCGAGCTCGACTTCGTGAGCTAGCCTCGCTTCCGTGAGCAAAGCGGTCATTCTGAGCGGCGTTCGCACGCCGGTGGGCCGCTACGGCGGCGCGCTCGCAGGCGAGCGGCCCGACGACCTCGCCGCGCTCGTGATCCGCGAGGCCGTCGCGCGCGCGGGCGTCGACGGTAGCGAGATCGAGGACATCTACTTCGGCTGCGCGAATCAGGCGGGCGAGGACAACCGGAACGTCGCGCGGATGGCGGCGCTCCTGGCGGGGCTCCCCCAGACCGTTGCCGGCGTCACGCTGAACCGCCTCTGCGCGTCGGGACTGTCGGCGATCGTCTCCGCCGGCCACGCGATCCGTGCGGGCGAAGGGGACCTGTACGTCGCCGGCGGCGTCGAGTCGATGAGCCGCGCGCCTTTCGTCTTCGGCAAGCCCGAGCACGGCTTCCCTCGCGGCGACCGCACCGTCTACGACACGACGCTCGGCTGGCGCTTCCCGAACCCGCGGCTCGAGGAGATGTTCCCGCTCGAGTCGATGGGCGAGACCGGCGAGAACGTGGCCGAGCGCTACGGCGTCAGCCGCGAAGAGCAGGACGCTTTTGCGCTGCAGTCCCAGCAGCGCTGGGCCGCAGCCGACGAAGCGGGCCGGTTCACCGACGAGCTGGTGCCCGTGGGCGACGTCGAGCGCGACGAGCACCCCAGGCCCGACACCGATGCCGCGAAGCTGGCCTCGCTGAAGCCGGCGTTCCGCGAGGGTGGCACGGTCACGGCCGGCAACTCGAGCGGGATCAACGACGGCGCGGCTGCGGTCGTGATCGCCTCGGAAGAGAAGGCGCGCGAGCTCGGCGCCGAGCCGCTCGGCTCGTTCGTCGGCGCGGCGGTCGCGGGCGTCGATCCGCAGGTGATGGGGATCGGGCCCATCCCTGCAGTGCAGAAGCTGCTGGCCCGGGCGGGTGTCGAGGCGTCCGAGCTCGACCTCGTCGAGCTCAACGAGGCCTTTGCGTCACAGAGCCTGGTCGTCATTCGCGAGCTGGGCCTCGATCCCGAGCGGGTGAACGTCAACGGTGGCGCAATCGCTCTCGGCCACCCCCTCGGGATGAGCGGCGCGCGGCTCGTCGTGACCCTCCTGCACGAGCTTCGCCGACGTGACGGCCGCTATGGCCTCGCGACGATGTGCGTCGGCGTCGGTCAGGGCCAGGCAGCGCTCTTCGAGCGCGCCTAAGACCTTTCGCCGAAAACCGACTGCCGCCGCCTGGAGTAGGTCCGTTCCGAGGGAAAGGAGGAGAGCATGCATCTACCCATTCCCAGGCTCGGAGCCTGGACATTCGCGCTCTTCGCACTCGTTCTCGTCACCGTGCCAATGTCGGCCGGCGCCGCGAAGAGTCAGCCTTACGTGGTCACGCCGCTCGTCTCGAACGGAGGCGTGCCCGCGGCACACACTGATCCTCAGCTCGTGAACGGGTGGGGCCTCGTCGCCCGCGGGACCTCACCTTGGTGGGTCGCCGACAACGGCACCGACGTGTCGACCCTGTACGACGGCAGCGGCAACAAGCAGTCGCTTGTCGTCACGGTTGACGGCGGCCCTACGGGGGAGGTCGCTAACACGACGAGCTCGTTTGTGGTTCGGAGCGGGGCGTCGGCCGGCCCGTCGTTCTTCATCTGGGCAAGTGAGGACGGGAAAATTCGAGGTTGGAGCCCGGGCGTCCCGCCGCCGCCCCCCTCGACGCAGGCGCAGGTTGGTGTTGACAACTCGGGCGTCGGCGCCATCTACAAGGGGCTCGCGATCGCCACCGGCCCGGTCGGTCCCGAGCTCTATGCGACCGACTTCCACAACGCGAAGGTCGACGTCTACGACGGCGCCTGGAACCCCGTCAACATTCCTGGGGCCTTTGTCGATCCGAAGCTGCCGAAGCACTACGCGCCGTTCGGGATCCAGACGATTGGAACGCGGATCTTCGTCACCTACGCTCGGCAGGACAAGGCCCGCGAGGACGAGCGAGCGGGCCATGGCAAGGGGTTCGTCGACGTCTACGACACGGCTGGGACTCTGCTGGGTCGGGTCGCAAGTCGCGACGACCTCAACGCCCCGTGGGGGCTCGCAATGGCCTCGCCGAGCTTCGGGGAGTTCGCCAACGACCTCCTCGTCGGAAACTTCGGCGACGGGCGCATCACCGCCTACGAGCAACAGCCGAACGGTTCGTTCAAGGATCGTGGCCAGCTCCGCGGCGTGAACGGAAAGCCGCTCGAGATCGACGGTCTCTGGGCGCTGGAGGTGAGCACCGGCGGGAATAACGGAACGCCCGGCACGCTCTACTTCACGGCCGGTCCGAACGACGAGAACGACGGGTTGTTCGGGACGATCACGCCCGGCTAACAGCACGAACCTGGGAGCGGCTCCGCAAGGGGCCGCTCCCCCGGCGTGAGCTATCGTCCGGCGCAATGGCGGTCGCAACCGAGCGCGAATACGGGTTGTTCATCAACGGCGAGGCCGACCAGGGCGCCGGCGAGGCTCGCGCACTGATCGAGCCGGCGACCGGCGAGCCGCTGGGGAGTGCGGCGATGGCCGGCCCCGAAGACGTCGATCGCGCCGTCGCCGCGGCCCAGGCGGCCCTGGCAGGCGACTGGGGCAAGACTCCGCCGAACGAGCGCTCGCGGCTGCTGCACGCGCTTGCGGACGCGATCCAGGCGAATCGCAAGGAGCTGGCCGAGCTCGAGGCGCGCAACGTCGGCAAGGCGATCTCGTCGGTCAAGGCGGAGCTCTTCCAGGCGATCGAGAACTTCCGCTTCTTCGGCGCCGCCATTTCATCGATCGGCGGGCGCTCGAATCCGGTCGGCGGCTCGCTTCTCTTCTACTCGCTCAAGGAGCCGGTCGGCGTCTGTGGGCAGATCGTTCCGTGGAACTACCCGCTGATGATGGCCACCTGGAAGCTCGCGCCGGCGCTGGCGGCCGGCTGCACGGTCGTGCTCAAGCCGGATCCGGCGACGCCACTGACGGCGTTGCGGCTCGGCGAGCTCGCGACCGAGGTCGGCATTCCGCCGGGCGTCGTCAACGTCGTCCCCGGCGACGGGCCGACGACTGGCTCGCACCTCGTCCGCCATCCCGGCGTTGACAAGGTCGCCTTCACGGGCTCGACCCGGACGGGGAGCGAGATCATGCGCCTCTCCTCCGAGCCGATCAAGCGCCTGATCCTCGAGCTCGGCGGCAAGAGCCCGAACCTGATCTTCGCCGACGCGGATCTCGCCGACGCGATCCCGAGCTCGGCCTGGGCGATCTACTACTCGGCCGGCCAGAGCTGCGAGGCGCGCTCGCGCGTCCTCGTCGAGCAGTCGATCTACGACGAGGTCGTCTCGGGGTTCGCGGATGCCGCCGGGAAGCTGAAGGTCGGCGACCCGCTCGACGCCGAGACGCAGATGGGCTCACTGATCTCGGAGGCTCATCGCGAGAAGGTGCACGGATTCGTCGAAGGCGCGCGGACGGACGGGGCGGAGATCGTCGCCGGCGGCGAGCCGGCCGAGGGGCCGGGCGCGTTCTATCCGCCGACCGTGATCGCCGGCGTCACGAACGACTCGACCGTGGCGCAGGAGGAGATCTTCGGCCCCGTCGTCACGATCGTCCCGTTCGAGGACGAGAAGGAAGCGGTCAAGCTCGCAAACGCGGTCAAGTACGGGCTCTTCGCAACGGTCTGGACGGGCGATCCTGGTCGCGGCCACCGGGTGGCGCGACGGATCAAGTCCGGAACGGTCGCGATCAACACCCCTTACACCGCCTTCCCCGGCATTCCCTTCGGCGGCTACAAGCAGTCGGGCTTCGGCCGGGAGCTGGGCCTGGAGACGCTCGAGCTCTACCTCGAGACGAAGAGCGTGCTCCTCTCGACGAGCCCGAAGCCGTTCAACCCCTTCGGGCTGTAGCGGCTTCCCGGGTCCTCGAGCGCCTCGACGCGCTGTATGCGATCTGCGGTGCGACCCGCCCGGGGTACTCGCACGAGGAGGATGCGGCGCACGAGCTTGCGGCCGGTTGGATGACGGAGGCCGGGCTCGTGGTCGACCGCGACGAGGCGGGCAACCTCTTCGGGCGCCGCGGCGACCGCAACGTCTGGTCGGGCTCGCACCTGGACAGCGTCCCGGGTGGGGGCCGCTTCGACGGTGCGCTCGGGGTCGTCGGTGCGATCGAGGCGGCGTCGCGACTGCTCGACACTGAGCTCGCGGTTGTCGCGTTCAGGGCCGAGGAGACCGGGCCGATGGGGAGCCGCCGGCTCGCCCAGCTCCCGGAGGCGTTCGTCGAGCTGCACATCGAGCAGGGGCCGGTGCTCGAGCGCCTCGGGCAGCCGCTCGGGGTCGTGACGGCCGTGATCGGGCAAGCTCGCGGAGCGGTCACCTTCGAGGGCCGGGCCGCACACGCCGGGACGACTCCGATGGACGAGCGCGAGGATGCGCTCGTCGAAGCCGCGAAGTTCATCCTGCGCGTGCGCGAGAGCGCGCGCGACGGGGCGCTTGCCACGGTGGGTGCGCTGGAGATCGACCCCGGCGCGATGAACGTCGTTCCGGAGCGTGTCACGGTCGCGGTCGACGCGCGCGCACCTAACGCCGAGGCGCTCGGCGCCCTGATCGAGGCGATCGGTTTCGAGCCGACGTGGCGGCTCGACCCGGTGCCGATGGGCGGCGCGCCTTTCGAGGCGCTCAAGGCCGCGCTACCGGATGCGCCGGAGCTCGTCTCGGGCGGTGGCCACGACGCGATGGTGCTGGCGGCGGCGGGCGTCCCGACCGCGATGCTGTTCGTTCGGTCCCTGAATGGCGGCGTCAGCCACAGCCCGGATGAGCTCTCGAGCGCCGAGGACATCGAGCTCGCGGTCGACGCGCTCACCGACACTCTGCGACGCCTATAGGGACAGGCTTAAGCCTGTCCCTAAAACGAAGCCGCCCCTAGCTCTCCTCGAACCGAATCGACTGCGCGCCCTGCCAGAGCACCAGCGGCCCCAGCTCACGTAGCTGCTCGGCGCCCTTGACGATCGTCGCGAAATGGTTGCCGGCCAGCACTCCGGCCTTGCTCGCGAACTGGGTCGGCCCGTACGGGAAGAGAATCTCGGTCTCGCTGACTCCGCCTGGGTAGAGCAGAAGCTCCCCCGGCGCCGGGTAAGCAGTCGCGTTCTCGGGACCGACCCCGACGTCGAGCTCCCCGAACGGGATCCAGCAGGACTCGCCGCTCCAGCGGGCATGGATCAGCTTGCTGTCGAGTGGGAGCAGCCGCCGGAAAGCCGCCACCGTCTGGGGCGCCGAGCTCTCCTCGAGCCGCGCCTCGAAGCGTGCGCCGCTGACCTCGATCTGGAGCACCCGCGGAACCTACCTCGTCTTGGCGCCCTGATCGATCCAGGCGCCCAGGGTGTCTCGCTCGGCCTGCGTCATCCCGGTCACGTTTCCCAGCGGCATCACCTTGGTGCGGACAGCGACCTGCTGAATCAGGCGCGCCTGCGCCGCGATCTCTTGGGGCGTGTCGAAGACGAGGCCCGCCGGCGCGACGGCAACCTTCGTCGGGTGGACCGAATGGCAAGGGACGCAGCGTTCGGCAACGATCGCCTGGGCCTTCGAGAACGGCACGGCGGCGCCGCCCGAGGAGCTTTGGGGGCGGATCGCCACGGCGACCCCGGCGATCGCGAGCGCCGCCGTCACCGGGATCCACCAGACAGTCCGGCCCGTGTGGCGCAGGTTGAAGAAATGGCGAACCCAGGCGCCGATCACGAGCAGCGCGACGAGGATCAGCCAGGAGTACGAGTGGCCGTAGGTGGCCGGAAAGTGGTTGCTGATCATCGTGAAGACGACCGGCAGCGTCAGGTAGTTGTTGTGCACCGAGCGCTGCTTCGCGCGGAGGCCCGGCAGCGCGTCAGGCTCCCGCCCCGCCTGTTTGGCCCGGATCAGCTCCCAGTGGGCCGGGATGATCACGAACAGGACGTTGCCGGCCATCATCGTCCCGAGCATCGCTCCGATCTGGATGTACTCGGCGCGGCCCGAGAAGAGCTGGCTGACTCCCCAGGCGGCGAGCGTCACGAGCCCGGTCAGCACCGCCGCCAGCGCCAGGTCGTTCGAGATCACCCGGCAGAGCCCGTCGTAGACGACCCACGCGGCGACGAGCAGACCCACCGAGATCGCGATTGCCTGCCACGGCTGCAGGTCGGCGACCGACCTGTCGATCAGGTACGTGTCGGCGTTGAAGTAGTAGAGAACGATCAGCAGCGCGAAGCCGGAGAGCCAGGTGGTGTAGGCCTCCCATTTGAACCAGTACAGGGGCTCAGGCAGCTTCCGGGGCGCAACCTGGTACTTCTGCACCTGGTAGAAGCCGCCGCCGTGGATCTCCCAGGCCTCGCCGCCGACGCCGCTCTCGGCGTCCGCCTCGTCGGCCGGTGGGCGGAGATGGTTGTCGAGCGCGATGAAGTAGAAAGACGCGCCGATCCACGCGATCGCGGCGATCACGTGGAGCCAGCGAACGAGCAGGTCGAGCCACTCGTTCGCGTAGGGATCCATCAGCGCCGGCGGTCGCGCGCGATCGCGACGAGCTCACGGAGCCCGGTCTCGAGCTCCTCCTCGCGCGTCCGCTCGAGCCGCTGCTGCAGGACCTCCAGGATCTCGGACTTCGGCCGGCCGTCGACGAAGACGACGAAGCGGAAGCCGAACTTCTCCTCGTAGACCTGGTTCAGGTAGGACAGCTCCGTCAGGACCGCCGGATGGCCGCCGGCACCCTGTTCGGCTGCCGAGCGCTCCGAGAGGTTCCGCGCGCCGATCGCCGGGTGCGCGTTCAACGCCGCGACCTTCTCCCGGTCGTCGAGCTGGGCGATCACTTCGTCGGCCTCGCCGAGGGGATCGTCACGCTCGGCGAGCAGCTCGACCAGGCGCGTGCGCCCTTCGAAGAGCTCGGCGAGCTCCTCCGGTGTCAGCTGCCGCGGTACGTCGTGCACAGGTAGGGGGCCACGAGCAAGGGCACGTGGTAGTGGCGGTCCGGGTCGGTGATCGCGAGGGTGAGCTCGAGCTGCCGAAAGAACTCACCGCCGACGGCGAAGACGAGGCGGTGGTCGCCGGGCTCGATTCCGTCGGGCGCCAGCTCGGCGATCCGGCCGTCGGCGTCGGTCTCCTGTTCCGAGACGAGCTCGTTTCCCCGGTAGAGGGCGACCTTGAGCCCTGCGCGCGGGGCGCCGTGCTCCGTGTCGAGGACGTGGGTCGAGATCATGCGGCGAATCTTGTCGCCTGGATGCGGTGGGCGCGAGCGATCTCCTCCTCGGAGGCACGGACGAGGCGGCCGTCGCGGACGACGTCCTCGCCGCCGACGAGCAGCCGGTCGACCCGGTGCGGGGCCGAAAGGACGAGCCCGGCGACAGGGTCCTCGGCGCCGCCGAGCTCGAGGCCGTCCGTGCGCCAGACGGCGAGATCGGCGCAGCGGCCGGGCTCGATCGCCCCCAGGTCGGTGCGTCCGAGGACGGCGGCGCTGCCGCGGGTTGCGAGGCGCAACGCCTCGCGTGCCGTGAGCGCCGTGGGCCCGTCCCGGCCGCGGGCGGCAAGGAGCGCCTGCTTGACGTCGAAGCAGAGGTCGCTGCGCTCGTTCGAGGCAGAGCCGTCGACGCCGAGCCCGACGCGAACGCCCGCGTCGAGAAGCTTGCGGACCGGCGCGACGCCGGCGCCCAGACGCAGGTTGGAGGTCGGGCAATGCGCGACGCCGGTGTCCGTGTCGCCGAACTTGCGGACGTCGGCGTCGTCGAGGTGGACGCAGTGCGCGCACCAGACGTCGTCGGCAAGCCAGCCGAGCTGCTCGAGGTACTCGACCGGCCGGCAGCCGTAGAGCTCCAGGCAGTACTGCTCCTCCTCGGCCGTCTCGGCCAGGTGCGTGTGCAGCGGGAGCCCGAGCTTGCGCGCGAGCTCGGCGGACTCCTTCATCAGACGGCCGGTGACCGAGAACGGCGAGCAGGGCGCGACCACGAGCTGCACGCGGGCGCCGGAGCCGATCTCGTGCAGTCCGGCCAGGCGCTCGGTGTCCGCGAGGATCGCGTCCAGGTCCTCGACCAGGCCGTCCGGCGGCAGGCCGCCGTCGGACTCGCCAAGGTCCATCGACCCGCGCGAGGCGACGAGTCGAACGCCGAGCTCTTGCGCAGCCTGAAACTCGGCCTCGATCAGGCCGTTTTCGCCGCGAGGGAAGACGTAGTGATGGTCGAAGACCGTCCCACAGCCCGAGAGCGCCAACTCGGCCAGCCCCGTGCGGGCGGCCGCGTACTCGGCCTCGGCGTCGAGTCGTGCCCAGAAGGGATAGAGCTCCTTCAGCCAGGTGAAGAGGTCGGCTTCCTGCGCCCGGGCTCTCGTCAAAGTCTGGAAGAGATGATGGTGAGTGTTGATCAGGGCCGGGGTGACGACGGCGCCGGCGAGGTCGTCGGCCGGCCCGGCAGGCTCCCCCGCTCCGACTTCGGCGACAAAGCCGTCCTTGATCCGCACCCAGCCGCCTGGAATCTCCGTCCCCGCATCGTCCATCGTGACGATGTGCGCGTTGGCGAGGACGGTCATCCAGCCTCGAGCGGGACGAGCTCGAAGCGGTCGACGTCGACCAGGCCCTGGTCGGTGATCTTCAGGCTCGGGATCACCGAGAGCGCGAGGAACGACATCGTCAAGAAGGGCGTCGAGCCGCGGCAGCCGAGCTGCTCGGCCGCGTCCGTGCAGGCGCTGCTCCGCTCGATCACCTCCGCCAGCGGGAGGTCGGCGAGCAGTCCGCCCACCGGCAGCGGCAGCTCGGCGAGCACCTCTCCGTCCTCGACGGCGACGATGCCGCCGCCGAGCTCGGCCAGCCGCTCGATCGCTCGAGACATGTCGAAGTCGGTCATGCCGACGACGACGATGTTGTGGGCGTCGTGCGCGACGGTCGACCCGAGCGCACCGCGCTCGAGACCGAAGCCGCGGACGAAGCCTCGGCCGATCCGTCCGGTCGCCAGGTGGCGTTCCACGACCACGATCTTTGCCAGGTCGCGGGCCGGGTCTGCGACGGCCTCACCGTCCCGCACCGTCGGCTCCTCGACGAGTGATTCCGTGACAATCTGATCCGGCACGAGCCCGATCACGCGGGCCTTGGCTCTGTCAGGCCAGTCGATTCGCAAGCGCTCCGGCCCAACGGGGTCGATCCGAACCGTGTGCTTCACCCACTCGGGCACTTCTGAGCGAGGAATCTCGTCGACCTTCCGCCCCGCCTTGAGCACGAGCTCCGGCAGGAAGCTCTCGAGCTCGCCGAGCACGAGCACATCGGCCTGGTAGCCGGGCGCGAGCGCGCCGAGATGGCTGAGGCCGTGCCAGAGCGCAGCATTGTGGGAGGCGAGCACGAGTGCGTTCTCTGCTGGGATTCCGGCTGCGACGGCGTCGCGGACCATGCCGTTCAGGTGGCCACGCTCCGCGATGTCGTCAGGGTCCTTGTCGTCCGTGCAGAACGCGATCCGGCCCGTGCCGAACTCCTCGACCAGCGGCAGCAGCGCCTCCAGGTTCTGCGCCATCGAGGCCTCGCGGATGAGCAGCCACATCCCGGCGCGGAGCCGCTCGCGGCCCTCCTCGACCGTCAGCGCCTCGTGGTCCGAGCGGATGCCGGCGGCGACGTAGGCGTTCAGCTGCTTGCCGAGCAGCCCGGGCGCGTGGCCGTCGACATGGGTGGCGCCCGCGAGCCGTAACTTCGCGAGCTCGCTCTCTGCGCCCGCGATCACGCCGGGGAAGTTCATCATCTCGGCGAGGCCGAGCACGCGCCGCCGCCGGAGCAACCCCTCGAGATCCCCCGGGGTGAGCGCTCGCCAGGGCGATTCGAACCGCGACGCGGGCACGCACGACGAGGCCATGAAGTAGACGTCGAGCGGCAGGCCGGTGCAGAAGTCGAGCAGCCAGTGCACCCCGTCGGTGCCGAGCACGTTCGCAAGCTCGTGTGGGTCGGCGACGACGGTCGTCGTCCCGAGCGGTAGCACGAGGCGGGCGAACTCGTCGGGCAGGAGCTTGGGAGACTCGAGGTGCATGTGCGCGTCGATCAGCCCGGGCACGACGAAGCGGCCGGAGGCGTCGATCTCCTCGTTGGCTTCGTAGTCGCCGAGCCCCGCGACGTAACCGTCCGCGACCGCGAGGTCGGTTTCGAGCCACTCGCGCGTGAAGACCGAGAGCACGCGCCCGCCGCGAATCACGAGATCGGCCGGCTCGTCGCCGCGTGCGACCGCCAACCTTCGGGCCAGGTCCGCCATCGGGCCACGATAACTTGCTCTCGTGGAGGTGCTGGCCCCACGCTCGCTGGACGAGGCCCTGCGCCTGAAGGCAGAGCGGCCCGACGCTCTCCCGATCCAGGGTGGCACCGACGTGATGGTGGAGCTCAATTTCGATCGCGCCCGGCCGGCCGCGCTTTTGAACCTGAACGAGGTGGCAGAGCTTGGCGGCTGGTCGCGCCAGAACGGGACGATCCGGCTCGGGGCGGGGCTCACCTACACGGAGGCGATGGAGGGCGAGCTCGCGGAGTCGCTGCCGGCGCTCGCGCAGGCTGCGCGCACGGTCGGCGGCCCGCAGATCCGCAACCGTGGGACGATCGGCGGCAACCTCGGCACGGCCTCGCCTGCCGGTGACGCACTGCCGCCGCTCCTGATCGGCGAGGCGGAGATCGAGGTCGCGAGCCTTCGGGGGGAACGCACCTTGCCTCTGGTCGAGTTCCTGACCGGCCCCAAGCGAAACGCGCTCGCCGACGACGAGCTGATCCTCGGCGCGCGAGTTCGCGCTGAGGGGGCGCCGCAGACGTTCATGAAGGTCGGGCCCCGCAACGCCATGGTGATCTCGGTCGTCTCGCTGGCCCTGGCGGTCGACCAGGAGTTGCGGGCTGCCTTTGGCTCCGCCGGGCCGATACCCACGCTCGTCCGCGCACCCTTGACCGAGGTCGACTCGTTCGCCGAGCGCGTGGCCGAGGCCGCGAGCCCGATCGACGACGTGCGCGGCACGGCTCGCTACCGCCGTCATGCGCTGCGCGTCTTGACCGAGCGGGCGCTCGAACGGTGCCTGACATGAGGATCGACCTGACCGTCAACGGCGAGCGCCACGAGGCCGACGTCTGGGCCGGCGAGAGCCTGCTCTATGTCCTGCGCGAGCGGCTCGGCCTGCCGGGGTCGAAGAACGCGTGCGAGCAGGGCGAGTGCGGCTCGTGCTCGGTGCTCCTCGACGGCAAGCTCGTCTGTGCCTGCCTCGTGCTGGCCGCGCAGGCGGAAGGCCACGAGCTCGTCACCGTCGAAGGCCTGGCTGAGGATCGGGAGCTCCATCCGGTGCAGGAGGCGTTCGCCGAAACGGGGGCCGTCCAGTGCGGGTTCTGCACGCCGGGCTTCGTGGTGGCGACGGCCGATCTGCTGGCGCGCAACCCGCGCCCGACCGACGACGAGATGCGGGAGGCGCTGTCGGGGAACCTCTGCCGCTGCACCGGCTACGCCAAGATCTTCGACGCGGTCAGGCTGGCGGCGGGCTCGTGAGCACGGCCAGGCGAACGCTCGAGTACGGTCGCGTCGGCGAGAGCGTCAAGCGTGTCGACGCGATCCCGAAGGTGAACGGCGAGTTCGCCTACTCGAGCGATCTCTTCGCGGCTGGGATGCTCTGGGGCCACACGGTTCGCAGCCCACACGCGCACGCGCTGATCACGGAGATCGACATCTCCGAGGCGGTCGGCATGGCGGGCGTCCATGCCGTCCTCACGCATGGCGACGTGCCGGGCGCGAAGACCTACGGGCTCGAGTTTCCCGACCAGCCGGTGCTCGCCATCGACCGTGTCCGCTACTTCGGCGAGGCGGTGGCGGTCGTGGCGGCGGAGCATCCGGAGCAGGCCCGCCGCGCCGCCGAGTGCGTCCGTGTCGGCTACGAGCCACTCGAGCCGGTCGTCGACCCCGAGCGGGCGACCGAGCAGGAGCCGATCCACGAGGGCCGCCCGACCGCCGGGCACGGCTTCCGCGACGACCCGCGCCCGAACGTCGTCCGGACGATTCTGATCCGCCACGGCGATCCCGATGCCGAGGCCGAGGTCTCCGTCTCCGGCATCTACGAGCTCGGGATCCAGGATCAGGCTTTCCTCGGTCCGGAGTCCGGCCTTGCGATCCCGGACGCCGAGGGCGGTGTCGACATCTACGTCGCGACGCAATGGCTGCACGTCGACCGCGACCAGGTCGCGCCGTGTCTAGGGCTCGAGCCGAAGCAGGTCCGGATCCATCTCGCCGGTGTCGGTGGCGCCTTCGGCGGCCGCGAAGACCTCTCGATTCAGATCCACGCGTCGATGCTCGCGCTGCACACGAGCCGGCCTGTGAAGATGGTCTACAACCGCGAGGAGTCGTTCGTCGGGCACATTCACCGGCACCCGGCGAAGATCTGGATGGAGCATCGCGCGAACCGGGACGGGAAGCTCGTCAACGTTCGCGCCAGGATCCTCCTCGACGGCGGCGCCTACGCCTCGAGCTCGGCCGCAGTCACTGCCAACGCATCGTCGTTCGCCTGCGGGCCCTACGCGGTCGCCAACGCGTCGATCGAGTGCACCTGCGTCTACACCAACAATCCGCCGTGCGGGGCGATGCGTGGCTTCGGCGCCGTCCAGAGCTGCTTCGCACACGAAGCGCAGATGGACAAGCTCGCCGCCGAGCTCGGGCTCGACCCGGTCGAGCTGCGGCTGAGAAACGCGCTGGCGTCGGGCGACTCGCTCCCGACCGGGCAACGGATCACCGGTTCGTTCCCCGCGGCCGAGGTGATCCGCCGCGCCGCCGCCCTGCCGGTACCGCCGCCGGAGGAGCTGCCACGCGACCCACTGCGCCTACCCGGAGGTTCCGGCAACACGACCCGCGGCCAAGGCGTCCAGCGCGGCGTCGGGTTCGCGGTCGGCTTCAAGAACGTCTGCTACTCGGAGGGCTTCGACGACTCGACAGCGGCCCGAATTCGCCTCACGGACGTCGCGGCGGAGATCCACTGTGCCGCGGCCGAGGTGGGCCAGGGAGTGGTCGGGGTGATCTTGCAGACGGCCCGCACGGAGCTCGATCTCGACGACGTCGTCCTCGTTCCCGCCCAGACGGCCTCTGTCGGCTCGGCCGGCTCGGCCTCCGCGTCCCGGATGACGTGGATGGCTGCGGGCGCAGTTCAGCTTGTCTGCCGCGCGGCGAAGGAGGAGCTCAGTCGGCGCGGCGGGACACTTGCACCGGGCGAGGTGATCGACGTCGAACGCGTCTACCACCACCGGCCGACGACGCCGCTCGATCCGGAGACCGGCCAGGTCGCCGGCGACGGAGGCGCCCACGTCGCCTACATCTGCGCGGCGATGCGCGTCGTCGCCGAGGTGGACGTGGACCTCGGGCTCACCCGCGTGGTCTGGATCGGCACCGCGCAGGACGTCGGCAAGGCGGTCAACCCGCAGGCGGTGTACGGCCAGATCGAGGGCGGCACTGCGCAGGGGCTCGGGTTGGCGCTGATGGAGGAGATCCAGACCCAGGCTGGCCTGATCACGAACGCGAGCTTCACCGACTACCTGATCCCCACCACGTTGGACATGCCTCCGGTCGATGCCGAGCTGGTCGAGGAGCCCGAGCCGGAGGCCCCGTTCGGCGTCAAAGGGGTGGGCGAGCCGCCGACGGTCGTCTCGACCGCTGCGGTCGTGTCAGCGCTCCGTGACGCGACCGGCCGCCAGCTCACTCGGGTGCCCGTCCGGCCTGACGAGCTCGTCGGGCTGAGCTGAGCCGCCGCCGGCGAAGCCGGCTCCTTCGGTGGCGACCTCCTGCGGCGACTCCCGGCGAACGACGATTGCGACCGCGGCGAGGACCAGCAACGCGCCGCCGACGATCCGCCAGGTGATCGACTCGCCGAGCACGATCGCCCCCAGTGCGATCGCGATCACCGGGTTGACGTAGGCGTACGTGGCGACTTGTTGCAGCGGCGCGTTGGCGAGTAGCCAGACATACGCGCTGTAGCCGACGATCGAGCCGAAAACGATCAGGTACCAGAGCCCGAAGATCGAGCGCGCCGAGTAGTTCGCGGGGTTGAACTCGTGCGGGCTGTAGACGAAGAGCGCGATCGTCATCAGCACAATCCCTCCTGCCAGCATCTCGTAGGCCGTCGCGGCGAAGGGATCGCGAGGCACGGGGAGACGCGGAGAGAGGAACGAGCCAAACGCCCACATGAAGGCGCCGAGCACCGTCAGCAGCAGGTAGCCGAGCGAGCCGGAGTCGCCGCCCGGCCGCACCAGCAGGGCGATGCCCGCGAAGCCGACGACGAGCCCTGCGACCGAGACGAGGTCCGGGCGCTCATGCGCGGCGAGCCGCAGCAGCACGACCCAGAGCGGAATCGAGGCGATGATCAGCGAGGCGAGGCCGATCGGCACCTGGCGCTCGGTCACGAAGAGGAGCGCATTGGCGCCGGGGAGAAGCAGACCGACGACAACAGAGGCCGCGGCCTCGGCCTTGGTCAGTCGGAGCACGCCGAAGCCTCGCCGCCAGGCGACGATCCCGAGCATCAAGGCGCCCGCGATCAGGAAGCGCGTGCCTGCGGCGAAGAAGGGCGGGATGGTCTCGGCGGCAAGCTCGATCCCGAGGTACGTAGAGCCCCAGAGGATGTACACGGTCCAGAGGGCGATCCAGACCTTCGCGTTGTGGCTCACCTTGCTGATAACGAGCCGTACCCCGCTACTCGTCCCGTTAGGCTCCGCCCATGATTCGCGTCTTCGTCCTCTACGAGCAGGCGCCCGACCCCGAGGCCTACGAGCAGCACGTCGCGTTCAATCGGCGCGAGCTCCCCAACGCGACCATCCGCCATGGACGAGTACTCGGCTCCGCGCAGGGCGAGTCGGACGTCGCTTACTACTTCGAGTACGAGTTCCCCGATCGTGAGGCCTGGAAGGCTGCCCGAGAGGGGCTGATGAAGGGCGCCGAGGACGCACAGGGGCTCGGCGTTCCCTTCCGCGTCTACTTCGCAGAGATCGCGTAGTTACTTCTTCAAGGTGAAAGCGGCGCCGACCGCGAGCAACGCAAGCCCGAGCACGCGCGCCCAAGTGACCGGGATTCGGTCGACTCCAAGCAGCCCGTAGCGGTCGACGACAGCCGCCGCCGCGAACTGGCCGACCAGAAAGACGGCGACCGTCGCGGTCGTGCCGAGCCGCGGGCCGGCAAAGGTGATCGTCAGCACGACGAAGGCGCCCATCAGGCCGCCGAGCCAGAGCCAGGCGGGCTGATGAACGGCGTCGGCGAACCCCGTCACCGAGCGGCGCACTGCGAGTAGGGCGAGCAGGCCGAAGCCGGCTGCGACAGCCGCGGCAAAGGCGAAGGCGGGAACGACCCCGATCCGGTCGCCGAGCTTGCCCATCACGGCGATCTGCACTGTCCCCGCCACCCCTGCGACGAGACTGAGCGTGACCGCGAGCGCGTTCCCTGCCGACATCCGCGCGATGGTAAACGGCTCCGTTAGGCTCGGGCCCGTGAGCCAGCCGCAGAAACCGCCGCAGAAACCACAGGCCGTCGACCCCGCCGAGCTCGGCTTCGAGCGGATCGTCTACGAGAAGGCGCCGCCCCGGGCCACGATCACGCTCAGCCGGCCGGAGCGGCTGAACGCGTTCGACTTCCAGATGCTGCGGGAGCTGGCGCGGGCGGCCGAGGACGCCTCCTGGGACGACGAGATCCGCGTCGTCGTGCTGACGGGCGCCGGCGACCGGGCCTTCAGCGTCGGTGCCGACCTGAAGTCGTGGGCCGACGATTATCTCGGCAAGCCCAACGAGTACTGGAAGTGGTTCGGCGCCTTCAAGGACGCCCACGATCGCCTGCGCGAGGTCGGCAAGCCCGCCGTGGCGCGGATCAACGGGATCTGCGTCGGCGGCGGCAACGAGCTGCAGATGGCCTGCGACGTCGCCGTAATGCGCGACGACGCGTACATCCGGCACGTCGGCCCCGAGCACGGCTCGGTCCCGGCCGGCGGCGCGACGCAATGGCTGACGATCATGGTCGGCGACCGCCGCGCCCGCGAGATCGTGCTCATGTGCGAGGAGATTCCGGCCGCCAAGGCGGCCGAGTGGGGGCTAATCAACTGGGCGGTACCTGCGGGTGAGCTGGATGCGAAGGTCGACGCCGTGGTCGAGAACCTGGCGCGCAAGCTTCCCCAGACGACGCGCTACGCGAAGCAGCACCTCAACTTCTGGAAGGACCTCGCGTGGCACGAGACGATCAACCACGCCCGCGACTGGCTGGCGCTCTCGATGGCGACCGACGAGCCACGAGCAGCGATCGAGCGTTTCCTCGACAAGGACAAATGAGCGACCAGCTCGTCCTGGTGGAGCGAGAGCCGCCCGTCGCGACGGTGCTGCTGAACCGCCCCGACCAGCTGAACGCACTCTCGGACGAGCTGATGGACGAGCTCGTCTCGGCGCTCGCCGAGCTCGATCGGGATGAGGAGGTGCGCTGCATCGTCCTCGGCGGCAACGGCCGCGCCTTTGCCGCGGGCGCCGACATCGGCGAGCTCGCGAGCGCCTCGGCGATCGATCTCTACTACCAGCGGCGGGTCGAGCGCTGGGACGCCATCCGCGGGATCTGGACGCCGATCGTCGCGGCCGTCTCCGGGTTCTGCCTCGGCGGGGGTTGCGAGCTGGCGATGTCGTGCGACCTGATCATCGCGTCCGAGACGGCGCAGTTCGGCCAGCCGGAGACGACGCTCGGGATCATCCCCGGCGCCGGTGGCACGCAGCGCCTGACCCGGGCGGTCGGCAAGGCGCTGGCCATGGACGTGATTCTGAGCGGCCGGCGGCTGACTGCGGCGGAGGCGCTGGCGGCCGGACTCGTCTCGCGCGTCGTCGCTCGGGAGGCATGGCTCGAGGAGGCGAAGCGGGTCGCGCGTGAGATCGCAGCGAAGGGCCCGGTCGCGACGCGGCTCGCGAAGGAGTCCGTCAACCGCGCGTACGAGACGACCCTGCAGGCCGGCCTCGAAGCGGAGCGCCGGGCGCTCTATCTCGCCTTCGCCTCAGAGGACGCGAAGGAGGGCCTGACTGCGTTCGCTGAGAAGCGCGAGCCCGAGTTCAAGGGCCGCTAGGGACGCGACCGCTGTAGGGTCAGGCACCGCAGGGTGCCTGACCCTCAAACGCTCTCGAGCCACGCGCAGCTTGGCCCGAAATGGCCACGGCCGGGGACTGTCCCCAGACGCGCTGAGACCAGGCACCTTGATTTCACGGAGCGACGGACTTGGCCCGTCGTGACCAGCGCGTCAACGAGAGGACACCGACCCCGACGAAGTCGTCATGGCTCGCGCGAAGGGCGAGCCGGACTTCGTCGGGTGACTAGCCCACGTAAATTGGCGTGTGCAGCGGCACCAGCGGGTACAGCGCTTCCACGTCTGGAATCGCCATGCGGATGCACCCATGCGACGCCGCGGTGCCTAGCGACGAGATCTCGTCGGTGCCGTGGATGCCGGCGCCGTTGTAGAACCCGAGCCAGCGGGCCTTGATCGGGTCGTCCGGCCCGGGCGGAATCACGCGTCCCGCAAGGTCGCCCGCCCAGGCGCTGTTCGGAACGTGCCAGGACGGGTTCACCTGGCGGTCGTTGATCTCGTACTCGCCCGCCGGGGTCTCGAGGCCCTGACGGCCGACGGCGATCCTGTACGTCCTCGCCAGCTTCAGGTTCTTCCAGAGCCGCAAAGTGAAATGGGCGCGGTCGATTGTGATGTAAGTCTGGTACTGGTACGCGAGCCGCGCGTTGCTGACATGTGGGCGGAGCGGCCGCACCGGAACCTCCACGACGCTGCTGCTGGACGGGTTTCGCAGCTCACGCAGGACCCGCGCGGCGAGGAAACGCTTCTGCACCGCGAGCCCTTCCTGCGCGCGCGTCACGTTCAGCGAGATCCCGTCCGGGTCGATCGTCGCGCTGACCGAGGGGCGGTTGATCTGTCCGGCGACCGAGTCGATGAAGGCGTAGAGCTTCTCGCGCGAGTGCGCGACCCGGAGCGGTACGGCAGCCTGGACGCTGTCGCCGCGCAGGTCGCGAACGGCTCGGCCCAGGAACGTCCCTGAGCGGCTGCGCTGGAGCGCCTCGCGGACCATCCGGTCGACGCCGAGCTTCGCGTCGATGTCGGAGTCCCGCAGCGTCCAGCCACGGCTGTGCCACCTGAGCACCACTCCCTCGCCGAGCTTGGGCCCGAGGCTGCGCTCGAGCACGTCGCGCGCCCGCGCAGCGTTGAGCCCGCCGACGTCGACGCCGCCGGCCGTGACGCCCTTGGCGATCACATCCGAGCGCGAGGAGTCGTAGGCGTAGAGGGCGCCGGCGCCCGCCGCAAGGACGAGCAGCACGGTCGCCGAGCCGATGATCAAGATGCGCTTTTTCATGCGATTACCCCGTGTTGTACGCGAGAAAGTAGCGGCTGCGTCCGCTAGTCGCCTAACTCACGAGCTCGACGGGCACGAGCTCGAGCTCACGCTCGGAGCCTTCACGCAGCACGCGCGCGTGAACATCGGCGCCAATCAGGTCGGCGACCATCACCCGCTGGATGTCGTCGACGGTCTCCACCGGCGTCCCGTTCAGCTCCACGATCAAATCCTCCGGCCGCAGTCCCGCCTCGGCGGCGGGGCTGCCCTCGACCACCTCGACCACCTCGACGCCGCTTGCACGCTGCAGCTGGGTGGCGAGCCGAGGCGGCAGCGGGCGAGTGCCGCCCGCGATCCCGAGATAGGCGCGGCGAAAGCGCCCCTCCGTCATCAGCGCGCCGACGATCGTTCGCGTCGCGCCATTGATGGGCACTGCGAGGCCGAGCCCGACACCCGCGACTGCAGTGTTGATGCCGATCACGCGCCCGCGGCCGTCTGCGAGCGCGCCCCCGGAATTCCCGGGATTGAGCGCCGCGTCCGTCTGGATGACGTTGTCGACGACCCGGCCGCCCCGCGTCGGCAGCGAGCGGCCGAGCGCGGAGACGACGCCGGCGGTCACGGAGCCGGCAAAACCGTTGGGATTGCCGATCGCGACGACGAGCTGGCCGACGCGTAGGCGCTCCGCGTCACCAAGCTCCGCCGCGCGGAGGCCGTTCGCGTCCGTTCGCAGCAGGGCGAGATCCGACAGCGGGTCCGAGCCGACGACCTCGAAGCTGTGCTCCGTTCCGTCGACGAATGAGGCGCGACCGCCGGCGGTGCGCTCGATCACGTGTGCCGACGTGAGCATGAATCCGTCCGGCGTGATCACCACAGCACTGCCCCCGCCGTCGAGGACGCGCCCGCCGCGAGCTCGCCGCGAGACCCGCAGGTTGGCGACCGAAGGGGTCAGGCGCTCGGCGACAGCGGTCACGGATCGCGAGTACGCGTCGAGTGCCTCGTCCTCGCTCGGGGCCTCGAAATCGGCGCTGATGAACCTGAGCTCCGCCATTCGCCCAAGCTAGCAGCGTGCTTTAGGCTCGCGCCCATGCCCGAGGTGGAGACCTCGCGCGACGGCGCGGTTCTGACCGTCACGCTCAACCGTCCCGACGTCCTCAACGCCCTCAACACGGCGACGCACAAGGCGCTCGGCGTGGCTTTCAAGGAAGCGCGCTCTGACGAGGTCCGAGCCATCGTGCTCACGGGCGCGGGCCGGGGCTTCTGCGTCGGCCAGGACCTCTCCGAGTTCAAGGAGGGCGGTGGCGACATCGGCGCCCGCCTACGGGGCAACTACCACCCGACGATCAACGCAATCCGCTCGCTCGAGAAGCCGGTGATCGCGGCGGTCAACGGGGCCGCTGCCGGTGCCGGCCTCTCGCTCGCGTGCTCGTGTGACTTGAGGATCGCCTCGGACGCGGCCACGTTCGTACCCGCGTTCGTCAACATCGCGCTCGTCCCTGATTCGGGCAGCACCTTCTTCGTCACGCGACTCGTCGGCCAGGCGCGCGCCTTCGAGTGGCTTTGCTCAGGCCGGCGGCTGACCGCGGCCGAGGCGCAGGAGTGGGGCATCGTCTCGGAGGTCGTCGACGCCGACAAGCTCCTCGGACGCGCAGCCGAGGTCGCCTCCCAGTTGGCCGCCCTCCCCACGCGGGCGATCGGGATGACGAAGCGGCTGCTCGACCGCGCGCCGACGGCGACGCTCGACGACCAGCTCGAGTGGGAGGCCCAGCTGCAGGCCGTGGCGACCCAGACCGAGGACTTCCGCGAGGGGGTCGCGGCGTTTCTCGAAAAGCGGCCGCCGGATTTCCGGGGTCGCTGAGACCGTTAGGATCGTCAGATGGAGCAGGTCGAGCCGACGACGACCGCTCAGGCGCAGCACCCGGTCCGACTGGTCGTCAACGACGATCTCCGCCGCAACCGGCTGACGACCTTCTTCCGGCCGTTGCTCGCGATCCCGCACCTGATCTGGTTCGTGCTCTGGGGGATCGTCGCGTTCCTCGCCGTGATCGCCAACTGGTTCGCGACGCTGGTCAAGGGACAGTCGCCCGATGGGCTGCACAACTTCATCGCGACCTACGTCCGCTACCAGACGCACGTCTACTCCTACCTGTTCCTGATCGCCGATCCGTTCCCGGGCTTCGGCGGGCAACCGGGCTACCCGATCGATCTCGAGGTCGGCCCGCCGCAGCCGCAGAACCGCTGGACCGTTGCATTCAGGTTGATCCTGGTGATCCCGGCCTTGATCATCTCCGGGATCATGGGCTACCTGAACCGGGCCCTCGCGTTCTTCAGCTGGTTCGTGGCGCTTGCCCTGGGGCGCGTGCCCGAAGGGATGCGGAACTTCGCCGCCTTTGCGCTGCGGTACGAGATGCAGACGAACGCGTACGTATGCCTGCTGACCGAGCGCTACCCGAGCTTCAACGTCTCGGTCAGCGAATAACTAAGGCCCGAGCTTCGGCAGCGTCACCGTGCGCAGTGACGGGACCTGCGGCAGCGACGGCGGGGTGATCGCCGGCAATTGCGAGACCACCTGCTGGGCCGTTCCGACCACGTTCGAGACTGTGTCGTTGACGACCGGCAGGCTCGGGACCTGCACCGGGCTCGAGGCAACTGGCGCCGGGAGTGCAGCAGGCGGACTTGGCTCGGGGTCGGCTGCGGCAGCCGGCGGCAAGTCGGCCGGCGGCGTCTCCGTACCTTCTTCGTGCGCCACAGGAACGGAACCATGAGGCGACGAGCCAGGGACGGTGACAAGCGTTTGGCCGACGTGCTGGCGAGCCGGAGCCTTCCTCGCCGGCGCGTGCCTCCGCATCGACGGCGATGTCTTGGCGCTACCCGCCGTGGAGCCGGGCACGCCGACTCGGACAGGAACGACCTTTGGCTTTGCGGGCGCCGTGTGGTGCCGCACGGCCGGGACGCTTGCCGCGATGCCGACCGCGCCGACGACGGCACCGGCAACCGCGAGCTTCGCGGCAGTGCCGCCGAGCAGAGACTTGATCCACCCGAGGAGCGAGCCGGCGTTGAGGCCGCCGACCAGGCGGCTGGGCCGGCGCTCGTCGCTCAGCGCCTCCATCAGCGTTCGGCGCGCTCGGAAGACGAGCGCCGCGACCGCGGTCTCGGTGGTGACGAGCGCCTCGGCGATCTCGGCATACGAACACCCCTGCCACTCGCGCAAAACGAACGCGCGTCGCTGCACCTCGGGAAGCTTCGACAGGGCCGCGTGCAGACGCGGCGCCAGGTCGGGGTCGTGCTCGGGCGCTGCCACGGCGGCCAGCGTCTCGGGCTCGGCTCCCTGCTCCTGAGGGCGGCTCTTCTGAGACCGCCAGCGGGCGAGGCAAACGTTGTGTGCAATCGTCAGCAGCCAGGAGGCTTCGGAGCTCGGCGTTGTGCCGCGACTGAGTGCGTTGTGCGCGTTCAGGAAGGTCGTCTGGGCCGCGTCCTCGGCGTCCTCGCGCTTGCCGAGTCGCCAGAGGCAGTACGAGAAGACGCGCCGGTAGTGGCGCTCGTACAACCTCGCGGTATCGGGCGGGCTCGCGAGACTCTGCTGTGCAACCGCGGCCATGCGCACTCAGTTTCGCGATGGGCTCTCCCTCTGTGGCTCCCCCAAAAGAGTGATTCGCGGTGACCGGCGCAACTTTCGCGACGCGCGCTCATCTCTTGGGTCAGAAGCCGCAACGAAAGGACCTCCCCATGCCAGCCGCAAACCCCGATCCTCAGCCGCTGACCATACTGATCGCAGACGACCACGATCTGTTCGCCACGGGTCTCGCCGAGACGCTTGCCCCCTACCCCGACCTGACCGTCGTCGGCCGCGCTGCCGACGGCGCCGAGGCGGTCGCCCTCGCGTCGGTGCTTCACCCCGATGTCGTCGTGATGGACGTCAGCATGCCGCGCCTCGACGGCATCGTTGCCACGCGCGAGATCAGTGAGACGTTCGAGCACATGCGCGTGATCGTCCTCAGCGCGCTGACGGATGCCGAGACCGCCTCACGCGCCCGCTCCGCAGGCGCAGTCGCCTATCTGTTCAAGGGTTGCCCCATCGATCACCTGGTCGCGGCGATCAGGGAGATCGGCGCACCATCCCCGGTGAGCAACGGAAGAAGCGCCCCCGTGCGGCGGGGCGCTTTCTTTCCTCAAATCGTCTTGAACTGCTCGAAGGGTTGTCTGCAGGCCCGGCAGTAGCGCACTGACCGGCACGGCGTCGGCCCGAAGATGTTCTCGAGCGCCGTGTCGCGCGAGCCGCAGTACGGGCAGCGGAACGCGTTCGACTGAAGCTCGACGAGCGTTGGCCCGCCGTTCGAACGTGGTCCCGGCGGCGCGAACCCGCTTGCCCGTAGCTTCTCGCGGCCTTCGGGCGTGATCCGGTCCGTCGACCACGAGTCGTCGGTGATGACCTGGATCTCCGGCGCGGCGCCCAGCGCTGAGATCCGTTGCGCCATCGCGTCGCGCATCACCTCCAGCGCGGGGCAACCGAGGAACGTCGGGGTGAACTCCACCCGCACCTGAGCCTCCGAGACGTTCACCGACCTGATCACGCCGAGGTCGACGAGCGAGATCACCGGGATCTCCGGATCGGGGATCTCGGCGAGTGCGTCCCAGACCTGCTGTTCGGTTACCACGTCGCCCCTGCGACCGACCTTCTCACCATCGTCATCTCGTCCCAAAGGTCGGCGAACTCCGGTATCTGCTCGTCGCGGACGTCGGACAGGGGCTCCAGCTCCTCGATCGCAGCGACGAAGCGCGGCTCGTTCTCGAGTCGGTCGCGCCACATTTCGGCGTGCATCCGGTGGTACGCCTCCTCGCGGTCGATCTTCGCGGCGAGGCCGGCGAGCTCGGGATCGTCCGATCCCTTCAAGGCCTCGATGCGGGCCTGGTCGGCCCGCTCGTAGAGGCAGTGCCGCGCGATCGTTCGTGCCCAGTCCGGGACCAGCCGGAGCTGGACGAGCTTCGAGCAGCGGTACTCGTCCGGGCTGCGGTCGAAGGCCAGCTCGTCCGCGGTCGTGCCGAGCTCGCGCGCCGCCAGCTCGTAGAGCGCCCGCGCGTGTCCGATCTCGTTCTGCGCGATCGAGGAGAAGGCCACGTCCTCCTCGAGCAGCGGCGCGATCCCGGTCCACTCCGAGTTGCGCCAGCCGAGGATCAGCTCGTCGTCGGCGAGCTCAAGTAGTGCCTGCGCGTTCACGGGCCTTCCCAAGCTTTTCCTTCAGCGGATAGCCGTCCACTCGGTGGTAGTTCTTCTGCAGCTCGTCGGCGAAGTCTTCGATCTCGTGCACAGCGTCGCGGGGAACGACCCAGAGCGCCGCCGATTCTCCGCGGCGGCCGTATTGCTCACGCGCGTAGGCCTCGGCGAACTCGTCGTTCGCCGCCTCGACCGAGCCGGCGTGCGCGAACGCCTGCCCCTTGCGCTCCTGGCGGAAGACTTCGTAAATCACGCGGCCGGCGCCAGCAGTGCTTGCCGGACCCACGCGTTCTCTTCGCGCGTCGTCCGCCGCAGCTCGAGCCGCTCGGCGGTTTTCGGGCCGTGGCCCGTGACTACGTGCTTGAGCTCGGCCCAGTCGGGCTCTGTGTATGCCCAGACACCGTCGTCTCGCTTGCGCAACTTCGGGTCCGGAACTGTCAGACCGAGCTCCCAGATCTGCGGCACGTAGCCGTCGAGGAACTGTTGGCGCGCGTCCTCGTTGCCCTGCGACTTGATCCGCCAGACGTACATCGGGTCGTCTTCCTTGGCGATCGGGTTGCCGTGGAACTGCATCAACGGGCCCCACCAGCGGTTCAGCGCCTCCTGGACGAGCCCTCGCTGCTCGTCGGTGCCGAGCATCATCGTCAGGATCACGTCGCGCCCGTGGAGGATGTGGAACGACTCCTCCCAGCAGATCTTCTTCATGATCCGGGCGTACGGCGCATACGAGCACTTGAGGAGCGCCTTCTGGCTGATGATCGCGGCGGCGTCGACGAGCCAGGCGATCACGCCGACGTCACCCCACGTCTTGGTCGGGTAGTGGAAGACGTTGTGGAACTTCGACTTGCCGGAGATCAGGTCATCGAGGCACTGCTCGCGCGGCTTCCCGAGATCCTCGACGACGCGGTAGATCAGCTGCGAGTGGCCGACCTCGTCCTGCACCTTCGCCGTCAGTGCGAGCTTTCGCTGCAACGTCGGCGCGCGCAGGATCCACTCGCGCTCGGGCAGGACGCCCATCAGCTCCGAGTTGCCGTGCATCTCGATGAACTTGATCAGCTTCGCGCGGTACTCGTCCGGCATCCAGTCGTCCGTCTCGACCTGGCCGCCGGACTGGACGTATTCGAGAAATTCTTGCTCGCGCTGGTCCATAACCGAACGATCGTTAGGGTAACAGCATGTCCACGCGGCGCACGGAGCTGACCCGGCAGGCCGCCCGCCTCTTCGCCGAGAAGGGCTACCACGGCACCTCGATCGGCGACCTCGCCGAGGCGATGGGAGTCCAGAAGGGTTCTCTCTACGCGCACATCAGCTCGAAGCAGGACTTGCTCTACGAGACGATGGCCGAGGGCGCGCGTGCCTTCCATGCCGGACTGGACGAGATCCCCGACGACGCGCCGGTGACCGAGAAAATCCGGCTGGCGCTCCGCTCGCACCTTCGGGTCGTCGCCGACCAGCTCGATGTCGCAACCGTCTTCGTTCAGGAGTGGCGCTACCTCGAGGGAGAGCGGCGGGACGAAATCGTCGGCGAACGCCGCCGGTACGAGGAGCGGATCCGCGCGCTCTTCCGCGAGGGGCGGGATCTCGGCGAGCTCCGCTCCGACCTCGATGATGCGACTGCGGCGCTGCTCCTGCTGTCTGCCACCAACTGGGCCTACACCTGGCTGCGTCCAGGCACCAACACCGACGAGCTCGCCGATCGCTTTTACGAGGTCCTACTCGATGGCATGCGTGGATACGCGACGCCGCCGCGCATTGATTGATTCGTCAGTCAATTTCTCGGCGAAAAACTTCTCGGATCGCGTTTGAACTGTTTCTCCTGGCATGCTCGGCCGGTTGAACACCGCAGCTCTGATCGTCAATCCATTCGCGAGCGCCGTTACCGAGGAGCGTCTGGCGGCCGTCGAACGCGAGCTGAGGGCGCAGATCGAGCTGACGGTCGCGCTGACCGAGCGTCCTGAACACGCGACCGAGCTCGCCCGAGCCCTGGGAGACGTCGAAGCCGTCTTCGTCTTCGGGGGCGACGGGCTCCTGAACGAAGTCCTCAACGGCATCGGGCCTAAGCCTGCCGTGGGCGTCCTGCCAGGTGGCGGGAAGAACGTGGTCGCACGAGCCCTCGGTGTCCCGCTCGACCCGCTCGCGGCGGCTCGCACGCTCCCCGGAGCCCCGGAGCGGCGGATCTCGCTCGGGCGCGCGAACGGCCGGCGTTTCGCCTTCGCGGCGGGGATCGGCTTCGACGCGGAGCTCGTCCGCCGAGTCGACGCGCGCGGCCGACGCAGTGACGGCCGGCGCCCCGGAGATCTTGCGTTCACGTGGGAGGCCGCCAAGCTGCTTGCGAGGCGGCGCGGGCGCTACGAGCCCGCGCTCGAGATCGTCGGGCTCGGCCGCGCCGCTTTTGCGCTCGTCGCCAACGCGCACCCGTACTCCTATGCGGGCAACAGGGCCCTTCGCGTCGCCCCCGATGCACGTTTCGAGCTCGGTCTCGACGTGGTCGCCCCGACCCGCCTGGCGCCGCACAGGATTCCGCGCTTTCTCTCGTACGCCCTTCGCGGCGGCAGCGAACAGGCCGACGACGTGCTGTACGCGCACGATCTCGACTGGATCGAGGTTCGCTGTGACCTGCCGCTCCCGCTCCAGGTCGACGGTGAGGATCTGGGCGATGTCGAGACGGCAACTTTCGAGGCCGAACGGGACGCCGTCTCGATGCTTGCGCCGGGCGCCGGTACGCTCATGGCGTGAGCGAAAGCCCGCTTTCGCGGCTCATGCGGGCGCTGCTGCTGGGCGGAGCGGCGGTCGTGCTGCTGATGCTGGTCGCCGTCGCGGCGGGCGGCTACAGCTTGGGGGGCTCCGGTTCGACCGAAGCCTCTCCATACGCGATCGACACCTTGGCGACCGTCGCGCTCGCCGTCTACGCAATCGGGGCCGTAGCCGTGATCATCGGGCTGTTCGTCACGGGCCTCGACGTCCGACGCGGCGGGGAGCAGCTCAGGCCCCGTCGCCGCAGCACGGTCATCGTGACGATCATCCTCGGACTCGCCTTGCTCTTCGCCGCCGCCTCGGGCCGTTTCCATTTCAGGCTCCACCAGCCGGGATCCGATCAGCCGGGGACGTCGCTGGGCTCGAACGGGAAGCAGCAGAAGGGCGCCCCTGCTCGAAAGAGACACGAGCCGCAGTTCCAGCCCGTTCCATTTGCGCTCGTCGTCGGTGGCGTTGCGGCAGCCGTGGTCGCCTTCGTGCTCGCTGAGCGGCGGCGCACCCGGCGGCTGCCCGCGGAGGCCGCCGTCGCCGACGAGCTTGTTGGTGCGCTCGAGCTGACGCTGGACGACCTTCGTGCCGAGCGCGATCCGCGCCGGGCGGTGATCGCCGCCTACGCGCGCATGGAGCGTGCGCTCGCTGCGCACGGGATTCCCCGCAGGCGTTACGAAGCGCCGCACGAGTATCTCGCCCGGGTGCTGGACGACCTCACCCACGGCGGCCGCGGCGCGAGAAAACTGACGGAGCTGTTCGAGCAGGCCCGCTTCAGCACCCACGACATCGACCCGTCGCTGAAGGACGAGGCGATCGCCGCCGCCGAGTCCCTGCAGGCCGAGCTTGCGGCAGCGCAGCTGGAGCGGGCGGCGTGAGGGCGGTGGTCCTCCGACTCGCCGCGAGCGTGGGGCTCGCGACGGCCGTCCTGCTCGGGCTGGTGCTGGCCCTGCCGGGGCAGCGCGCTCTCTTCGTCGGCATCTACGAGCTCACGCTCGGCGCAATCGGGATCCTCGCGATTCTGGGCTCACTGAGGGCGAAGCAGCCCAGGGCCTGGGAGTTGTCGCCGTTCGAGCGGGCGCCGCAGCGACCGCCGCGGGCCGAGCAAGTCGCAGAGCTCGAGCGGCTCGACCGCGTGCTCGTGATGGCGAGCACCAGCGCCTTCGACGTCCACCACCGGCTGCGCCCGCTCGTCCGCGGCCTTGCCGCCGAGCGGCTGCACGCCCATCACGGCGTGGATCTCGAGCGCGAGCCGGAGCGGGCGAAGGCACTGGCGGGCGACGAGCTCTGGGAGCTGCTCCGGCCCGACCGGGAGCTCGGCCGGCGCTCGGGGCCGGGCCTGCCGATGCCGGCCACCTCCCGCGTCGTCGACGAATTGGAGGCCTTGTGACGGTTGAGCATGTAGCCGCGACCTCGGGACGCATCCTCGACGAGCTGGAGCGGGCGATCGTCGGCAAGCGCGAAGCGCTCGAGCTCGTCCTGCTCGGCGTTCTGGCGGACGGGCACGTGCTGATCGAAGACTTTCCGGGACTGGCGAAGACGCTGATCGCGCGCTCGTTCGCGCAGGTGACCTCGATGCGCTTCACGCGCGTCCAGTTCACGCCGGATCTGATGCCGAGCGACATCACCGGGTCGTCGATCTTCGACCAGCGCTCGGCCGACTTCGACTTCCGTCCCGGTCCGATCTTCACCAACCTGCTCCTCGCCGACGAGATCAATCGCGCCCCCCCGAAGACGCAGGCCGCTCTGCTCGAGGCGATGCAGGAGCGGCAGGTGACGATCGAGGGGACAACGCGGCTGCTCGACCCGCCGTTCGTCGTCCTGGCGACTCAGAACCCGATCGAATACGAAGGCACGTATCCACTTCCGGAGGCGCAGCTCGACCGCTTCCTGCTTCGCCTGCGCCTGGGGTATCCCGAAAGCGACGACGAGTGGGGAATTCTCGAGCGCCGGCTCGAGCGGGGAGCTGACGAGGTCGAGCTGCAGCCCGTCGTCGACCGTGCCGCCTTGCTCGAGCTACAGGGTGCGATCGAGGACGTCCACGTCTCCGAGAGCATCGGCCGCTACATCGTCGAGATCGTCGGTGCAACGCGCGACAGCAAGCGCCTCCAGGTCGGTGCCAGCCCGCGTGGCTCGCTGGCGCTTCTGAAGCTGGCGCGTTGCCGAGCAGCGGTGCAGGGCCGCGACTTCGCGACGCCGGATGACGTGAAGGCGGTGGCGGTGCCCGCGCTCGCCCACCGTCTGACGCTGATGCCGGAGCTCTGGGTGCAGCGGATCAGCGCCGACCAGATCGTCCGCGAGACGCTGGAGCAAGTGCCGACGCCGTCTGCCGAGGAAGCACTCCGCGCCCCCGAGTGAGACCGACCCCGAAGCTCGGCGCCTACGCCGCGCTGACTGCCCTTGGTCTCTTCGCGGCGCTCGTCCTGGGGCGGCCGGAGCCCGCCGTGCTCGCGGCACCCTTTGCGCTGACGCTGGCGCTCGGCCTTGCCGGTGCGCGGCCGCCGGACGTCCGGGTCGAGCTCGAGCTCGACCGGGACCGCGTGCTCGAGGGCGAGGAGATCACGCTCGCGCTTGAGCTCGAGGCGCGTGATCCCGCATCGCGGCTCGAGCTGCTCGTCGAGCTGCCGCGACGACTCGAGCCGGTCGAGGGCCGGAACCCGATCGCGATCCGTCTCGAGGCCGGCGAGGAGCGGCGCCTCGAGCTCCGGCTCCGCTGCGCGCGCTGGGGCGGCTTCGTCATCCGGCAGGTGCATCTTCGCGCCCGCGATCCCGCCGGGCTGCAGACCTGGGAGCGAACGGTCGAGGACCCGCTCACGCTGCGGGTCTACCCGCGGCCGGAAGCGCTACGCGAGCTCGTGCGCCCGCTACAGACACAGGCGTTTGCGGGCAATCGCGTCTCACGCGACCGCAGCGAAGGGCTCGAGTTCGCCGACCTCCGGCCGTTCGTCGCCGGCGACCGGATTCGCCAGATCAACTGGCGCGCGAGCGCCCGCCGCAACGAGCTCTGGGTCAACCAGCAGTTCGCCGAGCGGAACGCAGACGTGATCCTCTTCCTCGACAGCTTCACGGAGGCCAGGGACGAGGCGGCCGGAACGCTCGACCAGGCGATCAGGGCCGCCGCCTCGCTGACGGAGCGCTACCTCGCTCAGAAGGACCGCGTCGGCCTCGTCAACTTCGGTGGTGTCCTCAACTGGCTTCAGCCGGGGACGGGGCAGGTGCAGCTGTACCGGATTGTCGAGGCGCTCCTGAACACCGAGATCACGCTCAGCTACGCCTGGAAGGAGATCGAGGTGCTCCCTCGGCGGACGCTGCCGCCGAAGGCGCTCGTGCTCGCCTTGACGCCGCTGCTCGACGAGCGGGCGATGCGAGCCCTGCTCGACCTGCGTGCGCGCGCGATCGACCTCGTGATCGTCGAGATCTCGCCACTGCCCTTCACGTCGCCGCCGCCCGGGCCGGCCGGGGAGCTCGCCTACCGGCTCTGGCTGCTTCGACGTGAGGCGCGGCGGCTCGAGTACGAACGCGCCGGGGCGCCGGTCGTCGTCTGGAACGACGGGGAACCGCTCACCGCGGTCCTGGAGGGGGTGAGCGCATCTCGCCGTCACGCCCGCATTCGCGTCTGACCTACGCTGCCGGGTCGGTCGTCGTCGCGGCTGCCGTCGTCGTCTTCGCGACGATCGAGGCCGGCCGGCTGACGCTGGTGATTGCGGCCGCCGGCGCGCTGGCGCTCGTGTTGCTGGTCACGGCCCTGACAAAAGCACGTCCCGAATCGACCGTCACCGCTCTGGCCGGGCTCGGCGCCTGCTGGACCGCCTCGGCCTGGACGCAGGGGGCACAGGCTCCGGGAGGGACGATCTTCGCCGCCGCCGGCCTGCTGGTCGCCGCGGAGCTGGCCTTCGCCTCGCTCGAGCAAGTGTCCGTGGCCGACGAGCCGGAGCTCCTGTCCCGCCGGCTGGCCGGAATCGTCGGCCGCGGCCTGGGGGCGCTGGTGCTGACGGCGATCCTGCTGGCCGCGCTCGGGTTGAACGCGGGTGGCGGTCTGGCGCTCGAGGCGGTCGGGGTTGCCGCTGTAGTCGGGCTGCTGCTGCTCGTGTTCTCGCTTGCTCGCGCGGAGACGCAGGCGCCCGAGCGGTAGATTTTCCGGCCGATGGCCCAGGTGCTTCCTGCCGAGCCCGATCTTCGACGCGTGATCGGCGACGGCGAGGCGATTCCCGACGGTGAGGTCGAGGGGCTCGAGGAGCGCGACCTGCTCGAGCTCTATCGCTCGATGGTGCTGCTCAGGACCTATGACGAGCGCTCGGTCGTCTTCCACCGGCAGGGCCGGATCGGGACATATGCGATCTTCTGGAACCACGAGGCGATGCAGGCCGGCTCGGTCTACGCGCTCGACAAGGACGACTGGATCTTTCCGAGCTACCGCGAATCGGCGATCGGGCTGTTGCGAGAGATGCCGGTCTCAACGGTTCTCTCCTGGTGGCGCGGCCATCCGGCGGGCTGGTGGAACCCGCTCGACTATCGGGTGGCGTCGATTTGCGTCCCGATCGGGACACACGTCCCGCACGCCGCCGGGCTCGCCTGGGGGAAGAAGCTGCGCGGCGAGAACGCCTGCGCGATTGTGTATTTCGGCGACGGGGCGACCTCGGAGGGCGCGTTCCACGAGGGCGCCAACTTCGCAGCGGTGATGCGGGCGCCGCTCGTTCTCTTCTGCAACAACAACCAATGGGCGATCTCGACGCCGCTCAGCTCGCAGACGGCCGCCGAGACGCTCGCCGACAAGGCGGTCGGCTACGGAATCCCCGGCGTTCGGGTCGACGGCTGCGATGTCCTTGCGGTCTTCGAGGCAACGCGCGACGCGGTCGCGCGGGCGCGGGCCGGCGAGGGGCCGACCTTCATCGAGGCGGTCTCCTATCGCGCAGCGCCGCATGCGACGGCCGACGATCCGCGCGCGTACATCGATCTCGAGCGCGTCGAGGAGGAGAAGGCGCGCGAATGCCTGGGCCGGTACGAGGCGTATTTGCGCCGCGCCGGCGTGCTCAGCGACGAGCTGGCCGAGTCGACGCGCGCCGAGGCGGCCGAGGCCCTTCGGTCGGGGATCGCGGTCGCTGAGGCCGAGCCTCCTGCCGACCCGTCACTGCTGTTCGAGCACGCCTATGCGGCGCCGCCCAGCTCGTTCGCGACGGAACTCGAGGAGCTGCGGGAGGTGCTCGGAGATGGCTGAGCTGACGCTCGTCGAAGCGATCAACGACGCCTTTCACGTCGAGCTCGGTCGCGACGACGCGGTGATGGTGCTCGGTGAGGACGTCGGCCGCGCCGGCGGAGTCTTCCGCGCGACGGCCGGGCTTCGAGACAAGTTCGGAGCCGACCGGTGTGTCGACACGCCGCTTGCGGAGGCCGGGATCCTCGGCTCTGCCGTCGGCCTGTGCATGGCGGGTTGGCGGCCGGTCTGCGAGATGCAGTACGACGCCTTTTCCTACCCGTGCCTCGACCAGCTGATTACGCATGTCGGCCGGTACCGCTGGCGCACGCGAGGCGGCATGGACTTCCCCCTTGTCGTGCGGATGCCGTACGGCGGGGGAGTCCGGGCCCCTGAGCTGCACGACGACTCGCCGGAGGCCTACTACGTCCACACACCGGGGGTGAAGGTGGCGATTCCCTCGACGCCGGCCGATGCGAAGGGGTTGCTCGCCGCGGCGATCCGCGACCCGGACCCGGTGATCGTCCTCGAGCCCAAGCTCCACTACCGGACGATGCGCGGGGAGGTGCCTGCCGGCGAGCACGTCGTGCCGCTCGGCGAGGCACGCATCGCGCGCGAGGGCGAAGACGCGACGATCGTCGCGTACGGGTCGATGGTCGTGGTCGCCGAAGCGGCGGCGGAAGCGCTCGCAGACGAGGCCTCGGTCGAGGTGCTCGACATTCGGACGCTGAAGCCGCTTGACGAGGAGGCGTTGCTCGCCGCGGCGGCCAAGACCGGGCGGGTGGTGATCGTCCAGGAGGCCCCGCGGACGGCCGGCTACGGAGCCGAGCTGGCCGCGATCCTGGCGGAGAAGGCGATGCTCGACCTGCAGTCGCCGGTGATCCGCGTCACAGGCTACGACGTCCCGTATCCGTACTGGCAGATCGAGGACGCGTACATGCCGTCGGTCGACCGCGTGGTCGCCGCCGTTCGGAAGACGCTCGCCTTCTGAGCGAACGGCTGCGCCTCTGGCTAGAGCGCGCCGGCGCCGGCTACCGCCTTCGTGACGCCGCCACCGGCGAGCCGGTGCGCTGGGAAGACCGGCGCATCCGCGTCGTTCCTGTGGCCGGCGTCAGCTTCCGGCCCGGGAACGTCGACGACGCGTCGTTCGACCCTGGCTCTCGGCTCGCCCTGGTTCCCGAGCCGGAGAACGAGCATGATCCGAACGCGGTCGCGATCTGGAACCAGGCCAGGACGCTCCAGGCCGGCTATGTCCCGCGCGACGTCGCGCTTGAGCTCCAGGGCGACGAGCAGGCGATCTCGCTCTGGCGCGTCGAAGGCGGATTGCGCGTTTTGATCGTCCCGCCGGACGCCTGGGTCGGGACACCCCGCTAGATTCCGCCGCTGTGGCCGCCTATGAGTTCAAGCTGCCGGATCTCGGCGAAGGGCTGACCGAGGGAGAGGTCGCGCGTTGGCTGGTCGCCGAAGGCCAGGAGATCGGCGAGGACGACCCCCTGGTCGAGATCCAGACGGACAAGACCACGGTCGAGATCCCGTCGCCCGCGGCCGGGAAGGTGACCAGCATTCTGGTCGCCGAAGGCGAGACCGTGCCGGTCGGGACCGTGCTCGTCGTCATCGGCGGCGACGGCGCCGCGCCGGTCGGCGAAGGCCAGCCGCGGGCCGAGGAGGCTCCTCAGATGCAGGCCGCTGAGACGAGACCGGCCGATGTCGCTCAACGTGTACGGGCAACGCCGCTGGTGCGGCGCCTCGCGCAGGAGCTCGGCGTCGACCTCGAGACGGTCGCGGGTAGCGGCCCCCAAGGCCGCGTGACCGAGCAGGACGTGCGCGCTGGGGCCGGTTCGGGCGTCGCCTCGGAACACGCGCCCGAGGGACGCCGCGAGCCGCTCCGCGGCGTGCGCAAGCTGATCGCTGCTCACATGGCCCGCGCGCATGCTGAGGTACCACCCGTCACCTGGGTCGAGGAATGCGACTTCGGCGCGGTCGACCTGAAGCGGATCGTCCCGCTGACGCTCAAGGCAGTCGCCGAGGCGCTTCAGGAGGTCCCCGAGCTGAACGCGCGGCTCGAGGGCGACGAGATCGTCTATCTCAACCGCTACGACCTCGGTGTCGCCGTTCAGACGGACCAGGGTCTTGTCGTCCCAGTCGTGCGGGACTGCGACTCCCGCTCCGTCGACGAGCTCGCCGACGAGGTCGCGAGGCTGGGAGAGGCCGCACGCGCGAACAAGCTGAAGCCGGAGGAGCTGCGCGGCTCGACCTTCACCGTCACGAGCGCCGGCAAGCTCGGCGGACTCCTGACGACGCCGATCGTCAACTACCCCGAGGTGGGAATCCTCAGCATCGGCCGTATCGCCGAACGACCGGTGGTCAGAGACGGCCAGATCGTCGCGCGCCCGACCGGCACGATCGCGGTCACCTTCGACCACCGGGTCGTGGACGGCGCGCGCGCCGCCGAGTTCGGGCTCGCCGTGATCCGCCGGCTGGAGGCCTAGGAGGGCTTCAGGGCGGGACCCGGCGGTCCGCAGATACCGCCGGGCCCCTGAGGGAAGCCTTCAGCTCTCGCTAGGCGTCGAGCTTGAGCTGGCCGCGCATCGCGCCGCCGAGGTGCTTCGCGTTGTGCACGTTGACGTAGAAGC
>Ga0307316_10000025_pt1 | contig 34848 bp, 35 predicted proteins | sample ER_DNA_356_FD_194504 | JGI IMG/M metagenome (GOLD analysis project Ga0307316, IMG submission 194504) | Bulk soil microbial communities from the East River watershed near Crested Butte, Colorado, United States - ER_DNA_356 | ecosystem: Environmental > Terrestrial > Soil > Floodplain | place... | reverse complement strand
TCCAGCGCCGAAGATCAACCGCGCATCCCCTTCCACGGCCGCTCCCGCGAGCAGCCCAAGCAGGAAGGCGCCGCTGAGATTCACCGCGAGCGTTCCCACCGGCAGGTGCGGGTGCAGTCGATCGGCGACGAGCAGCGTCAACCCGAACCGCGCCAGCGCCCCGCAGCCGCCGAGAACCGCGGCCCCGACCCAGGCCACCCAACTCACGCCGCCTCCGTCCGTCGACCGAAGACAGCAGCCGCCGTCGCCCCTGCCAGACCCGCGGCAACACTGACGGCCAGGTAGAGACAGGCGAGCGGCACGCGGCCGCCTTCGAGCATCTCCAGCAGCTCCAGCTGAACCGTCGAAAAGGTCGTCAGCGCCCCGCAGAACCCGGTCGTCAGCAGCGGCCGCCGATACTGCGTGTGCGGCAGGACCGTGAACCAGTAACCGAGCAGAGCGGCACCAACCACGTTGACGAGAAAGGTCGCCCAAGGCCACCCCACCCCCGGATCAGGAAGGGCTTCCGTCAACCCCGCCCGCACCAGCGCCCCGAGCGCGCCGCCGAGAAAGATCGCGCCCAGCTCCCGTCGGTCGACCATCGGCGGCAGCCTAGGTGAAGGGCGCCGCCATTAGGCTTGCGCGTCCGTGACTGCGCAGCTCCGGTCCCTTCGCCGCCGCAAGCCCGCCAAGAAGCGGATGCTGCTGATCGTCAATCCGTATGCGACGACGGTTTCGGATCGGCTGAAAAACCTCGTGGTCTATGCGCTGCAGGGGCGGTTCGAGGTCGAAGCGGTCTCGACGCAGGCGCAGAACCATGCGACGGAGATCGGGCGGGAGGCACTTGACGGGGGCTACGACGTGGTCGTCGCCTTTGGCGGCGACGGGACGCTGAACGAGGTGGTCAACGGGGTGGCGGGGACGGAGATGCCGGTGGCGATCCTGCCGGGCGGTTCGACCAACGTGGTGGCGCGGACGCTGGGGATGCCGAATGACGTCGTTGACGCGACCGAGCACCTGCTCTCGCTCGCTGACGACTGGAAACCGCGGAAGATCGACCTGGGGATGGTCGACGACCGCTACTTCGTCTTCGCCTGCGGCGCCGGGATCGACGCCAGCGTCGTCAAGCGGGTCGACCGCAACCCGACGCTGAAGGGCAACGCCGGCCCCTACTACTACTCGTGGGCGGGAATCTCGAGCTTCTACCGCAAGTACCTGGTCAACCCGGTGCGGATGCGGACCAGGGTCGACGGTCAGGAGCCGGTCGAAGGGGTCACCACGATCGTCCAGAACTCCGACCCCTTCACCTACTTCGCCAGCCGCCCGATCCGGGTCTGCGAGGGGATCGCGATCGACGACGGCACGCTCTCGCTCGCGGTCCTGAAGCGCGCGGTGCAGCGCGACATGCCGACGCTGATCAACCGCCTCTTCAGCGAGACGAAACCGGCGGCGCGCCACAAGCAGGTCGCCCACTTCGGCGACGTCGCCCACGCGGTAGTCGAAACTGTCTCCGTCGACAAGCAGGGCGCGGTGCGCCCCCTCCCCCTTCAGGTCGACGGCGACTACATCGGCGAGCGCGACCGGATCGAGCTCAAGTCCGCGCCCGCGGCGCTGACGGTCGTCGCCTAGGGGGGAGGAAAGGGGGACCCTCCGTCGCAAAATTGGGGAGGCTCCTCCGGGTCCCCCTTTTCCTCTAGTCCAAGAGGCCCTTCTGCTTCGCCCTCGCCACCGTTTCGCCCAGCGTCTCCTGGGCAGGATGTCGGGGCCGCCAACCCAGCTCCTGGCGAGCCTTCGTCGTGTCCATCAGGACTGGGGTGTCGGCGGCGATCGCCCACTCGAGTTTCGGCGAGGCGAAGCTGAGGCGGCGGGCGGCGGCGGTGCCGAGGCTGACGGCCGGACGCGGGACCGGGACCCAACGCCAGCCGAGGGCCCTGGCGATGTCGCGGACCTGGATCTCGCCCTCGCCGGCGAGGTTGTAGACGCCGGGCGGGCCGTCGCCGCAGATCGCCGCTCCCATCGCCTGGGCGACGTCGTCGTGGTGGACGAGTTGGATTGGGGTCCCCGGATCGGGCAGGATCGGCGCCACTAGCGGCAGCTTTTCCACTCCTTTGCGGACCAGCGGCACCGGGTCCCCCACCCGCACCGCCTCAACCGTCTGCTCGATCAACATCGTCGCTCGCGGACCGGCGACGATGCAGGGACGGAAGACGTAGGCCTCGACCTCACTGCCGAGCAGCAGCTCGTCGAGCAGGACCTCGAGCTCCGCCTTCTGTCGCGAGTAGTAGAAGCCCTCGCTCCCCCTCGGCGGAACATCCTCATTCAGGGGCTGCGGGTTCTCCGGATGGAAGCCGTAGGCGGCGACCGAGGAGGCGTAGACGAGGCGTTTGACCACGGCCGTGAGCGCTGCTTCGAAGACGTTGCGCGTCCCCTGCAGGTTGACCCGCCGGGTCTCCTCGCGGCTGCCGAAGATCGCGAAGGCCAGGTGGACGGCGGCGTCGACCCCGTCGAAAAGCGCCGCAAGCGCCCCACGATCGAGGATGTCGCCGCGCCGGTAGGACACCCTCTTCCACCCTTCCTCGGCGGGATCGAACGGCCGCCTGGCCATCCCCAGCACGGTCCCGACCTCATCCCGCCGCTCCAACTCCGACATCAGCGGCTTGCCGATCTCGCCGGTAGGACCAGTAACTGCGACGGTTAAAGGCATCTACCCCGTCCGATCTACCGTCTCAAGCGGCCGGGGTGATCCGGTATGCGTCGAACACGCTCTCGACGTTGCGGAGTCGGCTGATGCAGTGTTTGAGCTGCTCGGTATCGCCGACCTCGACCACGAACCGGTTTTTCACCATCGGGTGGTTGGTCGTGCAGCTGGCGCCGATGATGTTGATCCCGGCCTCAGAAAAGGTGCGGGAGAGATCCTCCAGCAAGCGGGTGCGGTCGTAGGCGTCGATCTGCAGCTCGACCCGGTAGGCCGCCTCGTTTTCGCCCACCCAACTGACCTCGACGAAGCGCTCGGAAGCCCGTTTCAGGGCCTTGACGTTCTTGCAGTCGGCGCGGTGGATGGTGATCCCGCGGCCGAGCGAGACATAGCCCTCGATTTGGTCGCCGGGCACCGGCCGGCAGCACTTGGCCAGCCGCACCGCCACGTTCTCGGCACCCTTGACGCTGATCCCGTAATTGGAGGCGTCCTTGGTGCGGCGGGCCTTGTCCTCGCGGCCGAGCGGAGCGCCGGCAGCCTCCTCCTCGACGCCCTCCCCCGCCTTCAGCCGCTGCATCAGCTTGTTGGCGGCGGTCTTGGCGTCGACCTTGCCCTGACCGAGGGCGATGTAGAAGTCGGTTCCTTTGCGGAAGCCCATCTCGCGGATTACGTCGGCGAGCAGGGCCGAGCCGGAGACTTTCTGCATCGGGATGCCGCGCGTGCGCAGCGCTTCGTCGAGCTTTTCGCGGCCGTCGCGCTCGGCGTCCTCGCGCCGCTCCTCTTTGAACCAGGCGCGGATCTTGTTGCGGGCGCGGCTCGTCCGCACCAGCTTCAGCCAGTCGAGCGAGGGGCCGCGCTTCTGCTTCGCGGTCAGCACCTCGACGATGTCGCCCGAGCGCAGCTGGTAGTGCAGCGGCACGATCGAGCCGTTCACCTTGGCCCCGACGCAGCTGTGGCCGACGTCGGTGTGGATCGCGTAGGCGAAGTCGAGCGGCGTCGAGCCGGCGGAGAGGTTCTTGACTTCGCCCTTCGGGGTGAAGACGAAGACCTCATCCTCGAAGAGGTCGACCTTGAGCGATTCGAGGAACTCGGTGGGGTCCTGTTCGCCCTCGGTCTCGACCAGCTGTCGCAGCCAGGTCATCTTCTCCCGCTGCGGGTCGGCGCTCGCCCCCTCTTTGTAGGCGACGTGGGCGGCGATCCCGTACTCGGCGAGTTTGTGCATCTCCTCGGTCCGGATCTGGATCTCCAGCGGCTTGCCCTCCGGGCCGATCACGGTCGTGTGCAGCGCCTGGTACATGTTCGCCTTCGGCATCGCCACCCAGTCCTTGAAGCGGCCGGGCAGCGGCTTCCAGAGCGAGTGGATGACGCCGATCGCGCCGTAGCAGTCTTTGACCGAGTGGACGATCACCCGCATCGCCGTGAGGTCGAAGATCTCGTTGAACTCGCGGCCCTTCTTCGCCATCTTCGTGTAGATCGAGTAGAAGTGCTTGGCCCGGCCTGAGATCTCGGCCTCGATCCCGACCTGTTCCAGCTCCTTGCTGAGAAAGTCGCCCGCCTCGGTGACGTAGTTCTCCCGCTCCTCTCGCTGCTGGGCGACCAGCTGCTTGATTTCCGCGTACTTGCGCGGGTGCAGGGTGGCGAAGGCGAGATCCTCGAGCTCCCATTTGATCGCGTGGATCCCGAGCCGGTGGGCGAGCGGCGCGTAGATCTCCAGCGTCTCATGCGACTTCAGCGTCTGTTTCTGCTTTGGCAGAGCGCCGAGCGTGCGCATGTTGTGGAGACGGTCGGCCAGCTTGATCAGGATCACCCTGACGTCGGTGGCCATCGCCACCATCATCTTCCGGTAGTTCTCGGCCTGCCGCTCGTCGCGGCTCTCGAAGGTGATCCCGGTCAGCTTGGTGACGCCGTCGACCAGCTGGGCGATCTCCTCGCCGAACTCCTCGCGGATTTCCGTCAGGCTCGCCGTCGTGTCCTCGACGGTGTCGTGCAGGAGCGCCGCGCAGAGCGTCTCGGTGTCGAGCCGCATCCCGGCGCAGATCTGAGCGACCCCGACGGGATGGGTGATGAACTCGTCACCGGAGTAGCGGCGCTGGTCGGCGTGCCGGTCGCAGGCGAAGTCGAAGGCCTGCTCGACCTTGGCGCGATCGATGGTCGCGACCGCGACCGCGGTACCGCTGGCGACCACGGTTCCGCCGGCGACGATGCCGTCTCCGTTCCCTGACCCGTTTTCAGCCACGGGGGAGTCGAACTCCTCGATCACCGCAAAGAGATCGGCCAGGAGCTCCTTGTGCTCTACCGCGGTTTGGGTCTTGCGTGAAATTGCTGGGCCTCCGAAAGTCTTTCGCCGTAGGCGCGGAAAGCGACCGAGCGCTGCAACTCGGTCCTCTCTGAGGATACGACCCGGACGACCCCTGCGCCGCCATCCGGCGATCCCTGCACCAGGCCGAGCTCGCTGAGAACGCGGAACCGGCGGGCGCAGGCCTCCGGGCAGAGCGGGTGGCTCCCGGTGCCGGCGAGGGCGCCGCGCAATCCCTCGCCCCCGGCTTCACCCAGCTCCCGCAGCGCCCGGAAGCTGCTCGCGACTGCCTCCCGCCCCGGCCACTGCTCGGCCAGCACCCTGGCGGCGAAATCCCGCTCGGAGTTCCCCCAGAGGACATGAAGGAACCCGGGGTCCCCGTCCGGGCAGGGAAGCCCGCACCGCACCTCGTCGAGCGCGCTCTGCGGCGGGTCGACGAGGACGACGTGGTCAAAGGCGCAGACGAGCTCCGGCGCCCGTTCCAAGGCGGCGTAATCGACGATCGCCAGCCCGGCCGTAGCTTTGCCGACCAGACGCGCGATCTCCTCGTCGCCACAGCGGTGACAGGCGATCGCCGCCGCGCCGCCGTTGAAGCGGGCGAGGCCGGTGGCGCCGTTGCCGAGGGCGGCGCGGCGGGAGGCGTCAGCGCAGACGGCCAGCACTCCGGCGCCGCTGGAGACCAGCTCCGCGATCGCGACCGTAGCCGGTGCCGAGCCGGAAACCCGCCGCCGCAGGCGCCCCCCCGCGCGAGACCCCGAAAACCCTTCTTCAGGACGGGTTTTTGCGGTCTCGGCGTCGAGGTCGGCGCTCAGCTCGGCTTCGAAGCGGCGCCACCATTCCGATTCATCGTCGACGCATGAGTGAGGCAGGGCCGGTTTCTCCTCGTCGGGCTCCGGTTCCTCGAGCGGGTAAAGCTCGCGCAGGACCACCCGCGGCTCGATCGAGCCGTTCCAGTGGTTGACCTCGAGTCGCACAGTTGCATCGAGCAGGTCCTCGTCCTCGACCCCGAGGCTGGCGCGCCCGAACGCGACCCCGAGGGCCCGGTGGGCGCCGCTGTGCAGGCTGAAGCGGGCGTGCTTGCCCTCTCCCATCGCGCGCACGTCGGTGACGCGGGCGGAGGGAACGAGCAGCCGCACTCCGGGGTTGCCCATCCCGAACGGGGCCAGCTGCTTCAGCTCCTCTGCCAGCTCCAGCCCGAGGCCGACACCCCCGACCAACGCGTCGACCTTTTCGGTCCGCCGCAGGTCCTCGGGCGCCAGCGCCTCGTTCGCGTAGGCGCCGAACGCCTGCCGGAACGCCTCGACATTCTCGGCCTTGATCGTCAGCCCAGCCGCGGCACGATGGCCGCCGAATCCCTGCAAATGCTCAGCACACGCCTCGAGCGCTGCAAGCAGGTCAAAGCCGGGGATGCTGCGCCCTGACCCGCGCCCCTCCCCCGTTTCGTCGAGCGAGATCACGACCACCGGGCGGTGGTGTCGCTCGACTAAGCGCGAGGCCACGATCCCCACGACCCCGGGGTGCCAGTCCCGCCCGGCCAGCACCAGTCCGCGCGCTCCCCGCAGGTCCTCCGGCAGTTCGCGGCGCACTGCCTCGGCGGCGCTGTCGACCTCGCGCTCGGTCGCGCGCCGCTCGGCGTTGGCGCGGCAGAGCTCCTCGGCAATCGCCTCTGCCCGGCTTTCATCATCGCTGAGGAAGAGCTCGACCCCGGCGTCGGCCCGGTACAACCGCCCGGCCGCGTTTATCCGGGGCGCCAGCCGGAAGGAGAGATCCCCCTCGTCAAGCCGCTCCGGGTCGCATTTCGAAGCCGCCATCAACGCCCGGATCCCCGCCCGCTGCGTTCGCCTCATCTCTGCCAGCCCGCGCCTGACCAGGGACCGGTTCTCGCCGACCAGCGGCACCACGTCGGCGACGGTCGCCAGCGCGACCAGATCCAGCTCTTCGGTGGCCTCCTCGCCCCGCAGGGCGCTTGCCAGCTTCCAGGCCACGGCGGCCCCGCAGAGCGACTCAAAGGGATAGCCGCTGATTTGAGGGTGCAGGATCAGGCAGTCCGGCAACTCGTCCTTCGGCTGATGGTGATCGGTGACGATGACCTCGAGGCCCAGCTCTTGCGCAAGAGCCACCTCGGAGGCGCAGGCAATCCCGCAATCCACGGTGATGAGCAGCGAGGTGCCCCGCTCGGCCAGCCGGCGCACGTTCTCGCGGCTAAGGCCGTAGCCATCGTCGATCCGATTCGGGATGAACCAGTCGACCTCGCCGCCCAGCGCCCTCAGCGTTCTAACCAGCACCGTGGTGGCGCAGACGCCGTCGACGTCGAAGTCGCCGTGGACGGTGATCCGCCGCCCGGCGGCGATCGCCGCCCGCACCCGCTCGACCACCAGCTCCATTCCCCCGAAGGCCGCTGGTGGGTGCGACTCGTCCGCGGCGAGGAAGGCGCGAGCCTGCTCAGGCGTGCGATAACCGCGCCGGACCAGCGTCACCGCGACCGGCTCGCTCAGCCCGAGCTCCTCCTTCAGAGCACGCGCCTCGGCGTACGAATATGGCTCTACGGCAAATGCAGCGATGGTTTCCGACACGCTTCCAGGCTAGGAAGCGCTGCGGCGGCAAAGCGCGGGATCGCCCCCGCAAGGTGGAGGAAAAACCGCAGTGCTCAGGCGAGATCGCGCTCGCTGCGCACGCCAATCGCGTAGACGATCCCGAGGCCGATCAGCGTCCCCGGAATGGCGACAAGCGCCGTCGAGAGGTCGGTGTCGCCGAGGCTCTTGCCGCTGGCCTCCTGGACGATCAGCCCGAAGACGATCGCGCCGAGGACGGCGCCGAGGAAGGCGCCGACGATCCCCTGCCAGAAGCGGTCAGGGAGGAAGACGGTGAAGTGCCAGAGGGCGATGCCCATGATGAAGAAGACGACGAGAGCCATCGACTACCTCCTCCCGTGCTTGCGCCGCGCCTGGCGGCGCGCTTTGCGTTCGGCATTCCGCTCGCGCCGCTCCGCCGAGGCCGCGGCGGCCGCATCGGTGTCACCGTCGCCGCTGCCGTTGGTGAGCGAGCCGGCCCCGTTGCCGCCGCCGCTGTCGGTCCGCTCGACCGTGGCCACCGCTCCGGGGGCCGCCTCCGCGGCCGGTTCCTCGGCAAGCGCCGCCGCCGGAGCTTCGCGCTCGTCGTCGCGCCCGAGTTTGGCCATCTCGATGTCGTCGGCATAGGCGGGCACGCGACCCCCCTCGACTTCCTCGATCCGCAGGCGCCGACGCACGAAGCCCGGCTCGCGTTCTTTCCAGGCGGTCAGCACCGGCGAGGCGATGAAGATCGACGAGTAGGTTCCCGAGGCGATCCCGACCAGCATCGCAAAGGCGAAGTCCTGCAGGGTCGCGCCACCGAAGACGAGCAGCGAAGCGACCGCGAGCAGGGTCGAGAAGCTGGTCGCCAGCGAACGAGTAAGCACCTCGCTCATCGAGCGGTTGACAATCTGCGAGAACGCCGCCCGCGGCATCCGCGGCACGTTCTCCCGGATCCGGTCGAAGACGATGATCGTGTCGTAGATCGAGTAGCCCAAGATGGTGAGGAAGGCGGCGACCGTCCCGCTGCTCACCTCTTTTCCGGTCAGTGAGTAGACGCCGGCGGTGATCAGGATGTCGTGGAAGATCGCGATCAGAACCGGCACCGCGAACTTCGGGTCGAACCGCAGCGCCACGTAGCCGCAGATCACCAACAGGGAGAAGATCAGAGCCTTGAGGGCGCTGCTGGCGATCTGCTGGCCGAAAGTCGGGCCGACGCTGGTGCTGTCGAAGCCCTGGTTGACGATTCCGAATTCGGAGGCGAGCGCCGCTTCCGCGCTGTGCACCTCGCCGGGTTCGAGCTGGTGCGACTGGATCTGGAAGACGTTCGCGCCGAAGTTCGGATCGGTGACCTGCTGCACCTCCTCGCCGTTGATCCCGGCCGATTCGAGGGCGTCGCGCACCCCTTCCTCGTCGGTCGGTTTCTGCAGCGCCGCCGTGATCCGGGTCCCGGACTCGAAGTCGATCCCGAAGTTGAGTTGCTTATCCGCCAGCGCAAAGGCGCCGACGAGGAGGATCACGCCGGAGATCGAGAAGAACCAGCGGCTCGCGCCCATGAAGTCGAAGTGCCACTGTTTGCCCTCGCCGCCGGCGCCGAGCGCAGCCGGCGAGCGCAGCAGTCGCGAGCGGCTCATGCTGCCGAGCAGCGCCTGGGTGAAGACGACCGCCGTCAGCAGCGAGACGATCGTGCCGACGCCGAGGGTGAAGGCGAAACCCTTGACCCCGGCCGTCGCCAGGACGAAGAGGATGAAGGCGGTCAGCAGGGTGACGACGTTGGCGTCGATGATCGTGCTGATCCCGCGTTTGTAGCCGGCGCTGATCGCGCTCGACATCGAGCGCCCCGCCCGCACCTCCTCCTTTATTCGCTCGAAGATGACGATGTTGGAGTCGGCGGCGACGCCGATCGTCAGCACCAGGCCCGCGATCCCCGGCAGGGTCAGGGTGATCGGGATCAATTTGATCAGGGCGAAGAAGATCACCCCGTAGGCGCCGAGCGCGATCGAAGCGACCAGGCCGAGGAAGCGGTAGTAGAGGAGCAGGAAGATGATGACGAGGCTGAGGCCGATGATTCCGGCCTTGATGCCTTCGTGCAGCGCCTGGCTGCCGAGGGTGGCCGAAACCTGGGTCTCGCTGATCAGCTTCAGGTTGATCGGCAGGGCGCCGATCTGCAGCGTGGTCGCCAGGTCCTGGGCGTCCTGCACGCTGCTGAACCCGCCGGAGATCTGAGCGCCTTCCCGTCCGTCGATGCCGTCGGGGTATTCGGCGAAGTTGATGATCGGCCGCGTCTTCACTTCGTTGTCGAGGACGACGGCGAAGTGCCCTGAGAGCTGCGCCGCTTCTTCCGGGCCGACGGGTCCGATCGCCTGCGCCTGTCCGCGCTGGGCGATGTCGCGGGTCACGTCCTGGAAGGCCTGCTGACCGGAGCCGGTGAACTGGAATGCGACAACCGGTTCGTTGGTCGTCGGGGCGTAGGTCTGTTCCGGTTCGGTGATGTCGCTGCCGCTGAGCGCCGGTTTGTCCTTGAGCGCGAACCAGCCGGGATCCGCCGTTTCGTCGAGCTTGCCTTCTTCGTCGGTGGGATATTCGGAGACGAGGATGGTGCCGGCGGGAACTTCGACGACGATCCCGTTTTTCGGCCGCTTCTTGCCGGTCGGGCTGATGTAGAGGTCCTTTTTCGAAAGCTCGGGACCGGCGATCAGGTCGTGCGGCTTAGCTTTCTGGAAGAGGTAGTAGCGCGGTTTGGCGACCGAGCAGTCCGTGCAGTTCTCGACCGGCTTCTGTTCTGAGGCCAGCTTCGCGGCGTCGTAGGCGGTCGGGTAGGCACCGGCGTCGATCAGCTGCACGTTGTCTCTGCTGGTGACGTTGCGACCGGCTTCTTCCCAGAGTTTTTCAGAAGCCTTGAGCGCCCCTTCCGCGGGTTCCTGTCCGAGGTTGCCGCCGATCGCGTGCTCGGGGCCGATCAGGTTGGGTTCCCAGTCGTAGTAGTAGAGCTGGGCGGTGCTGCCGACCTGTTCGGCGGCGCGGTTGGCATCGGTTACACCCGGCAGGCTGACGGTGATCTCGTCGGTGCCGAGCCTTGCCACTTCGGGCTCGGAGACGCCGAGCTTGTTGATCCGCTGTTCGATGATCGAGATCGAGTCCTCGATGTCTTCGCCGCTGACTTCGGTCGAGGTGCCGGTCGGCTGCCCCTGATAGACGAGCTCGAGGCCGCCCTGGAGGTCGAGTCCGAGCTTGGTCTCCTTCGTCGCGATCACGAGGCCTGAGATCGCGACCAACGCGATCACGAAAAGCAGGACGAAGAGGCGGCGGCGTCCGGTGGTCATCGCCTAGCCCTCCGGGGTGAGGACGAGGAGCAGGCCGCCGTCGTCGTCGTAGGCCGGGAACACGTCGGCGACCGCACGCGCCGGCAGGTCCCCCTCGGCGTTTACCGCCACCCGCTTGCCGAGCGAACGCACACCCCAGGCAAGCGAGGTCTCAAGGGGGTCGACGAAGCCGTCTTTGTCGGTGTCGGCCTCGGCGCCGCCGTCGCCGGAGTCGATCCAGTCGAGCCCCAGCACCTCGCGCACCGGCCGACCGATCACGTCCTCATCGGTCAAACCGGTCAGCTCGAAGCTGCCTTTGCCGGCGTCGATCACGCGTTCCTGCTTGTCACAGACGAAAAAGGCGGCATTAGGTGCCGGATAATAATCATCGAGTAATTCGAAGACGAAGCCAAAGCCGCATTTCGAGCAGCCCTTGGGACGGGTGCTGAACCCTGCGGTCCGCTCCCCGCTCACCTCCCGGTGTCCACAATTCGGACAGATGAAAAACGGCATAGGCGACAGGCTAGATGATCGGGTGCCGATCCGGATCGGCGGACTCAGAAGAGGCTGCCGGCTCCTTCCGGGGCAGAAATCCCGAGGTGGTCGTAGGCGCGCTGGGTCAGGACCCGGCCGCGCGGAGTGCGCTTTAGCAGCCCCTGCTGGAGCAGGTAGGGCTCGAGCACGTCCTCGATCGTGTCCTGCTCCTCGCCGATCGCCACAGCAAGGGTCGAGAGCCCGACCGGGCCGCCGCCGAACTTGCTCACGATCGTCTCCAGCAGGGCGCGATCGCTGCGATCGAGGCCGCCCTCGTCGACCTCCAGCATCGCCAGCGCTGCCGCCGCGACCCCGGCTTCAATCCGGCCGCTTCCCTTGACCTGCGCAAAGTCCCTCACCCGCTTCAGGAGGCGGTTTGCAACCCGCGGCGTCCCGCGGGAGCGGGCGGCGATCGTCGCCGCCCCATCGGCGTCGACGTCGACGCCGAGAATGCCGGCAGAACGCTGCACGATCAGCGCCAGGTGCTCGGGGTCGTAGTACTCGAGACGGTGCGAGACGCCAAAGCGGTCGCGCAGCGGGGTCGTCAGCAGGCCCGCGCGAGTCGTCGCCCCCACCAGGGTGAAGTCCGGCAGCGGCAGCGTCACCGTCCGTGCTCCTGCCCCCTGGCCCAGGACCACGGGCAGTTCCCCGTCCTCCATCGCTGGGTAAAGCGTCTCCTCGACCGCGCGGCCGAGGCGGTGGATCTCGTCGATGAAGAAGACGCTGCCCGGCTCCAGCGAAGTGAGGAAGGAGGCGACGTCGGCCTTGCGCTCCAGGGCCGGGCCGGCCGTCTGCACCATCGGCACCCCCAGCTCGGCGGCGACGATGTGCGCGAGCGAAGTCTTGCCGAGGCCGGGAGGCCCGGCGAGCAGAACGTGGTCGAGCGGCTCACCCCGCTTCTGCGCCGCCTCGATGAAGATCGACAGCTGCTCGGTCACCTGCCGCTGGTTGACGAAATCGGCCAGGGTCGGCGGCCGCAGCGAGCGGTCAAGCTCCTCGTCCGGTGCCTCAGCGCGGGCGTCGTGGACTTTCACCTCCGCGTCCACCGGGATCGGGTCGCTGTCGATACCAGGCGTACGGATGCGGCTGCCGCCGAAATCAGGTGGCTCGGTCACGCCGCGTTCCTCGAAGCCGCGGCCTTGCGCAGGGCGGCGGCGACCAGCTCCTGCGGATCCTCACCCTCCAGCCCATCCAGCAGCTGCTCGGCCTCGAGCGGGGCGTAGCCGAGGTTGACGAGACCGTCGCGGGCCAGGGTGCGGGCGCTGTCGTCGCCGACGGCGACGACCTCTTCCTCCAGCGCGCCCGCCACCTTCTCACGCAGCTCGACGATGATCCGCTCGGCGGTTCGCTTGCCGATGCCGGGCACGGCTTGGAAACGTTTCGCGTCGCCGGCGGCGATCGCCCGCAGGAGATCGCGGGTGCTGCCGCCCGAGAGGGTGGCGATCGCGACTTTGGGACCAACACCGCTGACGGTGGTCAGAAGCCTGAAGAGGTCGCGCTCCTCCTCGGAGGAGAAGCCATAAAGGGACAGCGAGTCCTCGCGGGCGATCAGTTCGGCGTGGAGGAACGCATCGCTTCCCGCCGCCGGCACCGCTTTCAGCGTCTCAGAAGAGACTGCGAGCCGATAGCCGACGCCGCCGGCGTCGATGACGACGTGGTCGGGACGGCGCACCATCACCTCGCCGCGGACGGCGGCGATCATCCGGGGACCCGCTCGCCGCGTTGCCGGGCCGCCGCTTCCTGCACCACCGTGACCGCCGCCCGGTGGCCGCTGCCGCCGCCGTGGCAAATCGCAACCGCCAGCGCATCGGCGGCGTGATCCGGAGAGGGCGGCTCGGGCAGTCCGAGCAGCGTTCCGACCATCTTCTGCACCTGCCGCTTGCCGGCAGCCCCGCTGCCGCAGACCGCCATCTTGATCGCCTGCGGCGTGTAGGAGAAGCAGCCGACGCCGTGCTCGGCGGCAGCCAGCATCGCCACCCCGCTCGCCTGGCCCACGGCCATCGCCGAGCGCACGTTCTTGCCGAAGTAGACCTCCTCGAGCGCCATCGCACTCGGCTCATGCCAGGCGATCAACTCCCGCAACGCCCCGTGAATTCGCGCCAGCCGCCGCTCCATCGGCAGATCCGGCCTCGTCTCCACGACGCCCCCGTCGAGCGCAACCATGTGGTTCCCCTCGACTCGCACGATTCCAAAACCAAGATTCGCCGCGCCTGGATCTATTCCCATCACAACTTGCATAGGAGAGGAATTCTGTGAGCCGGGTCGGATGCCTTCTTCCGCCGTCGGCTTGACCGCCCTCAAGCGGCCAACTGCTCGAGAACCTCAGCCGGAATATCGAAGTTTGCAAAGACTTCGTCGACATCGTCCTGCTCGTCAAGCGCATCGAGAAGCTTGAGGATGCGTTCGGCGTCGTGCCCCTTCAGCTCGACGGTGCTTTTCGGTTCGATCGCCATCCCCGCCGATTCGAGCTCGATCCCTTCGCCTTCCAGGGATTCCTTGACGGCGGTGAGGTTTGCCGGGTCGCAGATCACACGCAGCTTCCCCTCGTCGACCTGGACGTCCTCGGCGCCGGCGTCGATTGCTCCGATCAGGTCGTCCTCGCCATAGCGACTGCCGTCAACGACGATCGAACCCTTGCGCTCGAAGATCCAGGCGACCGAACCCGGCTCGCCGAGGTTGCCGCCGTGTTTGGAGAAGGCGTGGCGGATCTCGGCGCTCGCGCGGTTGCGATTGTCGGTCAAAGCCTCGACCAGGACCGCGACCCCGGCGGGTCCGTAGCCCTCGTAGACGATCCTTTCGATCGCGGCCCCGTCGGAGCCGGCGCCGGTACCGACGTCGATCGCCTTCTGGATTTTGTCCTTCGGCATCGAGGCGTCTTTGGCCTTCTGGACCGCGGTCGCCAAAGTCGGGTTGTGATCGACGTCGCCGCCACCGTCGCGGGCCGCGACTGTGATCGCGCGCGCGAGCTTGCTGAAGAGCTTGCCGCGTTTCGCGTCGGCGGCGCCCTTCTTGTGTTTGATCGAGTGCCACTTGGAATGCCCGGACATCGCCTGCCATTCTATGAACCAGCCCATGTCGACGATGACGCGAACCCAACGAGCGGGCCGAGGCGTGGCCGCCGGCTTCGTCTTCGTCGCCATGCTCCTTGCTGCTTTCTCGCTCTGGACGGCGATCCCGCTGAGTTGGGTCTACATCGCCTCGAAGCTGTCGGAGACGCAGTTCCCGAGCGGCGGGCCTTACGCGATCGTCGCCGTCGGCGTCGTCGCCTCGATCCTCTTCGTCGCCTGGTTGATCGGCCGCCTCAACAACCTCTACATCCGCATCACCGGCACCAACCGCTTGGAACCGATCCGGCCCGGCTGGCTGAAGAGCATGCGCGACACGGCGCCGATGCGTGGCACGGTGACGGTGGTCGAGGCGGTGCTGATGGCCTCGGTGATGCTGGCGGCACTGGCCCTCACCATCTGGTTCTTCCTCTGGGCGGGCTCCCCTATTCCCACCCAATAGTTCCAGTTCCGTGACAGAGTTGTTGCGGAACTTTTAAGTTTCGCGCACCAAACGTTGCACTTGGTCCAATACGTTGGTTATATGGCGGTGATGGAGAGAGAAGCCTGGACCGACACGAGGCTCGACGACCTCAACAAGAAGGTCGATGATGGCTTTAAAGATATGCGCGAGGAATTCCGCGCAGTGCGGGGCGAGATGCAAGGGCTGCGGGGCGAGATGCAGGGCGTGCGCGATGAGGTGGCTGCGATGAGTCGCAACCTGATGCAACTCACCTGGGGGCTGATCGGAGCGATGCTCGTCGGCTTCTTGGGCACGATCGGCGCGATCGTCACCCAGCTGTAGACCTGCTCAGACCACGAACCTTCCGTCTTCCTGCATCACCACGCCGTCCACTTCCAGTTTGCCGCCGAGGCGGAGGTCGCAGACCAGATCGGTATGGACAGCCGACTCGTTCTCGCCACCTGACTCGGGGTAGCTGGCGCCGACCGCCATGTGGACAGTGCCGCCGATCTTCTCGTCAAGCAGGACCTCGCGGGTCCCTTTGTCGATCCCGTAGTTGGTGCCGATCCCGAGCTCACCGAGGCTGCGGGCCCCCTCGTCGGTATCGAGCAGCTTCAGCAGGTACTCCTCGCCGCGGTCGGCCGAGGCGTCGACGACGCGACCGCCCTCGAAGCGCAACCGCACCCCGGACACCTCGCGGCCGCCGATCACCGCCGGCAGGTGGAAGCTGACGACGCCCTCGACCGAGTCCTCGACCGGGCCGGTAAAGAACTCGCCGTCGGGCATGTTGTTGTCGCCGACACAGGGAATGAACTCGCGACCGGCGATCCCCAGCTTGATGTCGGTGCCGGGAGCGGTGACCCGTACCTCCTCGTGCCCCTGAATCCAGTCGGCCAGCCGCCGCGTCTCCTCGGAAGCGCGCTGCCAGGCGGTCAGCGGCTGGGAGTCGGTAGCAAGGCAAGCGCCGTAGTAGAAGTCTTCGTAGTCAGCCAGGCTCATCTCGGCCTCAGAGGCGTAGGCGCTGGTGGGATAGAGCGTGTAGACCCAGCGGAAGTCGCCTTCGGCGCTGCGCTTCATCGCCCGCGTCATCAGGTCGCCGGTGACCGACTGGCGCAGCGTCTGCCGCTCCGGGGGGACGCCGGAGAGCTCACGGGTGTTGGTACTGGCGCCAACGGCGATCCGCACGTCGGCGTTGTCGACCATCCACTCCGCGTAGGGCGAGATCCATTCCAGCTGCTTGTCGCTGGCGTGCTTGAAGTAGGCGGCGACCTGACCCTCCAACGCCAGGTTCAGCATCGGGTTGCCGCCGGCTTTCAGCACCTCTTCGTAGACCGCCAACAGCAGCGGCGCGGCGGCGCCCTCGCCGTCGATCGAGACGACGTCGCCCTCCTTCACTTCAGTCGAGTAGCCGACCAGGATCTTCGCCAGGTTCTGCACCCGGGGATCGCCACCGCTCATGCCTTCGCCCCCTCCCCCGCCCGCTCGCGCGCAGCGGTTGCCATTGCCATGAAGATCGCGTGGAAGCGTGGGTCGTCCGTCAGCTCCGGATGGAAGGCACAGGCAAGCACGTTGCCATCCCTTATCGCCACCGGATGCCCTTCATATGAGGCCAGCACCTCTACGCCCAATCCGTGCCGCTCCACCCAGGGAGCGCGGATGAACACTGCCCGCAGCGGCTCATCGCCGGCGCCCTCGACCTCGAGTTCCGCCTCGAAGCTCTGCAGCTGGCGGCCGAAGGCATTGCGCCTGGCCGTAACGTCGAGGAAGCCGAGATGCTCGGCGTCGCAGACGATCAGACCAGCGCAAGTGCCAAGGATCGGCCGCCCCCGCTCGAAGTGGGTCCGCAGAGCCGGCTCGAGCCCGGCGGACTCGATCATCTTCCCGATGGTCGTGCTCTCGCCGCCGGGGATCACCAGCGCGCCGAGCCCCTCCATCTCGGTTGGCGTCCGCACCTCCCGCGGCTCCGCGCCGAGCCGGCGCAGGGTCGTGGCGTGGGCCTCGAAATCGCCCTGAAGCGCAAGGACCCCGACCTTTAGATCGGCCACCTACACTCCGCGGTGCTGCAGCAGGGCGTCCTCGGCGGCAAGCCCGGCGATCTCGAGCCCGGCCATCGCCTCGCCGAGGCCGGTCGATGCGGCCGCTACCCGCTCCGGATCGTTGTAATGGGTGGTCGCCTCGACGATCGCCCGCGCCCGGCGCTCGGGATCGGCGCTTTTGAAGATGCCGGAGCCGACGAAGTTGCCCTCGGCGCCAAGCTGCATCATCAGCGCCGCGTCGGCCGGGGTGGCGATGCCGCCGGCGCAGAAGAGCGGCACCGGCAGCCGTCCCGCGGCGGCGACCTCCCGGACAACTTCCAGCGGCGCCTGGTGCTCCTTCGCCGCTGAGGCCAGCTCCTCGGGCCGCAGCTGCGCCAGCCGCTTGATACCTGCAGTGATCTCCCGCATATGGCGGACCGCCTCGACGACGTTGCCGGTCCCGGCCTCGCCCTTGGAGCGAATCATCGCCGCGCCCTCGCCGAGCCGCCGCAGCGCCTCTCCGAGGTTGGTGGCGCCGCAGACGAACGGCACCTCGAACGCGAGCTTGTCGATGTGGTTGCGCTCGTCGGCCGGCGTCAGCACCTCCGACTCGTCGATGTAGTCGACCTCGAGGGCCTGCAGGACCTGGGCCTCAGCGATGTGGCCGATCCGGGCCTTTGCCATCACCGGGATCGAAACCGCCTCCTGGATCCCTTTGATCATCGAGGGATCCGACATGCGGGCGACCCCGCCGTGGGCCCGGATGTCGGAAGGGACGCGTTCAAGCGCCATTACCGCCACCGCCCCGGCATCCTCAGCAAGCTTCGCCTCCTCGGGGGTGACCACGTCCATGATCACCCCGCCTTTAAGCATCTCCGCCAAGCCGGTTTTCAACCGAAAAGTCGCTCGCTCCGTCATATCGCCCATCTTACGTATCCAGACAGCCGACCTAGGGCCAGACTCTCACCAAGCGACGTCTCCCGCGGGTGGCGACGATTCCGAGGACTCCCGAGAGGGAGAGCCCGGAATCGGAGACAGGGACCCGCGGGCCTACCGCCCTCGTCCCTACTTGAGTTTGTAAGCCCTAATGCGGTCTTTATGAGCCGCTTCGTCACGGGCGTAGAGCCCGTGGGCCAACCCCTGGATCAGGGCCATCAGCGCCGTGTGGGAGCGGGTGAAGCTGGGGCTGTTGGAGGAGAAGTAGAGCGTCAGCTCGGCGTGCTCCCCCACCTCCGACATCGTCGCGTCGGAGATCGCCAGCGTGCGGGCGCCGCGATGGAGCGCAAGTTTCATCGCCCGCAGCAGCAGCGGGTGGGCGCGGCCGGCGGAAAGAGTGATCACCAGCGTGCTCTCGTCGATCCGCCCGAGTCGCTGCAGCGACTCCCCGCCGGTAGAGGCGACGATCTCGGCGCGGATGTCGAGCAGGCTGAGGGTGTGGCGCAGGTAGCTGGCGAAGAAGGCCATCTGGTCGACGCCGACGATGACGATCCGCTGGGATTCGGCCAGGGCCGCGACCGAAGCGTTCACCTGATCGGAAGTCAGCTTGCGCGCGGTTTCCTCGAGGTTCGAGTAGTCGGCGCTGAGCGACCCCTCCAGCTCGGAGTGGTCGAAGGAGAAGAGAGCGCCGCCGTTGGCGCCGGTGTTGGCGATCGTCGTCCGGTACTCCTCGATCGCCGCCTGCTGGAGCTCGGGATAACCCTCGAAGCCGAGGGCCTGGGAGAAGCGCACCACCGTCGAGGACGAGGTGCTCGCTCTCCTGGCCAACTCCTCGGCGGTGAGGAAAGCGGCCTCGTCGAGGTGATCGACGATGTAGCGGGCGACATCTTTCTGGGAGCGCGAAAACTCTTCGAAACGCTCCTGGATGTAGTCGGAAAGGCTTTTGAGCTGTGGGGACTTCGTCGCGGTCTTGGTCACGGCGGTCCATTTCGCCGAACCTGACACTTTCCCTTCCAGCTTCTGGTTGGATTTGTCGAGCGATGACCCTCGAGAGCGCCCTGCGCCACACCAACCGCAACATGATCGCCTTCGATCTGATGCTCGGCACCGCGGCGGTCGCCGCCCCCGCCGCCACGCTCAAGGTGCTGGGGCACGACGAGCCGTCACCGGATGCGAAGCACCTCTTCCGCCGCTGCGGCCCGATCTGGCTCACCTTTGCCGCCGCCCACCTGGTGGCGGCCCGCCGCGGCAAGCCCTCCGACTGGCAGTCGCTGGCCTGGCTGCGCGGAACCGAGATCGCTACCGACGCCCTCTGGTCCGCCTCCCCGGCCGTCAGCCGACCAGGGGCGAAGCTGGGGCTGCGGCTGGCAAGCCTCTCGAACCTTGGGATGGCGGCCGGGTTCGCCTGGATGTCGAGGTGCCGATGAACCAGTTCGAGGGACAGCCAAGCATTCGCTGGAGCCTCACCGGGATCAACGAAGAGGGCGACGAGGTCTACCTGATCCGCGGCATCTCCCGCAAGCTCTACCGCTGTCCCGGCTGCCACGGTGAGATCCCGGTCGGCGAGGAGCACACGGTCGTCCAGTTCGTGCGCAGGCTCGGTGGCACAGACCACCACCACTGGCACCGCCGCTGCGCCGAAGAGCTACTGGTCCCGGAGCTCGGCAACCTCAAGCGGATCCCGGCCTCGGAGTCGAGCCAGTCGAAGCTGGAGGCGCGGGGTCGCCGGCCGGCCGGCCGCCGCGGCCGGCGCTGACCGTGAGCCTGCCCCGCCGCGTCTTCGCGCTCTATCGCCGGATCTGGCAGGCCTACAGGGCCTGGTCGCCCGAGATCCTCGTCCTGGCGCTGATCATCTTCCTCCCGCTCGGGCTGCTCGACGCCCTCACCGTCCACGTCGACCTCGAAGCTCTTGACTTGACCAGCGGGATCAAGGTCGCCGCCGTCTTCCTCGCCGTAGCCGTGCTGACGACCACCGGCCTGCTCGGCGAGATCTTCTTCAGCGGCGCGATCTCGGTGGCGCTGACCCACGCCGACGGCGATGGGCCGCCGCCGCTGAGGCAGATCGCCCGCCACATCAGGTACGGGCAGCTCGTCCTCGTCGACCTCGCCTTCGTCGTCATCGTCAGCGTCGCGCTGCCTTTCGGCGGGGTGCCGGGCGTGCTGGCGTTCGTCTTCCTCTGCCTCGCCGGACCGGTGGTCGAGATGGAGCAGCGCAGTGCCTGGGGGGCGCTGCGCCGCAGCGCCCAGCTCGTCCGCGGCAGCTTCTGGTTCGTCGTCTGGGTGGTTGTCCCCGTCGAGGTCGCCGGTGACGCGGTCGGGAGGGCCATAGCCGACGTGGTTCACAGCCTGCTTGGCGAGAGCTTCGCCGGCGCGTGGCTGGCGGAGGGCCTCTCCGGCGTCGTCCTCTCGCCGGTCTTTGCGATCGCTGCAGTGCTCCTCACGGTCGAGTTGGTCGCCCGCAAGGAAGGCGCTGCGTCCCCCCTGCACGCGACTCCGGCGCCGGCATGACCACGGCCTCGATCTTCGCCGACTTCTGGGGCACGCTGGAAAAGCACGACCAGCAGGGGTTGTTCCTCGTCCTGGTCGGCTTCATCGGCTCCTTCGCCTTCATCCGCATGAGCACGCGGATCATGCGCAGCCCCCGGATCTCCTGGTGGCCGGGCAGCGTCAAGACCGGTGGTGTGCACGTCCACCACCTCGCCTTCGCCTTCATCCGCATGAGCACGAGGCTGCAGCGGAGCGAGCGCGTCTCCTGGTGGCCGGGGAGCATCGTCAGCGACAGCGGCGTCCACCTCCACCACCTCGTCTTCGGGATCGTGACGATGATGGTTGCCGGCGCCGCCGGCTTCCTTGCCTTTGGGCACACCCCCTGGACTGAGATCTGCGCCTTGGCATTCGGCATCGGCGCCGGATTGACGATCGACGAGTTCGCCCTCTGGGTCTACCTCGACGACGTCTACTGGGCCGAGGAGGGCCGCAAATCGATCGACGCCACCGTGATCGCCGCCGCCGGGATGATGCTGGTGCTGATCGGCTTCACGCCGCTGACGATCGAAGACGGCTCGGCCCAGGCCGTGCTCGGCAGCGTGGTCAGCGCCGTGATCGTCTTCGCGCTGGTCGCGAGTTGTTTCCTCAAGGGCAGGGTCCTCCACGGCACGGTCGGCTTCTTCGTCTTCCCTGTCGCCCTCTACGGAGCCTGCCGCCTCGGCAAGCCGGACTCGGCCTGGGCGCGGCGGCGCTACGGCGAGCGCCGCCCGAAAAAGCAGGAGCGGGCGGCGGTCCGTTTCCCGCCCGATCGCCGCACCGACCGCTTCAAGAACACCTTCCGGGACGCCGTCGGCGGCAAGGCCGGCTCGTAGACTGTCGACGGATGCGACGGCGCCCGCTCATATTCGTTCTCGCGGCGCTGCTGGCGCTGGCGGTGTCCACCGTCGCTTGGGCGACGGTGGAAAAGCAGGGAAACGTGCTGGTCCACTTCGAAGCCGGCTTCTCGCCGCAGGCCCTCCCGCGGGAGCGCCCAGCTCCGATCGAGGTGACGATCAAAGGCGCGGTCTCCACTACCGATGGCACCCACCCACCACCGCTGGACACGTTGGAAATCGAACTGAACCGCAACGGCCAGCTTTACACCAAGGGTCTGCCCGCCTGCTCGCCGTCACTTCTGCAGTCGACGAGTACGAGCCAGGCGAAGGTCCGCTGCGGCCCTGCTCTGGTCGGCCACGGGAACTTCAAGGCCGACATCGCCCTCGGGGGCAACAATCCGGTGACGGCTACGGGTGAAATCCTCGCCTTCAACGGTCGCCGAGCTGGTAAGCCTGCCCTGCTCCTGCATTTCTTCGGCGCTGCACCGGCCCGTTTCACCCTCGTGGTGCCGCTGCTGATCGCCCGGCGCGCAACCGGCACGTTCGGAACGGTGCTGCGAACCCGGATCCCCAAGCTGGTCAACGGCTTCGGCTCAATCACCCAGATCGACCTCTCACTCGGGCACCGTTGGTCATTCCACGGCAAGCGCCGCAGCTACCTTTCAGCCGCCTGCCGGGCGCCCGGGAACTTCACCCAAATCCCCTTCACCTTCGCCCGCGCCCGCTTCCGCTTCGACGGTCAGCCGGCGATCCGGGCAACGCTGCTCAAGTTCTGCCGGGTGCGCTAACTGATTCACTGGCGCCCACGTTAACCAGCAACCCACTGGGAGCACTCCACATGACGAAGAAACTGCACGCCCTCGGCCCGTTCCTCGCCGTGATCGCGATCGGCGCCGGCGGCATCGTGTGGTCCGGCTGCGGCAGCAGCAGCGACGAAAGCAACTCGATCTCCGAACAGGCGAAGCAGCAGGTGCAGGAAGGCACGAAGAAGGCCGAAGAAGCCGTTCAGGAAGGGACCAAGAAGGCCGAAAAGGGCTTGGAAGAAGCCAAGGAGCAGGTCGAAAAGAACCTCAACGGCAAGACCAAGAAGAAGGTCGAAGAAGCCCGCAAGTCAGCTGAAAAGGGAATCGAAGAAGGCAAGGCCCAGGCCGAAAAGGGCGCCGAGGAAGCCAAGGAACAGGCGGAAAAGTACCTCGAATAGCCTGAACGCCTAGCTCGAGGGTGGGGATCCCCCGGTCGCGTCGATGCTTTCGCCGAGGATCCCCACCGCCTGCGCCAACATCTGCTCCGAGATCGTGAACGGGGGCGCCAGGCAGAGGATGTCATCGAGGAGGGCGCGGACGAGCAGGCCCCGCTCGCGTCCCTCCGCGGCGGCCCGGCGCCCTCGGCCGTGCTCGGTCGGCCAACGCTGACGGGTTTCCTTGTCGGCGACCAGCTCGACGCCGACCATCAGCCCGGCCTGACGCACCTCCCCTACTTCGGGGTGCTCGCGGAGCGGCGCGATCAGCCGCGCCAGAACCTCGCTCAGCTCCCGAACTCGGGTGAGCAGATCTTCGCGCTCGATCGCCGCGATCGTGGCGAGGGCCACCGCGGCGGCAACCGGGTGACCGGAGTGGGTGAAGCCGTGCATGAGAAAACCGGGGTGCCGGGCCGGGTCCCGAAGCTCATCCCAGAGGGCGTCAGCGACGATTACGCCTCCGAGGGGGATGTAACCGCTAGTTACCCCCTTGGCGAAGGTGATCAGATCCGGGACCACCCCTTCGTGCTCGCAGGCGAACCAAGCCCCCGTGCGCCCGAAGCCGGTGATTACCTCGTCGGCAATCAGCAGCAGCTGGTTGCGGTCGCAGATCTCACGCAACCGCTTTAGATAACCCGCCGGAGGCACGATCACGCCGCCGGAGCCAAAGACCGGCTCGATCATCACCGCCGCGATTCGCTCGGCTCCCAACTCCTCGATCCGCTGCTCGAGAACCTGTCCGGTGCAGACCGGGCAGGTTTCGGGTTCGCAGGGCGTGCCGGCGACGCACCGGTAGGTGTAGGGCGCCGGCACCTCGTCGATGTCGGGGGCCGGGGCCCCGTAATCGACGTGGTAGGGGTGCAGCCGGGTGGCGGTGGTGACGACTCCGGTCAGGCCGTGATAGCTGCGGGCGTGAGTGAGGAGAATCGTCTTCTGCGGCTCGCCGGCACGGGCCCAGTGGCGGCGCGCCAGCTTGATCGCGGTCTCGTTCGCCTCGCTGCCGCCAGAAGCAAGGAATACGCCGTTGAGCCCCGCCGGGGTCAGGCCGGCTACCCGCTCGGCAAGTTCGATCGCCGGCGTCGAGGAGACCCCGGCGAAGGTGGCGGTATACGGCAACGCCCGCAGCTGCTCTACAGCCGCCACGATCAGATCTTCGCGGCTGTGTCCGAGGTTGACAGTCCAGAGCCCGGACGAGCCGTCAATTAGCCGGTGCCCATCCTCGGTCACCAGCTCGCAGCCCTCGCCGCGAGCGATCACAAGCGGCCCTGATTTGGCCAGCTTGGAATGGTCCGTCAGCGGGTGGATCAGGTGCGCCAGATCCCCGCTGGCGTGGTCTGCAGCCGGCGCCACGCACTCAAGATTATTCGCCAGTAGACAGAATGTCTAGGCGCCGGAGACGGCCCGGCGGCCGAGCGGGCTCCGTGGAGCATCCTCGGGGGGCACCTTGCAGATCGAGTACCAGTGCAGGAGCGCCAGTTGGCGGGCCGCCTGTTCGATCTCCGCCTCGGTGGAGTTGACGTCGAAGCCAGAGAGCACCGACTCGATCATCGCGTAGGCCGCCCTGACGCCGAATTCGAGGTCAATGTCTTCGCGGATCAGCCCGGCGTCTTCGTCGGCAGCGTGGACCGCCATGATCCAGCCCAACATGGCGTCGTCGGCAGCTTTGTTCGCCTGCTCCCAACCGCTCCCGCGCAGGTTCCGGGCGACGGCAACGATCGGCCTCAGGTCGGCGTTCTTCACGCGCCAGGTGAGGGCCTCGCGCAACATCTCCTGGATCAACTCGAACGACGTCTGGCCAGAGCGGGCGTTTTCGCGCAGGCGCTGGGCGATCAGCGCGTACCCCGTCATGTAGTCGCTGATGATCGCGGCGAGGATGTCTTGCTTGTCGTCGAAGTTGTTGTAGACGGTCGCCCGGGCGACCTGCGCCGCGCGGGCGATGTCGCCCATTGAAGTCTCAGAGAAGCCGCGGCGGGCGAAGAGCCTGCGACTCGCCTCGAGGATCCTCGTCCTCGCTTTCGGTTCCCCGCGCCGCGGTCGGGTCACGTTTGGATGCTCCCCTGGCGATTGGTCAGCCTCTTCACACGGGCGAGACTATCCAAAGCAACTGACACGACAGCCCTCACCGAACCTCTTCGGGCAGCTCGTACCAACGCTTGCGATCCCCGATTTTGGCCCGCAACTTCCAGCCCCGGGACTTCGGCGCTCTATCCAGCTCAGCGCGGAGGCGGCGCAGCCGCTCGGCGACGACCTCACCGACCTCGAAACCGGACAACTCGAGAGCGAACCGTTCACTGCGCTCGCCCACCATTCCGAGGGTTCGCCAAAGCCCCCAGTCAGAAGCCGCGAGATCGGCGATATAGGCCGCGTTGACGCCACTGTCGTCGGCGGTGAGGTGGTGGTCGGCGAATATCGCGCAGATGTCCAGGTAGTCCTTTTCGTTCGTCTCCACCACCTGGAGCTTCAACACCGTCAGGTCGGCCAGCGAAAGCGTCAGGGGGACCACCTCGAGACGGCGCCCGAACTTAATCCGGTGGCAAAGATGGGCCTCCTCGACGAAGACGTCGAGCTGCCGGCGATTGCACTCATCCCAGAAATTGAGACGGCGATGCCCGTGCAGCATGTTGAACTCTTTGTCACCCGCGTAGCCCAGCTCTTCGAGCAGGCTCACCGCCCCATCGCGGGCGGCGGTGGTGGTGCCGAGGTCGATGTCGGCGTACTCCCGCACCAGAGGCAGGCGGCGGGCACTCGGACAGAGGAGTCCGATCGCGACGCCGCCGAGGATGCGCAGCGGCAGGCCCCTCGAGGCCGCGACCTTCGCGATCCGCGCCCCCTCGGCGATCGGATCCGACAGCGGCTCTCCGCTCTCCCCGTTCACTACTCCGGCGGAATCTCCGCGGCCAGCTTGTCGACGTCCACCCCCTGACGCGAACGAGCGGTTCGCGCCACGAAGAAGGTTACGAGCGCTGCCGCTAACACCACTGCGCAATCGCGGAAGAAGTGGCCCTTGTCTTCGATCCCCAGGGCCGGGTAATGCATGTAGGCGAAGAAGAGAGCTGCAAGCAGGATCGCCGTCAGCCCTCCGGCGAGACTGACCATCGGTATACCCCCAATCCTTTGGGTGGTCGCCGACGCCCGCCACGCCTCAGGCCTGCGGTACGGCAACAGCACCGCCGAGATCGAGAGGAGGACCATCGTCACCAGCTGCAGCAGAACCGCCTCATAAAGGAATTTGAGAAACCCTTCGTTGTTGCTGACCGCCCACCAAAGGACCGGAACACTGACCAGCACGACCAGCCCGATCGCGTAGTTGGGAGCATGGGTCCGCCTGGAGACCCGAGCCAGCCGGGCCGGCAGGATGCCGTCGAGAGACCAGGCGAAGAGGCTGCGGACCGCGATCGTGATGTTGGGAATCATCAGTAGCGGATAGGCAACCGCGAAACTGATGAACAACCACCAGGCCAGAAGCGTGCTCCCCCCTGCGATCGAGGTCAGGAAGGTGTAGTACGGCGGAGCGCCTGGGAAGGGATACGCTTCGGATTCGCTGAGGCCGTTGATCGCGACGAAGAAGTCGCTTCCGAATTTCCAAAAGAGGACGAGGCCGACGAGGACGGCGAGGCCGACGTGGACCGCGGTCGCCAGGCTCATGATCTTCACCTGGGTCAGATCTTTGGCGCGCCTCACCTCGCCTGAGATGTATATGGAAAGCCAGCCGTAAATCGAGAGCCCGGCGACCGCGGCCATCGCCGGCCAGGTGTTGTCGAGGCTGAAGGCGGGAGACGGATCGATACCTTCCTGCCGTGCGCTGGAGATGATGCCGTGGTAGCTGTCGGGTTCCCCGGTCACAGGGCCGGCGAACTGATTGAAGCTGTTGACCAGGCCGGTATGGCTCTTGAACAGGAGGACCAGGAAAACCGTCCCCAGGCCGATCATCGTCAGCATCCAGAGGCCGTTCATGATTCTCGTGGTCCAGCGCCAACCGCCTGCGAGCAGCGCAGCCGAGACGAGGATCATCGCGGTGCCGATCCCAAACTGCCACCACTTGCTGGTTGCCAGGTCTTCTCCGGCGCTAACCAGCGAATGGCGGTCGCTGACCAGCCCCACCGCGGTCAGCGCCGGAGCAAGCGCAACCGTGACGAACGACTGCGCGACGAATGCGATCACCAAGATCACCCCGGCCACCCAGAAGAAGGACGAGACGAGCCCCACCGCAGGGTGGATCACCCGGCCGACCAGGACGTAGTCGCCGCCGCTGCGCGGAATCGCCGAGGTGAAGAGCCCGTAACAGAGACAGAGCACGAGCGCCAACACGAACGCCATCGCGAAACCGATCCAGATCGAGCCACCTGGAAAGAAGGCCAGGGGAACGAAGAACGCGGCGGTGGCGATGAGAATCGCCGTCGGCTGGGCCGCCATGTTGAAGACGAAGGTCGAGAACGGAGAGACTTCCCGCACCAGGCCAGTTGCTTTGCGCGCATACACACCCTGCACTGCCGGTTGCTCCCCCACGTCAGTCATCGACTCCCCTTCCCCATTGTTGCTCTAACCCGAGACCAGGTACTGCCCCACCACCCGTTCCGGCGCGAGATGCACCAGGCAGCCATCCAGGTGACCACTACCGTAATCGGAGCCCGGGTTGATTGCCACCGTCCGGCCGATTTTCGTCACACCCTTGCTCTCGTGGATGTGACCGTGAAGGCTGAGAACTGGCTGCGTCTCTTCAATAATCTGCCGCACCGCCGAGCTGCCGGTCGGAACCTCGTGCGGCCGCCCCCCCTTGGTCACGTAACGCAGCTCCTCGTCGACCTCGAAGGCGGTGTCGAGGCTGCTCTCCCAGGGGGGCACATGGACGTTGAAGATCGCCCGCTCCGGGCTCTCTAATTGATCAGCCAGGCGCTTCAAGCGAGCGTAGATCTCCTCCTCGTCGAGCTCGCGCGGCGTCTTCCACGGCGTCCGGTTGGAGTAGCCGAAGGAGACCATCTCGTGGGGGCCGACCTGCTCGATCCGCTCGTCGCAGGCGATGACGCTGGTCCCACTCGCGAGCACCTCGTCGATCGACCAGGGGTCGTCGTTGCCGGGGATCACGTAGGCCTGGGTATCGGTGCCTGCGAGCCGTTCGTCGGCGAGCTCTACCCAGAGGCGGAGCTCCTCTAGCAGCGCCGCCTCGAACACCTCTTCGCGGCGGGCCGGGTCCTGCTCGAGGCGCCTTCCCTCGTCCTGATCGACGATCAAGGGGTACATCCCGTTGGTCGAGATCGCCTGCTGCATCTGGTCGAGCTCCTTGGCCGTGCGCGCCAGCCGCTGCTCTCCGATCACGCGGGCGCTGTAGGAGCCATCTCCCTCGCGGACGATCGGCACCAGCGCCTTCCCGGTCAGGTCCCCACCCATCACCAGCGCATCGGCCGGATAGTGAGCCGCGGCGTTGACGAACTTCTTCCAGCAGACCCGCGAGCCGTGGACGTCGCCGGCATAGAAGAGCCGGGTGAGGCTCTCTTTCTTGCGTTGTCTGAACATCGATCCTCGTTCCCCGCCTTAGATCATCCGCGATTTCGCGGAAAGGAACGATCCCGTATCCCCTCCTATCTTAGACAGTCTGTCTAGTTTTAAGAAAGGCCCAGCTCCCGTTGCAGCAGAAGTGCCGCTATCTCCGCATCTTGCCCGGTGAGTAGGCCAGCCGCCGCCAGGATGTAATTCGAATCGACGCTGAAGGCGGGATCCTGCGGCGCAAGGGAACGGGGTGCGCGACGGCCAAGCGCCGCAGCGAGGATCTCCAAACCGTCCTTGGTGTGAGCAAAAACCCCACCGGTCCCCAATACCCGCTCGACCTCGCGCAGATCAGGGCCGTCTCGCACCAGAGTCGGAGGGCCGCCTTCGCCCCGGGTCAGCAGCATCGTTCCGCAGTGGCGCCGTACCGCATGAGTCGCGCATCCCACAGCTAGAAGTTGATCCAGGCGCGCCTCTACCTGTCTGGTCGGTATCCACTTGGGGTGCTCTGAGCGCATAGAGACAGCCTGTCCAATCTCGATATCAGCGAGGCCGGCCTCTGCTTCGATCCAACGCGAATCGGCAGCGACGACGCCGGCTGAGCCGGCGCGCAGGCCGAGGTCCCCCTCCACCGTTCGCAGGGTCGGTGGCGGCGGCAGAAGCGGGTCTTCGATCCCGGGGGTAACAGGCTCGACGACGCGGCTGGAGTGGACGTCGGTAGTGGCGCCGCCGACATCGATCACCATCACGGCCCCGACCCCCGGGGTCGCTTCGGTCCCGCGCGAGAGCAACTTCGTCGCTTCGAGCACTGCCTCCGGCGTCGGCATCCGCACCATCCGTTTGAAGTCGGGGCTGGTGCTGAGGCCCTTGCCGCCGATCACGTGGTCGAGGAAGGCGCGGAGGATCGCTTCGCGGGCCGACTCGATCTCAATCTGCCCGAGAGCCGGCATCACGTTCCCGGCGACCTCGGCCGGTGCTCCCCCAGTCCGCAGCAGCTCAGCCGCCTCCGCGGCCACCTCTGCGTTGCAGGCGACGACGAAGTGAGCGCTCACCCCGGCCCCCGCGAGGCGGCGGGCGTTCTCCAGCACGAGGTCGGCCCGGCCGCCGTCGGTGCCGCCGGCGAAAAGGACGATCTCCGGCCGGACGCCTCGAAGCTGCTGCAGTTGGTCCTCACTGAGCTCGCCTGCCAGCACGGCTTCGACCCGCGCCCCTGCGTTCAGCGCAGCCTGGCGTGCCGCCGCCGCGGTCAGGTCGGAGACTAGCCCCACCGCTGCGACCCGAAGGCCACCGCCGGCGCTGGAGACGGCAAGCGCCTCCTCGATCTCCACCGGCCCACCCGCCAAACCTTCGGCCGCCGCGAGCGCCTCCGAGTACCCCTCCATCAGGTCAGAGTCGATGCTGGTTGGAGCTTGCGCCCGCGCCAGCAGTCTCGCTTCCTTCGGTTCGACGAGGCTGACCTTGGTGTACGTGCTGCCGAAATCGGCAAGCGCGATCGCCCGCACGCTTAGGCGGCGACGCCGCCGGCGCGATGCTCCCCCAGAGCGTCGACCAGCCGGTCGATCGTGCCGGGGGTCGCGATGCCGGTGGCGTTGAGGTCGGCGCTGACGTCGATCGGGATCTCGGAGCCCTCGACGTCCTCGTTCAAGACACCGCCCATGAAGACCGGCACCTCGCCGACCCCGGCGCCCCCCAGCTCGCGCATCAGCCGCTTGCCGAACGAGCGAGCGACGCCGTTGTGCGTGGTGATGACAACGGCGTCGGCGTCGGTCTCGATCACCGCCTTGACGATGTCCTCCGGGTCGCGGTTGATCCCGAAGTCGATTACCTCGGTGCCGGCCGCAGCGAGTGAGGAGGTGAGCAGGAACTCGGCGAATTCGTGGACGTCGGTGGAGGTGACGAGGATCTTCATTCCCCTGATCGACTCCACCTCCCCCCGCCCCCGCAGCCGCTCCAGCAGTCGCTGGCGCTCGTCCATCGTGCTCTTGACCAGATCGGTTTCCAGCACCGGACGGCGGCCGCGGGGGAACGCGGGGTCCGGCTCGCCGGCGCCGAACAGCTCCTCACACCGCGTCGACCCCAGGCGTTTGACCACGAGCAGCAGCTGAGCGGGATCGCGGATGTCGATGCCAGCCTTGGAGAGACCGCCGATCGCGGCCTCGAAGAAGGCGCGACCGCCGCGGACGAGCTGATCGCGGATCGCCTCGATTTTGCCCCAGTCGATCACCGCTTCCACGGTCGGCAGGTAGTCCTCGAGGCGACGGCTGATCGTCTGCACCGTCGCCACCTCCTGCCAGGTCGGGATCCGTTCGGTCTCGGTCACCGGGACGGCGATCGGCGCGGTCCCGAGCCGGTACCGCAGGTCCACCATCTTCGTGAAAAGGAGGTCGGTGTTGAGGACGGCCATGTTGGAATCGAAGTCGGAGGTGTTCCCGATCGTGTCCCCCTGCAGAAAGGAGATCGGAACCCGGTCGGGGTTGACGGCGTCGAGGGCGAGCGTCACCGCCGACTTGGTCACCGGGTTCTGGGTCAGGCCGCCCCAGGAGGGCGAATAGGCAGCGCCGATCAGCTCCTCGCTGATGTAGCGCTCGAGCATCGCCCAGCCGATGTAGTTGGCGTAGTCGTGGAAGACGCCGGGGTAGCCGTCCTCGAGGTAGGAGTCGAAGACGACCCCCTCGGCTTTGAACGCCGACAGCAGGCCCCCGGCCTTCAGCACCGCCATCGTCTGAGCGACCTCGTCGTCCCAGTAGGGCCAGCGCCATGAGTACTGCGAGAGGACGCCGATCGTGGTGATGCCGGCCTGCAGCGCATCGACTGCGTTTTCCAGCGAGCCCGGGCCGCCGATCGAGTTATCGGCGGCCTCGGGCTGGATCGGCGCCGTGTGGGCGAGCTCCCACCAGTCCTGCTCGGTCATCATCACTGGCCCCGTTTCCTGGGGGGCGTCGGCGCGTTTGTCTTTCGGCAGCCCCATCCGGCGCTCGGCGATCAGGTTGAAGCGGTCCGGCGGCCGGACCCCGCGCGAGAGCGCGTCTTCGTAGATCAGTCCGAGCGCCTCGCGGGTGTCGTCCCAGGTGGCGAGGCCGACGTTCATACAGGTGCAGGGAATGCCCTCCTGGCGCGCCCGTTCGCGCCACTCGCGCTCTGAGTCCACCCCCTTTTCCTCGCAGTACGCCGAGCGGCCCTTCTCGATGCCCTTGACCATCAACCTCCCCTCCTCGACCGCTTCCTTGCCGTCCGGGAGGTCGGCCGGGAGAAGCGCACTGAGATCTACGTCGATGCTGGTCATCTGCTCATCCCTCCAGTACCCAGCCGCCGCTCACCTCGAGCACCTGGCCGGTGGTGTAACCGCCCCCGTCGGAGGCGAGGTAGAGGACGGTCTCGGCGATCTCCTCCGGTTTTCCCATTCGGCCCAGCGGCGTCATCGACAACGCTTCGGCCAGGTGGGCCTCGGGGATCTCCCAGTCCTCCTCCCAGTTGGCTTCGATCGGTCCGGGAGCGACGGCGTTGACGCGAACCTCCGGCGCCAGGTCGCGGGCCAGCGCCGAGGTGAAGGCGCGGACGCCGCCCTTGGCCGCGCAGTAGGTGACCGCCACCGAGTTGACGACGTTCTCCTGGTTGGTCCCGTTGCCGTAGGAGCCGGAGAAGTTGACCACGGCGCCGTTGCCGCTCGCCTTCAGGTGCGGCAGCGCCGACTGGCAGACGCGGAAGCTGCCGAGCAGGTCGACGTCGAGCAGCTTCGCGAACTCCTCGACCCGCGAGTCGGCGAAGCGGACGGCATCGGCGGGATCGATGCGGCCGGCGGCGTTGACGACGACGTCGATCCGCCCGTAGCGCTCGGCCACCGCGGCGACGAAGCGCTGCACGGAGCCGTCGTCGGTGACGTCCACCTGGTCGATGTGCCCGCGCCCGCCAGCCGCCTCGATCTGCTCGAGGTTCGCGCGGGCCGAACTCTCTGAGGAGCGGTAGCCGAGGGCGACGGTCGCTCCCTCGGCGCCGAGAGCGCGGGCGACGGCACCGCCGAGGGCGCCACCGGCGCCGGTGGCGATCGCAACCTTCCCCTCGAAACGCCGGCCGTTATCCCCTTGAGCCATCCAAGATGAAAGCTAGCCGCAAGAGCGAGCCCCGCCAAGGGGCTCGCTCTTGCAGTCACTCAGGCCCGGGCCTGCTCTTTGACTTCCTGGGCGCCTTCTTTGGCGCTGTCTTTGAGCTCCTCGGCCTGCTCCTGACCGGCCTGTTTGGCCGTGTCAACCGTTTCCTGACCGACCTCTTTGACCTGCTCCATCGCCTGCTGGCCGACTTCTTTGGCCCCTTCGACCGCCTGCTCGGCGACCTGGGAGGCGACCTCGCGGCCGCGGTCGACGGCCTCGCCGGCGGTTTCGGCCGCCGTTTCCTTCACCTGGTCGGCGATCGGGCCGACCCGTTCGTCCTCGATCCGCGAGCTCGGCAGCAGCATGCCGACGAGGAACCCGGCGGCAAGGCCGCCGATCGCCAGGCCGAGCGGGTTTTCCTGGGCGACGCCGACGACTTCGCGGGCGTTCTCTTTGACCTGCTGCCCGTCCGGGGTGGCTTCGCCGACTTTGTGCGTCGTCCCCTGGATCTGCTCGACCAGGCGCTCGCGCTTGTCGGAGATCGACTCTTTCATCCGGGTTTTGACGTCGGCTTTGTAGGCGAGCGCGTCGACGGTGTCGCCCATTTCGGCGCGCGTCTCCTCTATCTCCTGGCGGATTTGGCTTGGCTCTTGGCCCATTGCACGTCCTCCTTCACGGTTTCGACGGTCTGTTCGGGTGCGGGCGGCGTCGCCTGCTTGATGCGCTCTCTGCCGGTCATCGCCATCAGCGCTGCGATGGCGCCGTAGATGACCGTGACGATGAGGGCGGCGACCCAAAGGTCCATCGCCTTGTCGAGCAGGGCGAGGATCATCGTCGTCAGCACGCCCAGCGCCAGCAGGCCGGCCACAGCCGCCCCGCCGAACATCCCGGCGCCCTGTCCCGCCACCTTGCCTTTCTCGGTGAGCTCGGCTTTCGCCAGCTCGATCTCCTTGCGGACCAGCGTCGTCGTCTGCTCGGAGAGCTGTTTGACGAGGTCCCCGGTGGAGTGCGAGCGCAGCTCGTTGGTCTCCCCGTTCATGGTGCTCATGGCGCCGGAGATGCCGAGGGAGTCGGAGTCACCGGCGTCGCGGTCGGGGTGGGCGTCGCCGTCGGGGTGGGCGTCGCCGTCGGGGTGGGCGGCGATACCACCGGCTCAACCGCCGATCGATTCAATGGCGGCGGGGTGGTCCGCTGGGGCATCTGCGCCCTGGCGGGGTTGCCCCCGTTGCTGCGCGCCTGGTAGCGGTCCCGGCTCGAGGCCTTGAGGAACCTGGCCGCGACGACACCGAGGGCGAGACCACCGGCCAGCACGGCCCACGGCCGCTGCCGGCCGAAGTCTTCGACGTCGTGCAGCATCTCGTCGGGCCCCTTCTCTTTCAGGTAGGAGCCGACTTTCTCGGTCTGCTCGGCGGCGCGGTCGGCCAGTTTTGCCGGCGTGTCCTTGCCTTGTTTGCGCAGCTCCTCGCCGACGGAGCGGAGGTCCTGGGCGGTGCTCGTGACTTTCTCGCCCGCCTCCGTTGAACGCTGGTCGACCTGCTGGCGCACGTTCTCCTGTGCTTTGCCGGCAGCATCCCGCGCTTTCTCCTGTGCTTCTCCTGCGACTTCCTGCGCCTTTTCCTGCGCTTCGCCAACGCTTCCGTCAGCCATTTCGTCCTCCAAGTTCGGGGGTCTGGGATCGGTTTTCGGGGGTCTGGGATCGGTTGCTTGTCGCTGCCCGGGCAGGGGCGCGCGACGGCGCTTGCCGAGCTTCTTCTTCTCGACCGGGGCCAGGTCCGAGGTTCGTCAACCTCGCCACTCCACGGTCAGGTTGTGACCCGAGATCGGCGCGAACATGAGGATCCGGCGCAACGTCGGGGCGTACAGCGGAATTACCCCTAACTGCGATAGACAAACAGCCCTTTTGGAATCGCCTGCCGCCCTCTTCCTCCGCTTCCTCCGCTTCGGCTGCCTCGCCTGGGGCGGGCCGGCGGCGCAGATCGCGATGATCAAGCGCGAGTGCGTCGAGGAGGAAGGGTGGCTCGACGAGCGCGGCTTCCAGCGCCAGCTCGCGGTCTACCAAGTGCTGCCGGGGCCGGAGGCGCACGAGCTCTGCGTCTACTTCGGCCGCCTGCGCGGCGGCAAGCTGGGCGGCCTTGCAGCCGGGCTCGGCTTCATGCTCCCCGGCTTCCTATTGATGCTCGGGCTCTCGGCGCTCTACGTCGAGGCTGACATCGCCAAGAACCTCGATGCGCTCTTCTACGGGTTGAACGCGGCGGTCGGGGCGCTGGTGGCGCGGGCGCTGGTGCGGCTAAGCAAATCGTTCATCCAGGACGTGCCGTTGGCCCTGATCGCGATCGCCGGCTTCGCCCTCACCTACTCCGCTGGGGCGAGCTTCGTCCTCGTGCTGCTCGGCGGAGGGCTCGCCTACGAGCTCTGGCGCAACGCCCGCAGCTGGCTCGGGTGGGCCCCTTCTTTCACCGTCGGCTTCCCCGCCCTGGTCTGGATAGCCGCCGGCGCGATCACGGTAGGTCTAACCGGCGAAATCTTCCTCGAGGGCCTGAAGGCGGGTCTGCTCACCTTCGGCGGCGCTTACACCGTGGTGCCGTTCCTCCACGACAGCGCCGTTCAAAACCACCACTGGCTGACCGAAAGCCAGTTCATCGACGGCCTCGCGATCGGCGGCGTCCTCCCCGCCCCGCTGATCATCTTCTCCACCTTCGTCGGCTACCTGGCCGGCGGACTGGTCGGAGCCCTGCTGATGACCCTGGGCATCTTCATCCCCGCCTTCGTCTTCCCGATCTTCCTCCACCGCCAGCTCGTCGCGGTGTCTGAGAACGAGCGCCTTCACCCGTTCCTGCTCGGGGTCGCGGCGGCGGTGATCGGGCTGATCG